>Ga0105104_10000196_pt1 | contig 45409 bp, 49 predicted proteins | sample PPLLaktember2015_3_FD_87034 | JGI IMG/M metagenome (GOLD analysis project Ga0105104, IMG submission 87034) | Freshwater sediment microbial communities from Prairie Pothole Lake near Jamestown, North Dakota, USA - PPLs Lake P7 Core (6) Depth... | ecosystem: Environmental > Aquatic > Freshwater >... | reverse complement strand
TGCATCATTTACTGCAAGGATGGTGTCCCCCGGCTGCAGGCCGATCTTTTCTGCCGGCTTGCCGGCATCCACCAGTGTCACCACGGAGACGAGTCCCGCCGGAAGAATGCCGAAACGTTCATCGGTAAAATCCGGCAGGTCGGAACGGCGTATGAAAATGGTGCTGACGGCGCCGGAATGGTTGATCGTGATATTCAAATCATGGGTCACCGATTCGGTATACAGCGTGCTTTCAATTTCATCCCACTGCTTCACCGGGCGGTTGTTGATGGCGAGAAATTTATCGCCGACGTGAAATCCGAATTTTTCCGCCGGGCTCTTGGGTGCGATATATCCAATTTCGGTGACCGGGTGAATCGTCCTGCCCTGATAAAAAATGATTCCCCAAAAAATAAAAACGGCGAGCAGCAGGTTCATAATCACGCCGGCAGAAATAACGATCATCCGCTGCCAGAGCGGCTTGGACCGGAATTCCCACGGCTGCGGTTCATTATTCAAAAAATCCGTGTCGAAGCTTTCATCGATCATGCCGGCGATCTTCACGTAGCCGCCGATGGGGATCCATGAGACACAGTAATCGGTATCTCCAATTTTCTTCCCAAACGCACGCGGTGGAAATCCAATACTGAATGTATCCACCCGCATCTTAAATAATTTAGCGGCAAGAAAATGTCCGAGTTCATGGACCAGCACCAGGATGATAATGGTGATGATAAAATAAAAGATCGTGCTCAGGATCGCCATACAATTACTTCACTTCCGTTCTCTTATAAGTGGGTATAGTTATAAACGCTGCAGGTTACAATAAAGTTCGGACATACTCTCTGGTCTTGCGGTCGCTTTGAAACGTATGTTCGAGGTCGGGCGATACGTGATTCGCCTGGTGGGCAAGCGCTTGTTCGATCAATTCCGGAATTCGAAGGAATGGGATTTTCTTTTCTAAAAATGCCTGTACCGCGATCTCATTCGCTGCATTCATAATCGCCGGTGCCGTTCCCCCCATGGCCATGGCGTCATAAGCCAGCTGCAGACATCGAAATTTATTGCGATCCGGTGCGAAAAAGGTCATGGATTGGAGTTTTGGAAAATCGACCCGGCTGCCGCTCATCGGATACCGGTCGGGATAGGTCAGGGCGTATTGAATCGGCAGCTTCATGTCCGGCATTCCAAGCTGGGCTTTGATGGAGCCGTCTGCGAACTCCACCATCGAATGAATAATCGATTGCGGATGAATGACCACATCAATGCGTTCTATCGGGAGGCCGAACAGCCAGCGCGCTTCAATAACTTCCAGCCCCTTGTTCATCAGTGTGGCGGAATCGATGGTAATTTTGTTGCCCATTTTCCAGTTCGGATGATTCAAGGCTTGTTCCACCGTAATTGAACCGAATGATTCTTGAGGGGTATTCAGGAGCGGGCCGCCGGATGCGGTGAGAATAATTCTGGATGCGCTGTTCCGTTCTTCACCGACCAGGCATTGGAGGATGGCGCTGTGTTCGCTGTCGATGGGTACTAAATGAACGCCGTACTCCCTGACTAATGAAATAACCAGTTCTCCGGCGACGACCAGGGTTTCTTTATTCGCCAGTGCGATATGTTTTCGATGCTTGATTGCTTCGACCGTGGGTTTTAATCCGGCAAATCCTACAATGGAATTGATGACGAGGTCGACATCGTCCCGCCGGACGATTTCCAGCAATCCCTCGCGGCCGGCAAGCACTTCCACGGAATGACCGACGAGGGCCTGCACTGCCGCCGCTTTGGCTTCATCCAGGACAACAACACCGCGCGGATGAAAGTGGGTAATCTGGTTTTGAAGGAGTTCAATATTCGTGTTGGTGGTGAGATAGGAAACTTTGAATTTATCGGGGAGGTTATGAATAACGGAAAGACAGTTCCGCCCGATCGATCCGGTCGAACCGAGGAGTGCAATATGCTTTGGGTCCTGACTCATATCTCGTGTTCAAGGTACTCAAAATCGCCAGGCATGTCAAGGAACGCCCTCGTTGCGGTCTTTTATCGCAAATCGGAATTGCTTTTTGTATATTGACGATAACAACAAGTGCCCATATGACATGAAAAATGAAAATCGGATAGCGGCCGCCGGCCGGCTTGCACTGCTGCTGGTGTTCATGGGGGCTGTTTACAACAGTTCATTTTCCCAGAATACAGATCAACTCGTGAAGCTTCGTCTGGCACAGAGCTTTGAAGAAACGGGCGAATGGGAACGCGCAGCGGCGTTGTACGAAGACCTGGGCAAAATAGAACCGTCAAATTTTTTATACCTCGACGGGCTGCAGCGCTGTTATGCGCAGATGAAAGAATATGACAAGGCGATCAACGTGATCCGTCGATGGCTCATCATTCAACCGGGAGATGTTCTCAAGAGGACAGCTCTCGGCGGGCTCTTGTTTGATTCCGGCAATGAAGCCGCCGCTGATTCGGTGTGGAAATCGGTCGTTGCCGATGATCCCCGGAACAAACAGCTGTACCGTGTCGTCGTCAATGAAATGATGCAGCACCGGCTGTATGATCAGTGCATCCGCATGTATCTCGATGGACGTTCGAAGAGCGGCAATGATGCTGCGTTTGCCGATGAATTAGGAAATCTCTATACAGCGCTTCAGCAATACAAATCGGCCACGAAAGAATATCTGCGATTGATGACATCGGCGCCGGAACAACTGCCGTTCGTTCAGTCCCGTCTCAGCGCCTATACGGCCAAACCGGAAGGAGTCCGTGCCGCGGATGAGACGGTTCGGGAGGAATTAAAAGCCGTTCCGGACAATATCACCCTCCATCGATTGTCTGCATGGCTCCTGTCGGAGGAACGGTTGTACGACCGGGCATTGGATGAAGTCCGCATCATCGATCGGCTCTCGAAGTCCCATGGGAACGAACTCTTCAACTTCGCCCAGCGGCTGTATCAGGAGCATGCATATAAAACAGCGGCGGAGGCATTTAAGGAAATTATCGATGATCATCAGAACGCCCAGCTTCTCCCCTCTGCCCGGCTGGGATATGCCCGGACGTTTGAAGAACTGATCCCGCCGGCGGATAGCGCAGCGTCAGCGACAGACGTGATGACGACATGCCGCCGATCGATCCAGCTTTACGAATCGATCGCCGCCGATTATGAGAATACCGATTTTGCTTCTCAATCCGTCTATCGTATCGGCGTCATGAAATTCGAAAGGCTCTTTGATCTTGACGGCGCATTCAGGGCGTTCAACCAATTGAAAGAGATGCCGTCCACATCAAACAGTTCAACGGAAGCAGTACTCAAGCTTGGTGAAGTACAGATTGCACGGAACGATTTAGCCGAGGCCCGGAAGGATTTCGACCGGCTGGGCAAAAGTCCGCTGGTGATGTATAAAGATCAGGCAGCGTACAAATTAGCCGAGCTGAATTATTTTGAGGCGAAATTTGATTCGGCACTCTCAATCTTGAAACAGTTTGATTCGAACCTGAATACGGATTTGACCAACGACGCGCTGCAGCTGCAGTACTTTATTCAGGAAAACAACACGTCATCGCCGCAAGCCCTGACCGAATTTGCAAAGGCCGATTTGCTCATGCGCCAGCACCGATACTCGGAATCTCTTCTGCAATTTCAGGATGTTGTCCGGCGCTTCCCCGCGGCGTTATTGGATGACGACGCCATGATGAAGATCGGGGAGCTGCATCTGTTTCTGAATCACCCGCTGGATGCCGTTTCCGCGTTTTCTGTTGTTGCAGATTCGATTCAGATGAGCATCCTCAAAGACCATGCGCTGTTCCGGATCGCTGAAATTTACCAGAGGGTATTGAATAATACGGCGAAGGCGGTTGAAGCCTACGAGAAATTGCTGGCTCAATACCCCAATTCTCTTTATGTCGAAGAATCCCGCCGGAGAATCCGGATATTGCGGGGAGATGCTCTTTAAAAATATTTCACATTATTGTAGAGTCCATTCCCCTGAATGGACATGGGAGGGTCCGTCGAGGCGACGGACCCTACGAATACATTATGCATAACCAACATTAACGGAGTATATATGAATCAACAAGATATTGAGATCTTACGGTATCCCATCGGAAAATTTTTAAAACCCGAACCCTCTTCCGCAGAATTCATTGCACAAAGCATTGAACGTATTGAACAGTATCCGGTACTTCTAAAAAACGAAGTGGCTCAACTATCGAATGAAGAATTGAATTTGAGGTATAGACCGGATGGCTGGAACATCAGGCAGGTTGTTCACCATACTGCCGACAGTCATATGAACGCTTTTGTCCGCTTTAAACTTGTCCTCACGGAATCCACTCCGACCATCAAGCCATACCACGAAAACCTGTGGGCGGAATTGGCGGACACGGTCAATGCACCAATTGAAGCATCGGTTAAAATTCTGGAGGGCCTGCATCTTCGATGGGCAGCGCTGCTACAGGCATGTTCCGAAAAAGATTTTGAAAAGAAATATTTCCATCCTGAGCAGAAGCGGGAAGTTGTCCTGAAGGATGCGCTTGCGCTGTATGCATGGCATTGCAAACATCATCTGGCGCATATTCAACAGGCGAAAAAGTATCGAGGCAAGTTTGAGTAGAGTCCGATCATCAGATCGGACATTATAAAATACAAAAGGCTCAGATTGCTCTGAGCCTTCATTCGTATTTTCTTCCAAGAACGATAACCAATCCGATCGCTCTGAGCGGCCGGATGGGTGTTTTATATTATTTCGCGTGTTCCATTTCCTTCTTTTTCTTTTCCACGCCATCTGCCTGTCTGCCATTCTTTGTAGCGGGATGCGTCATTGTTTTTCGCTGTTATATGCCGTGCATCTGAATTTAGTAATTCAATAAATTTCAACACTTCTATCTGGGAGAACGAGTAGAAAAACTCTATTCAAATTTACTCGTTTGGCTGCGTGGCGCCTAACGTGTGCAACAAAAATGCAGTCGCGAATCGAACTTTTAAAAATCAAATTTCTGTGATCGGAGCAATTGTTCTTTTTACATTTTTGTTGCTGTTCGCTGCAGCTGCCCGTCACCTCAGTAAAATAAGCTTCTTTGTTTTAATATATCGTTTCTGTGGATGGTCAACAGCAAACGCTTCTATTCGATAAAAATAAACACCTGAGGAAACGCCTCCCTGCCAAGTTACCTCGTGATAGCCTGCTTCTTGCTGAGAGTTGACCAGCTCTTTGACTTGTTGTCCAAGTGTGTTATACGTTTTCAATCGCACCATACTTCGTGATGGTAAACCATAGCGGATGACGGTCGATGGATTGAATGGATTCGGATAATTTTGGCCTAACGAGTACACAGCAGGAATTTCAGCAAGCGCTTCTGTTGTGATTGAATTAATTCCTATCAATTTACCGGTTGTATTTTTATTTATTATTTTTGAAAGAATTGCCGGTCTGGAATCTATTATGAGGTCTGTATAAATAATATTAGGAAAAACCGTTTTGGTGTAATTATATAATATTGTTGTCAGATTAGCATTTGCAATAGATGCCAAATCTTTAATTGAGGCCACATAAAATGGTGAAACGCAACCAACAGCCTGCTCGCTGGATTGGGTTAATGTCCATGATAATAAAAAATAGCTTAATGGATTATTATACATTTTGTATAATTGACCGCTTGTGTTTGATCCGGAAGACATAATTGAATAATCATTCGAACCACTATAATTATCGAATTTATTTAAGCTTTCGCTACTTACATAGAACCCTTTTTTATAGTATTGTGCATCTATGTGTGTCGCCGCTGGATAAGAGCCATAATCATTACCATTATCAACAATTATTAATACCGACGATGTTCCGTTGTTAAGGAATTGGCTGATTTTTAGCTGTGTTAAATTAATACGTTCATTGGCTGGTAAAATGTATAAATTATTAATTGCAGATAGCTGGTTAAAAAGTTGATTCCATTGTGATATATTCAATGGATTATACCAACCGCTGGTTACGGGACCGTCGGTATCTAATGAGTGAGATAAGTATAAAATTATGAATTCTTTACGACCTGCTTTACTGATGAAGTTGTTTATACCTTGAATGATACTTGCAATTGATTCTCCATTTTTTCCTTGACAAGTTTTATCTCCTATATTTCCATAGTGTCCTGTTTTAAATATACCGGCAGACTTGACAGGCCGAATATCGAAAAAACGTGTACCTAATAAAAGCTGGTCATAAATGGATTTATCCTGGGTGAGGGTATTGCATTGAGACGCTAAGGGGGTTCCTCCATTATCAACATACATACCTGCATCATGAGAGCCTGGAATACAAATATCTATAACCCTTTTATCAGCAATAAATGTATATGAATCTTTCATCCAATTTTGCATATCGGTATGATCGGTATAAATTAGACCATCAATCTCATAAAGACCAAAATTAACATACGCGTTCCATCGAAAACCCAAGCTAAAAAATGTCGGACCGGCATTATAAAGATTTGTAAAATTAGATAGTTGCACATTAATATACTTGTATCCTGACATAATGAGGATCGTATGCCCTGATGGTGTCCGATATGTTGCAGTTGCATAAGTATCACCTGTAGCGATGAAAATTCCTTCTTGGTATTCAATATAAATTCCCGCAAATCCACCTGGTGAAATAGTTGCCGGAAAATCCCATGAACCAAATTGATAACTGTTTTGGTCCACTCTTGTCCATGTTTCATTTGTTCCATTGAAAAGGGCCAAATTGCCGCCTGTATTAGCTAACATGACAGTAGTAATTGTTAAACTAAGGAGGCCCAAAATAAAAAAATGTTTTTTCATGGTAATCTCCTTTCATATTATTGCGCAGGGAAATTGCAACTGACTACTGTAAATATGAACCATGTCGTATATCCAGCCAATTAAAGTGGATAGATGACAAATGTTTTTTTTGCCATTCTCTCTTGAGCGTTCTTCTGCTCTTCTGTTCAAAGTGACACAGTTCCCTGAACAGACTCTTTCATTTGTTCCTCGCTTGCGGCGCCTCTTCCGCCGTCAAATCTTCTCTCAATCTGAGCCTGTTTACCCGCCGTCTGTATGTCGGGTCGTAGATGGGTATACTCCATGATTATCTGCTTTCGTAGCACTTCGATAAGCTCAGTGTGACACTTTTTCCACAAACCGGAAAGAACAATCCGCACCGCTTCTGATTTTGTTTTTTAAATTCTTTAGGAAATCTTTTGATTTTTATTGCTACCGGTGTGGGAGTAGGTTGATAGGTGTTTCATCGCTCGGTAACAGCAGAAACGTACGGAGATGCAAAACTAATGTCAAGGTTGGAGAATGGGCTGTTTTGGATTTGTAATAATTATTTAGAAATGTCAGTATGGGCTGTTTTGGATTCCCGCTCAGGTTCGTCGCGACCTCGTTTCGATTGCTCAATTGATACGGACTAAAAATCCACGGGAATGACATTTTCCCTCTGAAGCAGCGTTATGAAATTCAATCTGCCGGAAGGCAGGGAGTTCGTGACGCCCCTATTCAATATTAAATAAAATACAAAAGGCTCAGATTGCTCCGAGCCTTCGCGTGACATACCGTAGGGACGTTTAATTAAACGTCCCTACATGGCTTTTATATTATTTCGCGTGTTCCATTTCCTTCTTTTTCTTTTCCACGCCGTTCGATTTCCAGACAAACAACCCGCGCTTCTCGTACGTGGTATGGAGAAGGTGGTGGGAGAGATGTCCCAGCGGTTCTTTCAGGAATTCTTTGTACAGCGCTGCAATATGCGGATTCTCATGCGACTTGCGCAGCGGTTTATTGAGATCTTCCTGGTAAATGGATTCCGCCCGTTTTTTTCTGATGTCCCATGTGGTGGGAATAGGCTGGCCTCCTCCGCCGAGGCATCCGCCCGGACACGTCATCACTTCGATGAATGCGTATGGTGATTCTTTCTTTTCTATCTGTTCAAACAATTTCCGTGCATTCCCCAGCGTATGCGCCACCGCGACTTTTATAGTTGTGCCGTTCAGGTCCACTTCGGCTTCTTTGATCCCCTCCATGCCCCGGACAGCGGTAAAATTGACATTCGCCAGAGGTTTACCGGTCACTACTTCATACACGGTTCGCAGCGCCGCTTCCATTACACCGCCGGTTGCGCCGAAGATCACTGCCGCACCTGTGGACTCGCCGATCGGATTATCGAATTCCTCAACCGGAAGATTGGAAAATTGAATGCCGGATTCCTTGAACATCCGTGCAAGCTCTCTCGTGGTGAGCACATAGTCGACATCGTAAAATGCATCATCCTGCGACCATCCTTTTTTATCTTTCCAATGCTCAAAGGCGCTCATCATCTCGGGACGTTTTGCCTCGTATTTCTTCGCCGTGCACGGCATAATGGAGACGACGACCATCTTTCGCGGATCAATGCCCATCTTCGCCGCATAATACGTTTTTGCGACCGAGCCGAACATTTGCTGCGGTGATTTGCATGTGGAAAGGTGCGAAAGCGAATTCGGGAAGAAATGTTCTGCAAATTTTATCCATCCCGGCGAACACGAGGTGATCATCGGAAGGGTGCCTTTGTTGCTGATGCGCTTCAGTAATTCGTGTCCTTCTTCCATAATGGTCAGATCGGCGGTAAACTGGGTATCGAAGACCTTGTTGAATCCGAGCCGCCGCAGCCCTGCAACCATTTTTCCCGTGACCAGGCTTCCCGACTCCATGCCCATCGCTTCACCGATCCCGACACGAATCGCCGGGGCGGTCTGCACCACCACCACTTTATCGGGATTCATCAATTCTTCAAACACGTCGTCCGTATCGTCGCGTTCGACGATCGCACCGGTGGGGCAGACCAGCGCACATTGCCCGCAATTTGTGCAGGCAACATTGCCTAGGCCTTTTTCCATATACGTGGAAACCTTCGTTTTAATTCCCCGGCCGGAAAGACCGATGGCGTAAACGGTTTGAACCGTGCCGCACACGGCGATACACCTGCCGCAGAGGATGCACTTGTTCGGGTCCCGGATAAGCGAGGAAGAGCTCGTATCCAGGGGCAGTTCTTTTTTCGTTCGGACAAACCGGTCGTCCTTCACCCCGAGATCGGATGCGATCGTCTGTAGTTCACAGTTTTGATTGCGCAGGCATGAAAGACAATCCTTTGGGTGATTTGCCAGGATGAGCTCCACATTTGTTTTCCGTGCGTCGCGAATACGCGCCGAGTTGGTGACAATCTCCGTGCCTTCGTGAACGCACGCCGTGCACGACCGGACGAGAGATCGGGCTCCCTTGACTTCCACCACACAGACTCCGCATGAAGAATTTCTCGAGACATCCTCAAGATAACAGAGCGTCGGTATTTCTATCCCGGCGCGCTTGCAGGCATCGAGGATCGGAATACCATCGGGAGCCTGATAATCGCTGCCGTTAATTTTAATATTGATCATCTTCGTTTCCATGAGATCCTCTTAATTTTCCTGTTCTTGATGGCATTTGATATCGCACCGCAGGCAGCGGGCTGCTTCCTGCAGGGCTTCTTCACCGGAGTATCCGCCGAGAACTTCCTGGAAGCTTGAAATCCGTTCCTTGACGGGAAGTTTTTTCGGATCGATTTTTTTGCCGCCCTCCGGTTCAGGAATAAGTTCATCTTTATATTTGAAATCCCTGAATAACCGGTGGAACCGTTTTTCCTTCATGAGGTCGATATCGATCGCCTCTGCAGCCTGGCGGGCGAGCCCCATGGCTTCCGAAACGGTCGCCGGCCCGGTGACCGCATCGCCTCCGGCGTAGACCTTCGGGAGGTTGGTGCGGCAGCTCGGCTGCTGCACTTTGATGGTTCCGTTCTTCCTGAGTTCCAGTCCGATTTCCTTAGCGGACTCAAAGTCCACTTTCTCACCCACGGAAAGAATAATCGTATTGCATTCCAGAATTGCCGTCTCGCCGGTTTCAACGGGTTTTTTTCTTCCCGTATTATCAAACCCGTCGAACTTCATTTTGTGAATTTCAAGTCCGGTTACTCTTCCTTTGATATCGGTGATCACCTGATGGGGCGCCGATAAAAACATGAAATGAATATTTTCATCGATCGCGTCCTTAATTTCATGTGCATTCGCCGGCATTTCATCCCTGTCGCGGCGATAGACAATGGTGACCTCGGCTCCGAGACGCAGGCACGAACGGGCGGCATCGATGGCCACATTCCCGGCTCCGACCACCACCACTTTTTTCCCGAGGTGAAGCTTCTTACCGCTGGCAAATTCCTCGAGGAATTCATATCCCTGGATCACGCCCGCAGAATGTCTGCCCGGGATGTCCAGTTCAATATCCTTCTGTGCACCGACCGCCAGGAACAGCGCATCATACTGCTTTTGCAGATTTTTAAAGGAGAGTTCCTTCCCGACGCGCGTGTTGAAGACGAACTTTACTCCAAGCTTTTTAAAGAGATCCAATTCTTTTGCGAGGCCGTCTTTTGGCAGACGATATGCGGGAATACCGTATTGCAGGATGCCGCCTGCTTTGGCATGATTATCATACACCGTGACGCTGTGTCCGAGCCGGACAAGAAAATACGCCGCCGTTAATCCGGCCGGCCCCGCGCCGATGATGGCAATTTTCTTCCCCGTTGGAGAAAGTTTTTCTTTGATCAACCGCTGATAAATTTCCTTTTCCTTGCCCATCTTGTACATCGTATCGGCAAGGTAACGGTGAATATCACCCTGAGAGACCGGATCATCCACCATATCCCTGCGGCACCGCATCTGGCAATGGAAGTAACAAATTCTTCCGACGGTCCCCGGCAGCGGATTATCGCGCAGCGTGAGTTCGAAGGCTTCCTCGATCCGTCCTTCTTTCAACAGTTGAAGGTACCCGGGAATGTTCATGTGCATCGGACAGCTGTTTTCGCAGAGCGCCATAAACAAACTTTCACAGACGCCCGCCTTGCAGCGCTTCTGGATAATATGCTTTTCATATTCATCGCGGAAATATCGGAGCGTGCTTAACACCGGGTTCGAACTGGTCTGTCCCAGGCCGCAGAGGGCGGAATCCCGAATGACATACGCGAGCCGTTCGAGCGTATTGAGATCTTCCATGGATGCCTCGCCGCGGGTGATTTTATTCAACAGCGCGAGCGCCTGTGCAAGCCCTTCGCGGCACGGCGTGCACTTGCCGCACGATTCGGCATATGTCACTTCGACGAAGTACCGTGCAACATCCACCATGCAGTTATCCTGATCCATGACCACCATTCCGCCGGAGCCCATAATCGTTCCCAGCTTGGTCAGGGATTCATAATCGACCGGTGTATTAAAATGTTCAACGGGAATGCATCCCCCCGACGGGCCGCCGGTTTGCACGGCGCGGATTTTCTTTTTATTTCCGGTTCCTTCTCCCATCTGGTAAATAATATTTTCCAGCGGGGTGCCCAGCGGCAGCTCCACGAGTCCGGTATTCTTTATCTTCCCGACGAGAGAAAACACCTTCGTTCCGGTGCTCGTCTGCGTTCCAAACTTTGCAAATGCATCTCCGCCAATCGTCAGGATGAGCGGAATATTGATCCATGTCTCCACGTTATTAATGTTGGTTGGTTTTCCCCAGAGTCCTTTTTGTGCGGGATAGGGGGGACGTGGAAGCGGCCGTCCGGCTCTGCCTTCGATCGATGCAATGAGTGCGGTTTCCTCGCCGCAGACGAACGCCCCTGCTCCTTCCACATAAGAGATGTCAAAACTGAAGGAGGATCCGAAAATATTCTTGCCGAGTAATCCGTATGCTCTCGCCTGATCGACCGCTTTTTTGAACCGTTCGACGGCAAGCGGGTATTCGGCCCTGACGTACATCACTCCTTCGGAAGCGCCCATCACGTACGCGCCGATGAGCATTCCCTCGATAAGGGCATGGGGATCGCTTTCGATTTCATTCCGGTTCATATAAGCGCCCGGGTCGCCTTCGTCGGCATTGCAGATAATATATTTTTTATCCGTCTCGACTTTTTTCATCATTTCCCATTTAATCGCCGTGGGGAATCCTGCTCCGCCGCGTCCGCGAAGCTTCGATTTTTTGATTTCTTCAAGGGCGCTGTCCGGCGTCAGTTGCGTTAATGTCTTCAGAAGCGCACTATAGCCTCCGACGGCTATATATTCTTCGATATCTTCAGGGTTAATCAGGCCGGCGTCACGAAGAACGATCTTCTTCTGGCCTTTGAAGAATGGAATGTCATTCCATAACGGTACGCTGCTGAGGCCGTCGCCGAACTCTATTCTCGATGTGTAAAAATTCCAGTGTTCAATTCTGCAAAGGGCTTTCTTCAGCGGGATCATTCCTCTGCAGAGGCCGTCGACAATGCTCTCGGCATCCTTGGGAAGCACTTTATGCAGGACGATGAGCGGCTGTCCTGGAAAATAGCAATTAACCAGCGTCTCCTCGGCACAAAATCCGAAACATCCGACGGGCGTGAGCTGTATTTTTGCTTTTTTTGCTTTGATGGCCTTCTGTAAGCTCTCGAATACTTCCTTTGCGCCGTTGCCGAGTCCGCATGTTCCCATACCGACTGAAATTCTTGGAACATCGGGAAGGAATTTTGACAATCCCAGCTGCCGAATCTTCTCTAATGTTGCCGCATCATGTATTTTCATGACTTTTTCCTTCCCTTCGAAATTTTTCCAAGGAGCTTTTGCAGCCTGGCGGTGGTGACATTACTGTAGATCACTCCGTCAACGGCGACAACCGGTGCAAGCGCGCATTGTCCAAAACACGCGACCGTGGAAATGGTGAACTGATTGTCCGGTGTGGTGAAAAATGATTCCCCGTCTTCAAGCGCCTTGCTGCATCCGAGCATGAGTCCCAGGTCGTCGAGCAGCGCTTTTGATCCCTTGGTATGACACGCGGTTCCCCGGCAGACGGTGACGGTGTGTTTGCCTTGAGGCTTCAGGTTAAAGAATGAAAAAAAGGTGACGACGTTATAGACCCGGGAGAGAGGAACACCGGTGCGAAGCGCAACATGGTTAAGCGCTTCTTCAGAGAGGAATTTTTGTCCGTTGAGAAGCTGCGTTTCCTCAAGGATGCTGAGTAATTCCCCGTGATGTCCTTTGTGTTTTGAAATGATTGAATCGATTTCCTGAAATTCCCGCGTCATTGTTTGAGTTCCATCCATAACTGCTCCTCGTGATTAATGTTCTGAGCGAATCGAGACGATGAAATATTCTCCGCAACATTCATTCCATGAAAATTGAAAGTAAAAGGCAGACAATTTTTGTATAAAATGAAATAACAATAATTGAAGTTCTTGGTAATCGGAAAGCAAAGCGGCTGGTCGTTCCACTGCAGTTCCATGCTCTTCGCAGGCTGCGGTGTCCGATCATATCAGGGTTGAAGATGAGAGAGCTCTAAACCTTTTTTATACTCGTAACGTTTTCGTCTGAAACTGCTAAACGGTAATACGGAAAACGAATTCCTGGATCAGGTTCAACAAGAAAAACCCACTGGGAAACGAGCTGCTTTTCAATTGATGCCGTCGCTTTACTTCCTCGAATGCCAAAAGGCACGCATATAATATAAAGAAGAATGATATAAACCGGTCGGCATTTTGATGAAGAGTAAAAATAAATTATTAATTGAACGGTACAGTCTTTTTATTCATATTATTATGATGAAATTTCAAACAACAATGAGCATGTTCGTAAACAAATCTCAACAATTTATTTTTCAACGATCTGCTTATTCTTTACGACGAGTATTCTTTTTTACAGGAGAATGTTCGCCGCAGAATTAAATATTTTACTGAAATTGACAACGGCTGAATATGGAACGGCGGTATCTTGAAAAATGAATTTCATTTTCACGGGAGATCGTTGCTTCAGGAGACAAAAATAATTAGTATACAATTGAATTACCGTCAGCCGGTACATGGTGTACCGGCATTTTTTTTGGGAATTGATACATGAAGATTTTTTGGTTCAACCTTCGACGGTTCGTACGGGGTCTCGTGCTTGTTGTTGGTGTTGCGTCGCTGTCTCTATCACAATCCATGCTGCTGAGCGGAAAAGTGATCGATGCATCGACGCATCAACCGGTGGTTCAGGCCGTCGTCGAAGTGCTCGAACTGGGGAAACGAAAGACAACGGACGAAGACGGCTGTTTCCGTTATGAACAGCTTGCTCCTGGAACTTATACGCTTTCCGTGCGGCATATGGCATATGCCGGCGCCGACTACCGCATTGATCTTCCATCTCATGAACGGGACAGCCTGCTCATTCAGCTTCGACCTGCCCTTTTTCATTCTGACGAGGTCGTGATTCGCAGTACGCGCGCTTCGTCGGTTCTGAGCGATATCCCTTATCCTGTGAATATTGAAATGACTGATCATCTCATTCAATATTCAACCGTCACCGTTCCGGATGCGTTGAATACAGTACCCGGGGTCGCGCTCGTGCGCGATGGGACCTGGGAAACCGCACTCTCCATCAGGGGCATGAGCCGGTCCAATATCGTCTCTTTAATAGATAATACTCGAATAGAAACCGCCAACGATATCGCCGGAGCTCTTTCTCTTATCAACATCAACGATCTTGAACGGGTCGAACTGCTGAAATCGGCCGGGTCGGTACTTTATGGAACCGGGGCATTCGGCGGTGTTCTTCATCTTGTCACGAAGCGCCCATCCTTTACCGATCAATTGCGAACGAACGCAGAACTGACCGGCAGTGCGTCCAGTGTCAATGGTGAAATGTCGCAGTATGCGGCAGTGGAAGGATCTTCTGATCGTTATGCGGTGCGTCTGAGCGGCGGATATCGTCATGCGGGGAATACCTCGACGCCGGACGGGGTGCTGCCGCACTCTCAGTTTCACGATTTCAGCCTCACCGGTTCTTTGGGTTTAAGAACGATGGGGGAACAGACGCTCTTCCTGTTGTATCAGCGGTCGCAGGCGGAAGATACCGGCATACCGGGCGGATCTGCGTTCGGGGTCACTGCCGCAGTTCGTTACACGCTGGCCCGCCGGGAATTATTGGGAATCGAGTACCGTATTCCAAATTATTCCTCAAGGCTGCCGCTTATGACGTTCCGTCTATCGAGGCAGGAAATCGACCGCAATGTCGAGATACTTCAAACGCCGTCACTGACGGTGACGCCGCACGCGGTCCATACCACCATCAACGCCCAGATGGAGTTCAAAATAATTCCGGCAGTTGACCATTTGCTGGTCCTGGGTGCGGAAGCATGGGAACGGTCGCTGGACAGCCGGAGGGAAAAAAACAACCGGAGCATAAATAAAATTATCGGGGAACGACCGATTCCTTCGTCAACTTTTTTCAGCAGCGGCATCTATGCGCAGGATGAATGGAGGATCATGCCCGACCGATTGACGATGACCATGGGAGCGCGGGTGGATGGGATCCATGTGAGCAATGAAAAAACATTTAACCCCGAATATGTCGTCACCGCCGGAACCCTGCGGACAAATACAGCGGATTCCACCATGCTCTGGGACCGCGGATCGGCGAACGATAAATCGTGGAGTGCACATGCGGGATTTCAAGCAAGGCTGACATCCGAAGTGGATCTGACAGTTCTCGCAGCGACAGCGTTTCGTTCCCCATCACTTGAAGAACGATATCAATATTTGGATCTCGGGAACGGGATTGTTCAGGTGGGAAATCCCAATCTCCAGCCGGAACGAAGCATCTGTTTCAATTCCGGAATCCGAATTCATGCGGACGGATTGAATATTCGAACGGATGTTTTTCTCAATCGCATGACGAATCTGGTCACCACGGTTCCGGGGTCGTTTGAAGGTCGTCCGGCGCTCATCAATGCGAATATTGGCGAGGCGCAACTCTACGGCTATGAATTCTCAGGAGAGACAGAGCTGACCGATTGGAGCGTGTTGAAAACATCCATCGCCTATGTCCGCGGGCAGGATCTCCGCACTCATGCCGACCTGCCTCAAATCGCCCCGATCCAGGGCCGGCTCGAATGGAGCAGTTCTGTTGCACGGATCGGAACGGTGAGTATTTCCTGCACGGGTACCGGTGCGCAGAAAAATCTTGCACCGGGGGAAATCCCGACGGCCGGCTATGCGGTTGTTGATTTCAGCCTGGTCAGTGTTCCCTTGAATATTGATCGGTTTTCGATTGTGGTCCGATCGGGAATTCAAAACGTTCTGGAGAAGGCGTACCAAAATCATCTTTCAACACTGCGCGGTCTGATAAAAGAGGAACCGGGCAGGAATTTCTTTCTCTCGGTGAGCATCGCAGTATAAAAAATTCGGAAAGGCATCATCGGCATGTCCTGGTTTATCATAGCGTCCTGCTCTGCACTCCTTTCTGCTGCAGCCGCAGTGATACAGAAAAAAGTATTATTCCGGTTGAATGCCCTGGAATTTTCCCTGATGGTCTCGGTCATCATCCTGATGTTCTCATTATTTATACCGTTGTCCATGGATGTCACATCAATCGCTCCATCCACGCTGTTGATCATTGTAGGGAAAAGTCTTCTGGGAGGAGCCGCATTCCTGCTCGTGATGATGTCGCTGGAACACAATCAGATCAGCACCGCGCTGCCCATTCTGGGAATGACTCCTGCGGTGACCGCTCTTGCTGCGCTCCTGATCATCGGCGAAGCACTCCACCAATGGGAATGGCTGGGGATTGGCATGATGATGGCGGGGACGTATATTCTGGAAAAACGCCCGGCGCAAAAGTTCTTCCAGCCGGTGAAGGAACTCTTTCGCTCGAAGGATCACTATTATATGTACGGTGCGCTCTGCTTATTTGCCGTTTCGTCTGTCTTTGACAAACTCCTGGTGAGCGGATATAAAACGGATCCGTTGATTGTTCTGTTCTACCAGCATCTGGTCTATTGCGCGATGTTCGGCGCGCTGTTCGTCATGCGCAGGCAGCAGGTGCATGCCCTGGTGCAAAAAAGTGCGGGGGAACTGCCGTTCGTTGTTGCAGTCGCCCTGTTGACCATCGCGTACCGTTTTACGCAGCTCGAAGCAACCATACTTGCACCGGTCGCGCTGGTCCTGGCGGTGAAACGGACATCGATTCTCTATGCATCGTTCTATGGCGGGAAAATATTTTCAGAGGAGAGGCTGGCGCAAAAACTGATTGGCGGTGCGCTCATTGTGGGCGCCGGATTTATTATTCTGAGAAACGTCGGGTAACCTTGCAGGTGCAGCGGATGAAGGATTCCATCCCCTTTACGGATTACTTCGGTTCGGCGTGGATCAAAACTCTTCGCAGCTGCTTGAATTGCCGGAACAGCGATGATTCGACCTCTGAAATGATCTGATGCACCTCATCCAGTGTTTTTGTTTTATCAATCTGGCAGGTGAACGTTGCGTTATACTGATGCCCCTCCTGGAGTAAGGTCAAATCCGTGCAGGCAGCAATATCGTTATGTTGCTCAACCGCACGTTGAATTTCGGCGGAGAGTGTCGTCTCGGCAGCAGTGACGTCCACGAGAATTCGTTCGGAGGGATGATATTCTTCCATGTGAATGGTCACCTTTCCGACCGCGGGGATGGCGGTCTGGATCTGCCGTTCGATTTCAGAAGTCGTCTCATGGGCATCGGTGAAGCTTTTGCCTTCCGCATATTCCATATCAAAATCGATAAAATATTTCCCGTCGATAAGCTGCACCTCAATATTATGCGGCGCACGCAGGCCTTTATCCATGACAATCACCCGGATTTTATCAATAATCGTTTCATCTTTCGATTCGAACGGTTCTGAATGCACCACCACATCGGCATTGGGATGAATGTCGTGGATGGCCCGCTCGATCGTGTCCATGATGGTATGCGCACTTTGAAATGGAATGGTCCTGCGGATGGCGACAACCGCATCCACAAACATATGCGCGCCGGAATTGCGGATGCGGACCTTGCGCAGTTCCTCGACGCCTTCGACCGATTGAATTGCACGCTCGATTTCTTTTGTGAGACTTTGCGGCACACGGTCCATCAACGCGTCGATCGTGCGGCGCCCAAGCCGGTAGCTGACAAACAGGACCAGGAGCGCGACACCGATAGCGGCAACGGCATCGAACTCGGGATAACCCAGCCAGACAAAGAATAATCCGACGATCACCGTGAACGACGACCAGACATCGCTGGAAAAATGAAGCGCATCCGCTTCCAGCGCCTGGCTGTTGTGTTTCCGTGCAACCCGGTACAGCGCGCGCGACCGGCTGATATCAATGACAATGGACACGCCCATGACGATAAAGCTCCAGACGTTTGTATCGACATGGTGTGAATGGGCAAGCAGCCGGCTCACTCCTTCGTAGACAATCCACGCACAGGTAACGACGAGGAGAAGCGTTTCAATGAATGCAGAAATATTCTCGAGCTTTCCGTGGCCGTACGGATGATCCTCGTCCGCCGGGCGGTCCGCGAACGATACCGCAAGGAATGTAATGATCGCCGCGAGAAGATCAAGTCCGGAGTGCGCGGCTTCGGAAAGGATGCCCAGGCTGTTCGTCCATAATCCAATGCCCAGTTTGAAGCCCGTCAGGAAGATTGCCGCGAGAACAGAGGTCAGGGCAATAAACTTTTTTTCGTTGGAGAATGCGATGGTCATGGGAAATGAGTTTGTTCTCGCTGACAATATAAGGAGTGTTTCGTAGGAGTGCAATGAACATTGCATCGGACAGCGAGTTTGCCTATATTCACATCCAATGGGCAAACACCCTTGAGCGATGGCGGGAACCAGGGGAACCACCTCCGGACAGGGGAACGAAGAACGTCAGTTGGACAAAAGGATAACCGGTTCCGTCGATCATCATGCGTTTAGCGATCATCTCTGATATTCATTCCAACCTTGAAGCATTGACCAAAGCCATGGAGGTAATCGATCAGCACAACGTGGATGAGATCATCTGCCTTGGTGATATCGTCGGATACGGGGCGAATCCCAATGAGTGTGTCGACCTCGTGCGCCAACGGTGTACCGTGGTCATCAAAGGCAACCATGATGAAGCGGTTCGAAATACTGCCCTCACGGAACACTTTACGCATGATGCCCGCGCGGCGATCAATTGGACCCGGGAACAATTGACCGAAAGAAATTCAGAATACCTTCTTGAGCTCCCTCACACGCATACCATGGAGGATCTCCTCTTTGTCCATTCCTCACCGTGCGATCCGGCGGAATGGAATTATATTCTTGAACGTGCGGGTGCCGCTGCCGCCTTCCCGTGTTTTTCAGAATTGATATGCTTCATCGGCCATACGCATATTCCCGCGATATTTTCTACCGGCGCAGGGCAGGGGCAGGTGACCAAAGAAGACCGGTTTATCATTAATGTCGGAAGCATCGGCCAGCCGCGTGACCGGAATACGAATTTGAGCTTTGGACTGTTCGATACCAGGAGGTGGAGTTACGAAAATATCCGATGTCCGTACGATATGGAAACCGCCTCCTGGAAAATATTAAAAACGACATTACCGCCCAGACTGGGGCAGCGGCTGCTGATGGGGATGTGAGGAGAGAGGGACCCGTTGACGCCATGAACGGCAGGGATCGCCGGAAGATGAAATCAGGGAAGAGTTAATCGAGCGGTTCATCCGAAATGATGCCGCGCTCTTTTGCATAATCGCGGAGCTTCTCTTCCAGCATTTTCCTCCCGCGATGCAGACGCGACCGTACCGTACCGATGGGACAGTTTAAGAAATCTGAAATTTCTTCATACGTCAGCTGTTCAATATCGCACAAGATAACGACCGTACGAAAATCTTCCGGCAGGGATTGCAGGGCTGTGGTCACTTCGTCGCTCAGCATGTTGCTGAACAGTCGCTTCTGGAGATCGTTGGAATCGGTACTGTTGTCCCGGATGGAATCATAAAAATTCTCGACATCGTCGTAGTCCACCATCCCCGGTTCGCGTGTTTCCTTGCGGTAGCGGTTGATATAGGAATTTTTCATGATCCGGAAGAGCCACGCGCGGATATTGGTCCCCTTCTCGTACTTATCCCAAAAACGAAACGCTTTCATGAACGTTTCCTGGAGGAGGTCTTTTGCGTCATCCGCGTCGCCGGTGGTGCGCAGGGCAAAGTTGAGCAGGATATCCTTGTGGGGGAACGCTTCCGCTTCAAATTCTGTCTGCCGCTTGAGAAGGGCTTTCGCGACCGCCGTGGTATCTTCCCGTTGGTGAGCCATCATGCCGCCACTTGAGTTAAGAGCATCGGTATCTCACGTACGGAAAAAGGCTGGTCGAGTATGATTCTGGCTGCGTCAAGCTCCGCTCCCTGTACATCGGTCTCTTCCTCCAATGCAATAAACGTCCGGAGGTCTCCAATCTCAACAATCGTGGCAACCTGTTCCAGCGAATCCGCGGAGGCGTTTTTTCGCGTGTCGATATTGATTCCGATATCGACTTTGAGCGGAGCGGTCTGGTTGTTCAATTGCAATACCGCATTCCTGATAATCCGGTCGCATGCCAATTTCATATTGACCGGTATTTGCTCATAGATCCCGGCGTCTGCCTGTGCTGTCTCGCCGGTCGCGATGGCATATAACGCGGACAGCAGGGCAATACAATTCAGCTTGCGGATGAAGAATTTGTTGGGATCGCCTTTCCAACCGCCGGATTCCACCAGCACCGTGCTGGTCCCCCACGATTGAATCGCGTCGCCGAATGCCCGGGGTTCATACGTGTCGTCCCATTTTGCGATCTGGCCGGGGATAAACAGTGCGAAGAGCTGCGCCAGGAGGGACGCGACTTTTTTCGCTCTCGCTCTCACCGGTGTATCTGTTCCTGCTTCATCGACCGGCGGTGCGAGCAGGGCCATGGCGGAAATTTTTTTGGTGGTGCCGACCGTCAACCGCGGGTCCTGATCGTGAAGATTAAATCCATAGTCCGGTTGATATTTATTGCACACATCCCGGAGAATCCGCGCTTCCGGAGTCTCCAGTGCCAGGGCGTCACGGTTGATGTCGACGAGCTGCGCCGTTCGCCGGGTAAATCGTTCTGCACCATCCGGGTTGAGCATCGGAATGATGAGAAGCGTTAATTTTTCACGGATCGTTTTCGTCACCACATGGTCCTGATGCACGGTGAAGAAATTAAATATATCCAGGAGCGCCATCGTGGCAGTAGGTTCATCTCCGTGCATTTGTGACCAGAGCATGACTTTTACCGGTCCGTCGCCGACGGTATAGAGCGAGACCGTTCGTCCCTCACCGGAAGTTCCCAGCGGCAGCTTCTTCAACAGCGGTTGATCCTTTAACGGACGGAGCCATTTCAACAGTTCTGCATGAGTGATCCGGCAGGATTGGATTTCTGCAAATTTGTATGAATCGTACGTCTCGAACAACTCACGCGCGATCTGTTGTGCTGTTTGATTCATTGCTGTCATCGTTCACACTGCGTCCCGTTGAAACGTTCACCAAACCCGTTACTCTAAAGATAGCTCATTCTTCTATTTTTTGCACCGATATTCTGCACTCTTATTTACAAGAGAGAAAACCGATGATCACCCCGCGGGCGCTCTGTTGACATTCAGATGGTCATTCTTTATATTGGCGTCATCGTGAATCTTCCATTCTGACCACACACGTAAGGAGAAATTCAATGTCAGACATTTCATTAGACGCACTGGGCATGGTCGAAACCAAAGGACTTGTCGGCGCAATCGAAGCGGCCGATGCAATGGTCAAGGCGGCTAAAGTGACACTGATCGGAAAAGAACAAATCGGCGGCGGATATGTGACCGTCATGGTACGGGGCGATGTCGGTGCAGTGAAGGCAGCAGCAGATGCCGGTGCAGCAGCGGCGCAGCGTGTCGGTGAACTGGTCTCTGTCCATGTTATTCCGCGTCCTCACAGTGATGTGGAGTCCATTCTCCCTAAACGTCCAGCACAAAAATAATTTTTTTTGGACCAACCTCCCGACGAATGTTACACCGCCGGGATTTTTTTTATCGGATATCCACTCATGGGTGACGCTGCTCTTGGCTTCATAGAAACCAAAGGATTGGTTGCTGCGATTGAAGCTGCCGACACAATGCTCAAAACCGCCAATGTGGTTTTACTTGGCAAGGAAATCACAGGGGGCGCTCTCGTCACTATGACCATTTCCGGTGATACGGCGGCGGTGCGTTCTGCCGTGGACGCCGGTGCCGCTGCTGCGCAGCGTGTGGGCGAACTTGTCTCCAGGCATATTATTCCGCGTCCCGGAGAGGGGTTGGAAGATCTGATCTCCACCAAACGCCGGCAGACGCACACTGGCCTCGAATCAGGCGAAGGCGATGAACATTCGCCGGAAGGGACCATGGAGACTCTTCCGGAGAAAGAAGAACCGTTCGGACAAAAAAATGCGGCTCCCGATGAGGGAAACCGGGAGACGGGGGAAGAGCCGGTTTATGAAGAAGCATTCCCCATGCCCGAAGGATTAAGTCCGCAAATGCAGGCGTATTTTAAGGAGTTAGATGTACTGACGGTGCATGAATTGCGGCGGCGTGCCCGGGCGTCTGAAGGACTTTCCATCCACGGCAGACAGATCTCCCGCGCCAATAAAAAAGAATTAATGGAAGAACTCCTGAACGCTCAAAAATTTTAGAAACGCATAACGCTCCGTGAGCCCTCTTCGGCGTTCAGTGTCTTCGTCTATGACAACGCCGCATCCCCTGCATGTGAATCCCGTCCGACTTAAGAATAATTTGCAAATAAAGAATATTTCGATACGCATATTCATTAAAAAATAAAAATATTTCAATAGAAAAATTTTAATTATTCAGATTAATCTGTATATTTATGCATTATGGTGTTGGTAGAGAATTGGAATAACTTGACTCAGAACGAAGGATAAGAAAACTTAAATTATTTTTAAAAATGATGGGAATCAGTTTCTAAGAAGTAAAAGTGTTTTTGAGAAATTGCTGCAATCGTTTGTAGATTTTTCTTATCGGTTTCTTGCCATGAACAGCAGCGAACCCGATATCATTTCCCACCACAGCACCATCCTCCGCTCATTCCGATTCCTGCGCAACATGAGGAATGATTATGTCTGTCGGCCATGGCGTTACAACGGATTCCCTTGCCGGACTCATCCATCAACAGTCCGGTGTACTCGTGCAGCGGTGCTACCAATGCGGGAAATGTTCTGCAGGATGCCCCGCCGGCCACGAAATGGATCCTGCCCCGAGTGTTCTTCTGCACCTGCTTCAATACCAGCATCCGGAATCCGATAAAAAGGTTTTAAGCAGCTATTCCATCTGGCTCTGCCTCACATGCCATACGTGCATCTCCCGATGTCCCATGGAAGTGGATCTTCCAAAGGTCATGGATGTTCTTCGGGCCGAGTCTCTCCACCGGGCGCTGGTTCATCCGCGCGCGAAAGATATCGTCGCGTTCCACAAATCCTTTATCGATACCATCCGAAATTTCGGCCGGCTGTGGGAAATAGGCCTCATTGCCGATTATAAACTTCGCACACGTCATTTCCTCCAGGACGTTGTTCTCGCCCCGGTCATGTTCCACAAAGGAAAATTATCGCTTCTTCCCCATTTCCAGAGCAGGTTCGTCAACCGGATTTTTTCCGGCCTTCAGAAAAGGGAGGAACAGGAATCATGAAAATGGGTCTCTACCCCGGATGTTCGTTGGAAGGGTCGTCCCGTGAATACGCCGAATCCCTTCGCGCCATTGCACCGCGCCTCGGATTGGAATTGGAGGAACTTGAACGCTGGAATTGCTGCGGGGCAAGTTCCGCACATCAGCTTGACCATGCCCTCGCTCTCGCCCTGCCGGCACAAATTTTAGCCCAGGCGGAGAATCAACAGTTTCCCGAGCTGCTGGTCCCATGCGCGGCATGCTTCAACCGGCTTGTTACTGCAAAAAAAGACCTGGCGGCCGATGAGGCCTCACGAACCAGCGTGAGCGCATTGCTGGGGATGCCGTACCATGGAACGACCGCCGTACGGAATATTGTGGAAGTATTGAATCGCATGCTGACGCCGGAGATTCTAAAGAAACTCCCCGCGTCATTTCCCCATACCGTGGTGTGTTATTACGGCTGCCTGCTCGTTCGTCCCCCGGGCGTTGTCCGCGAAGAACGAAGGGAAGATCCGATGCAGATGGACGAACTCATGAAGCGGATCGGCGCGACGCCGCTGGAATGGGGAATGAAAACCGAATGCTGCGGGGCAAGTTTATCCATTGCCCGTACCGATATTGTTGGAAAACTGTGCAGCGCCATTTTAGAAGATGCCGCAGCGCGCGGCGCGGAAGCGATTATCGTCGCATGCCCGATGTGTCATTCCAATCTGGATATGCGCCGAAAAGAAATTGAATATGCAGCGGGGAAGAAATTTTCAATTCCGGTAATCTATATCACCCAGGCAATAGGGCTGGCTCTTGGATTGGATGCACGAAGCCTGGGCCTGCACCGGCATTTTGTAAAAGTATCAATTCACGGAAAACGTAAAGATCAGCAGACCGTGCCCGCGCAAACAGCGGCGGCGGGTTCATAACGAGTAGAAATTCCCATGTCTCGTATCGGAGTATTTATCTGCCATTGCGGTGAAAACATCGGTGCAACGGTGGATTGTGGAAAAGTTTCGAAGGCGCTTGCTTCCGTCCCGGGGGTGGTCCACAGCGTCGATTATAAATATATGTGCTCCGATCCCGGACAAAATCTTATCCGGAACGCCATCAGGGAAAAAAATCTTTCCGGCGTCGTTGTCGCCGCTTGTTCTCCGCGCATGCATGAACCGACGTTCCGCAAGACCTGTTCCGAATCCGGATTAAATCCGTACCTGTGCGAAATGGCGAATTTGCGCGAGCACTGTTCATGGGTCCATGCCAAAGGCGATGCCACCACCGATAAAGCGGTTGACCTTGTTTCGATGATGGTTGAAAAAGTGAAACGGAACAAACCGCTCTTTCCGATCAAGGTTCCCCTCACCAAAACGGCTCTGGTGATCGGCGGCGGAATTGCGGGAATTCAAGCGGCTCTCGATATTGCCAATGCGGGACAAAAAGTAGTACTCGTGGAACGTGAACCGTCTATCGGCGGCCACATGTCCCAGCTCTCGGAAACATTTCCGACGCTCGATTGTTCCCAATGTATTCTAACACCGCGCATGGTGGAAGTCGCACAGAATCCGAACATCACCCTCTACACCTACGCCGAAGTGGAACATCTTTCCGGATTTATCGGGAACTTTACCGCGCGGATCCGTAAAAAAGCAAAAAGTATCGACGAAAAACTTTGCACCGGCTGCGGTGAATGTGCCACGGCGTGCCCCATAAAAAAAATACCCAGCGAATTCAATACCGGGCTGGGTATGCGGGGGGCGATTTATGTCCCGTTCCCGCAGGCCGTTCCCAATAAGCCGGTCATCGACCGCACGCGATGCACGTATTTTAAATCCGGAAAATGCAAATTCTGCGCTTCAAAATGTCCGGCACAGGCAATTCGTTTCGATCAGCAGGATGAATTTCTCGACATTCCGGTCGGCTCCGTCGTGGTCACAACGGGATTTACTATTAAAGAGACATCATTTTTCCCGGAATACGGTTACGGCAAATATAAAGATGTCGTCACGGGCCTGCAATTTGAACGGATCCTTTCTGCGTCCGGGCCGACACTCGGCGAAGTAAAGCGTCCTTCCGACGGAACGGTGCCCAGAAAAATTGTTTTTGTCGCGTGCGCAGGCTCGCGTGATCCGGCGAAAGGCATCGAGTACTGTTCAAAAATCTGCTGCATGTATACCGCGAAGCATGCGATGCTTTACAAACATAAAGTGCATGACGGCGATGCCACGGTCTTTTACATGGATATCCGTGCGGCGGGGAAGGGGTATGATGAGTTTGTCCGCCGCGCGATCGAAGAGGATCATGTCCACTACATCCGCGGGCGCGTTTCGCGCATCTATGAACGCAATGGAAAACTGATTGTCCGCGGAGCAGATACGCTGCTCGGAGCGCAGCAGGTGGAAATTGAAGCCGACATGGTCGTGCTTGCCACCGCCGGGGTCGCCAATGAAGGGGCGGAAGAACTTGCGCAAAAACTCCATGTGAGTTATGATGCGCATCATTTCTTTTCGGAAGCCCATCCCAAATTGCGGCCGGTGGAAACGAACACCGCTGGAATTTTTCTTGCGGGGGCATGCCAGTCGCCAAAGGATATTCCCGAGACAGTCAGCCAGGCCTCTGCGGCGGCAAGCAAAGTCATCGGATTATTTTCAAGTGCCGAACTGACGCGGGAGCCGGTCATTGCCGTGGTGAACCGTACTGCGCCGCCGGCCTATTCGACATGTGCCGGTTGTTTTATGTGTCAATCGGCATGTCCGTTTCATGCCATTGAACGGGAAGAAATCAGAACACGGGACGGCAAATTGATGAAGACCGTTGCCCGCGTCAATCCCGGATTGTGCCAGGGATGCGGAACATGCGTGGCATTTTGTAAATCGAAGTCGATTGATTTGCAGGGGTACAGCAATGAACAACTCTTTGCCGAAGTCCTGGAAGTATTGAATTGATATGGAAAATAATTTCGAACCAAAAATAATCGCCTTTGTCTGCAACTGGTGCACCTATGCCGGAGCGGATTTGACCGGTACAAGCAGAATCAAGTATGCCGCCAATGTCCGTATCGTCCGGTTTCCATGCACCGGGCGCATCGATTATAATTTATTGCTGAAGGCATTCGCCCAGGGCGCCGACGGCGTGATCGTTTCCGGTTGTCATCCGAACGACTGCCACTATACCTCCGGAAATTTCCATGCACGCCGCCGCTGGGTCGTGTTCCGGCATATGATGGAATATATGGGAATCGATATGCGCCGGGTAAAATTTTCGTGGGTGTCCGCCGCGGAAGGGGCGAAGTGGGCGGACATTGTGAATTCGACCGTCAAAGAAATCCGCGAGCTTGGACCATCATTGGAGTTTTCTGCACTGCGGCACAAAGAAGCGTCGACAGGACCATCTCCTGCCCCGGCTTCATATGGAAAGTAAGAGAATGCAGGCGTTACATCAAAAAACAAAGGAACTGCTGGAATCCGGGACCGTTCAGGTCATCATCGGATATGGCCGCGGCTGCGGTGACCGCGTCCGCCCGGTCTTTGTCAGGAATGCAGAGACTGCGGCCGGCCTCGTGTGGGACGACCGGTGCAGACAAAATTTGGCGGTCTATCTCAATAAACCGGAAATAAAAAATCTGGGAACTCCGGCGATCGTGGCGACGCCGGCGGCCGTAAAATCCATCATCCAACTGATTTCAGAAAATCAGGTGAAGCCCTGCAGCGTCGTCGTACTTGCGGTCGACCAGGGGGCGGTACTGGAATTAAAAGACAACGCGTCACTCGAGGAATATTCGGCGAAGCATCCTGTCGTCTTTCCTCCATTCGTTCTTAAAGAAATGAAAACCATTGCGGAGATGCCGCTCCCGCAGCGGAATGCCTATTGGCAGAATGAGCTCTCCCGGTGTTTCAAATGTTATGCCTGCCGGGCGGCATGTCCGTTGTGTTATTGCGAGCGGTGCATCTCGGAGAATAACCAGCCGCAATGGGTCTGTCCGGCTTCCCACCCGCAGGGAAATTTTGAATGGCATATCAACCGCGCGATGCACCTCGCAGGCCGATGTATCGAATGCGGATCCTGCAGCATCGCCTGCCCCGTCGGGATTCCCATCGGATTGCTGACGATAGAAGCGTCGCGGATGGTCAAACAGGAATTCGGTCATGAACCGGGGCTGCGCTGCAATGCGGATTCGGCAATGTCATCGTTCAACACAGACGACAGGGAAACTTTTATCCAATGAGCCATCAGCAGGCAGTCATCCATCACGAAAAATTATTACAGTTCCTGGACGGACTCATTTCATCCGGGAAACATCTTTACGCTCCTCAACGGAAAACCGGAAAGACGTATTTTCTGCCGGTGAGTCAGAGCGGTTCCATCGTCTTTGATGAGATTCAGACCACCCTCTCGCCGAAAGAAATTCTGTTTCCAAAAGTAGAACGGCTGCTCTCGTACGAACAGAACAACGGAACCCTGCACGTGATCGACCATGGAACGGCCGGTCAGATGCCGGACCGGGTGCTGTTCGGTTCACGGCCGTGCGATGCTTCGGCATTACACACACTTGCGGAGTTCTTCCGCCGCGATGAGCCTGATGCCTTTATCGAGCAGCGGCAGAAGTCGCTGACCGTCATCAGCGTCAGCTGCGTTCAATCGGATCAAAATTGTTTTTGCACTTCCGTCGGTTCCTCCCCGGGCGATACGAGGGGCAGTGATATCCTGTTGACGCCTGTCGGGAATGGCAAATATTTTGTGGAGGTGCTGACGGAGAAAGGACAATCGCTGGTCGGTGCCTCCGGACAATATTTTGAAACCAGCGGCCCGTTCGATAAAACAAAAGTGCTGGCGAATATTGATCGGAGTTTTTCCTCAACGGAAGTGGCGGCCTGCTTATCGAAATCGTTCGATCATCCGTTTTGGAATGACGCGTCGCTCCGATGTTTGGGGTGCGGTGCCTGTGCATACGTCTGTCCGGTCTGTTCCTGTTTCGATATTCAGGATGAAGGAACGGCCAAAAAAGGCGGCCGTCTGCGCTGCTGGGATTCATGCGGGTTCTCGCTCTTCACCCTGCATACATCGGGGCACAATCCGCGGAAGACACAAAGCGATCGCTGGCGGCAGCGCCTGATGCACAAGTTTTTCTACATGCCCGACCGGTTCGGACTGCTCGGGTGCGTCGGATGCGGCAGATGTTCCCGCGCCTGCCCGGCCGATATGAATATCAAGGAACAACTGATTGAAATAAAAAAGACGATGGAAATCTGAAGAGCACAAAACGTCTATGAGTTCAACCAATATCTATAAACCGTATCTCATGCAGATCGAGAAAATTCTCGATGAAGCCCCCGGCGTAAAAACATTCCGGCTCAGGTTCACGGACGATGAGGAGAAGAACCAATTTCGTTTCCAAACCGGACAATTCGGCGAATACTCGATTTTCGGTGAAGGGGAATCGACATTTTGCATCGCCTCGTCGCCCACGCGAAAAGATTATATCGAGTGCACATTCAGGCAGACCGGCCGCGTCACGTCCGCACTTGCCCGGAAAGAAGAAGGCGATGTGATTGGATTCCGCGGTCCTTACGGCAACACCTTCCCCATCGAGAAATGGAAAGGGAAAAACTTACTCTTCATTGCCGGCGGGATCGCCTTGCCGCCGCTGCGTTCCGTTATCTGGAATGTCCTCGATTTACGGGATCAGTTTAAGGATATCACTATTCTGTATGGCGCGCGTTCCGTGGCCGATCTGGTGTACAAATACGAATTGGACGAATGGAGCGCACGCACCGATTTGAAGCTGGTCACGACGGTTGATCCGGGGGGAGAGACGCCGGAATGGAAAGGGAAAGTGGGATTTGTGCCTTCCGTGCTCGACTGGATGGAACCGTCGAGTGAACAGACGGTTGCGGTTGTCTGCGGTCCGCCGGTGATGATCAAATTCACATTTCCCGAACTGCTGAAACTCGGATTTACACCGGACACCATATTCACCACACTCGAAAATAGAATGAAGTGCGGGGTCGGGAAATGCGGCCGGTGCAACGTGGGAAAAGTCTACGTGTGCAAGGACGGCCCGGTGTTTACCTACCAGCAGCTCCAGGAATTACCGGCGGAGTATTAATGTTACCGGTCTCGTGGCGGGAAGTGAACGGTCAAATCCGGATCGCCTTTTTTATCAATCAACCATGACACAGATGAAAACAATTGAAGTGCCTGACTATATCAAAGGATTGATTTTTGACTGCGACGGGACCCTCGTCGATTCAATGCCCCTCCATATGAAGGCATGGGAACATGCCATCACCACCGCGGGCGGCATCTGGAATTATGATTTTATTTTTTCGAAAAAAGGGATGCAGGGAAATGATATCCTCGATGACTATAACCGCATGTTTGGAGCGAATCTCGATGTGGAGTCGACCGCGCGCATCAAACAGGAATATTTTCATACACATTGTGCGGAGATAAAACCGATCGAAGCAGTGGTGGATGTCGTCCGCCGGTATGCATCGCGGCTTCCCATGGCGGTTGCTTCAGGCGGTTCGGAGGAGAATGTCTTGCTCTCCCTGGAATTGACTGGGATCAAACACTATTTTCAGGTCATTATCACTGCCGGCGATAAAGACGTCCTGCCCAAACCCTCGCCGGACATTTTTCTCGAAGCAGCAAAACGCATTCATATTCCTCCGCAATACTGCCAGGTATTTGAAGATGGAGATATCGGCTTGGAGGCGGCACGCAAGGCGGGAATGCTGGCAACGGACATCCGGGGATATTAAATTTCTTCCCGCGGCCGCACTTCCTCATTACCTAAACCTGACTGCAAAAATTTTTACATCGAACATTTCTGTTAATCAAAGAAATATACGATGCGCTTTTAACACCCTCCCTGGATTTTCTTTTCCTTCCTGACGATCTTTTGCCCTTGTTGTTTACTGTCCACGATCATTTTCGATATTCTGGCGCGTGCGTCATTGCGAAATTTGATGACATCCGCTTCCCATCGGCCGCCAGTCGAAACGGGAACCGAAGAGGTCAGTATTGTTTTATTGAACGCTTCAAATCCTCCCTGCAATATGGCGAGGTTCTCGTACCCCAGTTCCTGCAGGAGAAGGTAAGAAGAACGTTCCTGTGCATCATTCTCACCGACGATCACTTTCCTGACATGGCGCCGGGAAAAGGCCGAGGCCCATTCTTTGCTGAAGAAATCCCGAACCTGAATATTGTTGGAGGCAGGCAGCGCCATCCGGGCGTACGATTCCGGCGTGCGCACATCAATAATTTGAATGTTGGGTTCACGATCGACAATGCGAAATGCCAATTCATCTATTTCCATCGTCACCACGGGATGCGAAGAGATGTAATTTGGTTCGGACACCTTATTGAGGAGATGGGTTTTTCGATCCGGGAGAACGATGAACAGAACACCAAGCGCCAGGGCAACTATCCCTGCGGCGACATGCCTGCTGGTTTTAAATTCGAGAGAAGGAGCGGAATTTTTATTCACCCGTTTTTCGATCATGGTCGTCACGGCAAACGCGGTAACGGCAATGGTGATCAAAAGAAATGCAAAAAGTCCCTGTGAGATGCCGAGCAAATCGAATACTTTCAGAGCGCCCAGCGGCGTGGATTCATAAAATTTATCGTACAGGGGGAAAAGCTCTCCGAAAACAAGTACTCCGAGAATTCCGCCGCCGATAAAAAACATCCCGTCCACTTTCCCGATGGCGGCTGCACTGATGCTGGTACCGGGACAATATCCGCCCAGGATAAAACCGGCGCCCATGATGATTCCTCCCACCACGGCAGGCAGAAGCCACATGGGATTCACATAAATCGCCTCCGTGTCCAGCAACCCGAAATACCCGAGCAGGAGTACACCGCTCATGGCCGTCACGGCGGCGGTAAAAAATACACGCAACACGGTGAAATCGTAGCCGTAAAAAACACCGGCAAGGCGCCGCGAGGATGAGAATCCCGCCTGCTCCAGCACAAATCCAAATCCGATTCCAATGAAGAGAGCAACAAGAAGATTGAGCTGGTCGGATATCAATTCAGGTACAAATGGTCCCATGGGTTCACCTATTCTTTTTCTTTGATCCACAATTTCCTGGCAAAGTACGCGAATGCATACCCTGAGCCAAAAATTGCCATCATCGTGACAAATCCGGCCGTTGAAAGGACCGCCATTCCGGTTAACGCCGCGCCGCTCGTGCATCCGCGGGCAAACTGTGCGCCGATTCCAAATAAGGCGCCGCCAATGGCAGCGAAGAGCCACCGGATTTTCGGTTTGACATTCGGGCCCGATTCGGTGACGATCTTCAATCGATCGGAGACCAATCCGGAAATAAATCCGCCGATGAGAACCCCCACCACTTCAAAGAACAGCCACGACTTCAGGGGATGTTCTTTCCCGGGGCCGACATATGTTCCGTAGAACGATGAAGATTCGGCATGGGCAGGCGCAATGCCGTCCACCGCTGCGACGACCATACTCTTGATGGCGCCGCTTGCGCCGAGACCTCGCCCGGTAATAAAAAGTGCGGCGAGCAGAACAAGGCCGAGAAAAAATCCTGCAAGATACGGATTCATATATTTTGTGTTCATGGGTTCACCTCGCTCACGGATGTCGTCGATGCGTCATCATCTCTTTTTTCCGTGTCCACGGGCAATTCTTCATATCCGGTGATCATGGCTTTAAGGTTTGATGTCACCGTACGGCCGGTAGTGATGAGATACAGATGCGCAATGAAGAAGGCGACAAGAAGAAACGCACCGATGGTGTGAAGGAGTGCGATCGTTTGAAGCCCGTTAATGTTCAGACTGAGTACTTCATATCGTTGAGGGTACCGATAAAACATGGAGAGAAGGCCGGTGAACACCATCACCGGAATAACAAGCACTTTCAGGCCCGCATAAACCAGTTTTTGGAGCGGATTGAGTTTGCTCAGGACTGTTTTTTTCGTCGGATGCGGAGCGTTGTGGAAAATGCCGAGGATGTAGTACTCAAGCTGCGCCCGCAGATTTTTTCGCGTCGGCAGGTACTGTTTCCACTCTCCGGTGGTGATATGCCAGAAGACGGCAAAGACAATGAGGACCAGAAAACTCATCGAGGCAACATGGTGATACGCAACGGCTTGATCGTACCCGAAGAAACGAATCGATCCATGGATCTCAAATCCGGTGATTCCGAGAAAGAGGATGAGTACGGCCTGCAGCCAGTGCCAGAACCGTTCGAAGCTGCGATAGACATATTCTTTTTTCATGGGAGGTTGCTTCCTTTTCTTTTTCGGCCCATAACAATTCTTGCACCGCCGTGAAGGACAACACCGGCAAGAGTCAATGCGATACATCCGCCGCCCAGCCATTCAACCCATGGGTTATAATCTCTTCCGGGAAGATAGAAACCGCCCAGGTGCGCCAGGCGTCCGTTGTCCCGGGTGTGACATTCCGTGCACTTCACGGTTTTATTTTTCGGAGAAACCATATGGTTGACCGGCCAGTACATTTCCGTTTCCACAAATCCGTATTTCCCGCTGTACGGGAGATTCACTAATTTCATTCCTTCTTCAGAAGCTCTCTGCCAGTTAAACTCTTTCCAGTATCCGCCGTCGCCCGGCTTGCTGGAAAAGGTTTTTGGCTGGATAAGATAATGATGTTCCGTGTCGTAAATTTGTCTGGCGCGATGAATCTTGACCGGATAAATCTTTGCGTCCGGATCCCGATAGCTGCCGAACAACTCGTTGAGTTTGAGCGGCCTGGAAGGATCGAAGGTGTCGCCCACGAGATAATGGGATGCGGTACCATTGAACCAGATATAATCCGGAGTCAATTGTTTTCCCCATTGAAAGGATCCCTTGATAGACATATAGACGTCCACTCCGTTGGAGTCGGTCTCTTCGTACGGTTTGCCGTCCCGCATCCTGCCTGCAGTCGACCAATCCCAGTAGAGTTTCGTCGGATTGACTTTGGCGTACGTCGGAATATGACAGGACTGGCAGGCAACCTTGAGCGTATGATTATTTAAGACGTCATCCGCATGCGGCATCCCGGTATGGCACTGTTCACATTCCACACGGCCGCGGTTCATCGAAGAAACGGAGTACATCTTTCCCAGCATCTGATGCTGTTCGGCGGTATGGCAGTCGACACATTGCATATCGATGCCGTCGCTTGCCATATGGACATCGATCTCGCGGGAGGGATCAAAGAGCGCTTTTTCCAGGTCCCCGTGTTTCACATTATTCCCGCCGCCGCCGAAGAAATGGCATGTCCCGCAATTGGTCCGCTGCGGCTTGCCGACATGCTGGGCGACCGTATTCAGGTTGACGGAGGAATCGGGCATGCCGGCCCCGCCGGACGCTTTGATGTAAGTCGAACTGTTGTCGTGGCATGCGAGGCAGTCGACATTTAAAGAATCCTTAAAATTAAATTTGGAATCCGCATACCCGTAGCCGGCATGACATTTATTACAGCTTTGTTTGTTCCCTGAAATACCGATGCAGAAATTGTTCAAAACATTTTTCTTGCCCAGCGGCCGGATGCCTTTGCCGGCAATATACTCGCTCCGTTCCCAGTTCCAGTGCGTCGTCTGCATGACTTCAGCCGCCCGCCCGTTATGACAGGAGATGCATGCGGCAGTGACCTCCTGCGGTTTTGTGAATTTTTTCTTCAGCTGCTGGAACAACGAATGGTCTACCGATGCATTGACTTTATGAGCATACCGTGATTTTAATTTTTCCTGCGGGACATTCCCGGAACGGTCCTTCTGCAGCGCGGTGAACATCAGAGCGATGATTGCCCCAAGCATGATGACCGTGAGTGCTCCCTTTTTCATAAGACGTCCTTGCCGCTCAACGCTTCACCGGAGCGTTAGAGCGTATGATGGATGAGTGATTTGATCTTTTCACAATCGCCGGAAAGCTGATAGACCGTACAGTCGCGGCATTCCCGACCGGCACAATTATTCCGGAGATGCCTGTACGTCCAGCACCCCGCGTCCGGACGGTGGTACGCCGGACATTTTTCCCGTTGTTTCACCGCGCACTGGATGTGTTCCCAGCATGGGACGAGCGATTGGATGCGCCGGATTCCTTCGATGGATATCTTATGCTCATTAATGGCGGTACGGATGCATCGAACCCGTTCAATGTCCGTTTCCGAGAAGAGGCGTTGATGGCCCTCGGTCTTCGCGGTCAGGATCAATCCCTTCCGTTCGTACAATCGAATGGTTTCAACGGATACCCCCAGCTGCTCTGCAACCGCCCCTATCGAATATGTTTGCTTCTGTTCGTGTTTTATCATACCTGTATTTATAAATACAAGTTTGATGCCATTGCACGGGTTCTCGTTTTTGTGCGATATTCACGTATTCCGTTCTTTTTATTCCTATGAACGGGAAAAGATGGAGTCCGGAGGTGAAAGCTTCAGATGGTGCAGAATCGAATACTGCAATGGGAATCGAGTGTATTTTGGTAATGATCTATTTTGCGAATGCTCAATAAGGCAAAGTAAGATTCCCGACAAAAGCATTCGGGAATGACATAAAAATTGTTGCAAGCTAACGCTTGCATTATTCTCAGGCCTCCGGCTGTCATTCCCGCGGATTGTTGGCGGGAATCTTATGATAGCCCACCAGTCTTATTTTCGGACCCTTTCTCTTCTCCCCGTCTCTTCGTATCTTACAATCGTATGAGAACCGAAAAGACAGCAACTCTCGAGAATGAACCGGAACTCGTCCGCAGGGCGAAATCGGGGGACCAGCGCGCATTTACCGAGCTGGTGAAAAAGTACGAATCCACGGTGTACAGCTTTGCGTTCAAAGTGTGCCGGGATGAGGAACCAGCCGCCGAGACCCTCCAGGATACATTTGTGAATGTGTACCGGAAACTCAACCAGTTCAACGGCAAATCAAAATTCAGCACGTGGCTGTATCAGATCGTGACGAACAACTGTTTGATGAAGCGGAGAAAAAGCAAACTGGAACAACAATCGGTCTCGCTGGACTCCGCCGGTTCTTCACACACCGGTCAGGACCCGGAAGACGAGGTCCATCCGATACACACGGTTCCATTGACGGAGACGACTCCCCAGGATGATATGGTCAACAAAGAATTGCGCGAGCATCTCGACAAGGCGATCCTGATGCTTCCGATGGACCAGCGGATTGCATTTATCCTCCGCGATGTCGAAGGCCGGTCGTCGGAAGAAGCCGCAAAAATTCTTAAAACATCCGTCCCGGCGCTGAAATCGCGGCTGAGACGTGCGCGTGTTTTTCTTCAGAAGCAGCTGCAGGAATATATGAAGGCATGACGATGAAAAAGATCAAGGCGATACGCTGCACAGAGGTGGCGAAGTATGTTTGTGAAAATCTCGACGAACAGATCGATTCGCCGCTCTGCCGTAAAATCAAGAAACATTTGCAGGAATGTCCTGATTGCGCTGCCCAGCTACGTTCACTCAAGAACACGGTCGGGCTTTACCGCCGATACCCTGCACCAGCTCTTCCCGCTGACTGCCATAAAAATTTAATGACGGCATTATCCGCGATCACCAGAACCAGGTAATAATTTTTACCTGACGCAATCCGGGTTGCTTCATCATTCATTTCAAGCGAAGGACGGCGCTATTCTTTCGGCGGTTCGCTGCTCCCGGCCGGCGCTTTTGACCGATCTCCCATCGTTAAGACCAATCCCATCCCGGCTCCGTAGAAAGTGCTGATCCATGGATTGCTCGAGATCGGACATGTCCCCGATGCACAGCCAATATAATAGTAGTAGGCATAGCCGCCGAGGGCGCCGATGAATGAAAAGAGAAGACGTTTCCGCCAGATTGATCCTGCGAAGTACGCTTTCAGATGAACGATGAACTTCTTCATCCTGCTACCACGGCATGGGAAACAAGTAATTCATTCTCAATAATTTTTTTCAATTCTTTCCTGGGCAATGCACCGACCGCCATCCTCGGTTCACCGTTCATGGGAATGAACAGAAGAGAGGGAATGCTTTGAATGCCGAATGCTCCTGAAAGATCCTGCTCTTCGTCGGTATTCACTTTATAAAAATTTACTTTTCCCTCATATTCCGCGGAAAGTTCGTCAATGACCGGTCCGACCATCCGGCATGGTCCGCACCACGGCGCCCAAAAGTCGATCACCGCCGGTACGCGGCCTTTGTAATTCCATTCTTTATTCTTCTCGTAATCAAAAATCATTTCGCGGAAGGATTGCGCAGTTAATTGTTCTGACATGGGTTTGGTCCTTTATGATAAATTCTTTATTCATGCGATGTGAGATCGCATGTTATTGTTTGACAGCCGGCTTGTTCGTGCTGATTTTCAATACGGCGTAGATCGGACAAAAACTTACCAGACTGGTGGCCGCGAGTACCACGGCGATGACGCCGAGGAGAATGGCTGCAGTTCCCGAGATCAGTCCAGCGAGATACAGGACGAGCACAACGACTGCCGCCGCACTGCGGATGATTTTGTCTAATAAACCCAGATTCTTTTTCATGGAGCGATTCCTTTATGATAAATGAATGTTGATTTCTTGTTCTATTCATATGATGCAAAGAACAATAAAAAGGATTCATCAGGAGAGATGAATGAGTAAATCCTTCTTATACGGTGATCGGAGAGTTATTCAATATTTTCAAGCCCTTAAGGAAGAGGAAAAGGAGGGGGCAATGGCACGAGTGAAACTTTTTAATTTCAGGTGATGTTGTGAAAATAAGGTGTTTGATTTGGCGGGAGGATTGTTGCTGTGACCGAATTTTTTTTATCAATAATAATCTCAATTCACGAAGGAGCCTGACACCATGGGACGGGTAAGCACGTATCTCAATTTTTCCAGGAATACGGAAGAAGCGTTTAACTTTTATAAGACGGTTTTCGGCGGCGAGTTTAACAGCGGCAAAATCAACCGTTTCCGCGATATCCCGCCGTCGGAGGGCGCGCCGCCCGTTGCGGAGCAGGATAAAAATCTTGTCATGCATGTAGAATTGCCCATCCTCGGGGGTCATGTGCTCATGGGAACCGATGCTCCTGAATCGATGGGATTCACTCTGAACAAAGGCAACAATGTGTTTATCAATCTTGAACCGGATACAAAAGCGGAAACGAAGAGGCTGTTCGATGCATTGTCCAGAGGCGGCAAGGTGACGATGGATTTGCAGGATATGTTCTGGGGCGCATATTACGGCAGCTGTGTAGATCAATACGGTGTTCAGTGGATGTTTAATTGTTCACAAAAATAAATACTTGTCTCTTGTAAGAAAGGAGAACCAAGCCATGGCGACCGTCACTCCACAGAATTCTCTGATCGTGGAAGCAACCGTGAACGCTCCCATCGATAAAGTCTGGAAACTTTGGAATACACCCGAGGACATCACGAAATGGAATAATGCATCGGACGACTGGCACAGCCCGCGTGCAAAGATCGATTTAACACCGGGAGGAAAATTCAACGTCCGGATGGAGGCGAAAGACGGCAGTGCCGGTTTTGATTTTGGCGGCGTCTACGATAAAATAACGCCGCAGGAATATATTGCGTATACCATGGGAGACGGCAGAAAAGTGGAAATTCATTTCACGAAGTCCGGTTCCGCAACGAACATCGTCGAAAAATTTGAGCCGGAGAATGAAAATACACTTGAATTGCAGCAAACCGGCTGGCAGTCCATTCTCGATAATTTCAAAAAGTACGCGGAAACAAAATAATAGCAAAAATAAAAGTCCCGGATCCATCCATTTTCACAGGTTCAACAGAAACGCAAAAGGAAACGGAATGCGTCTCAATTTGCCGGCGGAATGAATTCCTAAAAGCTTATAAAATGGTAATTTCACAGCGATGGAAATGCCGGTACTGGCGAAATAATGAGCACATCTTCTAACCCCCCTGTCCCGATGAAGATGATTTTCATCGGGACATCCCTCCTTTGAAAAGGAGAAAAATCGGTTGTGAAAATATTGATGTTGGTGAAGTAATCGGTGCATCTTATGACCCCTCTGTCCCGACGAACTCATGTTCGTCGGGGCACCTTCCCTGTGAGTGGAGGAAAAAAGCGGTGAAAAAAACCTTCCCGGTTCAAAATAAAACAAAAACCTGGGTGTCACGGTCCACACCGTGACACAATTATGTTGCCTGACCGGATAACTCCGCCGCGAAATATTTCTTCTTAAACCACAGCGATACATTCACCAGCGAAACGAGCACCGGCACTTCCACGAGCGGCCCGATGACGGCCGCAAATGCAACGCCGGAGTTGATCCCGAATACTGCGATGGAGACGGCGATGGCCAGTTCAAAATTGTTGCTCGCGGCGGTAAAGGAAAGCGTGGCGGACTTTGCATAATCGGCTCCCGCTTTCTTTGCAAGAACAAACGATATGAAGAACATCAGGACGAAGTACACAACAAGTGGAAGAGCAATTCGCAGGACATCCAGCGGGATTTTTACGATATACTCGCCTTTCAGGGAGAACATCACAACGATCGTGAACAACAGCGCAATCAAGGTGAGAGGGGATATCTTTGGGATGAACTTTTGCTCATACCATTGCTTATTCTTCAGCCGGATCAAAGAAAATCTCGTGATAATCCCTGCAAGAAAAGGAATACCGAGATAGACAAAAACGCTTTGAGCGATCTGGCCGATGGTGATATCCACGGCAAACGTCTGCAGGCCGAGCCAGGAAGGAAGTATCGTGAGAAACACATAGGCGTAGACGGAAAAGAACAGCACCTGAAATATTGAATTGAAGGCGACCAGTCCCGCAGCATATTCCGTATCTCCTTTAGCCAGCTCGTTCCACACGATCACCATCGCAATGCAGCGGGCAAGTCCGATGATGATCAGTCCCGCCATATATTCCGGATATCCGCGGAGAAAAATAATTGCCAGGATGAACATCAGCACCGGCCCCACAAGCCAGTTCTGGATAAGCGAAAGAGTAAGTACTTTTGTATTCTTAAACACATCGCCAAGTTCTTCATACTTTACTTTTGCCAGAGGGGGATACATCATAAGAATCAAACCGACGGCGATGGGAATGTTGGTTGTTCCGGATTGAAAATAATTCCAGAAATTTACAATGCCGGGGAAAAGATATCCCGAGAAAACACCAACGGCCATTGCAAGAAATATCCAGAGCGTCAGGTACCGGTCAAGAAATGAGAGTTTCTTTGTGACATGTTCCATTGCTACCTCTTCGATATATTCACATCGTAGAATTTCTTAAACTCAGTTTTTATTTCATCCCGCACCCGGCGGAAGACGGCAAGCACTTCCTCTTCTGTTCCGGCTGCTTCTGCCGGATCTTCGAATCCGATATGCATCCGGTGCGCAACCGTTCCGTTAAATAATGGACACGTTTCTTTTGCATGGTCGCAGACGGTTATGACATAATCGAATGATCCGCCTAGAAATTCATCAACGGACTTTGGAAGGTTTTGGCTGATATCTATGCCAATTTCCTTCATGACCTGAATTGCGCGGGACGAGACACGCGCGGCGGGATTGGTGCCGGCGGAATAAACTTCCAGGTCCGGATCGAACGACTTCAATATTCCTTCCGCCATTTGGCTGCGGCAGGAATTGCCGGTGCAAAGAATGAGGATTTTCATAACGATTTTTTTATTAGTTTTATATCAACCGCATGAATTAATGTAGTTGTTCCGTGTGATCGATTATCGTTTCGGACGAATATCCACGACGACTCCCTGATCTTTGCAGACAGAAGACTCAAACTGGAGCGTAGGATGATTGATTCCAAAACGATGTTCCAGCTCCTGTTCGAGCTGCGTGCTGATTTTACATCCGCTGCTGATCAGTTGATCTTTTACGACAATATGCGCGCTGAGGGCGCGCACGCGCGAAGACAATCCCCAAATATGCAGATGATGAACGTTCTCCACTCCGGGAAACGACTGGATAAATGCCGCAACTTCGTGCAAATCAATTCCCCGCGGCGTTCCTTCGGTCAGAATGTGCACGGTCTCAGCAATGATACCCCATGCACTCTTAATGATAAATAATCCGATGGCGATGGAGACTAACGGATCGAGGAGCCGCCAGTCGAACCACGTGATGAGCAATGCGACGACGACGACCGCAAGTGATTCGATCGCATCGGTAAGCAGGTGCAGGTATGCACTCTTCATATTGAGGTCATGGTGCGCATGGGCTTTTAACAGGAGAGTCGCTGCAGTGTTCGCAGCGAACCCCACGAAGGCAATAATGAGCATCCAGCCGCCGGCGACCGGTTCGGGATGGGCAAACCGCTGGATTCCCTCATAGATGATATAGAGGCCTATCAGCACCAGCGCCAGTGCGTTGATGAATGCAACAAAGATTTCAATCCGGACGTATCCGTATGTTTTTTCTGAATTCGATTTCCATTGCACAACCCGTGAAGCAATGGTGCTCAGGATCAAAGCGAAGAAATCGCTGAGATTATGAAGCGAATCGGAAATCAGTGCAAGACTGTTGGTCAGTATGCCGCCGGCAAGTTCGACAATGAAAATAACGGCATTAAGAGCTATAGAAATACCGAGACTCTTCTGGATTTTATGCTGCTCATCGGCCGGTGAAGAATTATGAGATTCTAATGTATGGTCGTCATCCGACATCTGTATTACCTAATAATTGTTATTAATTCATTATGATGTATAGAGTGTATAGAGACCGCCGAGAATGACGAGCAATCCTGCGATGCGCTTTGTCCAGAGAACTGCATTCGACCGGTTCGTCCAATCGAGATATGCCTGAACGCGGGAAGTAAGCCCGCCTGCCGCAATGATAACTCCGCAGTGTCCGAGTCCGAATGCAAGAAGCAGCGTTCCCCCAGCGATGACATTTGTGCCCGACATCTGGAACACAACTCCTAAGACCGGAGCCATAAATGCAAACGTGCACGGGCCAAGTGCAATTCCAAATACCAGGCCCAAACTGAATGCCGAAAAAATCACTGACTTTATGCCAAATGGCCGCAGCTTCACTCCGGTGTCGGGAAGGCGGATAATGTCCATAAGATAGAGACCAACGACGATGAAGACAACCGCAATGGCATATTTTCCATACGGGCCGACATCGCCCATAATTCTTCCCAATGCGGCGGTGACAATGCCGATGACGATAATGGTACAGAATATGCCGACGGCAAAGATAAAGGCGAGAAGAAATCCGCGAGACGTTTTCTTTTCGCCCTGCGCTGTCAGGAATCCGATAATAAGCGGAATGCTGGAGAGATGGCACGGACTGAGCACAATACTCAGGATTCCCCATGCAAACGAAGCAAGGAGCGCAAGAGAATAACTTCCGTACAATGCTTCAGTCAGAGATGTAAAAAGCGCGTCCATCGGTCAGCCCTTATCGCCGGGTTTTGGTGTGAGGCCTTTCGACATCAGGAACGCATCAATATCTTTTTCCGGGAAGAAGCCTTCGTGCCGCATGAGTTCTTTTCCGTTCACATCAAGGAATACCTGTGTCGGTATCAACCGGATTTTATATTCCTGCGCGTAGTGCTCTTGCTCCTGTTTCCAGACGTCATAAAATATAATCTTCAACTGACTCCCATATTTTTCTTCAACGGCTTTCATCACCTTTTGCATCGCTTTGCATGGAATGCAGTTGACTGAACCAAGCTCAATAAACGTCACAACCGGTTTTGAAGCAATAGCGCTCGTATCTTTTACAGTTGCAGCCGACTTTTGTTTTGTCGCTGTCTTTTTTTTCTGTGAATAAGAAAACGAACCGAAAATAATACAGAAGAGTATTACAAGAAGGACGCTTCTTTTCATTACGATGTTCCTTTCATCCAGAGGAGCAATTGATCATCTTTTGGAATAGAACCGGCGCTTTTCACGACGCCGTCGACTACCAATCCGGGCGTCGTCAGTATGCCGTATTTTATTATTTCCTGAAGATCCGTGACCTTCTCAACTTCAACAGGGAGTTGATATTTTGCAGCCAACTGCCTCACCCGTCCTTCAAGTGTCTTGCACTTCGCACAACCGGAACCAAGAATCTGTACTTTCATAATATTCCTCACGAATAAACGAAGTTAAATATATAACCGACTATGATAATTCCAGCTGCGACAATGCCGACAAAAGCGAAAATGAGCGGCAGCTTTAATACTTTTTTTAAAATGATGGTCTCGGGAAGAGACAACCCGATGACGGCCATCATAAACGCAAGCACGGTTCCAAGCGAGGCGCCTTTTTCCAGGAGAGCCTGCACAATGGGAATTATTCCGGCGGCATTGGAGTACATCGGAACGCCGATGAGCACCGCAACGGGCACCGACCACCACGCGCCTTTCCCCATAATGCCGGCCATAAAATTCTCCGGAACATACCCGTGAATTCCCGCACCGACCGCAATTCCTATGACAATATAGATCCATACCTTTGAGACTATTTCAACGACCGCATCGAACCCGGCGGATATTCTTTCCGGAAACAGAATTTTTTCTTCCGCCAATTCCGAATGTCCGGCTTTTGTCTCATAGACCCAGGGTTCGACATATTTTTCCAGCTTCAGTATGCCGATGATATAGCCGGAAACCATGGCAATTAAAAGTCCGGTGGACATATAGAGGAGCGCCGTCTTCCAGCCAAACAAGCCGAAGAGCAACACAAGAGCGACTTCGTTAATCATGGGCGCGGCTATCAGGAATGAAAACGTGACTCCGAGCGGAATGCCGCTTTCCACAAATCCGAGAAACAACGGAATTGCCGAACAGGAACAGAAAGGCGTTACGACTCCCAGCAGACTTGCAAGCACGTTTCCCGCGAACAATTTTTTCCCCCCGAGCATTTTCCTTGTTCGTTCGGGCGAGAAATAGCTCCGTATTATTCCGACGGCAAAAACGATAAGAGTCAGCAGGAGCAATACTTTAGGCACTTCAAAAACAAAGAACCGGACCGCTTCCGTCAGGTGCGCTCCCTGCGGCAATCCCGCAAGAGCGACTGCCGCATCTGCAAGAAGCTGCAGCGCGGTGTACAGAATAATCCAGAGCAGAAAAAGAATTGCTGTCGAGGTTACCGGATATTTTTCTAATAACTTCCTCATCATGCATTCCGGTGTGCGAGAAGAACTTCTTTGAGTTTTTCTACAGTTGGGACATATCCCGCCAGTGCGACTTTTTCATCGATAACCAGTCCGGGCGTCCGCATGATTCCATAGGAGGCTATCTTCTGGTAATCCTGGACCTTTTCAACGGTTGCGTCGATCTGTAATTCCTGAAGCGCGGTATACGTGCGTTTTTCTAGTGTCTGGCAGTTCATGCAGCCGGAGCCCAATACTTTGATATTCATTGTTTTCTTTTTAAGATTTGATATTGCAGATATGCCTGCGATTCACCCTGCGAAGTTTCACCGCATCCTTCCGGATTGCTTCGTCATCGTCAAATGATTTCCGGATCAGTCCGATGAGGGAGCGAATGGACCCGGGTCCTGATTTATCGTTCAGGCGGAAATTCACCCATTTCCCGTCCTTGGTATCGAGCAGGAGGCCTGCGTCTCTCAGGATGGTCAGATGTTTTGAAACCGTCGAGTTTGAAAGATCGAGCACCTCTCTGATCTCGCACATGCACAGCTCCCGTTCGGCGAGCATTTTCACAATGCGGAGACGGTTGGGGTCACTGAGTGCTTTGAAGATATTGACATACTCACGGTTCATGCGTTGCTCCTTCATTTCGTCAACTAACGAAATATAGAAACCTTTCGGACAATATGCAAATACAAGAACCTATTAATAGCGGTCTATTTTAAGATTCCCATTAACAAATTACTTGTCATTCCCGTCCCTATTGTCGATGACAATCGGGATTGTCGGGAATCTTACCGAGGATCAAAGTAAGATTCCCACCAGAAACGTGTGGGAATGACAATAGAGAAAGGTGTCAGTCCCGCTATTCTCGTTTGATAAAAATCCAGCAGCTGTACGGTTTTATGCAAAGAATGTCAATGAATTGAAACGGCGCGCGTTTGTAAACTGCTGTGCTTTTTGGTGTTGCAAGGTAATTTGTTAAAGTAGTTGCTTGTAGACTTTGTATTTAGTAAAATTCAAATACACCTAAGCCTGCTTTCAGTAATTCGCTAATCGACTTCACGATTTGGGGAGGGTTATTATGCGAAATATTATTACTGATTTATCTCTATTTCTTCTTTTACAAGCGCATCCAGTGCATAGTAATTCTCTTGGCTGGAGGTAGGGCAAAATATTGCAAAAATGGTAATAAAGCCTATAAATCATGCATAAAAGGCATGATATATAGACTGATTATATCTAGATACACGTTAGGCGGCGCAAGAAAAAGTAATTCTCTATGAGCACAGTCGGAAAAATAGGAAGAGGACTTGAATTTATCGTATATCTTATCGTGGGTTCAATATTTTTCTTTCTTTGGGATGGTAAATATATTGCAATATTTATTTTTTCGAGCGTTGTTTTCCTGATAGGAGTTTATATTCTTTTATTCCATCCCAAAACGGAATATATTCGAATCATCAAACCTATTCGTCCGGATTCGAATGTACCATATGGACTTCTTATAACCACATTAGGAATTGTTGGTGTGATTTATTCTATCATCAAGATTAAGCCTTTTTGATCTATCTGCGCCGCCTAACTAGGCGCTCCCGCCAAAAAGATGGCGGGTAAACAAGCTCTGCTGGGCTAGATAAAAGAATCACGCACCCCGACTTTGTCGGGGCTGAGAATGAATCGCGCGACGCGCGATACAATTTCTTATATAGTGATACAGATTCTTGTTTCGTTATACAATATTTAACTAGTGAAGGTACGTTACGCATTGCGTGTGGTGGGTTTAGGTTTTCATAAGTAACTATTCAGTACCTCGTTGGTTGGGAAAATATAATTTGGTTTTTCAGCATGAACGATAGAAATAGAGATACGCTTCGCGTATCACAT
>Ga0105104_10000195_pt1 | contig 45543 bp, 37 predicted proteins | sample PPLLaktember2015_3_FD_87034 | JGI IMG/M metagenome (GOLD analysis project Ga0105104, IMG submission 87034) | Freshwater sediment microbial communities from Prairie Pothole Lake near Jamestown, North Dakota, USA - PPLs Lake P7 Core (6) Depth... | ecosystem: Environmental > Aquatic > Freshwater >... | reverse complement strand
TGATCCCGGCGGGGACGGGCATCGTCGGCTTCTGCGCCGTGGAGGGCGTCTCGCTCGCGCTGTCGGACGTGCAGAAGGACCAGCGCTACTACCGCGGGGTGTCGGACCGGGTGCACTACGAGACCCGGAGCATCCTCTGCTCGCCGATCATCGCCCACGGTCGGACCTTCGGCTGCATGGAGCTGGTGAACCGCCGCGAGTCGCCGGTGTTCACCGAGTACGAGGTGGGAATGCTCTCGTACGTCGCGCACCAGGGCGCGCTGTTCCTCGACACGCTCGGGTGAGTGGAGCGCGAGGCGGCGCGCTCGCACGTCGTCCGTGCGACGGGTCTCGCCCGGAGAGCGCGTGCGAGGTCCTCGGACCTCGTCGTCAGGGCAGGCGCCGCAGAGGGCTCTCCGCGTAGGCGCCGGCTGGGAGCTGCGATCTTTAGCGTCCCGAGCGCCAGGCCGGGGGGACGAGCCAGTACAGCATGCCGTTCAGGTCGGCGACGGTGAGCGCGACGAAGGGAGTGTTCCAGTTCCCCCCGCTCACGTCCCGGAACCCAAACGACACCCCGACCCTGTCCTGTAGCAGGGTCACGTCGAACTCCACGCCGAAGCGCGACCCGCCCCCCCAGTCCAGCGACCACCGAGGCCCGGAGGCGATCCCCACCGAACCGAGATGCAGCGCGCCCCGCACCCCCAGCGTGCTGGAGGTGACGTTCGGGCTGAACTGGATGTCGATGACCTGAAGGGTCGACTCCACCGAGAACCACCGACCAAGCTGGAGGCGCGGCTCGAGCCAGCTCAGGGCGATGCTTCCTCCCACCACGTCCAGCGCCACCCGGTAGGGCACCACGTGGGCGAGGACGATGGGGACGTACGACCCGTCGGCCAGCGGGTGGAGAGGAATGGTCGAGGGATCGATCTGAAAAGAGACGTCCCCCGAGCGTTCCGCGGCGCGGCTGAACGTCTCCCCGCCACCGATGACCGCGTTCACCGCCTTGCGGGTGGAGGCCGACTCCGGGGAAGCCGATTCCGAGGAGGCCTGGGCGATCTCGACCGTCGCCGCCCGGTCGAGCGAACGCCGAACGGTCTGCGACAGCCAGCGCCCCTGGTCGGCAAGCGCGGCCTGCATCGCCTTGGATTCGGGCCGGTAGCCGGCGACCCGCAGCCGCTCGAGGAATTCCTCGAACGTGATGTCCTTCGGGCAGAGCGCTTCCTTGGCAGACACGGTGCAGGGCACGGCCGGCTCCAGGAGCACGGCCAGCGCGATGCCCATCGCTCCACCGGCCCGGAGGTCGGGCGGCGCACCGAGCCAGCTCCACTCCGGGGTTGCGGCCAGTCGCTCCGCCTCGGCCCGGCTTCCCAGCGACGCCGCCAGCTCGCGGCGGGCGAGCGCCCGCACCACCGGTCCCGCCTTGGGGGAGGCGAGGATCTGGAGGTACTCGATGGACTTCCCCATCGCCGCACCGAGGCAGCGCTGGGTCTGCTCACTCGATGGGTCGGGCTCTCCGCTCGCGTCCGCCTTCAGCACCGGCAACGGACGCGAAGCGAGATAGGGGTCCTGCGCGGCGCAGAGCAGGACGGCCATCCCGTGCAACCCTTCGTAGATGCCGCTGTAGTAGTCGAGCTCGCGCAGGGGACGGTCCATGAAACCAGCGAAGTGCTCCAGCTTTTCCCCCGCCAGAGGGGTGAACCGGGTGGCGAGCAGCAGGCGCCGCTGGCCGCGCACGTCGGACTGGATCTCGGTCGCATCCTGGGAGAGCTGGAGCGCGGCATCGCTCAGGCGGGCGAGACGAGGCCGCAGCTCGCCCAGCAGCGAAATGCGGCGCGCGGCAGCCCGCGTCGCCTCCGGGAGGCTCGTCTCGGGCACCCCGGTGAGCGCCGCCCGGACAGAGGAGAGGAGGCCGCTGGAAAAGAGCTGGGTACTCGAGCCGGTCCCGAGGGTGGCCAGCGCCTGTGCCGCGGGCCCGGCAATATCCGAAGGCGCTCCCGACGCAGTCAGCTCCCGGAGCGCCTCGGCCAGGGAGGGACGGGAGTTTTCGATGGCACGGCCGACGAGCCCTTGCACCGCGGACGCGGAGCGCAGACACGCAGCGCGCATCCGGTGGAGCGCACTCTCCGCACTCTCCTGGCGGGCATAGGAGACCAGCTCGTCGGCGAGGAAGGCCAGCGCGCCGGCTGCCACCGTCGATCGGAGGTGCAGACCGGTCCCTCGTACCGTCGAGCCCAGCCCCTCGATGAAGGAGACGAGGTCCTCGGCGAAGCGGAGCACCTCGTCCGGGGAGAGAGGTGCGGCGCCCTGGGCACGGGCTCCGGCGTCGAGCGTGGCCAGGACGTTCCCGCCCTTCCCCTGGACGGTGGCCGCACAGGCCTCCAGCTCCGTGCCGCCGAGCGGGCGCCGCCGCAGACACCGGGCGATGAGGCGGCCCACCGGTCCGCGCTCCTGGCCCGCCGGCCTCCAGGCCAGGGACGCCGTTTCGGCGTCCGCCGACGCCTGTCCGGCCTCCAGCTGGGAGACGATGGAGGCAAAGGCGGCGAGCGCCGATGCCGTTCGAAAGAGAAGGGCCCGGGTGGTGAGGTTCCAGTGCCGGGAGACGATGGCCTCGGCGAGCCGCTGCTCGCGCGCGGTGTTCACCAGGTCGTTGCCCATCTGCACCGCGTCGGTGAACCCCTGGACGGCTCTCTCCGGCGCAGGTGGAGGCTCGTCCCGCGGCCGTCGGATGTTGGGATCGATGAGCAGCACCGTGAGCGGACGGAGCGTCCGGGGTGAGGAGAAGGCCTCGGCCTGCTCGATGGCCAGCCCCACTGGCGCGTTGTCCAGGAACCCGCCGTCGATGAAGTTGCTCCGGCAGAGCTTGAACTCCTGGCCACCACGGGCCGCGCTGTAGGCGGAGCAGGTCAGACCGCCGAGCGCCTTCCCGGGCAGGGGTCCCGGGCACTGATCGGGGGTCACCTCGCGCTGCCCATCCCCGCACGCCCGGCGGCATTCGCACACCGGTCGGGCTCCGAAGGCGACGGGGAAGGCTGCCGAGGCCAGCAGCGCTTGGATCGCCTGGTCCGAGGGAATGTACGGACCCGACGCGTCCATGGCGTCGGCCAAGGTGGCCGCGTCGGCTGCCATCCCAGTGGACCGCAGCCCGGTGTCACGGCGGAGCCTGGGAACGCCGGTCCGATCCACCTCGAAGATCAGCGGCACCACGGTTTGCTGGGACTTCACGCGCAGGCCGGAGACCGTGCGGAGCTGGGGCACCACGCGGGTCATGGTGAAGCCCACCGGAACACGGCATCCGGGCTTGAAGCGAAGCCCCTTCCCCGAGAAGACCCGGCTCTGGACGCTGTCCACCACGGGGGTGAAGGCGGACGCGGCGAACAGGCCGTCCGCCGGCGTGTAGAGGTCCGGGTCGCCCGGAAGGAGCTCGTCCAGCCCGATCGCAAGCCAGGCGTCGCGAAGGAGGTTCCGATCCACGGAGAGGTTGTCCACCTCGTCGTCGGCCTCACACCACAGCGCGGCGGCGAGGAGGGCGTTGACACTGCCCGCCGAGGAACCGGAGAGCGCCTCGAGACGGGGCAGCCGACCACGCTGCGCGTTCTCCTCCAGGCGGTCGGAGCGGATGAGACGGATGAGCGTCCAGTTCACGGCCGCCTCGTAGGTGCCGAGGCTCGCCGCGCCCTGGAGGGTCAGGGAGAACGGAGCGCTCTCCGGGCCGGCCGGGAGCGAGCTACCTGCGGCGACGATGAGAGCGAGCAGCGAAGAAGCGCCCATTCTCCACTCCCTGGCAAGCTTTCACCGGCTCCCGGACCCTAGCATCCTGTCAGGGTGCCCGGGGTTGGACCGTCCTCGCAGGGGTCGCCGGCGCGCCTGGCGAGATCCTCATGTCCCGGGTGCGCTCCATCGCCTGGACCAGTCCTCCCGCGCCGTGGCCCCAGCGGGTGACCACCTTGATCGCCTCGGTGAACGGGACGTCGGTGGGGTGGACGCGCGCGCGATCGAGCACGTAGACGGCACCGGCGAAGGGGGTGGGCACCGAGGGGATGACGACGGTGCAGCGGCCATCGGCGAGCTCCTCGATGATGAAGCCGGGGACGAGAGCGTCCTCGATCTCCACCAGGGCGGGGGTCCACGCGGTTTCCTCCCCCTTCCCCGCCACCTGCTGGGCGAGGCTGCGGATGAGCCGGTACCCAGGGAGACGATCGAACACCGCGTGCTCGACCCAGGTCCGCATGGCCCGTCCCGGCCGCGTCGTCAGGAGGAGCCCGACCAACAGGCAGAGCGCGAGCACGAGCACCAGGGCCGCCAGCTCCTCCCGCGGAAGCCAGTCCGGGAGGAGCGCGGCGACCGGACGCACCAGCCCCACCAGCGAACCCATCCCCTTCAGCAGCAGGAGGACGGAGAGGTAGACGGGTGCGATGACCAGAAGCCCGGCGACGAGCCTCTGCAACAGGAACGCTCCGATGCTCTTCATGTGCAGACCCCCTGCGGAAGCCACCTTAGGCATCCCTGCGGGGGTGTCGCCGTAGGACCTTCGGCCATCCCCTGGCGTGAGCGACCCCCTCCCGCGTCAACCGGACGCCGCTGAAGCGTCGTTGGCGTTGGCCTTCATCACCTCGTCGAGGAGCACGGTCGCGTAGGACCCGGCAGGAAGCGTGAAGGCGAGCTCGACGGTGGACTCGACCGACCAGCGCGCATCTCCGACCGCGACTGCGAAGGGACGTCGGGTGCCCTCGGCGATGCTGCGGAGACGCCGGAAGCTGTCGAGGGTGAGGCCCTCGGCGGCGAGCACGGCCTGCTCGGCGTCGTCGACCTGTCCCTCGGGCCGCTGCATCTTCCAGCCAAAGATGGGGCCGGTGGCGGCGATCTCCCCGCGCTCGACCCGGGGTTGGTCGAGCTCCGGTTCGCGGCAGAGGAAGAGCCCGCCCGAGTCCGTCTTGCGCATCAGGTCGCCCCGGAGCGCGCGGCGCAGGGTGCCCTCGCGAAGCCGGGCTTCGAGCATCCCGTTGAACAGCTGCGCCTGGTAGGCGGAGACGTAGAACTTGCGCTCGAAGGCGCTGGGCCTCGCGGGGAGGCGTTCGCCGTGCACCAGCGCACGCCCCCGAAGCGCGGTGTCGCCGCGGCCGAAGCGCTGCTCGCCGAAGGCGTTGGGCAGTCCTTCGGCGACGAGCCGCTCCATCACCGGGCCCACCGCGCCCGGGCGCTCGGCATCCCGGATACGGATCCGGAACCGGTTGCCGCGGAGGTGTCCCACGCGCAGCTTGTTCCCGTGCCGGGCGTGGGCGAGGACGCGCAGCTCGTCCCGGGCCTCGAACGCCGCCAGCGACGCCTCGGCCCAGGCGGGAACCGAGAACCACTGGCGGGTGACGGCGACCCGGTCCTTCAGCCCGGCCCATGAGACCTCGGAGAGCTGGAGCCCGAGCGCCGAGGCGATGCGCCGGGCAGCGTCCGGCGTGTCGAGCCCCACCTTCTCCACCCACAGGAACAGGTGCTCGCCCTGGCCGGAAGGCAGGTACGCGGGAATCTCCTCGACCTCGAAGTCCTCGGGGCTCGCCCGGAGCCTGCCGCCGGTGCCAGGCAGTCCGGCGGTCAGACGGAGCGCTGCGGGCGTCAATCGAGGGTGGCGAGGAGGTCCTTGACCCGCCGCGCGAGGTCCTCGTCCGCGCGCGACTCCAGCAGCTCGCCGGCCTGGAAGAGCAGGAAGAACATCACGTCGGAGAGCGCCTGCCGCAGCGAGGCGACGGGCTCGCTGCCGAGCGTTGGCCGGGCACGGGCGTAGGCCTCGAGGACCTTGCGGGCATCGAAGCGGCCGTCGGGGCCGAGCTTGAGCCCCACCAGAACCGGGGACTCGGAGAGGGTGCGGCTCGCGAGCGCGGCGTTCGCGGCCTCGAGGAACTCGCGGGCCATCCCCTTGGAGACGACCTCGCGGGCGATCTCGGCGAAGATCTCCTCGAAGGTGGCGACCACGCGGACGGCGGGCTCGGACTCGGCGCCGCGACCGCTGGCGCGGCCACGGGTGGGCGCGGCGACCTCGCCGTGCTTCAGCTCCGACACCGAGGCGTAGCCCCCCTCGAGGAGGCGGAAGAGGATCTTGGTGGCGTCGAACTCGCTGAGCTTGGCGGCCTGGGCGAGCTCGAGCACGGTGCGCTGGCCGTTGGCCAGGCCGAGGAGTCGATCCTCGTCGGGGTGGAGCTTCCCGTCGCTGGGGCGCTTCTTGGTCACGTAGATCCGGCCGTGAGGGATGCGCTGCCGGAAGTGCTGGAGCTCGTCGATCTTCCGGATGGCGTCCATGAGCAGGCTCTGGGTGGAGAGCTGGACGGTGGGCCCGGTCTTCTCCTCGGGCTCCTGGTCGACGAGGGTGAAGGTGCCCTCGCGAGCGAGGACGATGGCGTGGAAGATGTCCGAGACCTGCTGGGTGACGCAGGCCCAGAGGTCGTGGGGCTGGAGGAGCCCGCGGTCGACGAGCGCGCGTCCCACGCGGCTCGGCGGGTTGTCGCGCAGCGCCTCCTCGACGTCGTGACGCGGGGCGTGGCCGAGGCGGACGAGGAACTCGGTGAGACGGTCCGCGGGATCCTCGCTGCTGGCGCCGTGGACCTCGCCGTCCTTGAGGACGACGGTGCGCTCTCCGCCGGGGGCGTGGAGGCGCATGGTGCCGCTCCACCGGGACTGGCTGAGGAAGGCGATGAGGTCCGAGATGGGGAAGCCCGAGGCGTCGCCGATCAGGACGACCCGCGGTCCCCTGCTCCGTCCGCCCTCCGGGGGCTGGCGGAGGGCGGCGACGAGGTCCGGCGCGGTGGGCAGGAGGACGAAGCTGCCGTGACGGGCGTCGAGCTCGCCCGAGGCCTCGGCATCGGGAGCGACACGCCCTCCGGACTCCACGCGGATGCGGGCGGTCATGGGCGCGTGGCGGGCCTCACCGGTTGGCCGTGGTCCAGGTGCCGCGTGTCTTCTGCCAGTCGAGCTCGTCGTCCACGGTGATGGCGAGGATCTCGGGGGCGGGAGCGAGGTCAAGCTTTCGGCCGTTGACGAAGACGGTGGGGGTCGCGTTGACGCCGGCGGCGACGCCGGCCGCGCGCTGGGCCTCGGCCTGCTCCTTGTAGGTCTTGTCGGCGAGGGCCTTCTTCCACTCCGCGGCGGAGATGCCGGCCTTGCCGAGGATCTCCTGGATGACCTCGGGAGAGAGGCGGCGCTGGTTCTCGAAGAGCGCGTCGTGGACGGCCCAGAGCTTCCCCTTGTCGCGGGCGAGGAGGGTGGCCTGGGCGGCGGGCATGGAGTTGGGGTGCTGGGTGAGGGGGAAGCTCATCCAGCAGAGCTTGACCTTCGAGGCGTTGTCGGTGGCGAACTTCTCCAGCACCGGCCGGAGCACGGCGCAGTGGGGGCACTCGAAGTCGGAGAACTCGACGAGGGTGACGGGGCCCTTTCCACGGCACTGCCGCTCGTCGACCTTGAAGGCGGTGCGGGCGTCGCGGAAGCCCTGGTCGTAGCGGGCGAGCTCGACGCCGATCTCGCTGGAGGTGACGCCGCGGGCGGCCTCGAGGGCGGCGATCTGCGCGAGCCGCCGGCTGTGCCGGCACTCGGAGTGGCTCTTCAGGCACTGGCCGAGCGAGTGCGGAGAGCCGCAGCCGCAGAACTCGTCCTGGAGCACGCGGTCGTACTCGGCGCGCGCGCCGGCCGGGAGGGCACCGGGGTCGGGAGCATCCTGCGCGGCGGCGGGCGCGATGGCCGTGCAGGCCAGGAGCGCCGCCGCGGCGAGCCAGGGGGAGACGGGGGAGTTGCCCACGGCGGTCCTTGCTACACGTCCGCCCGGAGCAGTTGCAAGGCGCCCGGTGAGGCTGCTGAAACTGGGGGACCCGCCCCGTGCCCACCCGTCCCCGAGTCCTGATGCTGCACACCGGCGGCACCCTGGGGATGGCGGGGGGCCGTCCCTCGGCGCTGAGGCCGGCGCCGTTCGCCCGGACGCTGCGCGAGCGGGTGCCGGAGCTGGCCGAGCTGGCCGACATCCGGCTGGAGGTCTTCAGCAACGTGGACTCGAGCGAGATTCAGCCCGAGTCCTGGGTGCGGCTGGCGCAGGTTCTGGCCCGGCGGCTGCCCGCGGTCGACGGGGCGGTGGTGACGCACGGGACGGACACGCTGCCCTACACCGCGAGCGCGCTGTCATTCCTGCTTCCGGGCCTGGATCGGCCGGTGGTGCTGACCGGGAGCCAGCGTCCGCTCAAGGAGGTGCGGACCGACGCCCGGCTGAACCTGATCGACGCGGTGACCTCCGCTCTGCGGGGGCCGCCGGAGGCGACGGTGTGCTTCGACAGCAAGCTCTACCGGGGAAACCGGACGCTGAAGGCGGCGATCGCGGACTACGACGCGTTCGAGAGCCCGAACTTCCCCTTGCTGGGAACGCTCGGGGTGACGACGTCGTTCGCGAAGGGTTTGCCGCCGCGCCGGTTGCGGCTGGTGGACCGGCTGGACCCGCGGGTCTTCCTCTTGAAGGTGTTTCCGGGGCTCGACCCGGCACTTCCGCTGGCGCTGCTCGGGCAGATGCGAGGGCTGGTCGTCGAGGCGTACGGGGCGGGGAACGTCCCGGTGGACGAGACGGGGGGGAGGTCCCTGCGGCCGGTCTTCCGGGAGGCACGCCGGCGGGGCGTGGCGGTGGTGGTGGTGAGCCAGGCCCCGCGGAACGCGGTGGATCTGTCGCTGTACGAGGGCGGCTCGGCGGCCCTGTCGGAGGGTGCCATCGGGGGGGGCGACATGACCTCGGTGGCTGCGCTGACGAAGCTGATGCACGTGCTCGGTGTGCACCGCTCGATGCCGGCGGTCCGCCGGGCAATGGAGCGGGTGGTGGCGGGCGAGCGAAGCTGAGGGCGCTCCCGGGACACCGAAAGGCCCCGAGGGCGACGCGGGGGCGGGGCAGGCGTGCTCGCCATGCCTCCCTTCTGGCCGGGCTCGAGCTCGTGGCGCCGACGCGGATGACGGTGTTCGGTGAGCTGCGCGACCAGCTCCGTCCAGCGGGCAGGCTGGCGAGCCGACCGGGGACCCGGCCGGATCCGCGGCGCTCCCCGGATAGACTGCGCCCGCGCGTGCGTCGGCGACGGGTGAAGCGGGAGCGGGCTGCGGCCCGTCTGGTCGAGGTGGAGGTCCTCTCCAAGCGGGTTCCGCCCGCGCTCGACGGCGTGCGCATCGGGCACCTGTCGGATCTCCACGTCCGCACGGGGGTTCGCCCGCGGCGTCTCGAGGCGGCGGTGGCCACGCTGAACGCGCTCCGGCCGGACCTGGTCGCGCTGACCGGCGACTACCTGTGTCTCTCCACCCGGCCACTGCCCAGGCTCACCCGTGCGCTCCGGGCGCTGGAGGTGCCGGCGTTCGCCACGCTGGGGAACCACGACCACTGGGGCGGCGCCCGGGCGGTGGTGCGGGCGCTGGAGGCGGCATCGATGCGGGTGCTGGTGAATGCCTCGGTGGAGCTGCGTGTCCGGGGAGCGCCCCTCTCGGTCGTGGGCCTGGATGACGCGGTGACGGGGCACCATGACCCGGATCGTGCGTTCCGGGGCGTGGGGCCGGGAGCCATCGTGCTCTCCCACGACCCGAAGAGCGCGCGCCTTCTCGGTGCCCACCGGCCGGCGCTGGTCCTCTCCGGGCACACCCACGGAGGCCAGGTCTACTTCCGGCGGGTCACGCCGTTCCTGGCAGCACGGGTGGGCCTTCCGTTCCTGGCCGGGCTCTTCGAGGTGGAAGGAGCACACCTCTACGTCAGCCGGGGCCTGGGGGCGGCGCTGCCGGTGCGCTTCAACGCGCCGCCGGAGGTGACGGTGCTCACGCTGCGGGCGGCGGCGCTGGGTTCCTCCCGCGCGGCGTGAATGGGCCCTCCGGGACCCTTGCATCCGGCGGCGGCATCGGCCATGGAGAGGCCCGCTGTCCAATCCTGACGGAGGGAGGTGACCCCGAGCATGCCTGGAATCCGAGTGAAGGAAGGCGAGTCGATCGAGAGCGCGCTGAAGCGCTTCAAGAAGGCGACCGAGAAGGCCGGCATCCTGTCCGAGATCCGCAAGCGGGAGCACTACGAGAAGCCCTCCGTGAAGCGGAAGAAGAAAGCGCTGGCGGCGAAGAAGCGCGCGGTGAAGAAGCAGCGCAAGTCGTTCTAGCGCCGACGTGGCGGTCCCTCGAGCCCGCTGGCCTCGGAAGCCGGCGGGTTCCCCGAAGAGGATGTCTCCCATGCCCAGCCTGAAGGAACGCATCGACGCTGACCTGAAGGAGGCGATGCGCAGCAAGGACGAGCTCGGCACGAGCGTGCTGCGGATGCTGAAGAGCGCGGTGAAGTACAAGGAGGTCGAGCCGGGCGGTCACGCGCTCGAGGACGCGGGCGTGCTCGCGGTGATCCAGTCGTTGATCAAGCAGCGCCGCGACTCGGTGGAGCAGTTCCGCGCAGGCGGCCGCCCGGAGCTGGCGGACAAGGAGGAGAAGGAGATCACCAAGCTCCAGTCCTACCTGCCGGCGCAGATGTCTCCGGACGAGCTCCGCGCCGAGGTGCGTGCGGCCATCGCGCAGGTCGGGGCGAAGGGGCCGAAGGACATGGGGGCGGTGATGAAGGTCGTTCTTCCAAAAGTCTCGGGCCGGGCGGAGGGGAAGGCGGTCTCCGACGCGGTGAAGTCGGAGCTCCAGCCGAAGTGAGGTCCGCTCGGGCGCCTTCGCTGGCGCCCACGAGACCGATCCGGAGTCACCTGGGAGGACTAGACTCGATCGACCCCCGTGCCCATCCCCGAGCACACCATCGATGAGATCCTGGAGCGCGTCGACCTGGTCGCGCTGGTGGGGCGCCACGTCGAGCTGAAGAGGTCGGGCAAGAGCTTCAAGGGCCGTTGCCCGTTCCACCAGGAGAAGAGCGCGTCGTTCTACGTGACCCCGGAGCTGCGGCGCTTCAAGTGCTTCGGGTGCCAGGCGGGGGGCGATGCGATCGCCTTCGTGCAGCGGTACCTGGGCAAGACGTTCGTGGATGCGGTGCGAGACCTCGCCCGCGAGGTCGGGGTGGACCTTTCCGCGGCGGAGGACCCGTCGGCCCGCGAACGGCAGCACCTGCGTGAGGTGACGGACCTCGCGCTCGAGCACTTCAAGACCCAGCTGTGGCACCCCACCGAGGGGGAGACGGCGCGCGCAGCCCTGGCGGCGCGGGGCGTGAGCGAGGAGACGGCGCGGAGCTTCGGCCTGGGCTGGGCGCCGGAGGCGTGGAGCCGGCTGGCGGATGTCCTCCTGGCCCGGGGTCTGCTGGAGTTCGGCATCCAGGCGGGGCTCGTGCAGCGGCGCACGCGGGGAGACGGGGCGTACGACGTGTTCCGCGGCCGGTTGATGGTTCCCATCCGCGCGCCGGACGGGCGGGTCGTGGCCTTCGGCGGGCGGCTGCTGGTGGGGGACCAGGGGCCCAAGTACCTCAACTCGAAGGAGTCGCGGCTCTACGCCAAGAGCGAGACGCTGTACGGGCTGGACCGGGCCCGGGACGAGGTGCGCCGGCGGCGGAGCGCGGTGCTGGTCGAGGGGTACTTCGACGTCATCGGCCTGCACCAGGCCGGCGTGACACACGCGGTGGCGCTGTGCTCCACGGCGCTGACGCCGGGGCACCTCCAGCAGCTGCAGCGGGTGGAGGCGCGGGAGCTGGTGCTCCTTCTCGACGGGGACGAGGCGGGACGGAAGGCGGTGGAGCGCCTGGCGCCGGCGCTGCTGGCCGCGGGGGCGTCGACGCGGGTGGCGCTCCTTCCCGAGGGAGAGGATCCGGACACCTTCGCCAGGAGCCGGGGTGGTGAGGCCGTGCGAACGCTGCTCGGCTCGGCGGTGCCGCTCTCCGAGCACCTCTTCCGGACGCTGCTGCCGGAGGGGCGGGCAGCCACCTTCGAACGGAAGATGGAGGCCCTGGGGCGGCTCCGACCCGTGGTGGCGGAGCTGCCGGTGGGGCTGCTGCGGTCGGCGTTCTTCTCCGGGCTGGCGGCGCATTCCGGTCTCCCCGCGGCGGAGCTGGAGACCGGGCTTCGGAGCAAGGGCCCCCTCCTCCGCCCGGTGCCGAAGCCCGGCCCGGCGGCGCCGGTCCGGGTGGAGCGGCCTCTGGACCGGGCGGAGGCCGCCCTGGGAGCGCTGTTCCTGACCCGCCCGGAGCTGATCCGGGGGGCGGGCGCGTCGGAGGTCCTGGACGAGGTGATCCATCCGGGCCTCCGGGCGGTGCTGGCCCAGCTCCAGGCCGGGGCCAGCCCGGCCGACGCGCTGGACGGGGCGACCCCCCGCCTCCGGACGGTCCTCGAGGCTGCCCAGGGCCTTCTTCCACGCGATGCCAGACAGTTCCCCGAGGCGCTGGAGACCCTCGCCAGGCGGCTGAAGCTGACCCGGGTGAAGGAGCGGCTGGACCACATTGCCCGCAGCACGGCCCTTCTCGTGGGAGCGCACGAGCTGGACGAGGAGACGAAAAGGTTGCAGGAGGAACGGGGAGAATTACTCAGGCTGAAGCGCCTGCTCGAGGCCGCCCCTTCCCCACCCCCCACTGGTAGTTTGTGACCGTGCGCGCTCCGGTGATAAAGCCGCGCGTTCGCACATCAATTTCTGGAGTCGTCCCACGATGCCCACCAAGAAGTCCGCCAAGTCCACCAGCGCCCGGTCGTCCCGGCTGAAGGCTCCCTCCAAGGACAAGGAGAAGGAGTCCAAGAAGAAGCCGGCGGCCGCCAAGGCGACCGCCGATGCGCGGCGGGCGAAGAAGCCGGTGGCGGCCCACGAGGAGGTGGACCCGGAGGAGCAGGCCGAGGAGCTCGCCGCGGCGGTCGAGGTGGATCCGGACGCGGTGGAGGAGGCGGAGGAGGAGGAGCCCATCGCGGACCGCAAGGAGGTGAAGGACCTCCTGGAGGCGGGCCGGGCGAAGGGCTACCTGACCTACGACGAGGTCAACGACGCGCTCCCCGCGGACATCGTCTCGTCCGACCAGATCGACGACGTGATGTCGATGTTCGGGGACAACGAGATCGAGATCGTCGACGCGCAGAAGGCGGCGCAGGGCTCGGAGACCAAGCCGACGGTGGCCGCGTCGGAGGAGCCGGCGGCCAAGGAGGTCGAGGAGGAGGAGGAGAAGGACGAGGACGACGAGCCGGGTGGCAAGTCGAACGACCCGGTCCGCCTCTACCTGCGCAAGATGGGCTCGGTCTCGCTGCTCACCCGCGAGGGCGAGGTGGAGATCGCCAAGCGCATCGAGGAGGGCGAGAAGGAGGTTCTCCGGGCGCTGCTGGCCTGCCGCCTGGCGGTGGCGGACATCCTGGACATGGGCAATCGCCTCCGGAGCGGGAAGCTGCGCGTCCGCGAGGTGGTGAAGGACGCGCCGGAGGAGCCCAACGCCGAAGGTGACACCGAGGTGGAAAGCGAGGCCGGCGAGGGCGACAGCGCCGCCCAGCTGAACCAGAGCGAGCTCAACCGCATCGAGCAGATCTGCAAGCAGATCGATCGGATCCGGAAGCACGCCGAGGTGGTGGACGCGCTGGAGGAGGAGCTGAGCGGAAAGAAGAAGCTCTCCGAGGCCAAGCGCAAGGAAGTGAAGCAGGAGATCCGCGACGCCCGCACCAAGATGATGGAAGTGCTGGAGGAGATGCGGCTCAACAAGAAGCAGATCGACCGCATCGTGCTGAACCTCCGCGGGCTCATCGAGCGGGTGGAGAAGGCCGAGGACGAGCTGCGGCAGATGGAGCGCGGGCTGGGCATGGAGATGAAGGAGCTGCGGCCTCAGCTCCGCGAGTCCCGCGAGAACCCGGCCACGTCGAAGAAGCTTCAGAAGCGGCTGAACGTCACCCAGGAGCAGCTGGAGGCCATCGACCGCGACGTCCGCACCGCGGTGCGGAAGATCAAGCGGGTCGAGGAGGAGGCCAACCTCCCGGTGGAGCTGCTCCGCCGCAACTACGAGGCGATCCGCGTCGGCGAACGCAAGGCCGAGCGGGCCAAGGCCGAGCTGGTGGAGGCCAACCTCCGCCTGGTGGTGTCGATCGCCAAGAAGTACACCAACCGCGGGCTGCAGTTCCTCGACCTGATCCAGGAGGGGAACATCGGCCTCATGAAGGCCGTCGACAAGTTCGAGTACAAGCGCGGCTACAAGTTCAGCACCTACGCCACGTGGTGGATCCGCCAGGCGATCACCCGCGCCATCGCCGATCAGGCGCGCACCATCCGCATCCCGGTGCACATGATCGAGACCATCAACAAGCTGATCCGCACCAGCCGCTACCTGGTGCAGGAGATCGGCCGCGAGCCCACCCCCGAGGAGATCGCGGAGAAGATGGAGCTCCCGCTGGACAAGGTCCGCAAGGTCCTGAAGATCGCCAAGGAGCCGATCAGCCTCGAGACGCCGATCGGCGAGGAGGAGGATTCGCACCTCGGCGACTTCATCGAGGACAAGAGCCTGGTCTCTCCCTCGGACGCGGTGATCAACATGAACCTGGCCGAGCAGACCCGGAAGGTGCTGGCCACGCTCACCCCGCGCGAGGAGAAGGTGCTGCGGATGCGGTTCGGCATCGGAGAGAAGTCGGACCACACGCTCGAGGAGGTGGGTCAGGACTTCGAGGTGACCCGCGAGCGCATCCGCCAGATCGAGGCCAAGGCGCTCCGGAAGCTGCGCCATCCGTCGCGGAGTAAGCGACTGCGCTCGTTCGTCGAGGGAAGCTGAGCCGCTCCCCTCGCTGACCCTGGTGCTCGGGCCGTCCGGAGAATCTCCGGCCGGCCCGTTCTGCATCCCGCCAGGGCGCCGCGCTGCGTGGCGGCTCGTCCGGCTTCCTCGGCTCGCCTCGCGTCCGGAGCCCATCCGTGCGCCGCCTCGTGTATGAGGCGTCACCGTGCCGCTGCCTCGGGAGGAGCTCGAACGCACCGTGGCCCGGGTCGTGCGGGCCATCCCGCGCGGCCGGGTGCTGAGCTATTCGCGGGTGGCGGTGCTGGCGGGCCTCCCGGGGCGGGCGCGGCTGATCGGCAAGGTGATGGGCCGCATCGGCGCGCAGCTGCCCTGGTGGCGCGTGCTGCGGGCGGACCGGACGATGGCCGAGGAGGTCCGGGGGGAGCAGGCCCGGCGGCTCCGGGCCGAGGGAGTCCGGGTCCAGGACGGCGGGCGCGTGCCACGGTCGGCATTCGTGCCCATCGGCGACGAGGCGCTGCACCGTCGCATCCGCAGGGGGCGATGACCGGAGACGGCCCGGGGCTTGCTCGCGCTCAGGCCGTGGAGGCGGTGCCGAGGGAGGGGGAGCGGCTCCAGCCGGTGCTCCGGACGAGGACCTCGGCCACGAGCAGGTTCGGGACCCAGCACATCCAGGAGATGACGGGGTAGCTCGTCTCGAAGGGGAGCCCGAGCAGGCCCGCGAGCGGCAGCTCGATGCGCAGGGTCACCGCCGCGAGCGTGAGCAGGAAGCTCCGGGTCATCCAGGCACGATGCCCGGCCACGTCCCCCTTCCGGATCCGGACCCAGGCGGCGCAGGTCACGCCGATCCAGGCGACCCCCAGCGCGGCGAAGCCCAGGTGCGTCGCCCAGCCCCCGAAGGAGAAGGGCGCCAGCGAGAGTCCGCCGATGCCTCCCAGCAGCACGGCGCCGACATAGAGCTTCCCGAGCGCGCGATGGCGTGCGCGCCGCGCTCGCGGCCCGGCGATGAGAAAGGGTCCGAGCGCGAGGGCGAGACTGCCTCCGGCGACGTGGAGCTTCAGCTGGCCCTGGTGCTGGAGGAAGCTGGCCGCGAGGTTCGGAGGGTACATCGCCTCGCCCAGCACCAGGTACGCGAGGGCGTAGACCGAGACCGCGAGACAGAGCAGCACCAGGAGGAGCCAGCCTGCAAATCGCTTCTGGGCTCGTTGCGCAGGCATCGGACGGTCCGGCCGGCGCCCGGATGAAACGACGGCGGGCGACGGCGGTCCCGACAGAGGAACGCCGCGCCCGCCGGACGATTGCCTGGGAGGTTGGTTACTTCGCGGCGGGAGCCGGGGAGGCCTGCTCCGCGCTCCGCTTCGCGGCCTTGTGCCGGGGAGCGGTCTTCTTGGCCTTCTTCTCCGAGTGCTTCTTCTCGGTCTTCATCGAGCCGTCGGCCTCGGTGCTGGTCTTCGCCTCGGTCTTGGTCTCCGACTTGGTCGCCGGAGCCGTGGTGGTGCTGGTGTCGCTGCCGGCCGGGGCGGGAGCCTGAGCGAACGCGGCGAACGGCAGAGCGACTGCGAGGGCGACGGCGGAGAGGAGATTGCGCTTCATGAGGGTGCTTCGTCCTTTGTGGAAGGAGGGCGAACCATTCGCCCTCGGTGCACCCTTGGAACGGCGCGGCGCCGCGCCCATTCAAGACGCCCTAGAGCTGCAGACGCAGCATCACTCGGCCGCCCAGGTAGCGATCGGTCGCGCTCCCGGCCGCCTCGGCCTGCCCCTCGTCGAAGGTGAAGGAGGTCGACTGGTAGATGCCGAAGACGCGCAGCGCGACCGGCCCGAACAGGTGGATGTGGAAACCGAGCTCGGCCTCGATGGCCTTCGCGCTGCCGGTGAAGGTGACGGAGTTCACCCCGGTCTGGTCCTGGACCGGAAGGTTCTTGGTGTTCCAGATCACGTAGTCGCCGCCGACGATGATCCAGAAGCCGCTCGAGATGGGGATGTCGAGCCGCAGGCCGAACTTGATGCCCGAGAGGTCGAACTGGGGGAGCCCGTTGAAGCCGCTGCCGCTCGGGTCTCCGTCGGTCACGAACTTCTCCTTGCCGTAGCCGAAGAAGGGAACGATGGCGAAGTCGGACTCGCTCCAGAAGCGCATCCGCCATTCGATGCCCGCCTGCCAGCGGTTGTAGGTGCTGCCCTTCTCGAAGGTGTCGGTGGTGTCCTGGAACTTGCTCTTCAGCCCCACCGACATGGCGTAGTCACCGAAGATGCCGATGCCGGCGAAGAACCCGTCGGAGAAGAAGGCGATCGGGAATAGCTCGAGCCGGGCGTGCGGGGCGAAGAAGAGGCTCACGCTGTACGGGCGGAGGATCGATCCCGCGCCGACGTTGCTGTACGACAAGTTCCGGTTCAGGAGGTCGGTGCCCAGCTCCACCGCGAACCGCCACTGGTGCCGCGGCGCCTCGTATCCCTGGTTGGCGCCCGCGTCGACGGCCACCGGCGTGTCGGCCAGCGACTTCTCGCCCGGAGCCGCCGGGGTGGGCGTCACCGGGAGGGGAAGCGGCTCCGCCGCCGCCGCGCCCGCGGCCATCGCTCCGGCAGCGGGCGGGGACGTGAGAGGGGTGGTGCTCAGGGTGTCCGTCGCGGGGGCAGTGCCCGCGGCGACCGCCCCCACCGCGCCGACGCCGGCCTCGAGAAGAGGCCCGGAGGAGGCGAGATTGCCGACGTCCGTGCTGAGCGTCTGGAGGCTGGAGCTGGTGAGCTTTCCGGCCGAGGTGAGCGGGAAGGACCAGCTCTGGGCGGCCTTGCCGGGCTGGCTGAGCCAAGAGAGCTGCACCTCCTTGCCCTTGCCGGTCTTCGCCTTCGCGACGCCGCCCACCAGGAGGCCCGACACCTGAGCGCTCTTCATCTTGTTCCAGTCGGGCTTCTTCTTCGTGAAGACCCGGCTCGACGGGACGCAGGTGTACGTCCGGCAGAGCGCGCCCGAGATCTGGCTCCCCACCTGCGACTTCTTGTCGCCGGTGATCGGAGCGATGGTGATCTTCGGCGCCGCTTCGGCCGACAGCGCACAGACCAGGAGGCCCAGCGCGGCGAGTCTTCCGTGAAATGACATCCGGTGTCCTCCGGGGGTGCGGGCGACGAGGACGGTGCAAGAGCCCGCTCATCGGCGCCCAGCAGGACGATGCTCCCCTCTCCGTCGTCACGCGGCAAGGTTTCGTCCGCTGTGGACCGGACGGCTCCGGTGTACCAGGATGTGGTCACCGTCCGGGCCCTTAGCTCAGCGGTCAGAGCTGTCGGCTCATAACCGATTGGTCCCAGGTTCGAATCCTGGAGGGCCCACACGTCTCACCCGGTCCGGTGTCCCGGCGTGTCCGGGACGCCGGAAAACTTCAGTCACATCTCAGCCCCGCAAACCGGGACGTCGCAGTCGCGCGCCAGCGTCGAGGCTCGCTCAGTGTGCGCGGGCGGAGAGCAGCAGCGCGGCGAAGAGCCCGGCGAGGTACACGAGGCTGAAGAGGAACGTCTTCCGCGCCCACGCCTTCTGCTCGCGGCGCAGCACGCCGCGAGTGACCAGCGCGAGGAAGACGCCTCCGAGCACGAGCGCGACGGCGAGGTAGAGAGGGCCGGCGACGCCGAACGGCACCAGCAGCACGCTCAGGACGACGAGCAGCACCGTCCAGAGCAGCATCCAGATGCGGGTCGCGTCGTCGCCGAGCACCAGCGGAAACGCCATGTAGCCGGCGTTCCGGTATTCGTCCTTCCGGAAGAGCGCGATGGCGAGGAAGTGAGGCATCTGCCAGGCGAAGAGGATTCCGAAGAGCAGCAGCCCGCCGGTGCCGATCCGCCCGGTGACCGCGGTCCAGCCCATCAGCGGCGGGAGCGAGCCGGGGATGCCGCCGACCAGCATCGCCATCGGGCTCCGCGGCTTGAGCGGGGTGTATGCCCAGACGTAGCTCACCAGGGCCAGGAACCCCAGCGAGCCCGTCAGACCGTTGCTCGCCAGCGCAAGCAGGGGGAGGGAGAAGACGGCCAGCAGGAGCCCGAACCCCAGCGCGACACCGGACTCCATCCGCCCGGACGGAAGCGGCCGAGCCCGGGTGCGGGCCATGAAGCGATCGCGGTCCCGCTCGAGCCAGCAGTTCAGCGCGTTGGCCGCGCCCACGGTGCCCGCGGTTCCCAGCAAGGTCGCCACCCACCGCGCCACCGACAGCTCGCCGGGCGCAAGCCACATCCCCCCGGCGAGCGTGCAGAGCACGAGGCTGGAGAGGCGGGGCTTGACGAGCGAGACCAGGTCGGCGACGGGCGACACCGGTCTGGGCAGGGCACGGGCGGTCATGGAAGGCCCTCCCGATTACCCGTCCCGGCGGCGCGCTTCAAGGGCCCGAGCGCACGCGGGGCGCCGGGTGGCGACGGCGAAGAGGTCCCCCGCACCGGGGCACGCCCGTGGAATCCCCCGGGCGGCCGGCACCCCGGCTCAGCGAGCGAGCGACTGGGCCTCGGCGGCGTGCTCGCCCCGGGGCTCGAGCTCGAGGTACTTCGCCGCGGCGATTCGCCCCTTCTCCCGGCTCCGGCGGTCGGAGGCGAGGAAGCGGGCGTAGAAGAAGTACGCGTCCGCCGCCTGGGGATCGGTGTCCAGCGCACGGCGGAAGGCCTCGTCGGCCCGGGTGCGGTCCCCCTGCGCCTCGTAGGTGCGGCCCAGCTCGGTCAGGGCATCGGCGATGCGCGAGCCCTGGCCGATGAACTCCTGGCTGGCCCGGGTGAGCTGCTCGACGCTCTTCGGGTAGTCCTTCTTCTCGCGGTAAACGATGCCGAGCTGCAGGCGGGCTTCGGGATTCTTCGACTTCGGGTCGGCCAGCGCCTTGCCATACTGGGCGGCGGCGTCGTCGAGCCGGCCCTGGCGGAAGTAGACCTGGCCCAGCATCACCATCAGCCGGGGGCTCTCCCCCATCGTGCGGATGGCGGTGACCAGCGCCTCCTGCGCCGCGGTGGCGCCTTCCGGCTTCTGCATCAGCGCCCGGGCGAGATCGACGTAGGCCTGAGCCCGGCTCGGGTCGGCCTTCACCGCCTCGCGCATCTCGCGGACCGCGGAGTCCGTCTGCCCCTCGACCAGCAGCCGCTTGCCCCGGAGCAGGTGGAGCTCGGGGTTGGCCCGGTCGAGCGCGAAGCCTTCCTCGTCTTCCTTCGCGGCCAGCGCGGACCCGGCGGCGCGGTCGAGCGGGACGCCCGTGGCGTCGGCCAGCCTGCGGGCCATGTCGGGCTGCACGCCCGCCACCGCGGCCTGGACCCGGCTGACCAGCAGCGCGCGGGCGAGATGGGCCACCGCGAGCTGTCGCGGCGAGGGGGGCGGGTCCGCGTCGAGCAGCTTCTTGAGGCTCACCGCGGCCGCGGGGAAGCCGAGGGCGTTCTCCGAGTCGAGCGCCAGGAGCGCCCTCCCGAGCAGCGATTCCGGGTGGTCCCTCTCGTAGCGGAGGGCGAAGCCGTAGTTCTGATCTGCGGCGCGCGGATCGCCCCGCCGCCGGTGGAGGGTCCCCAGGGCCGAGTAGACCCGGGGATCGCTGGGCGCGGCCTGCTGCGCCCTCTCCAGGCTGTCACGGGCCCGCTCCAGATCGCCGAGCTGCATCTGGATGATGCCCTGGGTGAGGTAGAGGAAGGCGCTGGTCTGCCCCTTCTCGTCGAGGGCCTTCACCTTGGACTCGAGGGTACCGAGGGCCTGGGTGCCCTTCCCCGAGTAGCTGGCGAGCAATGCTTCCGCCGCGTCGGCGAAGCGGCTGTCCTGATCGCCACTGCGGCGCACCGCCGCCAGGTGCTCCTCGGCGAAGCGCCGCGCGTCGTCACCGTCGCCGTGCTCGCCCCAGCGGATGGCGTAGGCGTAGGCGAGATAGCCGTGGGCGAGCGAGCTGTTCGCATCGACGTCCAGCGCCGCGGTGGCCGCGTCGGTGGCCTTCTTGTACGAGGCGAAGCTGTCGTGCCGCAGCTGCTCGCTGGCCTCCTTGAGGCTCTTCTTCAGCTTGATGTCGCGGGCGGCCTTCCACTGGCCCCAGCCGTACCAGCCGCCGAGGATCGCCACCCCGGCCACCGCCATGATGACGAACCGGGTGGCGTGGCCCTTCTTCGCCGCGGGTGGTGGGAGATGGTCGTCGTCCTCCATCTCGGTGGCGCGAGGGGCGGGCGCGCGCTGCACGGGCATCCCGTTCACCGAACGCGCGCGGGCGCCCGCGGGAGGAACCGTGCCGGGAGGCATCTCGGAGAGACGTGGCGGAGCGGCCCGGACCGCGGTGCCGAGCGGTGCCGGGGGCGGCTCGGGCGGCGGCGGAGGCTTCGGCGGTTCGACCTTCCAGCGGGCGAACGCGGCGCCGGTCTCGGGGTCCTTCGGGTCGAGGTCCCAGACCTTCTGCAGCGTGGCCTTTCCCGCCGCGGCGTCCCCGGAGCGCATCTGCACGTCGGCGAGCGCACGGAGAACGGTGCGATCGGTGGGGGCGACGCCGAGCGCGCCCTGCAGCTCGTCGAGCGCCTTCTTGTCCTTGCCCTGCTCGGCGTAGACGCGGGCGAGGAGCAGGCGGGGATCGGGCCGGTTGGGATGCGCCTTCACGCCCTTCTTGCAGACCACCATCGCTTCCATGAAGCGGCCCGCGGCGAGGTACGCCTCCGCGAGCGGTCGGTAGGCGTCCGATCCCGGGTCTGAATTGAACGCACTCTCCAGCTTCGCGAGCTCCTGGGGGCTCAGCGTCTTCGCAGGCGTGGTGCTCATCGAATGTGGCGGAATCTAAAGGAAAGCACCGGTCCTCGAAAGCCGGGCGTCCGTTGACACGCCCCCGGTGGGGCGTATAGAGCCGCACGTCCCTGCCATCCGGGGGTGTAGCTCAGTTGGGAGAGCGTCGCGTTCGCAATGCGAAGGTCGTCGGTTCGATCCCGTCCACCTCCACTCACCTCGTCGTGATGCCGTGACGGGGCCCGGGAACCCCCCGGGCCCCGCGACCGGCTCCTCCCCCACCCTGCTGCCTGTCCAGATCGTCCACTGGGACGGAGCGCGCGGGGTCATCGACGGCGGGGGTCGGACCTTTCCCTTCACCCGCTCCGAAGCGGTGGGCTTCCATCCCGCGGCCGGGCTCTCCGCGGTGGCGGAGCTCGGGGCGGACGGAAGCCTCGTGCGGCTCACGCTGCCCGGGCACCCGGTGCGCGCGGAAGCGCCGCCGGCGCGCCCCTTCGGATGGGCGAGCGTGCTCGTCCCGGTCGAGCTCGGAGCGAGCGGGCCCCGCTGGCAGGCGGCGCTGGGGCGAGGGCTTCCCCAGGGTGCGCGGCTCACGGCGAGGGCGCTGCCCGAGGGAGGCACGCTGGTCGAGGCACGCTGGCCGGGAGCGCATCTGTTGATCCGCGAGCGGCGGGCCGAGGACCCCGCCGGGCTGGAGCGGCGCCTCGTGCCCGCCGCCGGGCCGCTGCCGCCAACCCTGTGGGAAGTGCTCCCCGCGGGCGTGCTCCCCGTCGAGGAGCGCCGGCTGCTGGGGCCCGAGGCGGGAGATCCCTGGTCCCCGGCGGGGTCGACGCGCCTCCTGGTGCGAGTGCTGCGCGCAGCGCTGGACGCGGGCGGAACGTACCTCCTGCTCGAGCACGCGGGGCGGCTCCTGCTCGAGGCCGAGGAGGCGAGGAGCCGGCTGGGCGAGCCGGACGACGTCGACTCACGCCCGTTCGGGGCCTTCATCGACTGGGCGCTCACCCCCGATCGGACCCGTTACCGGACGCTGGGGATGGCGGTGGCGGGCGGGGACGATCTGGAGATCGACATCGTCCACCCCGGCAGCGAGGTGGAGCTGGACAGCGCCGAGTCCGCGCTGCTCTTCGGCTGCCACCTCCAGGTCCGCGGCGCGCGGCTCCTGGAGGACGGCGAGGTCTTCTACGTTCCGAAGGACGTGCGCATCGGACCGCGCGGGGCGAGCGCCAGCGCCCGGACCGGGTACAAGTACGTCGTCGCGCGGCCTCCGGCACAGCCGGCCAGCGACGGTGCACGGCCGCGGGTCCGGCTGGTTCGCGGCTGAGCGTCAGGCCTGCCAGTCGTCCGGGCCGCGCTGATCGGTGGAGTCCTTGCGCAGACCCTGGCCGAAGATTCGAGTGGAGGCCTCCGGCGTGGCTGGGCTGGCGACGAGCAGGCCCACGCCCGCGAGCAGGCCGAAAAGGCTCACGATGATGACCAGGCCACGGTCGTCGGGAGCCTGTCGCCCGGCGGTCGCGAGCCCCCAGGCCCCGCCGAGCACAAACAGCACACCGGTCAGGCGCGCCAGCGCGGTGAAAAAGCGAAAGTAAGCTCGGACGAACCTCACGCCCATGACCGAGGAGAGTCTCGGTCACGGGCGCGTCGACGGTCCAGCGTTCAGGCCACCTTGACCGTGGCCGCCGCGCTCTCGAAGAACTGCTCGGTCTCGGTCGACTCCTCGAGCGCCAGGGTCGACGCGGCGCCACCGGCGATGACCTGGGCCACCTCGTCGAAGTACCCGGTCCCCACCTCGCGCTGGTGCTTGGTGGCGCTGTAGCCAGTGGACTCGGCGCCGAACTCGGCCTGCTGGAGCCGGCTGTAGGCCGCCATGCCCTCCTTGGCGTAATCCCGCGCCAGGGTGAACATCGAGTAGTTCAGGGCGTGGAAGCCGGCCAGGGTGACGAACTGGAACTTGTAGCCCATGGCCCCGAGCTCGCGCTGGAACTTCGCGATGGTCGCGTCGTCGAGGTGCTTCTTCCAGTTGAACGAGGGCGAGCAGTTGTAGGCGAGCAGCTTGTTGGGGAACTTCGCGCGGATGCCCTCGGCGAAGGCCTTCGCCTCGGCGATGTCCGGGTGCGAGGTCTCGCACCAGATGAGGTCCGCGTACGGGGCGTAGGCGAGGCCCCGGGCGATGGCGCACTCCAGGCCACCGCGCATTCGGAAGAAGCCCGCGGGCGTGCGGTCGCCGGAGACGATGAACTCGCGGTCGCGCGGGTCCACGTCCGACAGGAGGAGCTTGGCGCTGTCGGCATCGGTGCGGGCGACGAGGAGCGTGGGCACGTCGCAGACGTCCGCCGCGAGGCGCGCGGCGATGAGGGTGCGGACGAACTGCGAGGTCGGCACCAGCACCTTGCCGCCCATGTGGCCGCACTTCTTCTCCGAGGCCACCTGGTCCTCGAAGTGAACGCCGGCAGCCCCGGCCTCGATCATCGACTTCATCAGCTCGAAGGCGTTCAGCGGCCCGCCGAAGCCGGCCTCCGCGTCGGCGACGATGGGCGCCATCCAGTAGCGGCCGGACTTTCCCTCGGCATGCTCGATCTGGTCGGCGCGACGCAGGGCCTGGTTCACCTTGCGCACCACGTTGGGCACCGAGTCCACCGGGTACAGGCTCTGGTCGGGATACATCTGGCCGGCGGTGTTCGCGTCCGCCGCCACCTGCCAGCCCGAGAGGTAGATGGCTTTCAGGCCGGCGCGCACCATCTGCACCGCCTGGTTGCCGGTGAGCGCGCCCAGCGCGTGGACGTAGTCCTCGCTGTGGAGCAGCTCCCAGAGGCGCCTCGCGCCCATCTCGGCCAGCGTGTACGAGATGCGGATCGACCCGCGGAGCCGCTCGACGTCGGCCTGCGGGTACGGCCGAACAACGCCCTCGAAGCGGCGGGCGTGCAGCGACTCGGTGCTGCGTCCGGCAGGGGCCGGCGTGGCGCCTGACCCCTCCTTCATCACCATCCCGATGCTCATCTTTCTCCCCTCCTTGGGGCGGGTCGGACCGTTTGCGCCGAGTAACAGCGCTTCAGCTGTCAATCTGTGTATCGAATGACGTACCGCGCTGTAAAGGTGAATCCGCTCCAGAGAGTCGGCAAGTGCCCTTGGTGTTTCAGTGATTTTTTCCGGTCGCCCACCCGCAAGAGCACGCCCATGCGACATCGCCGTGTAAACTAGTCAAGGCGATGGGCGGAAAGGTGCGCCACTCCTCGGGATTCGAGCGGGGAGCGAGGGAGCAGCGACGGTCGTCGCCCGGTCAGCTCTCGCTGGTGCCGGGAAGCGAGACGAGCTGGGGCTCCGCAACGGCGGGCGCCGAGGCGCTCACCTCGCTCGGGGTCTCGGCCTCGGTCGGTTCGGTGGCCTCTTGGCGCTTCTTCGGCGTCGCGGCGCCACGGCAGCCACGGCACCACGGCTGATTGCGGATGGCGCCGTCCGGCATCTTGCGCAGCCCGAACTGCGCCAGGGGACGGATCTGGCGACACTTGAGGCACATCAGCGTGATGAGGACCTCGAGCCCGTCGGCGTCGAAGACCGCGCTCGCCCGGCGCTTCTTCGGGCGCGTGCCCTCCGCGGCGCGGGGCCGGTGCGCCGGCGGCACGAGGGCGGGCGTCACCTTGTAGAGCATGGTGCCCCTGGATCAATCAGGAGCCCCTGACACCCTCCGGGGAGGCCAGTGGATCAGCGGCGTTGGCGGCGCCGGCGCGAGGCCAGCGCCCCCAGCCCGGCGACCAAGGCCACCAGCGTCGGTGGTCCGGCGGCCGAGGCACAGCTCGAGGGGTGGTCCACCGGGATCCCGGGGCCGGGGCCGCCTCCGGGAGGTCCGCTGGGGCCACCCCCGCCGCCGCCCCCGGCATCGGAGCCCCCGCCATCAGGCGCGCCGCCGTCGCCGGGGGTCCCGCGGGGGTCCGTGGTGTCGACAGGGAGGCCCGCATCGATCTGCACGCTCAGGGCACCCCAGCTCAGGAGCGCCAGGTTCCGATGCGTGAGGTCGCCGACGGCAATCGCCCCCAGGGGGAGCAAGGGTCCGGCGGGGAGGTTCGTGAGCGCCACCCCGGCGGGCGTGGTGATGGGCCCTTCGGAGTCGATGGGAATGACCCGGAATGCGGAGGGCAGCGGATTGGCGAGATTGCGATTGTAGAACGTGATGCCCTTTGCGCTGGCGACGAGGAGGTAGCCTGCGCCGATGGCTGGGTAGAGGGTGATCCCGGTCACCGGCGCTGCGAGGCGACCCTGGCTGACCTGCCCGGGATCGAACACGGTGGGAGCCCCGGCGTCGAGATTCGGATCGAACTGGTACACGTCCCCCAGGATCCGTCCACCGACGAAGCCGAGGTTCCGGAGGCCGTCGAAGAACAGAGTATTGGGCTGATCGAACGTGCCGCCGCTCGTGGGAGTCGCCGAGACGCTGAATCCCCTCGATGCATTGACGGCTCCTGTCGAGAGGTCCAGGTCCCAGCGGGTGATCAGCGTGCCGTCCGAGACCAGGAGCGCCGCCCCGCCGTCCGGCACGGCGGAGAGCGCCACCAGGGTCCCGGAGGGAATGGGAGTGACCGGGACTCCGGCCGACCGGAAAGCCCCGGATTCGATCGTTCCGAAGAGGATGCTGCCGTTCGAGCTCACGGCCAGCAGCGTCCGGTAGCTTCCTCCCACGAGCACGCCCGCCGCGGTCGCCACCGCGTCGGCCTGGGGAGGAAAGCCGCTCACCGCGACCGGAGCGAGGCCGTCCAGTCCGAAGGATGCCGAGGAGCCGCCTCCCGTTCCGAAGAGCAGCGACAGGCCCGCGTCCGTGCCCGGGTCGGAGAGCCAGATCGAGGTCTGAAGGGCGTTGGCCCCAACCGTGTTGTCCCCGGTCCGGTCCACGATGGGAGCGAAGTAGGTATCGGGCCCCTGGGCGGCGGAGACGGACCCGAGGAGCAAGATAGTCGCGAGCGCGATCCGAGTGACGTGCACGGCGAGAAAGCCTACCACCCGGCAAGGGGGGCAGACCGCCGAGCGCCCTCAGGTGGCGAGGGCGCGGTAGATTTTCACCAGGTGCTCGGCCACAGCGTCCCACCGGAACGCGCGTGCCCGCTCGCGGCCGGCCTCTCCGCGGCGCGTGCGCTCCGCGGGATCCTCCAGGAGCCGCTGCAGCGCGGAGGCGAGACCGGCGGCGTCGTCGGGCCCGACCTGGACCGCCGCCTCCCCGCACACCTCGGGAAGCGCCGCAGCAGTGCTGACCACGACGGGGGTCCCGAGCGCCATGGCCTCGAGCGGCGGCAGGCCGAATCCCTCGTCGCGCGAGGGAAAGACGAAGACCGGGGCGGCGGCCATGAGACCCCAGAGGAGCGGCTCGGCGAGGTACCCGAGCGGGCGGATGTCCAGGCCGGTCGCCCGGAGTCCCCCGATGCGTTTCTCGATCGGACCCGAGCCGTACCAGCGCTGCCCGGCCAGGACCAGCGCGGGCGCGCGCGGACCGAGCCGCTCCAGCGCATCGAGCACCAGCTCCAGATTCTTCCGGGCGTCGAGCGCGCCGGCGAAGAGGACCCAGCGCTCCGGGAGCCCCAGGCTGCGCAGCCACGCCTGCGACACCGCATCGAGCGGTCGTGGCTGCACGTGATCCACCCCGTTGTGCACCATGGACACGCGGGCGGGGTCCAGCTCGGGGTGGCGGCGGAGCAGCTGGTCGCGGGTCCACGCGCTCACGCAGACCACGTGGTCGGCGACCTGGAGGCTCCGCTGGAGCCACAGCCGGAACTGCCAGTGGAAGGCCCAGGAGACGGTCCGGGGCGAGGTGAGAGGAATGAGATCGTGCACGGTGAGCACGAACGCCACGCCCGGCACCCGGAGCAGCGGAAGGTCGACGTTGCCCACCGCCTGGAACACGGACGCACCACTGCGCGGGAGCATCCGCGGGAGCTCGGCGAGCGTGTGGAGCGTGCGACTGCGGACGCGGCGGGGCAGCTCGCCGGAGCGGCGGGCGCCGACCCGGAGCACGCGGACACCGCGGGCCTCGAGCGCGCCGGACACTGCGTGGCCGTAGCGGGCGATGCCGGTCATCGGCTCGTCCCACAGAGTCGCGTCGAGGGCCACGGTGAGCTCCACGGGCGGCGCACCCTGACACATGTGCTAGAGCCCCCGCGAGCTTCATGGCCGTCCACCAGCTGGTCCCCCACTTTCGCCTCGGCGACGCGACCGCGCAGGCGGCGGTGCAGTTCCGGGCGCTGCTCCGGCGCCTGGGCCACTGGGGTGGCCTGTACGGAGCGAGCCGGGTGCCGGGAACGGAGGCGCTGGTGCAGCCGCTGCAGGCCCTGCGGGTGCAGCCCGGGGACTGGGTGCTCCTTCACCACGCGATCGGAAGCAGCCTTCCGTCCCGGCTGCTTCACACGCAAGGCCGGCGCGGGGTGGTGTTCCACGGCCTCCCCTCGCTGCGGCTGCACCGCGGCACGCCGGCGGAGCGGTCCGTGCTCGCAGGGAGGGCCCAGCTTTCGGGAATGGCGGCGCACGTGTCGGTTGCCATCGGCCTCTCCGAATTCGCGTCGTCCGAGCTGTCCCGCTCCGGGTACGGCGAGGTGCACACCGTCCCGCTCTTCGTCGAGGCCGAGCGGTTCGCGGAGGAGCGGGCGGACCCCGCGCTCCGGGCTCGCCTCGACTCGGGGGCGCTGACCCTGGTGAGCGTGGGCCCGATGACGCGCGAGGCCCATCTCGAGGACCTGCTCGCGCTCCACCGGGAGGTGCTCCGCATCCGCCCCGACGCCCGGCTGGTGATTGCCGGCGCGGTCGACCCCACCCTCGGCGCGCTCGAGTCCGAGGCGGCGCGAACGCCGGGCGTGACGATGCTCGGCGAGGTCAGCCACGGCGAGCGAGTCGCGGTGTACCGGAGCGGCTCCGTCCTCGTGTCCATGCGCGAGCAGGACGGCTCGGGCGTGGGGCTGCTCGAGGCGATGGCGTCCGAGGTTCCCGTCCTGGCCTACGCCGCCGGCGCGGTGACCGCGACGCTGGGCGGCGCCGGAGTCGCCTTCGACGAGAAGCGGTTCGCGCTCCTCGCGGAGGTGGCGATGCGGCTCGGAACGGACCCGCGGCTCCGGGGGCGGGTGCTCAGCGGACAGCGGCGGAGGCTCCAGGTCCTGGGCCCCGGGCGCTCCGAGGAACGGCTCTCGGCGGCGCTGGAGAGCGCCGGTCTCGGGAGGCCACCCCGCCCGCGGCGTCCGGCACGCCGCAAGCCCCGGGTGGGCATCGTGGTGCAGCGCTACGGGCCGGGCATCACCGGAGGTGCCGAGGCGCTCGCGGGGCAGGTGGTGGCGCGACTGCGGCCTCACTGGGACATCCAGGTGCTGACCAGCTGCGCCACCGACCACCTGACCTGGGCCAACGCGCTGCCCGCCGGGGAGTCGCGGGTCGACGGGGTGTCCGTCCTGCGCTTCACCAACCTTCGCCCGCGGCCGATGCGGGAACTGAACGCGCGCTCGCGGCGGGTCTTCGGCCAGTCGCTCGATCTGGGCGAGGAGGAGGCCTGGATGGCGCTCCAGGGACCGATCCTCCCCGGCCTCTGGCGCCATCTGTCCGAGCGCGGCGGGGAGTACGACGGCTTCGTCGCCTTCACTTACCTGTTCGTCTCCACGGCGTGGTCGGTGCCCCTGGTGGGCGACCGCACGCTCCTGGTTCCGACGGCGCATGACGAGGAGCCGCTGAGATTCGACGCCTACGCGGAGGTGTTCGAGCGGCCCCGGGCGCTCCTGTTGCTCACGCCCGAGGAGCTGGAGCTCATCGACCGACGATTCCCGCGGCACGCCCGGGCACGCGTGGTAGGGGTGGGGGTGGAGCCGCCGGCGGTCGAGCCCGGGCGCTTCCGGACGCGCTTCGAGCTTCCCGGCGACTACCTGCTTTACGTGGGTCGGGTGGAGCGCGGAAAGGGAATTCCGGGGCTCCTCGAGGGGTACCGACGCCTCCGGGCGGCGCTGCCGGATGCGCCGACCCTGGTGCTGGCAGGCGACGCGAGCATGGACGTGCGGGCGGAAGGAGTGCGGATGCTGGGCAGGGTGAGCGAGCAGGACAAGTGGGACGGGCTGGCCGGGGCGTTGGCAGCGGTCGTCCCGTCGCCGAGAGAGAGCCTGTCCCTCCTCGCGCTGGAGGCCTTCGCGGTGGGCACGCCGATGCTGGGCAACGCGGTGAGTGACGTGCTGCGGGGACACGTGGAGCGGAGCCGGGCCGGCGGTACGTTCCAGGACGCGGCGTCGTTCGTCGAGGCAGTGGCCCGGGTACGGCGGGAGCGCGCGGCGATGGCGCGGGCGGCCCGGCGGTACGCGTCCCGCTACCGATGGGAACGGGTGGTAGACGCCTACCGCGAGGAGATGGATGCGATGGTGAGGCGATGAAGCTGCTCGGACGCGACATCGACGCCGGCGCCCTGCTCCGGGCGGCGCGCGAACGGCTCGAGGCCCGCGGCATCCGCGACGAGGCGCTCCCGGTGGAGGCCGAGCCCGAGCCGGTGCTGGAGCCGCTCTCCTTTCTGGTCCGCGCGCTGGAGGAGGACGAGGACCCGACGGTGCCCATCCCGGCCACGGAGCGCGGAGCGCCGGCCTCCCTCGTCCGCCGGGTGTTCCGTCTCGCCTGCCAGTCGCTCATCGACGAGGTGCTGGAGCGCCAGCGACGCTTCAACGCCCGGGTCCGGGAGGCGGACGCTCAGCTGTCCGCGGAGGTGATCCAGCTCCGGGCCCGGCTGGAGGCGCTGGAGGCGGCGCAGCGAAACGGCGACCGGGCCGCCCTTTTGGCTCCGCGGAAGCCCCGGAGGAAGCGCCGCGGATGATCCGCAACCTGCGGGAGCTCTGGCAGTACCGGGCGCTGCTCTGGAACCTCACCCAGCGCGAGCTGAAGGCGCGCTACCGGGGCTCGGCGCTGGGCTTCCTCTGGACGTTCGTCAACCCGCTGCTGCTGATGGCGGTGTATGGGCTGGTCTTCGGCATCATCCAGCGGAGCAACATCCCCCACTACACCTACTTCATCTTCGTGGGGCTCCTGCCGTGGCTGTGGTTCTCCACATCGGTCGGGAGCGGCGCGAGCACCATCAGCGACCGGCGGGATCTGCTGACCAAGGTGCGCTTCCCCGCCCAGGTGCTTCCGACGACGGTGGTGGCGACGAACCTGGTCAACTACCTGCTCTCCCTCCCGCTGATGGTGGGGCTGGGAGGGCTGGTGGGGATCTGGCCGGACGTCCACGCCCTGGCGTTCCCGGTGGTGCTGCTGGTCCAGCTGGTGTTCACGCTGGGGGTGACGTTCGTGATCTCGGCGCTCAACGTGCGCTTCCGGGACCTGCAGCACATCGTGGCCAACGTGCTGACCCTCTGGTTCTTCGTGACCCCGGTGCTCTACGTCCCCAACGCCGTGCCCGAGCCGTACCGGCGACTCTACCTGATCGCGAATCCGATGGCGGTGATCACCACCTCGTACCAGGGCATCTTCTACGAGCACCGCTGGCCGCACCCGCGGGGGCTGGCAGTCGTGGCGCTGGGCTCGGTGGTGCTGCTGGCCATCGCGGCGCGGGTGTTCGAGCGGCGGCGCGAGGAGTTCGCGGAGCTCGTCTGATGTCCACCACCAACGCCATCGTGCTCACCGGGGTGAGCAAGAGCTTCCGGAAGAGCACCATCCGGCGGGAGCACACCACGCTGAAGAGCGAGCTGGTCCGCTGGCTGAAGCGACAGAAGCGGCCCGAGGCCCCGTCGTCGATCATCCCGGCGCTGCGCAACGTCTCCCTGTCGGTGCCGCGGGGAAGGACGTTCGGGCTGGTGGGGCGGAACGGTTCGGGGAAGTCCACCTTGCTCAAGCTGGTGACCGGCATCTACACCCCCACCAGCGGGACGGTGGAGGTCCACGGCCGGATCTCGGCGCTGCTCGAGCTGGGGGCCGGCTTCCACCCCGACTTCTCGGGGCGGGAGAACATCTTCGTGAACGGGATCATCCTCGGGATGTCTCGGCGGGAGATCCGCGGTCGGATGGAGGAGATCATCGAGTTCTCCGAGCTCGGAGACTTCATCGACGAGCCGGTGCGCACCTACTCCAGCGGGATGTACGCCCGGCTGGCCTTCGCCGTGGCGACCCACGTGGATCCGGAGATCCTCCTCATCGACGAGATCCTCAGCGTGGGGGACGAGCACTTCGGCCGGAAGAGCGCGGCGAAGATGGAGGAGTTCCGGAAGGCGGGGAAGACCATCCTCCTCGTCACCCACGACCTGGGGACGCTGCAGCGCCGGTGCGACCAGGCGGCCTGGCTCGATGCGGGAGAGCTCAAGGTCTCGGGAAACCCGGTGGACGTGGTGGCGGCGTACCGGGCGGCGGTGGCCGAGGCCGAGGTCGCGGGACTGGAGCAGCACGTGCCCCGCGCGGCGGTTCCGGTGCAGCCGCGCTCCGGCCCCCCGGCGGAGCCCGGGCGACGGTGGGGAAGCTTCGCGGCGGAGCTGAGCGGGGTGGAGATCCGTGGCCGGGACGGGCCCCAGCACGTCTTCTCGGCGGATGCACCGTTTCGGCTGCTGGCTCGCTACCGGCGGTACGGGGCGGTGGAGGCCCCGCAGCTCGAGCTGAGCCTCCGCACCGACGGCGGAACGCTGGTGTGGAGCACGACCGAGAAGCTGCCGGACTCGGAGGCGGCGACGCTCACGCTGGAGATGCCGCGGCTCGGCCTTGGGGACGGCAACTACCTGGTGGACCTGTCGCTCGGGAACGCCGGCGGCGCGGTGTACGACGTGCACCGGGGGCTGCACGGGTTCGCGGTGCGGGCGCAGGACTCGTCGGGGCTGCTGGCGCCGGTGCATCGATGGTCGATCGAGCCGACGGCGGGCTGAGTCGCCGCCGGGGAGCGGGAGAGGTCCTCGCCTGGGCCCTGCCGCTGGTGGTCCTCGCCGCGCTGGCGGTCCGGCTCCTGCTGTACGTGCAGCGCCACGCGGTGGACGTCCTCTACTGGGACCAGTGGGACTTCCTCGATCCGCTGTTCCGGGGAGCGGGAGTCTGGGCGCAGTTCGATCTGCAGCACGGGCCGCATCGTCAGGGCCTGGGGGGCCTCCTGCTCGCGTGGGTGCTTCCGGCGACCGGGTGGAGCACCCGGGCGGAGGCGCTGGTCTCGGCGTCGATCGTCATCGCGGCCGCGGCCCTCGCCTGGGCCACGGTCCGCCGGACGACGGGCTCACCCTCATGGACCGACGTCGCAGCTCCCCTGCTCTGCCTCGGTGGCGGGCTGGAGGAGCTCTTCGTCGGCACCTCCAATCCCGCGCACGGGCCCATCCCGATGGCGTTGATCTTCGTGCTGGCGCTCGCGTGGACACGACGGGAGCCCGTGCAGCGGGCGGTTGCCTGCGGGGTCGTCGGTGGGCTGGCCACCTTCACCGGCTTCGGCTTCTTCGCCGGACTGGTGAACCCGTTGCTGTTCCTCTCCGAGTGGGTTCACGCCGGCAGAGACGTGCGCCGCCGGTGGGCGGCCGTGCTCGGCCTCGTCCTGTCCGCCGCAGCCCTGGCGGCCTTCTTCTTGAACTGGCGCTTCGTCCCCGCGGTGGAGTGCTTCCGGTTTCCTCACCCACGCCCGCTGGAGTACCTCGACTATCTCGGCTTCGTGCTCGCGCGCCCCCTGGGGATGCACCGACTCGGCGGTGTGCGGACGTGGCTCGCGCGTGGCGTGGCCCTGGGCGTCCTGGCTCTCTGTGCCTGGGCCCTCCTGCGGCTGTTCCGGCGGGACGAGCCGGCAGGTCGGGTGCTGGCCCTGCTGCTGGGGTTCAGCTGCCTCTTCGCTCTGAACACGGCCGTGGGCCGGGTGTGCCTGGGGCCCGGAAGCGCCGGGTCGGCACGCTACGTCCCCTACGTGGTTCCCGGCTGGGTGGCGGTGGTCATCGCGGCGCGGACCCGGGCGCGGGCGTCGGCGCGGTGGGCCGTCCTCTCCCCGGTGCTGGTGCTGATCACGCTGCGCACGTTCAACGTCCGCGGCGAGGAGGTGATGGGGCAGCGGTATGCCGATGGGAAGCGGCGCTGGGCGGCGTGCTACCGGCAGCGGCACGACATCCACCTCTGTGACGGCGACACCGCCTTTCCGGTGTACCCGGATCCTCCCGCGACGCGGATGCAGGAGAAGCTCGACTTCCTCGAGGCCCGGCGCCTGAACCTCTTCCAGCCTCAGTGATCCCCGTTACGGAGGCGGTGGTAGAGCCCGCGGAGGCGGTCGAAGACGAGTAGCGCGCGGCGCTCGAGCCAGCGGGGTCCCTGGTAGCGCAGGTCGGCCAGGGTATCGCGCAGGTCGTCGGCCGAGCGGAGTCTTCGGTCCGGGCGCAGATCCGGGAGATCCACCGCCGGGGGACCCGGGACGCGGGTGACGGATCCGGCGGCCCAGGCCTCCGCGGCCCAGCGGCGGTGCTCCTCGGGGGGGCCGGGCAGCCAGCCCGGAGCATGGGCGGCGGGGACGAGGCATCGGCCCAGGAAGGCTGGATCGCGCTCGAGCTCGGCCAGGAAGGGCATCGACGAGGTGAAGCGCCGGGTCTTGCTCACCACGTACGGCGGGCGCCCGGGGACGGGTCGGCGGAGGACGCGGCGAGCGGGAGCGACGACGAGGGCGCCCGCCGCTCCGCTCGAGGAGAGCGCGCGAGCGAGATGGTCCGGAGTGGCGACCGTGCCCGCGACCCAGACCGTGACCGCCTCGGCCTCGGGGGCCCAGCGCGGGGGCGTGCCCGGCCGGAGCTCGACCGCACCCCCGAGGCGAGCGAGCCTGGCACAGGCATCGCGAGCGTGCGCTTCGAGCGACGGAGGGACGGACACGGAGACCGTGCCCGTCACGCCTTCCTGGGTGACCAGCGAGAAGAGGCTTTCCTCGAGATCCCACGGCTCGTCGGTCCAGGAGATGAGGTGGACGTGGACTCGGGGAGCCGGGCTCACCAGCGCGACCTCGCGAAGCGCACGCCGTGCGCGAGGTCCGCGAAGCGGCGGGTGGCAGGGGGCACGGGCGGCGGCGGCTCGAGCACCGGCTCCCGCCCGGCGCGCACCCGGTAGAGTCGCTCGTACTGCTCGGCGAAGCGATCGTCGCCCCACTTCCGCCCGAGGTAGGCGGCGCTCCGGAGCACGCGCAGCTCTCGCTCCCGGGTGAGCGGGCGGTGCTCGACCCAGTGGTGGACCAGGGCGCCGGGCGCGGTCCGGACGCCGAGGCCGGCCGCGCGGACGCGCCAGGAGAGATCCACGTCCTCCCCGTACATGAAAAGGCCCTCATCGAAGCCACCGGTGGCGGCGAAGGCCGCGGGACGGACGAGCAGCGCGGTGCCGGTGCACCAGGGGGTGTCGCCGGTCTCCGGGTCGTACGGCTTCGCGTGCTCCTCGGGGAAGGTGCGGGCGTCGACCAGCCCGGTGTCGGGCAGGGTCGCCGTGGTCCACAGCTCCCGGAGGCAGCGGGGGTGGAGCACGGCGTCGGGATTGAGGCAGAGGTAGCCGTCGGCGCCGGCCGAGAAGGCATCGTGCATCCCGAGGTTGTGCGTGGCGCCGAAGCCGCGGTTTGCGCCGGTCCAGACGTAGGTGCCCTGCCCCAGGAGGGCGAGCACCACCGGCTCGAGCGACCGGTCCGGCGAGTTGTCCAGCGCGCGGACCTCGACCCGGAGGTCCGGCGGGAACTCGGCGGCCTTCAGCGAGCGCGCGAGCCGCTCGAGCTCGGCGCGCGAGCTCTCGAACAGCACGATGCCGATCCGGAGGCGGGCCACGTCAGAAGGACCAGGGCCGCCGCTCTCGCGGAGGCCATGCAAGTCGAGGAACGTTCGAGCTCAGCGAGAGGTTGGGGCTGTGGTACGGGTCGTCGAGCAGCGCGTCCGCCCAGCGGGTGCGGAGCGCGGCCAGCTCGCGGTCGGCGCGGGCCTTCTGCTCGAGCCGGAGCGCCTTGCCCCGGCTGGCGGACTCGTGATGCATGAGACGGGCGTGGGGGGTCCAGACGTTGCGGTAGCCACGCTCGCGGAGCTTGAGGCAGAAGTCGACGTCGTTGAAGGAGACCGGGAACGCCTCCTCGTCGAGCCCGCCCACCTCGAGGTAGAGCGCGCGCCGCACCACCAGGCAGGCCGCGGTGACCGCCGAGACCTCGCGGCGGACGAGGAGCTGCTGGGCGTAGCCCGGAGAATTTCCGGGTGCGCCGGCGTAGGCGTGGTCGGCGGCGCCGTGCAGTCCGACCAGGACGCCGCCGTGCTGGACGCGACCATCCGGGTAGAAGAGCTTCGCGCCGACGGCACCCACGCCCGGCTGCAGCGCCACCGAGACCATCTCCTCGAGCCACTCGGGGTGGAGCGCCTCGACGTCGTTGTTGATGAGGCACACCACGTCGGCCTCGGTCCTCCCGACCGCGGCGTTGTTCAGCGCCGAGAAGTTGAACGGCCGCGGGTCCCGGTGGAGCACCACGTCCCCGGCCTGCGCCAGGGCGTCGAACGCGGCCAGCGCGTCGGGCGCGTCGCTGCCGTTGTCCACGAGGTGGATCTCGTAGCTCGGGTACCGGGTGAGTCGCCGGACGCTCCGCACGCAGGTCTCGACCAGCGCCCGGGCGTTGCGGGTCGGCACGACGAGGGTGACCCGGGGAGCGGGCGCAGGCAGGCGGTAGCGCACGTGATGCAGGCCGGGGGCGAGGCCCGGGGCCACCTCGGCCTGGACTCCCGTGCGGCCGAGATGCTGCGCGAGCGCGGTGCGCTCACCGTCCTCGTCGATCTCCAGACGCGCCTCGAGCGTCGCGAGAACGACCGGCACACGCACGATGCTCTCCGGGAGGAGCCCGGCGGTGCAGGCGAGCCCCCAGGCGTAGAGGCCCGCGTCGTCGAGTCTCGGGTCGCTCGGCTCCGGCATCCCGGAGCGCCGGACGGCGACCAGTCCCCGGAGCACGTTCCGGCTGCGAAACAGCTCGGGGCCGAGCACCGGCTTGAGCTCGGGGTGGCCCCGGCTGCCTGCCTCCGCGCGATCGTGGTCGGCGTGGAGGAGCGTGACCGCCGGCCGCTCCTGGAAGACGCAGAGAAGCGTCGGGAGCGCATGTGGCGCGAGGCGCACCCCGGTGCCCAGCGGAACGAGGATGTCACCGCGGGCGTCCGCGAAGGACCCCACGAGCTCCACCTTCCCCGGCAGCTGGGACGCGAGCTCGGGCCCGTCCGTCCTCCGGGCAGTGACGATGCTGACCCGGAGCCCGGAGCTCAACGCGCGGGCGCGGAGCCGTTCGAGCGCGGGAGCGGAGGGCGTCTCGAAGGTACGGAGCCAGCGGGCGTAGCCCGCGGCGTCGATTCCCTCCCGGACCGTCCAGGCCACCGCCGCGAGCCGCGAGGGGGCCAGGCGCTGGCCGTCGGCGGCGTGGAGGAGCTCGCGAAGCACCGCACCGCGTCCGTCGGCGAGCGCGGCGCGGGTGGCCCACACGGCCCCCAGCTCGTCGAGCTCGAGCGCGAGTCCGCGTATCCCCAGGGGATCGGGCAGCAGCCGCGCCGCGAGGTCCCGCAGGCCGTAGGGGAGCTCGAGCTCCATCGACTCCCCCGTGGCCGGCGGGTCGAGCCAACGCGACCAGCGGACGGAGGATCCGGAGACCCACACCGAGCCCTCGAGCTCGAGCGCATCCCAGGTCGGCCAGGCGGAGGGCCGGAGCAGGACCCGGCCGTGCGGCAACCGCCCCGTGGCCGGGGAGAGCCGGAAGGGGCCCTCGCCGTCGCGGGTCAGCCGGAAAGAGCCGTGCCGGGGCAGGAACGCGCGCCGGAACGCGTAGGCGGGCGAGAGCAGCCAGTCCGGGAGCAGCTCGCGCACGTCAACCGGCAAAGGCGGGCAGCACGGGAGCGTCCGCGAGCCGTGGAGCGGCGCGGTCCTTCGCCGAGAGGAGCGGCTCATTCACAGGCCAGGGAATGCCGATGGCCGGATCGTTCCAGGCGACGCTCCGGTCGCATTCCGGCGCGTAGAGCTCGGTGCACTTGTAGAAGAAGTCCGCCGACTCGCTGAGCACGCAGAACCCGTGGGCGAAGCCCGGCGGGATCCACAGCTGGCGCGGCGTGGTCTCGGAGAGCTCCAGCGCGACCCAGCGGCCGAACCGCGGCGAGCCACGCCGGACGTCCACCGCCACGTCCCACACCGTACCCCGGAGCACCTGCACCAGCTTCCCCTGGGCCCTCGGCTCCTGGAAGTGCAGTCCGCGCAGGGTGCCGCGCACGGAGCGCGAGAGGTTGTCCTGGACGAAGCGACCGGAGATCCCGGCCTCGGCGTAGCGGTTCGACTGGAATGTCTCGTAGAAGAAGCCGCGGGAGTCCCCGTGCACCTTCGGCTCGAGGATCAGCACCTCCGGAAGCTCGGTGGGCACGACATTCATCCGATGGCTCCCCGGTTTTCGAGCAGGTCGAGCAGGTACTGCCCGTACTCGTTCTTCCGCATCGGGTCGGCCAGCGCGCGTAGCTGGTCCGGCCCGATGTACCCCATACGAAAGGCGATCTCCTCGATGCAGGAGACCTTGAGCCCCTGCCTGCGCTCGACGATCTCGATGAAGGTGGAGGCGTTCTGGAGCGACTCGTGGGTGCCGGTGTCCAGCCAGGCGAAGCCGCGGCCCAGCACCTGCACGTGGAGGTCACCACCCTCGAGGTACGCCTGGTTCACGTCGGTGATCTCGAGCTCGCCGCGGGCCGAGGGCTTCAGGCGCGAGGCGATGTCGAGCACCCGGTTGTCGTAGAAGTAGAGCCCGGTCACGGCGTAGCTCGAGCGGGGAGCCTTGGGCTTCTCCTCGATGGAGAGCGCGCGTCCGTCGGGGCCCAGCTCCACCACGCCGTACCGCTCCGGATCGCGCACGTAATAGGCGAACACGGTGGCACCCGTGGAGCGCGCGGCGGCAGCCTTGAGTTTCTCCGGGAGCCCGTGCCCGTGGAAGATGTTGTCGCCGAGGACCAGCGCGACGCGGTCCGTGCCCACGAAGTTGCGGCCTATGATGAAGGCCTGCGCCAGGCCATCGGGCCGCGGCTGCTCCGCATAGGTGAACCAGAGCCCCCACTGCTGGCCGTCTCCGAGCAGCTCGCGAAAGCGCGGCAGGTCCTGTGGGGTGGAGATGACGAGGATGTCCCGGATGCCCGCGAGCATCAGGGTGCTCAGCGGGTAGTAGACCATCGGCTTGTCGTAGATCGGGAGCAGCTGCTTGCTGACCACGCGGGTCAGTGGATAGAGCCGCGTTCCGGAGCCGCCAGCCAGGATGATTCCCTTCACACCCGTCCCTCCGCCTCGGCGCGGAACTGCTCGAGCGAGGCGCTCAGGCCGAGCGGCCGGGCTCTCAGCGCACCCAGCGCCTTGTCTACCCGCAGACCGCTCCTCGGCGGGCGCGGGCTGGCCATGCCCGCGTCGGCGAGCTTGCTGGGGGTGAGCAGCCGGCGATCGAGACCGAACACGTCCGCCAAAGCTTCCCCGAACTCCATCCGGTTGACCACCTCGGCGCCCGCCACGTTCCAGATTCCCGGGAGGCGGCGCTCGGCGAGCTCGGCCAGCTGCTCCGCGACGTTGAGCGCGAGGCTGGGAGAGACGTACTGGTCGACGAAGAGGCGTGCCGTCTTGCCCTCCCGGAGGGTGCCGAGGAGCCACGAGCCGAAGTTGGGCCGCTGCGAGGGCGGGTAGCCGTACACCACCGCGGTGCGGGCGATGGCCCAGCTGCCCGCGAGCAGCCGGACGGCCTCCTCCCCGAGCCACTTGGTCCGGGCGTAGACGCCGGAGGGGTTCGGACGGGCCTCCTCGTCGTACGGGCCGTCGTGACCGTCGAAAACGTAGTCGGTCGAGACGTGGACCAGGTGGGCGCCGCCGGCCCGCGCATGCCGCGCGACGTGCGCGGCGGCGAGTGTGTTGGCGGCCCAGGCTGCGTCGGGATTCCGCTCGCAGGCGTCGACCTCGGTCATCGACGCAGTGTGGACGACGACCTCAGGCCGCCCGGTGGACATCGCGCGGGCGACGCCCTCGGGGTCTGCCAGGTCGCAGCTGAGGTAGTCGAAGTCCCCGACGGTGCGGCGCTCACCCCGGGCCACCGCCGTGACCGTGTGCCCCTGCACCACCAGCCACCGGCAGAGGCGGCTACCGACGAGACCGTTGGCTCCGGTGACGGTGATGCGCATCGAGGAGCTATCCGCCGAGGCGCCCGCGGTACTGCGTCTCGTAGTACTGCCGGTAGGCCCCGCTCTTCACATGCTTCCACCAGTCGGGATTGTCTACATACCAGCGCACCGTCGCCTCCAGCCCCTGCTGGAACGTGCGGCGCGGCCTCCAGCCCAGCTCGGTGCGAATCTTCGCGGGGTCGATGGCGTAGCGCCGGTCGTGTCCCGGACGGTCCTGGACGAACCGGATGAGGCTCTCCGGCTTCCTCAGGGTGGCGAGCAGCATCCTTACCAGATCCAGGTTGCGCTGCTCGGCCCCCCCGCCGATGTTGTAGACCTCGCCCGCCCTCCCCTGCTCCAGCACCGTGACCAGGGCGCGGCAGTGATCCTCGACGTGCAGCCAGTCGCGCACGTTGCCCCCGTCTCCGTAGACGGGGAGCGCCTCGTCGTGGAGCGCGTTCACCACCATGAGAGGGATGAGCTTCTCCGGGAACTGGTACGGGCCGTAGTTGTTCGAGCACCGGGTGACGACCACGTCGAGGCCGAAGGTGTGGTGGAAGGCCAGCGCGAGCAGGTCCGACGAGGCCTTGGAGGCGGAGTACGGGCTGGAGGGCTGGATGGGCGAGGTTTCGGTGAAGGCCCCGGTCGGTCCGAGCGAGCCGTAGACCTCGTCGGTGGACACCATGACGAAGCGGCGCACCTTCTTCCGGTAGCAGGCCTCGAGGAGGATCTGCGTGCCGAGCACGTTGGTGCGCACGAAGAGCTCCGGACCGAGGATGGAGCGGTCCACGTGGCTCTCGGCGGCGAGGTGGAGGACGCTGTCGATCCGGTGCCGCTCGAGCAGTGACTCGACCAGCTCCCGGTCACCGATGTCACCCCGGACGAACACGTGACCGGGGTCCCCCTCCAACTCGCGGAGGTTCTCCAGATTTCCGGCGTAGGTGAGCAGGTCGAGGTTGACCACCGTCAAGTCCGGCCGCTCCGCCCGGAGATGCCGGACGAGGTTCGAACCGATGAAGCCGCAGCCGCCCGTGACGAGGACGTTCATCGGCTGGACCCGCCGGCGCGCGAGTCGGCCACGAACCGGGCGATGGTCCGGATCTGGTCGGGTCCGAAGCTCTGGTTCCAGTCCTTGCTCCACCGGACGTGGGATCCTGCGGCGCGCGCGTCGACGTCGGGTGTCCGGCGGACTGCCCGCTCGAGCCCCTCGACGATGCCGAGGATGGTCGGCCGGACCGCTAGGAGGTTCGGGGAGACCTCGCGGAGAGCGTCCTCGGTCTTGTTGGCGAAGGCGTTGGTCACCACGGTCATCCCGGCAGCGGCCATCTCGATCGGCACCAGGCTGGGATGAGGGGTGTACATCAGGCTGAGACCTACGTCGTGGGACGCCAGCATCTCGGCGTAGCGGTCCTGACTCTGTCTCGGGAGCAAGCGCAGCACCTTGCCGCCGGCGAGCGGGAGCTCGGTTCCGGTGGCAACCGTCCCGATACCGAAGAACTCCCACTCGTCGGAGAAGACCCCGCGGCGGATCGCCTCGCTCAGTGCCACCACTCCGAGCTCGAACATGTTGCGCGCCGCGTGCGCCTCCGGACGGGCGTAGAACAGGAGCCGGCGCGAGGCACGGCCGGCGAGCTCGTCGCGTTGAACGGGGCCCACGTCGGTGATCGCGTTCTGGAAGGAGATGGAGCGCGCCTCTCCCTCCGGCCCGGAGAAGACGCCGAGGCGGTTCTGCCGGAAGTACTGCCGGAGGAGCTCGGAGGAGAAGACCGCGTAGTGAGGGGGCTGGTAGCTCTGCTCGGCCAGGGCCGACCAGGACCCCATGGGGAACGTGAAGGGCTCGTATTCCTGGATGAGGTAGGTGAAGGCCGGGGCGCCGAGCTCGCGAACCGCCGCCGCGGCGATCAGCGCCGTCCAGAATGTGGTGGCGACGAACGCGTCGGTCGGGCTGACCGGGAGGGGCCGGTCGCGATCCGCCGCGTGCACCAGCTCCACTTCATCGAAGAATTCGTGGAGGCCCTGGAACCTGGCGAGCTGGGTCCGCCAGTCCGCGGGCAGCGTGGGGCTGGGGTCGACGGTGACCATCCGTACCGCCCACCCTTCCTTCGCGAGCTTCAGCGCCAGGTTGAACTTGGTGATGTATCCGCCGAAGAAGTGGACGAGGTCGACCGACGGGACGAGGAGGTTGATGCGCTCCGGCTCGCCGCTCCTGACCTCCAGGTTCAGCGGGGCGATCTTCCGTTCGATGTCGTCGATGATCCGCGCCGCCGCGGGCTTCTCAGCGACCTTCTCCCTCGGCGGAAGCCGGGGGGCGTGTCGACTCGCCCGCCGCGCGCGCACGGAGGTGAGCGTCTTCCAGAACAAGCCCTTGGCCACGTAGAACTCCGCTCCCACCGTCTCGTTGTGTCCCAGGAGCCCCCGGTAGGTACCGCGGGCCAGGAGCCACGGCAACGACCGGAGCGGTCGATCGAGCCGGGCGAACCGTCGGAGGACTTGCCGCTGCTTCCTTCCCAGCCGCCCCTGGTTCCGGGTCTCGAGAACCCTCGCGAACTGGGCCAGCCGCATCACGTCCGCCCGGAAGATTCCCTCCCATGCGGCGAGCACCGGCCCCCTGGCCGGCCCACCGCGCACGACGGCGAGCGTTTCCCGGAGGAGCTCGCTAGCACGGGTCCTGGCTCCGGTGCCGACGAAGTGGCCCAGCACGTTCCCGTGATGCTGAACGTAGTCCTGGAGCGGCCGGCCGACGTGCCCGATCGCTCCGGTGGACATGGCGGTCAGCGCCAGCCAGTGATCGTGGTACGAGTCACCGATCCGCTGCGGGAAGGGAAGCAGCGCATCGAGCAGCTCGCGGCGGAACATCGCGGCCGCGCCGGTCACGGTGTTGGCGAGGAGCATCGAGGTGAAGCTGGTGAAGTTGTTGTCCCGCCCGACCCAGTAGCTGGGAGCCAGCTCGCGTCCGTCGGTGGTGACGATCCGCATGTCGCCGTAGGCGAGGCTCGCCCCCGACCCGAGCTCCTGGACGAGCAAGGCGATCTTCTCCGGGTACCAGACGTCGTCCTGGTCGGAGAAGAGCACGTAGCGTGCGCTCGACGGGACGTGTGACAAGGCTCGCTCGAAGTTCCGGTAGAAGCCGACGTTCTCGTCGTTCTCGACCAGCACGAATCGCGGGTCCGCGGAGGTGACGCTCCGGATGAGATTCCGCGACCGTCGGCTGGAGCGATCGTCGCAGATGATGCACACCCAGTCCTGGACCGTCTGGGCCTGGAGGGAACGGACCTGCTTCAGGAAGAGGTCGGGCGACGGCTCGTAGGTCGCCATGCAGATGGCGATCTCCGCCTCGCTCCGGACAGGCGAGGGCCCGGAGGCCTCCAGGCGGATCTGCCCAACCTTGCGCCAGAAGCGGGTGCCGCGCCGGAGCTGGACGCGTAGCTCGACCTCGACGGGCCTCGGCACCGGCCCTCTCAGGGGCAAGAGCCCTTCGAAACCGCTGAACAGGCTCCGGGCCCGGGGGTCCTCGGCTGCGCGGTCCTCGAAGACGTCGGGACGCTTGATCCGGAAGACGGTGACCGGCACGCGGCGGCCATCCACCACGAAGTCCAGCGCGGTGATCTCATCCTGCCGGTGGTAGATCCACCCGGAGACCCGAAGCTCGGTCCCCAGCCCGATCTCCAGCCGCTCCGGCAGCAGCCGATCCAGCGAGTAGACGAGACCTTCCTCGGAGCCGCCGAGGCCCGATACGCGGGCCAGCGTGCCACGCACGCCCTGGCGAGCAACGAGCGCGGCGCCGCGGAAGCCGAGCTCGAGCAGACGGCCCGGGACGCTGCCGGGGGGGGAGATCCGCGCCCGGGCGGCCTGGAGCCGTCGGACGACGGCTGCCGAACGCGAGCGCTGGAACTCCTCCCAGCGTTCCTCGGCGCGGCGGCGCTCCTCCTCGAGCTCCAGGAGTCGCTCCCTGGCCCGGGCGAGCTCCGCGTTCCGCACTGCCGAGCGCCTCTGCTCGGCGCTCCGCACCAGCTCGATCTGGTTGATCTGCTCGGTGGCATCGGCGAGCCCGCGCTCCGCGCGCTCGGCCCTCTGCGTGGCCATCTGCAGTCCCCCCGTCAGCTCTTCGTTCTTCCGTCTGCTCTCCTGCAGCTCGCCGCGAGACTGCTCCAGGTGCCACTTGTTCGCAACGGCTTCCTCGATGCGCTCGCGGATGGCGAGCTGCGCGGTGTCGATCAGCAGCGACGCGCGGGACAGCTCCAGCGGACTTTCGGAGCAGAGGGCCACGAGGTACATGGCCCGCTTGCGGTCATCCTCCGCGGGCTGGAGCCGCCTCGACGCGCCCTCCTCGAGCTGGTGCTCGTCGAGTCCGTCCTGCCGAGCTCCGGGGTCCAGAGGCCAGAGGTAGGAGATCGGAAAGATCCGCTGGCCGAAGAAGCGAAGGTGTGCGAACCGGTCGGAGAGGAACGCCCGGAACTCGTCAGCGGTGAACTCCCGCTCGTGGAACTCGTTCTCCTCGTGCAGCTCACCGGAGTAGGTCTCCTTGTCCGGCGTGGAGACGACGAAGAGACCGCCCGGGGCGAGGACCCTCCGGACCTCGTCGAGGAAGGGCCCCTGCGCTGCCTCTCCGAGGTGCTCGATGGTCTCGAAGGAGACGACCACGTCGAACGAGGCCGGGGGCTGGTCGGGCAGGGCCTCTGCCCGACCGACGAGGAACTCGAGGTTCTCGGCCGGATAGCGCTGGCGGGCGTGCTCCACCGCCGGTGCGCTGAGGTCAACCCCCACGACCGAGCGTGCAACTCCGGCGAGGAGGAAGCTTCCGTATCCCTCGCCCGACGCGACGTCGAGCACGCGCTTGCCCCGGCAGAGCTCGCGTGCCCAGAGGTACCGGTGCCAGTGCTCGTAGGCGTTCTCCGGCGTTCCCGTCCCGGGGTGGAACCGCTCCCCGGACTCCTCGAGGGGAGACGCCTCCGCTGCCGACGACCCGTCGTCTCGCGTCAAGGCGGCAGGCCTCTCCTGCATGGACGACGGAAGACTCTCGTCCGCATGTGCGTCTTGTTGCCCGGGGGACGGCATGTTGAGAAAACCGAACCGTGTTTCTCTGGTTCGAGGAGCCTGCACCCTACCGTGCCTACGCGCGAGTGCTCCAGCCGTTTCAGGTCCTTTCAGAACGTCATCTCGCGAGCAAGGAGACGGTCGAGGGGCTGTGCATTCCCTGCCGCGCCATCCAGCACTTCAAGGTCGCGGCGGGACCGACCTACGGCTCCCACCCGAACCTCCGGGAGGGTTTGGTGTGCCCGCGAGGTCTATCGAACCGCAACCGTCTGCTCGCGGGCGCGTGCCTCCAGCTGACCCCGAAGCGGCCCGCGATCCTGGAGCGCTTCGGCCCGCTGTACACCGTTCTCCGGGAGCGCTTCCCCGAGCTGCAGGGTTCAGAGTTCCTCGGACCCGACGTCCCGCCAGGGGAGATGCGCGAGGTCCACGGGATCCAGGTGCGGCACGAGTCACTCGAACGGCTCGGCTACCCTGACGGCTGCTTCGACCTCCTGGTCCACTCGGACGTGCTGGAGCACGTCCCCGAGCCCGCCCTCGCTCTCGCCGAGGCCTTCCGGGTCCTCGCTCCGGGTGGAACGATGCTGATGACCGTTCCGTTCTTCGCCTCTCGAGACGAGAACTTCCGTCGAGCCATTCGCCGCGAGGACGGAACGGTGCAGCACCTCGTGGAGCCCGAGATGCATGGAGATCCCCTCAACCCCCAGGGAGTGCTCGCCTATCACCACTTCGGATGGCAGCTGCTGGACGAGATCCGCAACGCGGGATTCCGGAAGGCGGAGGTGGGGCTCTGGTACGACGTCTTCTGCGGATTCGTCTCCGACAACCATCCGGACCTCACGTACGGCAACATGCTGCCGATCGTGATCCGCGCTTCGCGGTAGCACGCGGTCAGTCCGCGCGCCGGAGCCCTCGGACAGCGCGGACCTCGACACCCTCGTCGCTGCGGATGAAAAGCGTGGATCCACGACTGCCACGCCAGGAAGGGCAATTGTCGGCCGGGATGCGGACCCGGGCTCCCTCGGTTCGTGGCACCCTGGCCGCCACGCCCCTGCTCTCGATCGCTGCCGTTCGCTCCTGGTTCACCCGCTCGGGTGAGACCGCGGAGATTGCGATTGCGCCGGGGCGTGTTGCCCGAACCTCCACTTCCAGGCCGGCGAGCTCGCTCAGACGGA
>Ga0105104_10000193_pt1 | contig 45976 bp, 39 predicted proteins | sample PPLLaktember2015_3_FD_87034 | JGI IMG/M metagenome (GOLD analysis project Ga0105104, IMG submission 87034) | Freshwater sediment microbial communities from Prairie Pothole Lake near Jamestown, North Dakota, USA - PPLs Lake P7 Core (6) Depth... | ecosystem: Environmental > Aquatic > Freshwater >... | reverse complement strand
GTTGCGAACCCTTAACCACGGCTCGGGGAAATATCACTGACTATGAAACTTGCAAATACCATTCTTGTACTTCTGATAACACTGTTTCAGGGATTTGCCTTGGCACAAAGCTCTGTAAATCCTGACGAGGAGCGCCTAAGAGCGGGCTACTCAAATTGGCAAGTTCGCGTAGAGATGGATCAATCCGAATTCATCGTCGGGGAAGCGATTAAAATTCGCGTGATTGTCACAAGCGATGAGCCGAGAGTAACGCCGTGGCCGAATGTTATCGCGATAAACAACAATATCTTTATTCATAAAGACACGGAAGACGGTCCGGAACTGATCACAACACGAGTCACAACGGAAGGCATGGTGAGTAATGAACCGCCAATGGCTACAAGTGATTTTCAAATCAGTTATGATATTTCCGGCTTTTTCGAGAGTAGCGGTTCGTATCGTGATTACGGATTCTCGTGTATCAAACCGGGACACTATATCGGCAGGTTCTATCACGGAATAAAATCTCCTCCATTTTCATTTGATGTAGTCGGCGTTCCTGCCGGTAAAGAGTATCTCTGGGAAGCATATCGGAGGATCCAAGCTTTACATCAAAACCGAAGGCATCTTTCCCTAACAAAACGCGAGATCGCTGATAGTATCAATACTTTAATGAATGTTTTCTTGCCGGAGCCGATCGGGCAGACGTGGCGCTATCAAACCTTCTATTCAGCTTTAGTGGTATACGGATTCTGTCGTGATGCATGGCTGCCGTCCGATTCCGTAAAGTGTATAACGCTTGTCCGGGAAATGCTTCGGGAACCGGGCGTGGACACTACGCATGTTATCGAAGCGATCAAGGCATCCTTTTGCAGCGGTTTTAAAAGTGTTGCCGCTGCGGATGCTTTAGATCGAACAATTCAATCACTGGGGATTCCGGAGCTTGTTGAGCCTGTGCGGGATTACAGTAAAAAAATACGCGAACAATATCACTCGCGCCATAATAGAGGGAGTCAAGTAAAGTTTTGATCTTCCGTCGCGAGCGGGTGCCCTCACCCCTCGCGGCAATGAATGTTCCGTGTCATTCCGTTCGTCCGCGAATGGAATCCCTCGCCGATAAGGGTAGGGATTCTTTCCGCCGAGCAGGGGTCGCTGACCCGGCCGGAATCTGTTTCGCCGAACCGGGTTAAGGCTTCGGCAACTCGGCCGGAATCTTTCTTTCGCCGAGCCGTGGTTAAGGTCTTCCGCAACCCGGCCGGAATCTTTCTTTCGCCGAACCGAGGTTAAGGTCTTCCGCAACCCGGTCCGTTCGACGAGACCTCGCCTCAGGCGGGCCGGAATCTGAGATTCGACCGCTCAACTGATTCCCTTGACATACTGCACATATGTTCATATATTATAGTGTCCGTATTCTGCTTGTTTGAAACAGTTATATTACACAATTACAATGTATTACGCATCCTGTAAAACCGTGTCCATTTCTCACGTTGTAAATCCATATTCCTATCCGCGTAATGCAGTTCGTTTGGTAAAAAATAATTTTCCGCATCTAACATTTACTGCGTCACAGATTCACGAATTAGCCATTTTCAACAGCCTGAATAATCCCGTTTTTCTAACATTCAATTCGTGAGAGGCATGGCCTCGGTGTTACAGTGCGCGGGGTAAGGACACCCCGCGCAGCGATAAAAGCCCGGCAGGGTCAGCGACCACTGCTCGGCGGATAAAGAGAACATGACCGAAACACACATTTCAGAACAAGCTTACCCGTTTTCCCGAATCGAAGCCAAGTGGCAGAAGATCTGGGAAGAGCGGGGGACCTACAAGTTCAACTGGAACTCGCAGAAGCCGAAGTACTACGTCCTCGTGATGTTCAGCTATCCCTCCGGAGATAAACTGCACCTCGGGCATTGGTACTGCTTCGCGCCGACGGATTCCTACGCGCGATTCAAACGCATGCAGGGTTTTGAAGTCTTCGAACCGATGGGTTTTGACGCTTTCGGCCTGCCCGCGGAAAATTTTGCGATCAAAACAGGGATCCATCCGCAGGAATCCACTCGCAAGAATATCGCCTTTATGCGCGAGCAGCTCAAGCGGATCGGCGCGATGTACGATTGGGATTATGAAGTGGACACGTCCTCGCCCGAATACTACAAATGGACGCAGTGGTGGTTTCTGCTTATGTACAAGCGCGGGCTGGCCTATCAAAAGCAGGCCCTCGTGAATTGGTGCCCGCAGTGCCAAACCGTTTTGGCTAACGAGCAGGTGAAGTCCGACAATAGCTGCGAACGCTGCGGAACGGACGTCGTGCGCAAGAATCTCAAGCAGTGGTTCTTCCGCATCAGCGAATACAATCAGCGGCTGTTAGACGGACTCGATACCATTGACTGGCCGGAAAAAACCAAGGCCATGCAAAGGTATTGGATCGGGAAATCGGTCGGGACGGATATCGAGTTTCCGCTGGAAGCCCCCCACAGCCCCCCCGTAAACGGAGCGAGAGAAGAACCCCCCTTTCATCCCCCCGTCCACGGGGGGAAAGAAGTCGCCCCCCCTAACCCCCCCGTAAACGTGGGGGGAACAGAACTCCCCGCAAACATGGGGGAAGTGATAAAAGTATTTACTACTCGGGCGGACACGTTGTTCGGTGTGACCTACGTGACACTTGCTCCCGAACATCCGCTCGCAATACAGTTGGCTACTGATGAGTATAAGTCAGAAGTTGACTCTTATATACAGAGGGCGTTAGCCCTATCGGATGTGGATCGCACCATGGCGGATCGGCCCAAGACGGGAGTGTTTACGGGTTCATACTGCACACATCCCTTCACGGGCAAACGGATCCCGATTTGGATCGGCGATTATGTGATCGGCAGCTACGGCAGCGGTGCGGTGATGGCCGTTCCCGCTCACGATCAGCGCGATTTCGAGTTTGCGCTTGAACATGGTCTTGAGATCAAGCAGGTGATCCGGCCCAGCGACGGCTCGCAGTTACCCGATGAATTAGAAGCCGCCTTCACAGATTACGGCATCATGGAAAATTCCGGCGAGTTTGATGGCTTGACTTCCAAAGATGGCATGAACCGGGTAGGGGAGAGGCTGGAGAAGAAGGGACTCGGAAAAGCAACCATTACCTGGCACCTCCGCGACTGGACCATCTCCCGCCAAAGGTACTGGGGTGCACCCATCCCGATTATCCATTGCGAGAATTGCGGCATTGTCCCGGTCCCGGAAAAAGATTTACCTGTCGTTCTGCCGGAAGACATTACGGAATACAAACCGCAGGGCAAGTCTCCGCTCGAGACCGTGGATTCCTTCATTAATGTACCGTGCCCTAAATGCGGAGGTCCTGCCCGCCGCGATGCCGACACGATGGATACCTTTGTGTGTTCCTCATGGTATTACATGCGATACCCCGATGCACGGCTGGATACGGCTCCCTTCGATACAAATAACTTGAATCGAATGCTGCCTGTAGATCAGTACGTGGGCGGGCCGGAGCATGCGATGGGACACCTTATTTATTCGCGTTTTTTTGCAAAAGTCGCGCATGATGAAGGCTTACTCAAAGCCGATGAACCGTTCAAAAGGCTCGTCCATCAGGGAATTATCCTCAACAAGGGCGAGCGAATGTCCAAGTCCAAGGGCAATTCGGTCGCTCCCGAGCCTGTGATCGAACGCTACGGCAGTGATGTTCTACGTTGTTTTCTCATGTTTTCCGGCGATTACACTCTGGGCGGTGACTGGAGCGAACAGGGAATCACCGGGGTTGAAAGGTTTGTTGCTCGCTTGTGGCGGTTGGCCATGTCCATCGCCCACGGCACTCCTTCTAATGATAATGTGTTTCCTGAAGACATCGAGCGGAAGCTTCATCAAACCATCAAAGCAGTTACGGCCGACCTGCAGGACTTTCATTTCAATACGGCATTAGCCCGTTTGATGGAATTGACCAATCAAGTTTACGCTTGGGTCGGATCGGACTTAAAGAATCCGCCGCGAAGTCCGGCTGCAACTCAAGTTGTTGAAATATTGACCCGTTTACTTGCGCCATTAGCACCGCATCTTGCTGAAGAAATGTGGGAAACATTGGGACATTCGACTTCCGTGTTCGATGAGAAGTACCCGGTGCACGATGAAGAAAAAGCCCGCGAAGATTCGATCACGATTGCCGTTCAGGTTAACGGAAAACTTCGCGATACGGTTACGGTTGCACGGGACGCCTCAGATGATGTCCTGAAGGAGGCAGCACTGGGTTTAGAAAAAGTTCAGCTACACGTCGCCGGCAAACAGGTAGTCAAAACCATCGTTGTCCCCAACCGGATCGTTAATATCGTTGTGAAGTAAGGCGGGTTCGGCAGGGTTTAAGATTCCGGCCGGGTCGAGAGCCCCGGCTCGGCGATTAAATGTTTCAAACCATGAATTCAAAATTCACATAAGATATATTATGTTGAGTAATAGATAGGGACGCAAAAAGAGGCCTTTGAAAACGGGCCTCTTTTAACTCTGAAAGCTTGGCTTCTGCCCTACCTCGGCAAGGTCTCGACCTTCTTCAAATCCACTTCAAGACGATAGGCTTTTCCCGCCGCAAGATCGAGCGTTTCGACATACGGCAAATAGCCGCGATGCTCGATCCGCAGATCAATCTTCCCCGCTTTTATCACGGCAACTTTACAGGATTGGGTGCGCATCTTCTCCGCCGGGATGTTCATGACATCAATCCGGTCACATCTTTTGAATGAATCGCTTGTGCTTGTAGAAATAATCGGTGCCGGTGCATTCACCCAAACAACAAGACGAGCTGAACTCTCCGGTGAGGTTCGCACCGGATCGTATGCCGAAAGATCGCCTTCCGGAAACAACACTCCTTTAGAAGTCGGGCGTAAACGGCCGCTGGCGGTGACAATCGGAACGATCTGATTTGCAACCTGAATTGCAGCCGTCGGCAAATCGTCCCAAATTCCAACAACTGAAGTAACCGTATTTCCCTGCGGAACGTCGCCGGAAGCCGCGACAACAACCCGGCCATCCACGCGGATTTCACGTGTGAATTCCCCATAAGTGCCAATGATTGCATAATCCGCCTCAAGATCTGCGGCAATTCTTGATGCCAATTTGGGATCGTTCCAGAGGTCAGGCTTGATGTTTTTTGTCTTGATGTATTCTATCAGGTCAGCGTATTCAACTACCCAGATTTCGGTGTATTTGAGCAACTCGCTAGTGATCATTTGCTGAAGGCTGGAACGGTAGTCAATCACGGATTGCTTCTCGCCCATGAAAATATAGACAGAATCTACCATCGCATCGAAAGGTAAGACGACGACACGAGGCTCGGCTCTGGCCATTCCAGCAGCAAGAACTATTAACGCGGCAATAAGCAGGTATCGCATGGTGAATCTCCTTGTTAATGCCATTGCCGATGAGGAGACCGACAACGGCGATGCCTATTACTTCCAAGCGAAAACCGCCCACTCTAAGGCAGACGGCTTTAGCGGGAACGTCTGGGAATCGAACCCAGCCATCCACCGTGAGATGGACGCAGACGGTTTTGAAGACCGCGAGGGCCACCAGTGCCCCATCCGTCCCCACAAGCATGCGAGATGCTTGCGAAATTTACATTCCGGCCGGATTGCGGAAGACTTTAATCCGGCTCGGCACTTCCATAGAAATTTACGTCATTAACCGGACGAATTCAAGCTGAATACCGTCAAAACCGCCGTTGCTCATGAAAAGAACAACGGTTCCGGAATCCGAAAGGCAGCGATGAAGATGCATCGGTATTTCCGAATTATTCATATAATCGCATCGAATGCCGCTTTTTCCCAAGTCTCCGGACAATCGCATAAGGTCGAGACGGTCGGAAACCGGAATCCGATCCTGACGGTGAACCGTTCCGATAACTACTTGATCTGCTTTCTTAAAGGATTCAGCGAGGTCATCTTGGAAGATGTTTCTTACCATAGTGTTCGATCGGGGTTCTACAACAGCAATAAGACGCCGATGCGGATACCGCTCGCGGACAGCATCAATTGCTGCGGCGATGGCTGTGGGGTGATGAGCGAAATCGTCGTAAATAGTCAGATGCGGAGTTTCAAGAAGGCACTCTAAGCGTCTGCGCAGGCCGCGAAATGTTTTTAAGCCGGCAAGGAAGCTATCCATCATATTTTCGCCGAATGAGTGAGCGGCGGCGAGGGCCATTAAACCGTTCAGTCTGTTGTGCTGACCGGGAAGAGAGAAATCACAGCTTTGCTGCTTGCCGTCGGGATCACGGAATGCCAAGCCCCGTATATCGGGCAGCAACTGCCAATCCGAAGAAGCAGTAGAGCCGACGGCTATTTTACGACATGGCGCATTTTCGACCAGACGGCATGTGGCTTCACAGTCGCTGTAATATACAATAGCACCGCCGCGCGGAATGATGCGAATCAGCCGTTCGAAAGACAACAGCATGTCCTGAAGAGTCGGAAAAATATCGGCATGGTCGTATTCCACTTTTCCCAGAATGAGTATCCGCGGAAAATAATGAAGAAACTTGGAACGCTTGTCGAAGAAGGCACAATCGTATTCATCCCCTTCCAGAACGAAAGGAGCCTCCACCCCACCCCAGCACGCACCCACCGGCCAATTTAAAGGCATCGCTCCGATCAAAAAGCCGGGATGCAGTCCCGCTGAATCGAGCAGATGAGCAAGACAGGCCGTGGTCGTGCTCTTGCCGTGCGTACCGGCCACAGTCATGACCGGTCTTTGCGACATTACGAAACGATTAAGAAAATCCGGAAAGGAGTACATTGGCACATGTGCATCGAGAGCGGCCTCGACTTCGGCATGCCCCCGCGAGAGCGCATTGCCGATGATAACCGGAGTGCCGTCTGTGGGAATGTTATCCGCACAGTACGGAGTCAAGGGTTCAATGCCGGCGCGCTTTAAAACCGAGGCGGCTGGTTCGTAGATATTCGCATCGGATCCGCCGACATCGTATCCGCCTTCTTTGAGCAAAGCGGCTACATTAGCCATGCCGATGCCGCCGATTCCCGCGAGAAAGACTTTTTTCATAATCCTGTTTTTAACTCATTCAATCGCAGTTCGGCGCTTTTCACGTATTCCCTGATGCGCGGATCATCACCTGCCAATTCATTGGCCATGCGCACCGACAATTCCGCCGTCGGAACATCACCAACACGGAGCGCATACATGCCGCGCATCGCAGTAGACAGAGCACATTCGGTCAGTAAAAGACGTTCCCGTTCGTTAAAAGTAGTCATCCCGCGCTTGATGTTGTCGGAATTCAAGACCGGATCCGCTGCGGAAGATGTTTCGCCGACTTTCAGGAAATAAGCTCCCGGTGTTTTAGACAGATCCGCGGCGATTCCCGGATGACCGTAGGTTTGCATATCACGCACGTAGACCGGACGGTGCGCCATCTGCCGGGAAATGATTCCATTGACCATCGTCAAGAACGCAGACTCAATGCGCTGCGAAATAAACGGCTTTCCCGCTTCAAACGGAGCAACTTCCCGCATAAATGCGGCAACCTCTTTTTCACAATCCGCGAATACATCAGGATGAGCGCGCATCTCCTGACGCACATACCATGGCCGCTGCAGCAGATTCAGATCCAGCATGACGACGTCGTCACGCAGCCTCTCCACATTCTGTAAATAAATAACCGGGCTTTGTATATCCCAGTTGCCCTGAATCACAAGCGCATGCTGCGGAAGAGCCCGGAGAATTTCTACAGACAGACTTCGCGCGAAACGATTAGACGACTGGACGGCACTTGACCGCGATACAGCAAAACTCGATAAAGGCAAGGCGACAATCAGAATCGCAAAAGAAAACAGGCGAACGGTTTGATCCGATATCTTGTCCGACATTTGCCGACAGACTCGATATAACCCATAAAGGGCAATAAAGGCGACCGGCCCGTAAAGGGAAAGAAAGTACGTGTCTATGTCCGGAATATCGTAGTTCAGATTATAGGCCGCGCCGAGTATCCAAGCAGCCAATCCGCACCAGATCAGCCATTCTTTGCGGCGCCACGCATACCATAAACCAATCGCGGCCAGTACAGTCAATCCCCAACCGATATCTTTCGGCACGGTCCCGATATAGGAAATCAGTTTTTGCAGAAACTGAGCGAAGCTTCCTTTAAACATCCAGACTCGATACTGCCAAGCGGTCAGGTGACGGACGAGGCCGTCCCAAGTTTGCGGATCGCTCCAATCCAAAAGCGGCTGCACGGAACTGCGAACCGGAAGGTAGAGATTGATCGAAAAACCCACGGTGAACACTGCGGCGCATAAACCTAAAATTGTCCAGGGGGAAATCGCATTTCGCGCGGTTTTCAGAACACCGTAAATGACAATCGGCGCAAACCAGAGGATCGTAAAATGATTTCCGAAAGACAAACCCCAAAGGTACGCGGAGAGAAGTGTCAAACGCACGGCTTGCGACCCGGGAGCATTTACAGCAGAAACGGCAGCCCACAAAATAATCGAAGCGATCAGCCAAGTTAACGGATAGACTTCCGCAAAGCTGACGGCTTTCCACGCGGTCGGAGACAGAGCAAACGTCATCGAAACCGCGGCGATCAGAGCGAACGCGAAGCCACTGGACTTTGTTTCATTCTGCATGAAGAAACGGATGCCGGAGAGCGCCAAAAATCCACAAGCCAATGCGCTGAGCACGCAGGAGAAGACGACCATGCCACGAGCGGCATCGAACATATTCACACCCAACCAGAGACGGCCAAGAATCAAATAAAGAGGATAACCGGTGGGATGGACGATACCAAGCGTCTGCGCCGCCGTGGTCAGTTCCCCGCAATCCACCAAACCAAGCCCCGGGGCGGACGTATAAAAATATACACCGAAAACAAACGCAACTACAAGAATAAAAACAATAAAGTCAGTTCGCGCGCGCATAACCTGCGACCTTTTGCAGAGCTTCGTTTATGTCAACGCACAGCATTTCCTGCGGATTATTTTTATACCAATGGGCCGGCCATGCATTCATATAATGCTTATCCGCAAAATCCTTATTCAAAAGAAACACCGGTTTCGCATCCTCCGGATTTCTTTGTACCCGGCCGACCGCTTGAATAATACGCGATACGGCATGAGCGAAACTCGCGCGGCAATCGTTTTCATCTTCGCAGTATTCATCCGCATTCTGCACGCGATACGCGCGACGCAACTCATCGAAGACATCGCGCGGATGAAAGCCGGGAGACAGAACCACCGCACCGGTCAATAAAGCCGCGGGCGGATTAACCGCCTCGGCAAGAGAGCCGCCGGGAGCCACAAACAAGAAATCCGGGCGGATAAACGCGGCACGCGACCAATCTTCATCAACGTCTTCATCGAGCATCACCGTAAAACCACGCGCCTGGAGCATGGCGGACAACACTTCATTGGAAGCGCGATTTTGTCCGAAAACGATTACAGTCGGCGACATCTTTTTACGGATTTGCAGCAGACTTTTTACCGCTGTGTTGTGATCACTTTTCAAGAGCGGATGCTTGAAATCCAGCAACGGCACAATGCAGACGGGAGGAACAACGCTTGTCGGAACATCCACACACGCACAAGTCCGCGCCGGCGGAAAAAGAATATGTCGAACGCCGATATCGGCGGGGAGCGAACCACTTAAGGCAAGCCAAGCCGTAAAAGGTCGAAGCATCGTCGCGAGATAAGGATCCGTTTGCAAGAGGGACGCTACCAGCGCGGGCTGCGGATCCGAGCGGCACCATGCCACGGCCAAATTCCCGGGAAACTCCTGTCCGTGTCTGAGGATCCGGTCCAACAAAGAGAATTCGGGGGTGAAAACGCCGTACAAGCGAAGCGCTTCGCAGAAGTCCTGATATTTCCCGGTTAATTGGCCGTGATTCATGCATTCACCGGACTCTTGGTCGTTACGCAGCGAGAAATTCCGGCGGACAGAAGGGGGAAGCCTTCGCCATGCGTCATTCACATTGTCGCGGGTGATTGCCACTTGCAGCCGTTCGCGAACGCGCAGCGAAACGTTTTGAGCTTCATCCAGAACGAGAATTGCCCGTCGCGCTTTGATGGATGAAGGATCAATGATGTAATTCAGGTCGGCGATCATTACATCCGCGAGAGATTCCAGACAACGATGCAGCTCATGCGAGCAGAGCCGATGCGCTTGCGCATACTCGTGTATATCCGAATCCGTCCAGGAATCACGCTCCGTTAATTCAGCGCATCCGTGCCAGAACAACCGGTCCTGTGTTTCGCGACTCATCGGGCAATCGGGATGGGGGCGGGCACATTCGCAGCGGCGCTCTCGAGACGTTTTCCAAAGAATGCGCAACGGAATTCCGGCATTCCGATAGCGATCCAATTCAAGAAGCACTTCGTCGCGTCCGCGCACTTTCGTGGTTAGCCAAACAACAGGAAGTTGCTTTCGACCCGCGCTGCACAAAGCCCAGCGGACTGCGACGCGAGTTTTTCCGCTGCCGGGCGGCATGGAAAGCAGCAGCCTGTCATCTTCGGAATTGCCGAGCTCGCGCCACGCAGCAGCCTGCAACGGACGATCCTGATCCGCATCCGCATGAATAAACCCGAGGATGGCATCATATGGAAAACACCGTCTCTGCCGCGCGCACAATAAAGACAGATATGACGCAACGCGCGCGGCGAGCAGCCCTTGCGAACGCGAGACATCAACTTCCTCGATAGCGCTGCGTCCCCGTTCACCGACCAGAATAAGCCGGGCGCCGCCGATTTCCGAATTGCGCAAAGAACACGATTGAGCTTGTCTCGCCAGATCCGCGTATAGCATCAACTGCCGCCGCGCAGAGATTATAGCCGGATGATTCCGCCACTGCGCCGGATTGCCGGATACGGGCTTGATCTCATAAATTACAATTTGATTTCGCGCGCGATGAATGCCGTCCAGACGACCGTGAATTATAATCTCTTCCCCGTTAATCCGCAGTGAAGCCTGAAGCGGAATTTCAGATTGATATGTTTTATATTTGCGCATCATCTGCGAAGCCGCGCGACGGTGCGCATCGAAATCCCATTGTGAAGAGGCGGCGTACGGATCGGCTGAATCCAGCAAATCGCGAATGGAAAATGTCCGCACGGATGTCATAGGAAAAGACGATGCACCGGACTCAACATTGGAGGCGCGCCGCAAGCAACGTGTTCTTCATGAGCATGGCAATGGTCATAGGACCTACGCCACCGGGCACCGGCGTAATCATGGATACGACCGGCGACACGTTTTCGAAATCCACGTCGCCGCAGATCGGACCACCTTCCCGTTCGGGCGGATTGGTTCCGACATCAATGACTACAGCGCCCGGCTTGACCATATCCACTGTAACGAATTTACGTTTTCCGATCGCCGCAACAAGAACATCCGCGCGCCGACAAACGGATTTCAGATCACCGCTTTGCGAATGACAAAGCGTGACCGTAGCGTTGCCATATCGGCTCTTGGACGAGAAAAGAATCGAAAGCGGACGACCGACCAGATTGGATCGCCCCAAAATGACCACTTCCTTTCCCGCAATCGAAAGCCCGGAACGAGCCATGAGTTCGCAAATACCGAACGGAGTGCAGGGAATAAAGCGGGGATTCCCCATACAGAGCAGACCAACATTCATGGGATGCAAGCCGTCTACGTCTTTACGGGGATCAATGCGTTCGATAATATGCTGAGGATTGATGTGCATCGGGAGGGGAAGTTGAACCAGAATTCCATGCACGTTCGGATCGGCATTCAGACGATCAAGGATCTTCAAAAGCTGCGCTTCGGAAATATCAGCGGGAGGAGTCTCGATGGCGGAGGACATGCCCAATTTAGCGCTGACTTTCGCTTTGGAAGAGACATATTTTTGCGAGGCGAGATCATCCCCCACCAAGACGACGGTCAAACCGGGCGATATGCCCTTGCTTTCACGCAGGTTTTGGATTTCGGACTGCACTTCGGAGTGGATCCGCTTCGCTATATCGCGGCCGTCAATCAGTTTGGTCATCTTTTCATCCTGATCGTCTTAGCGCACTCAGGTAACCGAGCGCGTATTGGCGGAAATGAAGGTAATCGAATAGAATGCGCGGCAAACGACGCCGCCGAAACAGCAGGGCCAATCCGCGAATGGAATGATAGATCGCGGCGCATAGCAAACAGCGATAAATGTAAAATATTCCGCTGCGGCCGCATAACACTCTTTCGCCGGGGCGGGCAACGATACGATCGAGTTTCATTTCCGAATACAATTGCGGATGCTTCGACAGCAACAGAGGGACCGCATCCACACCAAAATCGTATAACTGCTCCAACAGGGCATCCAGCGGACGAAGATGATGATGAACGGCGAGCGCACGAGGTTCACCGTAAATCGGAACGCCGGATTTTTCGAGACGCACTCCGAGGTCAAGGTCCTCCCCGCCCCAGCGGCGAAAACTCTCATCGAACAAACCGATAGAAAGAAGCAAATCGCGAGGAACGGAACAATTACGGGTTAAGAAGTAGCGTCCGGGCAGCTTCGCGTTCCGCGGCAGTTTTACGGCGCCGCCATTGTTCAAATAGTGATTCAGCGCACGATAATCGGGATGATCCACGAAATCGGATTTTCCGACGATCACGCAACGCTCCCGTTCATGGCGTTCGGCGTGGATGAAAAGAAAATCGGGATTGATCGTGTGATCGCCGTCAATCATCACGATGACATCCCGGTTTGAGGCAAGGATGCCCGCATTGCGGGATGCGGCTCTGCCGCGATCTTCTTTGCCGAGAATCGAGCGAACCCGTGACGGGTCGCAGGAACCGAGCCATTCTCGAGAGCCGTCCGTGGAACCATCGTCCACCACGATAATATCAAAGCGATTTTTATCGAATTCCTGCGCGATCAACTGCTCGACAAGCCTTTGAAGAAACCGGCACTGGTTCCAGGAAATGACCACTACGCTGAGGGTTAGTTGGTGGGGAGCCATCCGACCTCGCGATAGTAACGGTAAAGGCAATCCATGACGGCATTCACATCATGACGCTCGCGGACCCATTTTTGCCCGGCGGCGGCAAGCACCCGGCAGTGATTCTCATCGCGAATCAACGATATAAGCACGTCCGCAACGTCAGCGGTATCCGCCTGCACAAAGGGATGCGGTCCGATTCTCTCGAGCATTTTCTTCGGGATATTCGTGACAACGGGCATCCCCATAGCCAACGCCTCCACCGAACTCATTCCGTAACCCCAGCCGCCTTCATTCGTGAGCTGATCCACAAAGATATCACATTCCTGCTTCAGACGAAGCGCCTGATCGTGCGGCATATCGCGGATCAGAACCAGTTCAACTGGAATGTCTCGCGCGATTCTTCGCACGGCAGCTTCGACAAACGCCGTACCTTTAAAACGATTGCGAGACGCATGCCCGATTCGAAGCGGCGAATGGAAACGGTATGATCGCTCTGCATAGGCTGACTCGTCGAACGGCAGATACAGATAGCGCAGGCGCGAATCCATCTCGAGGAGATCCCACTCGCTGGTAAGCCGAAGTCCGACTGCATCATCCACCGGAGGAATTACGCCTCGTTCACGCAAATCGGAGCCATGATAGAAACAGGCGATCTTCTTCCCCGCTCCGGCTTGCTTTCGAACAAATCGCGCATCGCGGGAGAAATCCAATCCGCCATCCAGATGAATGATATCGAATTGATCGAGCCGGTGAGTATATATGGCACTTTCGATTCGGCTGCGAAGACACGCATCACGGATCCGAAACAAGCCGCGCTCGATCCATCCGGGATTCCAGCAACGAACTCCGTTTCGCTCCGCTGACGTATTTCGGGGCCGCAGCGAATGAAATAACTTGCGGATTTCAACAACCCACGATTTATCGGGCATCATAGGAAGATTCAGGCAAATATCATCCGGGAAATCCCAGCGACTGTGCCAAAACGTGACGTACCGACACACATCGCCGCGGCGTTCATGACCTGCTTTAAACAGTGATAATGTGCCGGAAACATGCTCCGGAGAAATATACAGAATCTTCATTTTCGCAGAATCATTTTACGCAAATAAAAGCGTTCACGCTCATTAAAGAAACCGAACACGATCAGCAGGACGGGGAAAAACAAGAGCAGAATCCAGCGGAACCAGAGTGCATCGAATCGAAAGAAAAGACCCAAACCGGCAATTAAGGCCGTGGCTAAAAACAATTTCACGATGCGAATCCACTCATACGGAACATGATAATATTTTCGGATCGCAAACCAGAGAAGAATGACTTCCAGCACAAATGCAAACAACGTGATCCACGCCGCAGCCATCATGCCGTATTCGGGAATGAGGACAATATTCAACGCTACGGTAAACGCCGCAGCGACGCCGGTGACCAGAGGAAGCTTGGACGTGAGTTTTTTCAGATAAACACCTACCATCAAATTGGCATAAACGCCGTCGAAAACGTGCGCCAACAGAATAATCGGAAAAACGGCAAGCCCCGCCCAATAGCGGGGTTCAATGATGTAGCCGATGCCGGGCCAACGGAAATGAATCAGCGGTTCAACAAAGAACGACAGCGCAATAAACAGACTTGCCGTAACCAGCAGATAGTATGTCATAACGCGCGCAAAAAGCTTCGGCGCATCCTTGTCCGCAGCATGGGAAAGGAAGAACGGCTGCCAAGCAAAACGAAAGGCCCCTGTCACCACTGCCATGAACATGCCGAGTTTATATCCGGCACTGTAAAGACCGGACTCCTCCAAACCGCGATAAATTTCCAGCACTTTACGATCTGCAAGCTCGATAATCATGACGAACAAGTAAGTCGGAACATTCGGCAATCCGAAACGGATCATTTCACGGGCAAGACTGCGATCAAAACGAAACGCAGTTTGCCGAAGGATTACCGGCAAGAGCACTATAAGCGTGACGGCGCTGGCGATCAAATTGGCCCAGAGAACACCCAACACGGACAAATCAAGCGATCCGACAAACCAGATATTCAGTCCGATATTCACGGCCACGTTCAGCATTTTTACGGACGTAAAATGGAGAGGCTTGAGCGTGCCGCGAAGAAGCAGAAACGGAAACGTGGACAACGTGTCGAAGAAAAGAATACCGGAGCATAGAACAATCATCAGCGATGTTAAATCCGGCTGCGTCGGATTACTCACCACGAGCCGTCCGATGGGCTTGGCACACAGGATGATGAGCAGGGACAGCGCGGTCGTGCTGACCAACGCCGTGATTACGGCCGTACCGGTGACGCCGCGGCGCGCTTCCGGTTCTTTGGACAGAGTAAAATAGCGAAGGTAGGCGATATCCAAACCGTAAAAATAAAACGCCTGCGCAACGCCGATGAAAAGGAAATAGAGAGTCAATTCACCGTACTCGGCAGGCAGCAGCGTGTAGCTATAGTACGGCAATAAAAGAAACGTGAGGAGCCGGGTTGTAATATGCCCGACTCCATAAATGATCGAGTCGCGAGTAAGGTTTTTCAGCTGTTCAAGCACTATGCATCATCACCTTGGAAGAAAAAGCAGTCCATACGGCAGAAGCATTGCCGCCGCAAATATCCAGCGGCATCCCAACGAAGGCAGGCGGCAGAACCCGACACACAGCGCAGGCCATGCGGCAAAGAGATATCGCGCCTCAGCCTGATGGTATCGCAGATTGAGCCAGAGAAATCCCAGCAAGGACAAGCCCAGCACCACCGCGAAAACGGGTTGACGTTCGAAGCGATGCTTTTTCCACTCTACAGAAAATGACCAAGCCAAGAACACCCATGCCGGTAAAAAGAAAAGCAGACCGATAAATCCCTGCCAGAATTCACTCCATGGAAATACGAATGAACGCATCGCAAAGGACAGAAAATCGAGTGCGGGGACTTGCCATACGGGGGATCCGAAGCCTGCCGCGAGAGGAAGCCAGCCGCCGAATTCATGAATATTTCTGAGCCAAACCGGGAGCGTGGCAAGAAAAATCATACCATAGATGATCGCCAAACCCGCGACAGACTTTCCTTTGTTTCGCCGGTCATATACAAACAGCGCGAGCGGCAGAAGAAGCAGAAAAGTCAGCTTTGTATACAGACCAACGATCGAGACCAGACCCAATAGCAGCAAGCAACGTCGAGAATTTAGCGTAGTACGCGCCGCTATCGCAATCCAGACCGCACATCCTACCCATAGCCAAAAGAGCGCATCGTTGGATAATGTGACCGTATATCGGACGAATGTTCCATTCAACGCCCAAACAGCGGCAATAGCCATGAACGCGGATTGATTCAGCGCAAGCAGACGCGCGATCCGAAACATGACGAAGCCGAGGCCGATCCAAATGAGAATACACACGGCGCGTCCGGCAAACGTAACCGCATCCACCGAATGACAACCCAACATTCCGCATAGGGCGGCCACTCCCCAATAAAAAAGCGGCGGCTGATAGTTTTCGAATTGCGCCCGCGCGAGCGCATTTTGCTCCTGAATGGATTCAACATGCGCGGGCAGCCGTCCGGTCTTTAAAATATGCAGAACATAATTCGCGTGAGCCGCTTCGTCATTGTAAGCCGAAAGACGCCCGGGCAGACTCGGCCCGCCCACCGGAACAGAAAAAAGAAAAAAGAGACGCAATCCGAAGCCGATCACGAAAACAGTTATTATAAAAGGCGACCATGGGGTCACGTGCGGCTGAGCGCCATCCACATTCCAAGATTCTTTGCACGGAAATAATTTGCCGGAATCGGTCATGGTGCACGCACTTCCTTCGCCGCATCAACTAATATTTCCGTCCCTTAACGCGAACCGAACCGTCGCGCGCCGTGATTCCAAGAGAATCGAGATGTTCGAGGAACGGCACAACGTATTTCCGCGACGAAGCAAGAATCCGGACGGCATCCGAAACCGTGAGCTGCTGCGCATGGAGAAAATGCTCACGAATTGCCGCTATTGCGGAGTTAAAAATATCCGATTCAAAGAAAAGATCCAGACTCAACCGCCGCACCTGACCTAATTTATCCAACAAGACCAGCGTACGTTCAACGTCGGAAGACGGATAGTGCAGCGTCTCCGCAATCACTGAAGCGGACGGAGGCGTGAATTTGCCGTCTTTAACGAGGGAAAGGACGGCACGATTGATATCCTGCTGCAGCGGAGCAATCACGATTTGCTTCCGAGGATCGCGGAATACAGCGCCGTCCTTTTGCAAAGTGCCGGCCGTAATTAATGTCTGCACGAGATGATCGAGAACAATATCAGGGACACCGCTGAAACCGGAAGGCATTACATCCGTACGGCTGAAGCCCGGACTATCCGGATTTTTTTCATGCAATCCGGCCACATGCGAGATCAGTATCTCCTGCAAAATCCGCAAACGGCTGGACGGAAGCACATAACCGCCAATGGTCTGTACCTCCGGCAAGCCTTCGCCCGTCCAGCTTTGATGAAGCATAGCAGGCGACATGCCGAAAGATACAGCGAGCGAATCTACGGACAAACCACTGGCTCCGCGCCACTTTAAAAACACGTGGACGGCTTCCGGCACGGTGCTGGTATGGAGTTCTTTGGCGAAGCCGATCTCGTTCAGCTTATTTTTTACCGTTATCGAAGAGGAAAAAGGCTCGAGAACCATACCTCCACCCAACGTTTCCAGCGGCGAGTAGCGACGCAGTACGAAACGATCCCCCCACACGGCCACAACCGCTGACTCGAGAAAAAGAACCGCATAACACACACGCGCCGACGCTTCCAGAATCTGCACGCGTCCGATTACTTCCTGCGTACCGATCAGAAAACGGACGCGCTGACGTTCTTTTAACGGCGCAACCGACGGAAGCAGTTCCAAAACGATTTTAAGACGCGTGGTCTCTTGGAGAGCTCCGGGAACAGTCAATGTGCAGCCGCGTTCCAGACGCTCCGTATCCCCCACCAGATTGAGAGCGGTACGCTGACCCGGCGAGACGGCGCTGACTTCGCAGCCGTGCGATTCCACTTTTTTCACACGAACATCAAACCCGCCCGGCAAGACTGCGAGGCGGGTATCTTTCTGCACGTTTCCCGAGAGAACCGTTCCGGTAATTACCGTGCCGCGGCCTTTCAAGACAAAAACACGATCCACCGGAAGACGAAATACTCCGCGATCATCGCGCGGAGGAAGTGAAGTCAATTCGTGAATCAACCATTCCCGAAATTCGGGAATACCCTTTCCGGATATCGAATCCACCCGGAACACCGGAGCGTCCATCAGGAAAGTTCCTGCTACGGCCTCATGGATTTGATCCTGAACGAGGTTCGACCAATCCGAATCCACCGTATCGCATTTGGTCATAACCACCACGCCGCAACGCACGCCAAGCAAGCGCAGAATATGCAAATGTTCCGTGGTTTGCGGCATGATTCCATCATCGGCAGCCACTACGAGCACGGCAAAGTCAATCGTGGACGCCCCCGCCACCATGTTCCGGATCAGGCGTTCATGTCCCGGAACATCAATTATCGCCGCCACCTCATCGAGGAACGCGTAGCCAAGATCAATGGTAATGCCGCGTTTTTTTTCCTCCGGAAGGCGATCCGGATCCACGCCCGTGAGTGCTCTAACCAGAGCGGATTTACCGTGATCTATATGACCCGCGGTGCCGACGATGATTCGCGACATGCGTCAACGACCAAAAATACTCGTCATATCGAACATATGATACTCCGCCAAACACCACCGACAGCCGTTGTACTGCGGGCGATGATTGGAATCCACCATACGTTTGACCTGATCGAGAGTATGGATCTTCCGCTTCTTGTCCTCGGGTATTTTTTTGATCTGGCATTCGTATTTTACGAACGACATATCATGGATAATGTGATTCTCTTCGTCTACCAGATACATCGGTGCCTCACAAGCAATTATGAATCTGCAGGATCAGAATCTTGAGACAAAAGGCGGGAAATTTCAGATGAATTGAGCTCCCGCCATTTTCCGGGAGGAAGATCGCCCAGCAACAAGCCGCCAATGCGGATTCGCTCCAACGCCGTCACGCGCACACCCAACGCTTCGAACATACGGCGAATTTGACGTTTTTTTCCTTCCGCAAGAATGACGCGATAATATAATTTCGACAGACGCGAAACACCGATTACTTTGGCAAGTCCTTCTTCCAAAGGAACGCCTTCGCGCAACGTGTGAATTTGCGGCGGACTCACCGGGCTGCCCGTACGGACGCGGTATTCCTTGCGGACTCCATAACGGGGATGTGACAATCGCTGCGCCAGACTACCGTCGTCGGTCAGCAGAAGAAGTCCGGAGCTGTTCATGTCCAGTCTTCCGACCGGGAAATACCGACGATCATTCGGCACCAGATTCAGAACGGATGTACCCCGTTCGCGGCTTGTCCGGCAAGTGCAAACATATCCGACCGGTTTATGGAGAGCGAGAACACGAGGCGCGCGCGACTGCGGCAGCCGTCGGCCATTTACCCGTATCTCATCCTGCTCCGGATCCGCGGTCGAGCCTAATTGAGATAGAACACAACCGTTCACCGAAACACGGCCTTCACGAATGAGTATTTCAGCGCGGCGGCGCGAAGCCAAGCCGCGTTCGGCAATAATTTTTTGCAGCCGTTCTTTCATCGCTCATCCGGGAAAAGGAAAACGGCGGGCGCAGACTCAATTCGCGCGCAGAACGATCATTTTCCCCGTTTTTTCTTCCCACTGTTCCAGTGGAATCGAAGACTTTTCACGGAGCCGCAATTTCCGTTTACTGAAGAAAGTTTCCTGCCGCAACGTGATTTCGGATACGTAACCATTCACCGTATTCACATGGATCTCGGATACCAGATCTCCATATTGAATGCGAACCAGACGTTTTCCCGATAAAACCTTCCCAATCAGCGCGGCGTCGAATCTCTGCTTGGCGCCATCTAAAATCAATTCATTGTCCACAAAGACCCGCAACATGCCGCCGTCAAGATTCGAACCCTCTTCACCGGAACGGACAGCAACGAAGGCATCGCCGGTCAAGCGTTCGTATATACCCGTGATGTCCGATTGCGGCGCGTCGGCAGTAAGAGTGACGGATACAGGAGCGGGAGTTTTATAGCCGGGCGCTTCGGCAAACTCAATGCGATGGGCGCCGAAACCGGGATCCACCGTGGTCTTCCCCACTCCGGCCGGTTTACCGTTTAAACGAAACGCAGCCGCCAGCGGTGTCGTGCTTATAGTCAATGAGGGCTGCGGAATCGTGGAATCCGGTTGCACCTCGAACGAAATCAGCTCGCTTTGGAAGTCGTGATCCAAGGAGACACTGACGCTGTCCGGTTGAGACGTGAAGCCTTCCTTCTTTACGCGAAACGTGTAGAAGCCGCGATCAAGCCCTTTAAACGTATAGGGAGTGATGCGGGGTGTCGGCGCCCCATTGACATGGATTTCCGCACCATCGACCACGGAAGTCACCGTGACCTGCGTCCCTTGAATGCCGATGGAAACGGGAGGTTCCAGCCTGATCGCCGCCAGCGACATGGAGTCCGCGGTTTCGGTTCGGACCGGCGATTTTGCAGAGTAAGAAGTCCGGGGCACATCTTCGGCGAAGTCAACAAAACGCCGTTCCGGCCGGGGAGCGCCCGGTGATATCACGTGATAGGGCTCACCCGTACCGGTTTTCTCTGCAAGCCGTTTCGGCAGCGGCGGAATCGAATCGGTTTTTACGTTCAGAACAACGGTGCGTAAATCAAAAGAAAGGCGTCCCGTAACATCACTACGAATTTCCGCAACACCGAACTCCGGATCCGAGACAAAACCATTCTTGCGAACGGTAATGATGCGTCGTCCCAGCGGGATCACGATAGTCGTGTCGGTGACATAACCGGTTTGAACGCCATCCACAAGTATTTCGGCACCGCGTACGGATGACGTGACGCACAGGGATCCGGTTGGCGCTTGGCGATATAGAATGAGCCAAAAGGCGACCGCCGCAATAATGACCAGCGGCGCACCGAAACGCAGCACCGCCAGAAAGACGTTCAGAGCGGCGATGGTCGAGCGGCGGGAAGACTTTCTTTTTCTTTTGGATCGCATCCGATTTATTCGATCCTTATTCTAATGCGAATTTGTCATTTTTTCAGAAGCGGCCCGAGCAGATCAATCGGAACAGGGAATATGGTGGTCGAATTGTTTTCCGACGCCACCTCGACCAGCGTCTGGAGAAATCTGAGTTGAATGGCGACCGGATGCTGTTCGATTATCGCCGCCGCTTCCGTGAGCTTATCGGCCGCCTGACGTTCACCATCCGCCGCAATAACTTTCGCGCGCCGTTCGCGTTCCGCCTCCGCTTGACGGGCCATGGCGCGCTTCATCTCCTGCGGCAGATCCACATGCTTCACTTCCACGAGCGCGACCTTTACACCCCACGGTTCGGTTTGTTGATCAATAATCGTCTGTAGTTGATCATTGATTTTATCCCGACGCGCGAGCAAATCATCCAAATCCACTTGGCCGAGCACGCTGCGCAGGGTAGTCTGCGAGACTTGACTCGTGGCAAATAAAAAGTTTTCTACTTCAATTACGGATTTTTGCGGATCGAGCACGCGGAAATAGACCACCGCGTTGACCTGCATAGACACGTTGTCGTGGGTGATAATGTCTTGCGTCGGCACATCGAAAACCACCGTGCGCAGGCTGCACTTCACCATGCGATCCACAATCGGAATCAGCAGGATCAAGCCTGGCCCTTTTGCCCCAATACAGCGGCCCAAACGAAAGATAACGCCTCGCTCATATTCGTTGAGAATGCGTACGGCAGACGCCAAAATGAACACAACAAAGACCAGCAGAAAAACGTAAAACGGCAACATAATCGCCTCCCTTTCTTATGTTCGGGCAACACAATTAATCGGATTTCGCAAGCGGTTCGACTTTCAGCGTCATACCGTCAACCGCCACAACCCGTACGTTCATTCCGGGTTGAAGCGGAGAATCACTCCGCGCATCCCACCATTCGCCATGCACCTGAACTTTATTCTTTTTCAGTTCCGTATCCGCAACCACACCCGTTTCGCCGATCAGTCCTTCTTTTCCGGTGGATATTTTCTTCCGCTGCGCGCGTAAACCCATGCCGACGACAAAGACAAAGAATAGCCCGGTTACGATTGTTGCAAGAATTATGACATCCAATCCCACGCGAATCCCGGTCTTATGCGGTTCAAACAACATCAGCGATCCGAGAATCATGGCGATGCTTCCTCCAATGCTCAGCAGCCCGTAACTGGTCACCTTTATTTCAAGGAGAAAGAGAATTATTCCTAAAAGAATCAGCAGCAGACCCGCCCAACTTAACGGGAGCAGTTGCAGACTGTAAAAAGCCAGAATGATGGAAAGGCTTCCAACAATGCCGGGTAAAATGGCACCCGGATTGTACAGTTCGAAGAAGAGGCCGTAGATGCCCAACAGGAGAAGGATGTATGCCACATTGGGATCCGCGATCACCGAAAGGATCCGCAGCCGCAGACTGAGTCGAGTCTCGGAAATTCCGGCACTGGCCGTGGTCAACGTATCCGTCCGGCCGTCAACGGTAACCACTCTGCCGTCCAGAAGCAGCAATAAGCTGTCGCGGGAAGCGGCGATAAAGTCCACGACACCGAGCGCCAGGGCTTCCGTTTCCGTAGCCGAGATGCTTTCGCGAACGGCACGTTCGGCCCATTCCACATTTTTATGATTCTTTTCGGCGAGCGTCCGGGCAAAAGCGGCCGCGTCATTCGTCACTTTGTCCGACATCGTCTTCGAACTGTCGGAACCGACGCCGCCAATTCCCACCGGATGTGCCGCCCCGATGTTCGTACCGTGCGCCATTGCCGCAACATGCGCGGCCATAGTCAGAAAAACACCCGCCGAACCCGCGCGCGCTCCGGATGGGGACACGTACACGACAACAGGCACTTTCGCCGCAAGAATATCACGGCAGATGAGGCGCGTCGTGGACAGCAAGCCTCCCGGCGTATCCATTTCAATGACCAGCGCTTCGGCATGCGACTCTTCCGCGCGCTTCAAGCCTTCCGCAATGATTTTTTGGGCTACCGGCCCAATCGCGCCGTCCACCGTGAGCCACTCCACATGAGCGGCGGACCCTTCGAATGCCATGCAAAGAACCACAGCCAAGAGAAGGAAATATCGCATGAGCGGATCACCCCCTTTTCAGCACAGATTCGATCATTCGGACCAGATCGTGCTCATCCGAGTCCGATATCGTGCGCATGTCCATCCAAAACGTATTTTGCCGTACGATTCCGATCACCGGAATTTCGGCATCTCTCAATTTGCTTGCCCAAACACCGGCGGTTAGGCCGCGAGGAACGGCGCACACCGCCACACTCGGCAGCATCACAGCAGGCAATGTACCCGATCCGGTCTCTGATTCACTATCGCGGATTTCCAGAATCGTCCAATTTGCGAGGGGCGCCAATTTATCGCGAACACGGGTCGCTCGTTCCTGCAGCGTTGCGCGATCCACCGTCAGCATCTGCCAAACAGGAACTTTTTCCGCCACACGCGCCCGATCCAGATACAAGCGCAGAGAAGCCGCCAGGGCGGCCAAAGTCAGCTTGTCACAACGCAATACACGAGCCAACGGGCTTTTCTCGAGTCGGGCGATCCATTTATCTTTACCGAGAATAATTCCAGCTTGTGATCCACCCAATGCCTTGTCGCCCGACATTAAGACCAGATCCGCTCCGGCCTGAAGGCTCTCGCGCGCATTCGGTTCGGCGGGCAAACCAAACGACGTCCAATCCCAGAGCAAGCCGTTGCCGATATCATCTATCACCGGAATTTCGTGCTTTTTACCTAACTCTGCCAAAGCGGCAATAGCGACGGATTCCGTAAAACCGACAATCCGGTAGTTCGAAGCATGAGCATTCAGCAACAGAGCCGTCTTCGGGCTTATGGCCTGCGCATAATCCTCTAAGCGAGTGCGATTCGTCGTGCCGACCTCAACCAGTTTCACGCCGGAGCGAGCCATGATATCGGGTAGGCGAAAGCTGCCGCCGATTTCAATCAACTGCCCGCGAGAAACAATCGCTTCCCGCTTATAAGCGAGCACGTTTAAAGTCTGAAAGACGGCGGCGGCGTTGTTATTCACAACCAGCGCGGATTCCGCTCCCGTCAGACGACAGAGCAGATCCCGAACATGAGTCTGACGATTTCCCCGTTCGCCGTTTTCGAGATCGAATTCCAAACTGCAATAGCCGACGGCATCTATTACATCGCGGGCGATTTCAGAGGACATCGGCGCTCTGCCTAATCCCGTGTGGAGAATCACACCGGTCGCATTTATAACGCGCCGAAGCGAGCGCTGCCGCAGGGCGGCGACGCGCTTGACTGTTTCACGAATGGTTGCATCAACAGACGGAACGCCTTCCCCGTCCTGTATATGCTGACGCATTTCCGACAAAAGGTCCCGCACCACAGCCGCAACAAACTCCGGAGACATGCCCGTGATCTGCTTTTGCAGATCCGGATGGCTTAATATCGAATCCACACCCGGCAAATGACGACGTGGATCATCGGTACGCGCCACGGTTAGAGCGTACTTTCCAAAGTGAACCGCAAACCCGTAAAGGCCTGAACCTGACGGCATACACCGTTAGAACAGCGCAAGCCGCCGCGCTCGCGACCGTAGAAGGCTATGAGGCGATGCTTGCCACGTCCGATGGAAATCGCTGTTTCGACTGACGGCCAGCTTTTTCCTTCGCGTTTCTCCAATTCCTTATCATCCGTCAATTCCTGATGGAAGGCAAGCGAGAATCCGCGACCGTCGTCCCAACTCAGTCCGACAAGGTAATCCGTTAATTTTCTATCGTTGCGATTGCGCTCGGTTACCCGCAAGGCTTCCGCTTCAAACTCTAACGCTTGCGACGTGCGGAAAGGAGTGGAGAATTTAAGCCACGCCCACATTCTTTCCTGCCAACCGGTGGCCGCTTCTTCATTAGCGCCCAGTTCCAGAAAGAGCGTTCTGTCTTGCGGCAGATTCTGTTCGACACTGGCGAACAATTCCCAATAGGGCGCATGTTTCTCTTCCAGAACCGGCAGAGGAATTATATCCTGCCAGAAACTGAAAAGGTTGACGTCTCTTCGCGGATGGCGACTGGAGAGGTTATAATGAAGGGTTGTAAAAGTTGTGGACGTAAGCTGCCCGGACAATTCAGCCTGATAGCCGACTTCATTCGGAATATTCATGACATGCGGTTCGCGCCCCTGAAGCAAGCGCGGGCCGGTTTCCCGATAGACGACGGCGGGATTCTGGAAAGGCGTTGCGCTATGGTAATCGTAATCCTTATACTCTAAGAGGAGCGACCATCCCCAATTGGAAAGAACGCTGCCGAAATACGTCGCGTGGCCTATAGAGGAAGCGCGATGAAGAACCACTTTACTCCAAGCCCGCTCGCCGAAGACGGTGACGATGCCACGGGAAAAACGCCAATCTATGGATGAGACGTTCGTCTCCAGATAAGCGCCGCTATCTACGGTGACGTGATTGAATCCCATTCCCTGTCCGGCAAAGCGCAGGTTAACCCGCGCACCGGAAACATCCGCCTTCTTCACCAGACGTCCTTCCTGCGACGTGCCGCGAAGCGCCGTGACGAAGAGCGGTTCACTTTCCAATTCAGCGCGGAAGCCGTCGAGTTCCGAATCAAAATAGAGATCGCGGTTTTCAAAAGCACTCAAAGCAAGCCCATGACCCCACAGATCGCTGAAGTGTCCGGCGCGCAGCTTGAACGGATAGACCGTCGCTTCAAGATAACGTTTGTCTATGCGATTTTCTTCCTGCAGGCCGTCGCGCAATTGATCCTCATTCGACGGTCGAAAATAGAGGAATCTGCCGCCCACGCGGAAATTGCCGCGATAAAGATCCAGACGCAGACGATTCTCGAAGTATCTCCGCGATACCGTGTTGTCCGGGTATTCGGATGAAGGACGACGGGAATCCGTCTCGTCTCCGTTATCATAACGCGCGACGTTCGATCCTTCCACACGCACTTGCGGAGACTCTTCCGCCATCGCTGAGGCAAACATCAGCGAAAATACGATAAAAAGAATGGCGATATGCTTATTCACCATGCGCGCCTAAAAGTTCGTCAATTTGTGCCGATAGTGTTTTTGCATCCCGAACAGCACCGCGAATCTTTTGAACTGGATTGCCGGCATTATCCAGCAGAACCGTATAGGGAAGCGACGTTCCGCCGTACCGCTTGAGAACTTCCCCATTGGTATCGAGCAGACATTGCCATGAATAACCTTTGGATTCCACATACGGTTTCACTTTCGACTGCGTGCGCTGCGTGTCTTCGGAAACGAGTAGAACCGTAACTCCCTTTTCCGTAAAGGAATCAAACAACTCTTTATGATCGTTCAGTTCTTTTTTGCAAGGCGCGCACCACGTCGCCCAGAAGAGCAATAACACCGGGCTGCTTCCTCCTATAGCCGATAAGCGGAAGGTTTCACCCTGGGTGTCCATCAGTGACCAATCACTGACGTCAGCGCGAACCGACGGAACCGCACAACTTATGAAAGTTAACACGACAAGCAGCGCGACAGGAGTCTTCATAACGCGTATCCTCTTCATCATTTCAATTGGAGATGAGCCACGAACTGCGCGGTTTTACCGCAACACGCGGCCGAATCATTGGAATAGAGACCGAATTGAGATCATCCAAATGAAGACGATAGACCGTCTGTTCTTCCGCGTTGTCCGCGGGGAACACGGTAACTTGAACCGTATAATCTCCCCACAAAGCGGAGTCCGCGGATCCGGGAAAACCTGCACTCCAATCCGTGACATAATTATAGATGTCTATGGAAAAAACCGTGTCGCGCAGCATCGCCGGGAAATACTCGCGAATTTCGAAACTGCCGGAACGCAGCGGGTAGCATCCGTTGTACGTGCAGACGCTGAATTGACGATTCGTATCGGGAGTTTGGATGGGATCCACTTGAATAACCATGGTCCGTTCCGCAGCAAGCAAATTCGCCAGCACGCCGTGGAACGCATACGTGCTGTCGCCGTTGGCGTAGTGAATCAGCGTATCCTGCATTACGAAATTAACGGTCGGCGAATCGGCGGTTTCCAGCAGCTGATCGAGAGTCTGCCGCAACAGCGGTTCCGAAATCGCACCCGTGATCAGGCGAAGCCTTCCGGTGGGATCCACAAAGAAATTGGCGGGACAACTGACGATATTATACGCGTTGTAAACCGCCCTTTGCGCGTCATGCAACAGAGGGAATGTAATGTCCAATGCGGGATGCTCAGCGCGGAAATGCGCAAATGCGGCATAAGGATCGGTGAAATCCACACCGAGGAACTGAACGCGATCCGCGTAGTCGGGATCCTTATATATCGAAGCGATGTAAGGCAGCTCTTCCAGACATGCCGAGCAGTTGCAGAAGAAAAACGTGACCAGCACGACCTTCCCGCGATAATCCTGCAAGCGATACAAAGAACTATCCCAATCGCAGGGCAGTTCGAACGGAGGAGCCAAACTGCCAATTTCGGGTTCGACAGGAACCGGCGCGAAGAGCGGCATCAGGATGACCGGATTTCCGGACGCGATTCGAACCGTCCATTGGGAAGGCAATTCGGTCGCATGACCGGGCAAATACGCTGAAACCTGAAACGTGCCTATGCCAAGCCGCTCGAATATGGTCGGCGTCTCAGGGGTCGTCGGAACCGCACCGACCGGAAGATTGTTGATGATCAGCACCGTTCCCTCCGGCGCTCCGGACAGATTAATCGCGCCCTCTTCGGAAGGGATCGCCGTTAAAGAAACGGGAATAACCTGATCGAGAACGATATCCGCATGAACCGATTCCACCGTGAAGCCCGGCTTATACGCGCCGATGCTATGCGTGCCGACACTCAATCCCGTTAGCGTTGCGGGAGTCAGCCGGGGCGTGTCGCGACCATCCACTCGGATGCGCGCACCGGAAAGCGGATTATCCGACGTATCCTTGAGCGAGATCAAGACGGAACCCGTTTGCGGCGGTTCGGTTTTTTCAATTTCGCAGCCGGCGGTCAACAGCAACAAAAAAAGACCGGCAACAAAAAGCATGCATAACAGACAACGGCTGCTCACGTATCTATCCGCTTTTAACAGGAATGATGTGACCGACATATTTTTCCAAAAACCGAAGGTGAACGTCAAAGGCAATTTCGGGAATATCGTTCAGATCGAAAAAGCGAACTTCATCGGCGTCGCCGCCTGCTTTAAGCTCGCCGTTAACCACTTCCGCAAGGAAACAGAGTACGAGGATGCTTCCATAGTAAGCGCTGATCATCGTGCGCATATCCACCAGCTTCTGCGGCTTGCACAGCAGTCCCGTCTCTTCTTCCACTTCGCGCAAGACTGCATCTTCAACGGTTTCATCTTCTTCAATAAAACCGCCGGGCAAGCTCCATAGGCCTAAGCCGGGTTCGATATTGCGTTTTACGAGACAAACGCGGCCTTCCCGAAACAGAATGGCCGCGATAGACGGGACCGGATTGACATAGTACACAAAACCGCAAGCGGAACAGACCGGACGCCGCCGTCCGTCTCGCGGCAGAATCGCGAGCATTGCGCCGCATTGTGGACAGAATCGAGGCCGTTGATTCATAGCTTGCGGAGAATTCGATAAGATCGGTGTGCCTTCAATTATTCCGGCGGTAACTGTGGCTCTCCTTGTGTCGGAAGGAGTCCGAGCCGCAGAGCCGTTACATAAGCGGCTTCCTGTTCGGCCGCTTTTTTCGAACGTCCTTCACCCCGGCCATGGACAACTCCATTAATCATCACTTCCACAACAAACCGCTTCAGGTGATCCGGTCCGGATTCATCGCAGAGAACATAAACCGGAGCAGCCCACTGCTTGGATTGAACATGCTCCAGCAAGAGGCTTTTGTAGTTGAAGAATTCCTTTTGCTGAACGATTTCCTTCCAATTGCCCAGCAGGTGATCTTCCACAAACGTACGAACAGCCTTGCGCCCGCCATCAAGATAAATGGCCCCGATTAAAGCTTCAAAAGCATCTTCCAAAATCGAAGCGCGCTCGCGACCGCCGGTACGTTCTTCATTGGGGCTAAGGAGAATAAACTGCCCCAACTCGATTTTCTGAGCAGCACGGACCAAAACTGAACCGCTGGCAATAACCGAACGGAGCTTGGTCAACTCTCCTTCCGCCATGGTCGGGAACAGATGATAGAAGTATTCCGCGGCCACGAAATCCAAAACGGCGTCGCCAAGAAATTCAAGCCGCTCATTGGATTTGGCGCGATCCTCTCCATAAAGCGGAAGCACTGAGCGGTGTTTCAGCGCATCTATCAGCAAGGACTTATCCCGGAAGCGATATCCGATATTCCGCTGCAATCCACTCACTTTTCGCAGCAGGTCAGGCGGGACAGGCCGCCGGTAACGGATGAAGAAATAGCGCAGCAAATTCACCGGCTACTCGCGGCTTCAGTCTCGTCGGAATCCGGGTTTGGATAAAATCAGAGTGGAATTGTGACCGCCAAAACCGAACGAATTGGAGATGGCCACATTTACCGTACGGCGTTCCGCCTTGTTTGGAACATAATACAAATCACAAGCCGGGTCTGGATTCTCCAGATTAATCGTGGGCGGAAGAATATCTTCCTTTGTCGCCATAATGGCGGCGATTGCTTCAATGGCACCCGCGGCTCCGAGGCAGTGCCCAGTCATGGATTTTGTGGATGATACGGCTAATTGGTCGGCATGAGCGCCGAATACACTGCGAATCGCCTTGGTTTCGGCCGGATCGCCCGCATCGGTGGATGTTCCATGCGCGTTGATATAGTCAATCGCGTTATGCGAAATTCCGGCATCCCGGATCGCAGCTTCTATAGATTGATGGGCGCCAATGCCATCCGGATGCGGGGCGGTCATATGATGAGCGTCTCCGCTGGCACCCAGACCGATGAGTTCGGCATGAATACGCGCGCCGCGACGACGGGCGTGTTCGAGTTCTTCAAGAACAAGAATACCCGCTCCTTCACCAATCACAAATCCGTCCCGATCCTTGTCGAAAGGACGGCTGGCGCGCTGCGGTTCATCATTACGGGTGGAAATCGCTTTCATAGCATTGAAGCCGCAAATACCCATATGGGTGATGGGAGCTTCCGTTCCTCCGGCGACCATAATCTCCGCTTCATGCGATTGAATCAGCCGCGTTGCCACATGGATGGAATGCCCAGCCGTCGCGCAAGCCGAAACGACCGAGAAGTTCGGTCCCTTCAGACCAAACATGATGGACACTTGACCGGCGGTGATGTCGGGGATCATCATAGGAACGAAAAACGGGGAGATCCGGCGAGGCCCCTTTTCAAAGAGAACCCGACACTGCTCCTCGAATATCTGCATCCCACCAATACCGCTACCAATGATCGCGCCGATTCGCGAACGATCCACACCGCTGAAATCGGGCGATATACCCGCATCCAGAAGAGCTTCATTGGTCGCCACCAGCCCGAACTGCGTGAATCTCTCCATGCGTCGGGCATCTTTCGGGTCTATCAGTGGGGATGAGCTGAAGTTTTTAACTTCGCATGCGAAGGTCGTAGCATAACCTTCGGGGTCAAACAACGTGATGGGTCCGGCGCCGCTGACTCCCGCGCACAAAGCCGCCCAAAACGGTTGAATGCCCGTACCCACCGGCGAGACCACTCCCATCCCGGTGATTACTACCCGTCGTTTCATACGGCGACTTCCTTGATCACTTCTCGTTTAATTTTTTCTGGATGTAATCAAGCGCGGTCCCGACGGTTTTCATCGTTTCCGCGTCCTGATCCGGAATCTCGAGTTTAAATTCTTCTTCAAAAGCCATCACGAGTTCAACGAGATCCAAAGAATCGGCCCCAAGATCTTCCACAAAGCTGGCGGTCGGGGTTACGCTGGCTTCATCAACCTGCAAACGATCAGCAATGATCTTGCGGACTTTGGCTTCGAGTTCAGTGTCTGCCATGTCGTTGTCTCCGGGTTTACGATTTTTGAGAATGAGTGTGCGGTTTTCTTAGGTGTGCATCCCGCCGTCGGCGACAATCACCTGACCGGTGATATAGTCGGAATCCGCCGACACAAGGAAAGCACAAATACGGGCAACATCCTGCGGCGTGCCCAGGTAATTCAGGGGGATTGCTTTGAGATAGGCCTCGCGGGTTTCCGGGGCAAGTTTGTCGGTCATTTCGGTTTGAATGAAGCCGGGCGCGACGGCGTTGGCGCGAACTCCGCGCGCACCGAATTCCTTGGCCACGGTTTTCGTCAAGCCGATAATGCCGGCTTTAGAAGCGGCGTAATTGGCTTGACCGGCGTTTCCCATGACGCCGATGACTGAGGCAATATTCACGATTTTGCCATAGCGCGCCTTCATCATAACCTTCACCGCGGCCCGCGTGCAAACGAAGGTTCCTTTCAGATTAACGCTCAAAACGCGGTCCCAATCGTCGTCGCTCATACGGATCATCAAGCCGTCGCGTGTAATGCCCGCGTTATTGACCAAAGCGGTTAATCCGCCCAACTCGGACAGACAACGCTGGACAATGCGATCCGCTCCGGCGCCGTCGGTCACATCCAACTTTTCATGGAGGATTTTTACCGAATGAGCGTTTTCGATTGCGAGAGCGGCGTCCGCAAGTTCGGATTCCAGGACATCCGTGAGCATCAAGTTTGCGCCGCGCGCGGCCATTTCCTGCGCGATAGCAAGTCCGATTCCGCGAGCCGCGCCCGTAATCCAAACGGTTTTGTCTTTTAGAGAATCGCACATTTACTGCGTTACTCCTGCTCCAGTTTTTGAAGATCGGCTGCCGAACCGATGGTCACTGCCGCTGCTCCGGAAATCGTGCGTTTCAACAAGCCGGACAGAACATTCCCGCTGCCGACTTCATACCATTTTACGCCACCGATAGCGTTGAGGGTCCGGATACTCTCCGTCCAGCGCACCGGAGACAGCAACTGAGCCGCCAACAGTGACCGCAAGGATTCCACATCCGTATGCGGCTTTGCCGTCACATTAGATACGACGGGAATACGCGGCACGGCAAGCTGAGCCTTTTTTAGGGCAGCGGTCAAGGATTCGGCGGCAGGCTTCATCAAGGGCGAATGAAACGCGCCCGATACGGGTAATTCACGCGCCAGTTTTGCACCGCGAGCACGCGCAATTTCGACCGCCTTCTTTATCATCGGAACATCGCCGCTGATAACCAACTGTCCGGGAGAATTGAAATTCGCCGGGACGACGACGCCTTCCGATTTCAGTTCATCGCACATGACCACGACTTTATCATCATCCAAGCCGACAATCGCGGCCATCGTTCCCGCCCCGATTGTCCCAGCGTGCTGCATCGCTTCGGCCCGCTGCTTTACTAAACGCAAACCGTCCGCAAAACTGAATACTCCAGCCGCATAAAGAGCGGAATATTCGCCAAGGCTATGCCCGGCAGCAGCATCAGGAATGAAACTGCGTTCCGCGAGCAGGTCGGTTAAGATGCACGAATGAACGTAAAGCGCGGGTTGGGTGTTGCGTGTCTGCCGCAGTTCATCTTCCGGACCGGAAAAACAAATACGGGCAAGGTCGAAACCCAAGACTTCCGCGGCCTCTTGATATCGCGTTCGGGCGGCCGGGAATGATTCGGCAAGGTCCTTACCCATGCCGACCGATTGTGAACCCTGACCGGGAAACAGAAATATTCTATTCACGATTGATGCAAAAGTGTAGGAACGGTTCTTAGAAACGAAATACGGATCCGCCCCAAGTGAAACCGCCGCCAAAGGCTACAGCCAGTACATTTTGACCCGGCTTGATCAGCCCTTCACGTCGGGCGTCATCTAAGGCTAAAGGAATAGATGCCGACGAATTGTTGCCGTATTTATGAATAGTAACGATGATTTTTTCCATGGGACATTCCAGACGCTCGCCGAGGGCTTTGATGATTCTCATATTGGCTTGATGAGGGATCACCCAGTCCACATCCGCCATAGTCAGACCGGCAAGCTTTAAAGCTTCGAGGCCGGATTTCTCCATGGCGCGAACGGCAAAACGAAAGAGTTCGTTGCCTTTCATATGAATAACACGTTCCGATGGATCTTCCTTGCCGGTATTGATAAAACCAGCCGTCCCGTGTCCCACACAATAAAGGAGATGAGAAGCATCGCCGCCGGAGCCGATATACGTGGAAAGTATCCCGCGGTCATCTTCCGCTTTCGTCAGCACAGCGGCCCCTGCACCGTCTCCGAAGAGCACGCATGTTCCACGATCCGCCCAGTCGGTTATCGGAGTCAAGAATTCGGCTCCAATGCACAATCCTGTTTTAGCGCGGCCCAGGGCGATCATGGACTCGCCCAGATTCAAGGTGTAGAGAAAGCCGGAACATGTGGCGCTTACGTCAAAAGCAACCGCATTCGTCGCGCGCAAGGCTTCCTGCACAAAGATCGCCGTAGCCGGGAAACGCATATCGGGCGAAATCGTGCCGATGATAATAAAATCCAGATCCTCGGGTTTGACTCCGGCTTCATCAAGGGCGATTCGCGCAGCCTTAATGCAATAATCGGAGGTTTTCTCACCACGTTGAACAATTCTTCTTTCTTTAATGCCCGTTCGAGTCGTGATCCACTCATCGCTGGTATCAACGATTTTTTCGAGATCCGCATTCGTCAGCACGGTTTCGGGAACTGCTTTCCCCGTTCCGGCAATTCGGGCAAACGGCTTCACGCCGTGGTGCCGTTCAGTCATTGTTGTCGTCTGATCCTTCCAGTTCGTCGTGCTTTTCACGGAAGCTGCGGAAACGCGCCCGGCCTCGGGTGAACATACCCACTTCATACTGTTCCATCCCGCGACTCAAAGCCGCCGGTAAGTCGCCCTTTTTCAACGTCACCGCTTCACGAATGGCGTTTTTAATGGCTTTCGCCGACGAGCGTCCGTGACATATGATGGAAATACCGTTCACACCCAGCAGAGGAACGCCGCCGATTTCGGCGTAATCCATTTCCTTCCGCAGTTGTTTCATACCAGATAGAATTTGAGCATCGTCACAGTGGATGCTTTTCAAGCGCTCAATAAACATGGCACCGATGGATTCTGCAAATTTAAGAATAAGATTGCCGACAAAACCATCGCATACCAGAACATCCGCTTTACCGGCGAGCACATCGCCGCCCTCTAAATTACCGATGAAGTTCAATCCACTCTCTTCCAGCAGATAATGCGTGGCCAGCACCAGTTCGTTGCCCTTGGTCTTCTCTTCCCCTATGGAGAGTAAAGCAACGCGGGGGTTTTCGATACCGGTAAGAATCTGCATGAACACCGATCCCATGACGGCAAACTGCTGCAGATGGATTGGTTTACAGTCGGTATTCGCGCCCACGTCGAGCAACACACAAAAGCGGCCTCCGCCGACGGGAAGGAGAGTGGCAATGGTCGGCCTGCGCACGCCTTCAATAAGACCTAAAGTCAGGTAGCTGGCTGCCATTTGAGCGCCTGTATGACCGGCAGAGACGACCGCATCTGCTTCCTGATTCTTGTGCAATTCAATCGCACGAAGAAGTGAACTATCCCGTTTTTGCCGGATGGCGTGCCCCGCCTTATCATACATGGAGATCACTTCCGGCGCATCGGCGATTTCGATGCGGGTCTCATGTTCGCGTCCAAGCCGCGCGATTTCATCTTGCAGCAGTTTTTCCGGGCCGACCAGAATCACACTGAGCCCGCTGCCCAACTCGTCTACTGCCGCGAGTGCACCCTCGATAGTCACAGAGGGAGCGTGGTCGCCGCCCATGGCATCCAGCGCGATTTTCATAGGGGTTGCCGTTCGGCAGTCGTTGGCGGATTAGGAGGTTTTAACAGGAGTGACAAAACGTCCGTTGTAATAACCGCAGCTCGGACACACGCGATGCGGCGCCATGACGGCTCCACAGTGACCACATGTAGCTACGGCCGGTTTGGCCAAATTGTAGTTGGCACGCCGGCGATCGCGACGTGATTTTCCGGTTCTTCGTTTGGGGACAGCCATGATAACGCGATTCCTATTTAATGTGAAAAGTCAGTCGGAACGTTTCGACGCGCACGTACACGGTTGAAGGTTCAAGTCTGCACCGCATATCGGGCACAAGCCTTTGCATTCTTCCGAGCAAAGGCATTTGCTGGGAAATGATAAAATCAGGTTATCCCGCAGGTCGGTCGAAATATCCAAATCAACCGTATTCGCAGGAACAGATACCATCTCGGGATCATCGTGCGCATCGGCGGGCTGCGTCCGGCCGATGACATAGAGCATCGGAGCTTTTATCTGCAACGAGTAATCGAAATCAGTCAAACAACGATCACACTGCAATCTTACAATCGTTGAAAGATTGAATTCAAACTGCAGATACGGATCGTGCCGATCCAACCGCAACAGGGCTTCAATGTTCGACGTGAATGCCTGAAGATCGAGATTCAGATCCCGAGGTTCTATTGTTTCCCGGATACTATGAACGCCGGGAGGGTATGTTGGAAGATGGATCTTCACTATAAGATTCAAACAGAAAATATAACAATACGTTGCGAAAAGATCAAGCAAATATTTATGGATCAAGGCTGGATGAAAGTATATCTGAGATTATTATATGTATTTGATATATATGTATTTATAGTAGATTATTTCGTCTTCCATATTCTTATTCCAGATATCGGTATAGCGACCGGTTCTGTGTATCTCTTAAAAAAGCGGCGGGCTCTCTATTGGGGCGAGCCCGCCTTCGATAGTTCAATTGCGACTTATTTCAGCTATTCGCGGTTTTCTTGACCCTGAGAACCGGGGAGCTTTGATTCGAGTGAGCGGATATGATCCCGTATCTTGGCAGCTTCCTCATATGCTTCACACTCTACGCACTCTTTAAGCTTCTGATGAAGGTATGCGATTTGTTCTACTGCCGAGCGGTTGACGGGTTCATTGGATACAGCGGCTCCATCCATGACTTTCTCCACCACTTGTATAGGTGATTTTGTTTTCAAGGCAAGCGCAATCGCATCGGAAGGCCGGGCATCTATATACTTGATCTCACCCTTCTGAGTGCGCATTTCTACTATGGCATAGAACGTGTTATCCTTTAAATCACTGACGGTCGCGCTCAGAATCGTAGCGCCGCCTTCCTCCAGGATGCGCGCAAAAAGATCGTAGGTCATCGGCCGCGCATATTCCAGACCTTGAAGTAAAAATGAAATGCTTTGCGCTTCCGCCGCTCCGATAAAGATCGGCAACCAGCGTTCACCTTCCTTTTCCTTCAAGATTACAACATAACCCTGATAGGGCGGGCAGACCGAAATGCCAATCACGTCCACCGGTATCACATCACACCTCCTGAAACCCAAAATGGTACAGAATCAAAGATTCATGATATGCGACATATCAACGCATATATGATCGAATAAAATCAAGAATCATAGGGATTAACTCCGGCCGAGAACGTAGTAGATACGTTCCATGCCCACCATCCTCGAAAAGTGCGACCACTTTTTCATCCTTGAAGAGCGGCATGAGTTCTCGAACAGTAACGGCTGAAAAATTATCATCTTCTGCGGCGACAATAAAAAGGGGACGAGGCAAGTATGATTTTACCGCTGGTTCAACGTAAATGCCACGATAGACCGCCCCCGGCGAAAGAAGTACGACAGCGCTTATCGCACGGTCTTCCACAGCGAAATTAATTGCAACATTTGCGCCAATACTTGCCCCGATTACAGCCACTTTCGAGGGGATCACATCGGGCCGTACGCGAAGCCATTGAACCGCCGCCGACAGGTCATACTTCATATTAGCGAAGTCCGATTCCGAAAACGATGCCTCTGAAATCGGACCTCGTTTTGTCTGTGTGCTTTGGCCGTGTCCCCGCAGATCGAACGTGAGTACGGAAAATCCGTTTTTTTGAAGCGTCAGCGCAATATCCGTCCAGGAAGACCGATTTTTGCGCAACATATGAACTAATACTACGGCAGGAGCCGGTGAAACGGGAGCGGGATAAAAGCTGCCGGCGATGGAAACGCTATCTTTGGTCGCGAATATAATCTCTTCCGCTTCAGCAACTGATATCGCAGCAGAAAAGATCACGACCACCGTAAAAACCAACAGAAAAGATCGCATGCTCGCCGCCTCTCCATAACGCATGGAAACGGTTCACGGCTTCTCTTCTTTCAACTGGCTTCTGATAATTTTACCGGTAGCCGTTCGAGGAAGTTCCTTATACAGCTTCACGAGTTTGGGAAGCTTGTACGCAGCAACACGTTCTTTTACGTACTCGACGATTTCGCCCGGTCCGATGCTGGCTCCCTCTTTGAGAACGACACACACTTTAATATCTTCCCCCAGAATGGAATCGGGAATACCGACTACAGCCACTTCCCGAACATGGGGCAGACCTTCGACGACTTCCTCGATTTCGCGCGAGCAGACGGGAAATCCGCCTTTCATGATGATTTCCGCTCCATGCCCTGTAACATAGAGGTTTCCCTGCTCATCAAGAAAACCCCTGTCACATGTATTCAACCAGCCGTCAGATAAAACCTGACGGGTTTTATCGGGACGATTGCGATAACCGTGCATAATGGTCGGCCCGGTCACGGCAACCTGACCGGCTTCTCCGATGTCCGGGATTTTCCCCGCTTCGTTCACGATTTTTAATTCGATTCCGGGAATCGGCTGACCCACCGAACCGCGTTCCGTTAAACCCGGAAAGAGATTGAGCGTTACCAGCCCGCACGATTCGGTGGTTCCGTACCCTTCGAAGATGCGAATTTTTAATTTTTCATCGGCCTCGCGGGCGATTTGATCGGTCAGTTTCGCCTCGCAGGAAATCGCATAGCGCAATTGGCTGAGGTCATACTTTTCCGTTGACGGAAACGTCGTCATCAGGGAGTAGCTGACCGGATTCGCAATCAATACGGATACATGATTATCGTGCAGACAGCGCAGAGCATCTCCCGGATGAAAACGGGAATGAATTTGCATATGCGCGCCGGCCATCAAAGGCAGATGCACCGTAAGCGTGAGACCCGCAATTCCGCTGAAAGGAATACTGCCGTAAAAAACATCCGTATCCCGAAGTCTTAACAGCTGACTCAATGTGCGGGCATGCGCGGCAAACGCCGCATGAGTCAATTCGACCCCGCGAGGGTGTCCACCCGTGCCCGCCGTATAAATAATCGCGGCCAGATCGTTTTCGGAAGCATCCGTATTCAAAGATACGCGTTCGCCCTGCCCGATCATATCCAGCAGGCTTAATGCATCCGCCGGCACGGCATCGCCCAAGTAGACGCGCATCCTCAGTGAATCGGATTGGAAAACGGCTTTCTCGGTCTCCGCTGCCAGATTTGTCCAGGCAATCAGCGCGCGCGCCTCGCTGTCTTCAATCTGCCAGGCAATTTCGCGGGCTTTGTGTTGAATGTTGATCGGAACACTCACTGCACCCAATCCGAGAACAGCCAGATGCGCAATAACGAAATGCGGACAATTCGGCAGCATGATCGCAACGCTGTCCCCTTTGCCGATACCACGGCTTGCCAGTGAACCACGCAGCCGTTCCACCGCCTCCCACAAAGCCGCATACGAATAGCTTTGACCATTAAAGGTTAAAGCATTATGAGACGGATTTGCGGTACAGAAGCGATCTATCGGTTGAAGCAGCATAAGCAAAAATACTCCACGTGAATTAATCGCATTTTCAATTTCAAATCGCCAAGTCCTTCACGCGATCCAAAGAACGATACTGAACGGCTTCAATAACGTGCGGCAAGCGAACGGTTTCCGATCCCTCGAGATCGGCTATGGTTCTGGCAATTTTGCGGATGCGGTGGTACGCTCTGGCGGAAAGCCCCATACGCTCGATGGCTTGATGCAGCACATTCATGGATGCGCTGTCGAGCGGAGCCAGACGTTCCACCTCGCGGTTGGTCATCTGGGAATTGCTGTAGAGATCGGATCGCGTTCCGTTAAAGCGAGCATTTTGGCGCTGGCGCGCGATGCTGACGCGCTGCCGAATGGCCAGGGAATCTTCTGCAGGACGATCCGACGAAAGTTCCTTCCATGGAACGCGCGGCACTTCCACGTGAATGTCAATCCGATCCAAGAGCGGTCCGGATACTCTTGAGAGGTAACGGCGAATTTGTTCCGGTGTGCAGCGACATTCTTTTTCCGGATCGGTCAGATATCCGCATGGGCACGGATTCATCGCCGCCACCAGCATAAAATTCGCCGGATAAGACAGACTAATGGCGGCGCGAGACAAAGTCACAATTCCGTCTTCCAGCGGCTGTCGAAGGACTTCGAGAACATTCTTGTGAAATTCAGGAAGCTCATCGAGAAACAGAACTCCGTTGTGCGCCAAGGAAACTTCACCCGGCCGCGGAATCATACCGCCGCCGATTAAGCCCGCATCGGAAACCGTATGATGCGGAGAACGAAACGGACGCTCCGCCACGATGGCTTGTCCCGGCCGCATCATGCCGGCAACGGAATGGACACGCGTCGTTTCCAGAGCTTCATCGAGCGTGAATTCCGGTAAAATGGACGGAAGTCGGCGCGCAAGCATTGTTTTACCGGATCCCGGCGGTCCGATCATGATGAGGTTGTGACCGCCCGCAGCGGCGATTTCCAGCGCACGCTTTACTGAATTCTGACCGCGTACTTCGCTGAAATCCCCGATATCATGGCGAGCTTCGGCAAAAAGCGCATCACGATCTGCAACAAACGGCTGACACGGATTATCGCCATTCAGGAAATCCACAACATCACGCAGACTCGCTATGGGAAAGACCTGAATGCCCTGTACGAGAGCCGCTTCGCTGGCATTTTCGTTAGGGACAATGAGTCGTTCGATTCCTTCATGCTTCAAAGAACTGGCAATCGGCAATGCTCCCCGAACCGGTCTTATTTTACCGTCCAGAGCTAATTCCCCTAAAACTGCAGTAGAGGCGAGCCGGTCAACAGTCACCTGACCGGAAGCACATAAGATTCCTAGCGCCATCGGCAGGTCAAAGGCGCTTCCCTCTTTGCGGACATCGGCTGGAGCCAGATTTACCGTAATGCGGCGATTGGGAAAGACAAATCCTGAGTTTTTTATCGCAGCAGAAACGCGCTCGCGCGATTCCTTCACCGCATTGTCCGGCAAACCCACGACTGTAAATGCGACTTGTCCATTTTCGAGGTGGCTCTCCACTTTAACCTGATAGGCATCCACCCCTAAAAGCGCCGCAGAGAGAATTTCAGCGAACATAGAATTTTATATCGGTTTTTCCCAAATCCGCCACTTCTTATATGGTTTAGCGCCCATTCCCAGAGCGGCGTCGTTCATCATTCGGTTATCTTCGAGTATCCAGGAAAACTCGCCCCAATTGTATCCGGCTTCCGTTCCGAGTTTATAGGTCAGGTAATAAAATGCGAGATCCACTCCCCGACCGCGAAAATCCGGATTTACTCCCATTAGAATCACGCGCGCACGATGGATTTTCCGTAATCCGGCAAGCAGTTTGAAAAGACCCGTCGGAAACAGAGTTCCGTTCATCCGTTTAAAAAGCACGTGAATATCGGGCAATGCCAGACTGAAACCGACGGGAACGCCATTTTCAGATTCCGCAAAAAAGACCAGCCGCGGGTCGTAGATCAAACGAAGCGTCTGCGCCAACGTCTTGAGTTCCGCTTTGGTCATGGGAACAAATCCCCAATTCGCGGACCAAGCGTTGTTGTAGACGTCGCAGATGTATTCGACTTCTTGCCAGAAATTCTTTTTTTCAATCGGGCGGATTCTCAGTTTATGACGGGCTAACAGTTTGGCACCCGTTTCGAGAATCCGGTCGTTGATATGCCCCTGATGAAGCTCATAAGCGATCAGATCCTTCGCCTTCACAAAACCGCACGCTCCCACCAGATCATTATAGTACGGCGGATTATGCGTCATCATGACTACCGGCGGCGTCTCAAAACCCTCGATGAGCATGCCGATTTCATCATTCACCGAAAAGTTCATCGGTCCGCGCATCACGTCAAAGCCGCGCGCCGCAAGATGATCTCCCGCGCGATCGAACAGCGCGCGCGCAACATCCGTATTGTTGACACTCTCAAAAAAGCCAAAAAAGCCTACACGATCTTGGTGAAATTCATTGTGCAGGCGATTGATTACGGCGCAGACGCGACCCAGAGTTTCACCGGTTTTTCGGTCACGCGCAAGGAACGATTCCACTTCGCCATGTTCGAAAAACGGATTACCGGGTTTAAACCGTGATTTTATGTCTATCAGAAGCGGAGGGACCCAGGCAGGGTCAGAAGCCTGAACCTTCCAAGGGAAGCGCAGAAACTCCCGAAGATCCCTCGACGTGTGAACCGGCGTGATTTGGATCTCGATAGTTTGTCACCGTATCCAGTTTATACTTACGGACTAATTTGGACATTTTGTCGAGTGCGAAATCCAACTGTTCGAGCGAATGGGTAGACATCACATTGAACCGAATCAGGCTTTCTCCGGGCTGCACGGCAGGAGGAACAACGGGATTGACGAATACGCCCTCTTCCTGCATTTCCACCGTCATACCGAATGTCAGCATTTCGTCACCGATGAAAACGGGAATAATCGGCGTTTCACTGATCCCGGTCTGCAATCCGAGCCGCTTCAAGCCTTGACGAAGGTAATCGGTATTGCGCCATAACAACTCTCTTCTTTCCGGCTCGGCCAGAATAACATCGAGAGCGGCAATGACCGCGGCCACTGAAGCAGGAGGCGGACTGGCGGAAAAGATCAACGGGCGGCTGTGATGCTTCATGAAGTGGATGATGTCTTCGGTCGCGGCAATGAATCCTCCGATGGAGGCCAGCGACTTGGAGAACGTTCCCATCACGATATCTACTTTATCGTTCAATCCGAAATGAAGAGCTGTTCCTCGTCCGTCCGGGCCGAGTACCCCAAGACTATGGGCATCATCTACCATCAGATCAGCATCATGGCGCTGGCACACCTCAACAATTTCAGGAAGTTTAACGATATCCCCCTCCATCGAGAAGATGCCTTCCGTAACCACCAGCTTAGGCTTGTCACCTAAAGACCTCAGAACCCGATCCAAGTCTTCTGCGCTATTGTGCCGGAATTTAACCATCTTTCCGAAAGCCAAGCGCGCGCCGTCTATGATGGAAGCATGATCGAGCGAGTCAGTGACTATGAAACCATTCCGCGCGACCAGCGTGGATATCGCTCCCAGATTCGCCATGAATCCGGTAGAAAAAAGCAGGGCCGATTCCCGCTGCGTAAAGTCGGCCAGGCGCTCCTGACATTCGATGTGAATACGAAGCGTTCCGTTCAAGAAAGGAGATCCCGCGCAACCGGTACCGTATTGCCGGATTGCGTTAATGGAGGCTTCTTTGACTTTCGGATGATTCGTCAATCCGAGATAATTATTAGAACCCAGCATGAGCACGGGTTTTCCGTGCATGCGAACCATTGTATCCTGATCGGATTCGATCGGTCTGAAATAGGGGTAGACACCGGCGGCCATTACCCTGCGCGCAGTTTCAAAACGAGCGACTTTTTCTTTAATACGCACTCGAAGTCCTTTCCATGATCGGTTACCGGCACGTCACCACGGCTGAATCCAACCGATGCGATGCAAACGATACTATTCCAACATACGAGCGAGAAACCACCGAACGAGGCAAGTGATCAGAGTTTTTTCGAAAACAAATCGGACAAATACGGAAGGGAAAACGAACGTCCGCGAACGACATGCACAATTCCGGCCAACGCCGCAATCACGCATAGCAGGATGATGACATCCCACACGACACGTAAATAGCGCAGAATAAGTGCGAAGACCTCAATGACAAACAGCGTCATTCCAAGCCGTACGTGCGCCGAGACGAACTCACTGCGGTCCGTTCTTGCATACGGAATGAGACACAAACCCGGAACGTAAGCCAACAGGGCGAGCAGCTTATCGTCTTCGGAAACTTCCGCAGCGGGTTGGGTATTAGGTGAGGTAGGTTCAGGCATGGAATTTCATCCAAAGTTGGTACCCCCGACGGGACTCGAACCCATGCTCCCGGCTCCGGAGGCCGGTGCTCTATCCATCTGAGCTACGGGGGCGGAAGATGTCAATAATTCATTATTTAAATAAGATAAGTTAGATACAATGAAAACGCAACTCCTTTTTTCCGGTCTTGAGTATTGTTATATATTGTTTTTTATGGAGAGGTGGAAGTCATTTATATTGATGGCGGTCAGAATTACGGGCACCTCGATGCATCATCTGTATTATTGCAGAGTGTCAAGGGGATGGTCTTTATCCATCAGGTCGGGGATAGCCGCTTCGTAGATTTCTTCAATTCGGGTAATCGGGAGCAGGATCCAATCATTAATCGCAAGCAAGTCGCCACCAACACGGCCCAGGATCTGAACAGGCACGTTGTGTTTTTCGGCCGCATGGCGGAAAACGCTCCAAGATTCATGTTCAACCGAAACAACCGCGCAGCCGGATGTCTCGGCAAACAGAGTGTCCACTGCTCTTCCTTTCCACGGGAAAGTCAGAACGCAGCCGATGCCGCCGGCAATGCATTTTTCGGCCAGAGTCACGGCCAGTCCACCGTCGGAAATATCGTGGGCGGATTTGATAAGCTCGAGATCAGCGAGTTCTGCCAATAAGTCAATCAGAGCTTTGTCGTGATCGAAATCGAGGCGGGGCGGCGCTCCGGCGAACACGCCGTGAATCACGCTTAAATATTCACTGCCGCCGAGATCGGGTCCCAGACTTCCTAAAAGAGCAATGAAATCACCTTCGTTCTTAAAACCGATGGTTACGGTTTTCGAAATATCTTCGAGAAGTCCAACCATTCCGATTACCGGTGTGGGCAAAACCGGTTTGCCGCCGGACTCGTTATAAAAAGATACATTGCCACCAGTAACCGGAACGTCCAGTACTTTGCATGCATCCGCTATTCCGCCGACTGCTTCGTGGAAGAAGTAAAAAGTCTCCGGATTCATGGGATTACCGAAGTTCAGACAGTTGGTAATACCAATGGGACGCGCACCCGTGCAAGCCACATTGCGCGCACTCTCCATCACGGCCAACGCGGCACCGCGCTTGGGATCAATCGCCACATATCTCCCATTGCCGTCTACAGTCAATGCTAATGCTTTACTGGTGCCCGGAACACGAACAACCGCGGCATCGGAACGTCCCCCGCCGACGCGGGTGTTCGTACCGATAGTGTGATCGTATTGCTCAAACGCCCAGCGTTTACTGGCAATATTCGGCGCGGACAGGAGTTTTTCCAGAACGTCTCCGTAGTCTGACGGTTCCGGCAAATGACTGGGATCGAAACTCAACAGAGCATCGAGATGCTCGGGACGATTGAAAGGACGGCGGTATTGCGGCGCACTGCCGCCAAGAACTAAAGTGTCTGCAGGGACATCGGCAACAATTGTATTTTGCTCCATCACGACAAAACGACCTGTATCCGTCACTTCACCGGTTCGATCGGCGTGAAGATCCCATTTATCGAAAATCCTTTCGGCAACCTCTTCCCCACCCTTCGCGATGATCGCCAACATCCTTTCCTGTGATTCGGAGAGGCAAACTTCATAAGCTGTCATGCCTTTCTCGCGACGCGAAACGCAATCTACATCGAAACGGATGCCGGCTTTACCGCGCGCGGCGGTTTCGGTACAAGAACAGGCAATACCGGCCGCCCCCATATCCTGAATGCCGATTAGAACACCGGACTTGATTAACTCGAGAGTTGCTTCAAGCAGCAGTTTTTCTTTGAAGGGATCGCCGATTTGAACGGATGACCGCCTTTGAGCCGAAGCCTCAGAAAGATCTTCGGAGGCGAAAGTCGCGCCATGAATGCCGTCACGCCCCGTGGCGGAGCCCACCACGAAAACAGGATTTCCGTTTCCGGAGGCGGCGGCGCGAGCCATCATTTCATGCTTCATTACGCCTACAGCCATTGCATTAATCAGCGGATTTCCATCGTAGGATTGGTCGAAACAAATTTCGCCCGCGACCGTCGGGACGCCAAAGCAATTTCCGTAATCGGCAATTCCGCGAACCACGCCGCGAAAAAGATCGCGGTTTTTCTGCACAGCAAGCGAACCGAATCGAAGTGAGTTTAACGCAGCAATGGGACGGGCACCCATCGTGAAGATATCGCGTAAGATGCCGCCGACGCCTGTCGCGGCTCCCTGATAAGGTTCTATTGCGGAGGGATGATTGTGACTCTCGATCTTGAAGCAAACCGCCCAACCGTCTCCGATGTCCAGAACACCGGCATTCTCTTCGCCGGCTTCGACTACCGTGCGGCGGCTGCGGCGCGGCAAACGCTTGATCTCGAGAATGGAATTCTTATACGAACAATGTTCCGACCACATGACGGAATAGAGTCCCAATTCAACATAAGTCGGAACTCTGCCCAAGATCTGCAGAATGCTTTCATATTCTTCAGCACTCAGACCATGTTCAAGCGCCGTTTGGAGCGTAACCTCGGGATAGGATTGGGGCATTGGTTCAAGAATCCTGTGCTTGCTGTCGTTCTTGAAAGAATTGAACAATAGTTTCCGCCACAGCGCGCGGAATACCTTCAACGCGGACAAGATCATCCACTTTAGCCTGCTTTATTGCCTTCACAGTACCGAAATGGGCAAGAAGCGCGGCACGCCGGGTCGGACCTATACCGTCAATTTCATCCAATAGGGAACGTAAAGTACGTTTGTGACGAATCTGGCGATGATATGTAATCGCGAAGCGATGCGCTTCATCTCTGATATGCTGCAGCAATTTCAGCGCAGAAGAAGTTTTAGGCAGATTATGCGGTTCAGAATCACCCGGAAGATAGATTTCTTCGAGACGTTTAGCCAAACCGATCATCGGCTGTTCGCGAATGTCCAGAGCCGATAAAGCATCACCGGCGGCAGCCAATTGTCCTTTACCACCATCAATTAGAACGAGATCGGGGAATGGTTGCTCTTCCTTGAGTAAGCGCGAGAAACGCCGGCCAACC
>Ga0105104_10000192_pt1 | contig 46019 bp, 27 predicted proteins | sample PPLLaktember2015_3_FD_87034 | JGI IMG/M metagenome (GOLD analysis project Ga0105104, IMG submission 87034) | Freshwater sediment microbial communities from Prairie Pothole Lake near Jamestown, North Dakota, USA - PPLs Lake P7 Core (6) Depth... | ecosystem: Environmental > Aquatic > Freshwater >... | reverse complement strand
TGAGCTGCCAGCCTGGCGCTCGAGAGATCATCCGCCCCGGCATTCTCCAGGTCTTGCCGGGCGGCGGCCAGGGTGTCGTTGGCCTGATCCACAGAGGCCTGGGCGGCGCCAACCGCATCGCCCAGCTGCTGCGCATCGATGTCGGAAACTTCCTCGATCCCAAGGCTGCCCGAGAAGGTATCGATTTGCTCCACCAGGCCTTCATATTGGGAAGTGATAAAGCTCCACTGCAGGACGGGTTTTTGAGGAGCCGAACGGATGATGAAATCCGAAAATTCGGGGGGAGCCGTGCCTTCGTAATAGAGGCCGGATTGACCGGTCGCAAGGCCGTCCGGGTCTTCCACGCGGGCCACTTCCTGGCCGTCCAGCTCGACGACCAGGAACGCCCCATCGCAGATCAGGGCCAGGTTATGTTCGTCCAGGGCGAAATCGATCCCGCATTGGGCTCCCACACAGCTCCACAAGACAGTTTTATCCTCATTGCCCAGTTCATAGGTGCTGCCGCTGTAGGTCCCCTCCAGGCGCGCCAGGCGCAGCGTGCTGCTGCCCGGGTTGATCAGGAAACGGTAGCACGAAAAGGTGTTATCCGGCCTGGCGGTGAACCTGACGATCGCCCCGGCCTGGTTTGGGAGGGAAGCCAGGTTGACTTCCAGGCGGTAATTGTCCCAATCCGGGCGGCCAATGGCGGCGATGTGGTTCCTGGTCCTGGTCAGTTCGTTCCAGCTTGCGCCTGCGTCGATCCAGCCGCCGGCCAGACCACCCTGGAAGAGGACAAAACTGGCCTGCAGCTCGGCTGCGTGCAGGGTCTGGGGGGCAAGCACCCCACTCGGCCATTCGCGCACCAGGAAGCTGTCGAAGGCAGCCTCAGAGTTGGTATAGATCCCCACCTTACCCGTCAGGAAAGCGGCATCGTCCTGCAGGTCGAAGAGCAGCTCGTGGTCCACCTGTCCGCGCAGGCGGCTGCCACGGCATTGGACCGCCAATCGTTCCACATCGCCAGGATGATAGGCGACCGCATCTTCCCATAATACGGTCAGCGCGGCGCCCGACAGGCGCTCGAGATGCCGGCCGGTAGCGTTCAAGCGCAGGCGGTAAAAAGTCTGCTCGTCGCCTGGGTTGTGACGGAAAACGATGCCCACATCCTCTCCCTGGTCGCTCAGTTCCACCTCGACAGCGTAATCGCTCCATTCTTCCTGTCCAGCCACCAGCAGCGCGCCCAAGACCGGGACGACCTCGCCTGTGTACGTGAGGATTCCGGCGGCTGCGATCCAATGTTTGCTTGGGTCCCCATCCGGCTGGTTGGCATCCGTCCACTGCTCCAGGTCCCCTGTAAAATCCTCGCTGAGGAGCACGCCGGCCGAGGCGGTAAAGGTCTGGTTAGCCGGCAGGCCAACCTCCGGGAGCGTCAGGCAGTCCTCGATGCGGTTCAGGTAGGGCTGTTCGGTTTCGCTCAGCTCGCTGGTGGGGACGCGCCCCCACTGGTTGAGATAGCTGATTTCCAGGCCGTGTTCATCGCGCACGGGCTGGCCGTTGGCGTCGAGGATCCGGATGCGCATATCGGCGCCGTACATCTGCTCCACGTAGGTTTCGTTGAACTCGGCGCCCAGGTCATACGCGCGGTAGACCGGCCGGGCGCCATCCGAGGGGATGGCCCACTGCACGTAGGCGTGCAGGTCGGTCAGCTGCCCGCCCTCTGGATAGGCTTTTTCTGACAGGGCGCCGGTCTCTCCTGCCGCGCCAGTCTCGTCCGGCAGGCCCCAAGCCGGGGTCAAACCAGGCGGCCCGGCAGTCTGGAAATACGCGGTATGGTCATACGCCGTCTTGAATTCCTGGCCCTGGTGGGTGCGGACTGTCTCCAGGTTTACGGTCAGGCGGTACCACATCTCCGGCTCGAGGATCTCATCGTCGCTGGACCAGTGCGCCAGAGCAGCCAGGGTGCGGTCGATATGCTCCTGAGCCGAGTCCGCCAGCCCGCCTTCTGCTTCCGTCACCCAGCAAATTCTGGCCAGAAGGACGTTATCTGACCGGTTGAGCTCCACCGAATCGATGGATGTGGCGGTGAATCTCACTCCATTCGAAGGGGCCTGGATGCGCTCCACCCGCACCCCCAACGAATATGCCGAAGCCGACACGAAGATACCCCCATAACAGACCTCGACCTGGCGGACCGGGACCGGAAAGACGATCCAAAGGGTCTCACCGTCGCGGATTTCCAGGGCTTTCTGCGTACCACACTGCGGCAGGTGCTGCCTTACCACCGACCCATACCTGGAGCGGATAAAACCCAGCCCGCCACGCTCAAATACGGGTCCATACGAGGTGTCAAGCCGATCACCCTCCCAATCTATGCAGGTTTCGACCGGGGCCGGGACTTCGCCGCACGGCCAGGTGAGGTGGTTGGCCAGGAAGGCGTCCCGGTAGGTGCGCGAGGATTGGCGGGTAAATTCAAAAGGAGATTTCGTCCAGAGCTGGAGCTTGCTGGCAGCCGGCTCGCCGTTGCCGTCCTCGATGGCCATCCAGGCTCCGTAGAGGTCTGCGACCGGCTCCCAGGCGGTCCCCCCGGCCTTCGACCATTTTTCGAGGGTGATCTCTTTGACCACATAATCGAAGACATGCTCTCCGACCAGCGTGCCCCCTGTATAGATGTTTGCGCTCAACAGGTCTACACCGCTGGTTTCATCCTTCATCGAGCGGTCAAAGACAATGGAAGGCCGCGCATCCAGTGGAACAACCGGCCCGGGTGAGTAACCGGTGTCTTCCGGATCGAGACCTCCCGCGGCTTCCTCCAGGATCCAGGTCTCATCCACTTTTAGATGCTCCAGGCCGGTCATCTTGTATGGATCCTCGCTAGGCGGATCCCGGCTTTCTTTCCATTCGAGCACGATCTCCTCTTCCAGGTCCTTGATCGGGAAGGGCAGCTTGACGGTCAGGATCAGCTCGCCGCGCACCCAGTACAGGGTGGGCGCTTTACCGGAGAGGATGGCCTGGAGACCCAGTCCCAAACCAAAGCCGGCTACCGAGATTTCAAAATTACCGGCTAAAGCCAGCCTACCTCCCAGCTGGGCGGGGCTCCAGGAGATATTCGCGCCGGCCTCGATGCTCGACCTCATGATCACCTTGACCGGGCCAAATTTCCAGTCCTGGCCCCAGCTGACTCCAAATCCGGTCAGGATCCCATCTTTATCGATCATCAAGTACGAATCGGCGCTGAACAGCGAAATGACAGAAGCGCGGATGCGTTTCTCGTCGGGTTTTGCCTGACCCAGGTAGAAGTGCCAGTTGCTCAAATTGGCAAAATCGAAATAGGCCTCCGCCGAAGCGCTGATCTCCATCAGGTTGGAAGCGCTCCAGCCGGCATCGATATTGATCTGCATAAAGCCGGACCGGGCATCCAGCACGGCCAGCATATCGAACAAACCCTCGCTGGATGGATCGCTTGTTTCCGGCGGTACCTGCAAGAAGTTTGCTTTACCGATGAACAAGATCACCGGCCCGGGGAGGATCAAGGCAAACAGCGCCTTGGTGGACACCACGTGTCCGGCGTCGAACAGGGTCCCCAACACCATCCCGGCCCCAAAGGCCAGGCCGCCCAACTCTCCTTGCCATTTTTCCGCGTTGGTGACATCCATGGCGCCGGGGGGCCGCGAATACCAGCCATACCAATCGCTGCCTTTTACCGCGGGATAAACATTCATCCCATTCAGCCCGGAGAACCCGTAGATGGCTGCCCCGGTTGCCCACAAGGGGATGCCAATCGGCAGCTCCAGGCTGAGGTAGACAAACAGGAAGTTGTAGTCTTCAACCGAGTCGTGGCCGATTTTTAGCGAGGCATCCAGCTGGATGCCCAATGGCAGCAGCTCCAGGCTGGCGCTGCCGTTGAAGACATGCTGACCGTCTTCATCTTCCATCGACGCCGAACCAGCCAGAGAAAACACCTCCGGGATGGTCAGGGCGAATCCCGCGCCGTCCAGGCGCAGTTCCGGAAGCAAGCTGTCGAATGGATCCCAGATCACGCGCAGCCCTTCGACCGAAGCCCCGGCCGGGAGCAGGTCGATCAGGTGCAGCCCACCCGAGAACCCGACCCAGCGCCGGCCGTCCGGTTCGCTGCCAAACCCGATCTGGCTGATCTCTAACAGGAAGCCGTACAGATCGAAGGCCTTTTGCTCGGAAAGATCGATCCAGCCGCCTTCCACCGCGATCCTTCCATCCGTATAGATGACCAGCCCGTTCACCCCAAAGGTGGGCCAATCCAGACCGCCAAGCAGTGGGGTGATCATGCCCGTCAGCTTGAAATAAGTTTCATCGGCTTCGGTAAAGAATTCGAACCCGCTGACTTCGATGGAAATAATATTTTCGAGAGTCAATTCGAACAGGCCGTTCTCCGAAGCCACCCCAAAGGTGAAACCGCCGTCGTTGGTGAGGCCTAGTTCAACTTTGAGAACCTCGTCAAAAAAGGGAACCCGTAAAAAACCCACGATGGAAGACGCGACCAGGGCGTTCTGTTCAAAGCCAAGCTCAATCTTCTGCAGCGTAAAACCAAACCCAAAGAGGTCTTTGGCCTTCGATTCGTCGTAGCCGGTAACGCCGTCGTCTTCCTCCAGGTCCAGCAGAACCGACCCGCTAAACCCACCCAGGCCGATGGAGGCGTCCTGGAGGGCGATCCCGGCAGGCAGCAGACCGGCCAGCCCTTCCGGCAGGTGGATGAGCGTATTTTCCAAAAATACTCCCCGCCAGGACGCATCTTTCCCGGGCGGCGGGGACGCGGCATCCGAAAGGTGCAATGATACCCCGCCGGCTTCCACGACCATCCCCGTCTGGCCAATAAATACCGGTTGGAGGGTGAGAGCCGCGGCGAACTCCAACCCAAGCTGGCCGGCCAGGTTGGCCGAGACGGTCACCCCATCGATCTGGATGGTCAGGATCTCGCCTTCCTTTGGAATGTAGACCGGCGGCGCCTGCGAAACATCCAGCTCGGCGGGGATCAAAAGGTCGCTGCGGAAGCTCACCTGAATGGGCAGCGGGCCGATGATCAGGGAAATGTCAAATAAATTGGGGTCGACTAAATTGGTCACCGAACCGGAAATGGGGATTTCCAGGGTGAGGTCCGCGCTCCCAAAGAGGATGCTCAGACCGTCGACGAGCGGGAGATCCACGCTCAATGCCTGTTCGAAAAGCAGCGTGGTCGCAAAGGTAATATCGCCGCTGTCGGGATCGACTTCCTGGCTGGCCGGGCTGAGCCAGACTGAAGAGAGCGCGCCCAGATCGGGGAGGCGCAGGATGGCATGCGGCCAATACGCGGCGATATATTTTTCCAATTGGATGTAAGCGGCTGTGCTGTCCGTCACGGCAGCCCTCCACAGTCGGTCTGGTTTTCGAAGGTAAACAGCGCGGTCGCGCCCATAGCAATATTGGCCAGGTCGACTTTCTGGATAAAAGGTTTGTAGATGCGGTAGGTTGTGGTGTTGTCATGCGGCGTCGGCAGCGGGGTCAGCGTGATGCGGATCCCCGAGTGAGCGGTAATGCGCAGCAGGCTCCCGTCCGTTGGGCCGGCAACGACGCGGATCCACAGCCCGGTCAGGTTATTGACCGTGTCGAGCGGCAGGGCAAGATCCTCGATAAAATCGACGCCTGCCTGGTTGATCAGAGCAGGGTCGTTCTGGTAGGTCACATTGGTAAAGATATTACTGGTCCCCGGCACAACATTCGTAACCGCGCCAACCGTGTTCACTTTGATCACGTTGTAAGGGACCAGACCAACCGGGATATCCACGCTGTCCAGCGTCCTGATATCGCTGGACAGCTCGGACAGGCTCTGAGCCCAGAACGGCAGCTTAAAGCTGGGGGGAGAGGCCCCCCAGGCCGGGTTCCACATACACAAAGCTATTGAGATATCCTGGATCTGGACCTTTTCCGCAGGCAGCAGTTTGAAGTGCTCGGCCCACAGGTCCTGGCGGAACTGTTTGATGGATTCGGTGGCCGGGTCCTGGTCCACAAACGAAATGGAGTGCTCGATCTCGACAAACAGAGCCCGGTTGTAAAGACCCGCCGACCCAAGCACGGCAAACTTGTCATCGATCAGGAACAATTTCGAGTGGACATAGACATTGTGGATGTAGAAGACCACCCTATCCTTTTCAGCCTGGGTGAGGTGCTGCAAGAAATAATACGGGATGGTGAAATTTCTCTGGGTCTGGGGGACATCCGGGTCCATCTGCCCGGTCACCAGGATTACCTTCAGGTTGGGTTTGGCTTTGACGGCATCCTTCAAATAGCCCAGGATCTCGCGCGACAACATGGCCTGGTCCTCGATGTAGATGTACGTCTCAGCGTTGGCAATCGCCTTTTTCACTGCCAGCTGGATCTCATAGGCTCCCGAAGGCGCAAAGGTAAAATCGAAGCTGTCCGGGGGAGCAAACGGAGAGATAAGGCTGGTTTTATCGGGCAGGGTCCTGAGGCTTTGCACATAATGATTAAAGGTGCCGCTAAAAGGCATGACCTGGGCCGGTATGGTCGGGGCGCCCGGCGGGGTCCCAACGACCAGAGTGCCGTTCAACAGAAAGGTGGGCACCGTATAGCCCAACTGGGCGGCGTTATTTTTCAGGTTGACCAGCTCATTCCACATCTGCTGGTAAAAGTCGAACAGGTCCTGGGTGATCTCTCCGGTGACCCTGGCCTGGATATCGTGCCATCCGTTAGAGTTATTCCACCCGTTGGGGTCGGCATAATGGATCGAGTCAGAAATGCGGTTTATCTCATAGTCCATCCCACCCGTATAACAAACGCATTTCGACTGATCGAAAACCAGCGCGAATTTCGAATGGCTGGAGCCGATCGGGCAGTCCAGGGTATTGGCCAGGGCTTTTTCCGCCAGGGCCGGCTCCGTTCGCAGCTCCACCAGCGTTTCCAGGTTGGTTACCATCAGGTCCGTCCAATAGGTCTCATCCTGGAGCAGCCAGTCCCGGCCTTGCTCGAACTTGTCGAGCAGGTAAGGGGGAATATTGAACCCGAAATCGAGCGGGGTATTCCAGCTTAGCGCCGTTCCAGCGATAAATTCGTTTACCCAGATCAAAACCCTGACGTCCACCCCGGCGGCGGCTTTGGTTTTCAAATAGTCCGTAAACAGCAGCCCCGGCTGGATCAAAAACTGTTTGTTAAAGGTCCAATGCATCAGGAAGATATGCTGACTGGTGAAATCCCCGCTGAGAGATTCCATGGTTGCATACAGGTCATTAAAAAATGCTTTCCCATCGATCAAAGGGTCAACCTGTCCCGCAAGCGAAAGCACGCTTTTGGGATAGTAGGGAATATACGTGCTGCTTGCGGAGTCGAATCGATCGGCGTCCAGGATCTGGTATTTGAGATAATCAGCCAAAGGAGGTTCCCCTGGTTATACAGATTCGGATAGGAGCGATACGCTCTGGTTGCCGGCAAAATCTTTAGCGACCAGCTGGTAGACATACTGTTGATCCGGTCTCAGGTTGTGGGTGTCAACAAATCGGTAGTCCCAGGTATTTTCTGCTTCGTTGTACACCCCGATATCCAGCCATTCCCCCCCCGACTGGAAGATATAAGCGCCTGTTTCGCGTTTCTTGACCAGGCAGCTCAGCTTCTCCGTGGATTTCCACAATAAAGTGATTTGTTCTTTTCCGTCAACCTGTCCTCGCGAGAGCTCGACCCACTCCGGGGGTTCCGGCGGCGTCAGGTCGTAGGCCTGACCGCCCTTCGCCGCCGGCATAGCCGATAGAAGCTGCTCCCCGTTGCCATCCAACCCAGCCGCGATCACGCTGTAGAAGTAAATCTGGCGAGGCAGGCAGGCCGCGTCGATATACTCGTACTCTTTCTGCGAGGCATCTGCGTCCACTTCCACCGAATAAGCGTCGGTTTCGCTTGTTTTGAGCAGCTCCATCTGGCGCCAATCGACTGCCTTATCTTTGTCCTGGGTGCGATAAACCAGGTACCCGGCAGCGCCGCCCCCCGGGTTTTTCGCCCAGCGGATCGCGATCTGACTGTCTCCGCCGGCGATGCGGGTGATGACAGGAGGAGCAGGTGGGGTGACATTGAAAATATGGACGGGCGGATATGAATCGCTCCACGCCCCCAGATTGCCCGCGGCGTCGATGGCGCGCACGCGGTAGACATACACACCCTGGCCGCGACCGTCAAATGTGTCCGGGTAACGGGTGGCTTGAACCGGTTCTTTATTGACCCGCTGAAAGGCCTTTTCATTCCCGGAGCGATTCGCCAGATCCTGGATTTCGGCGCCGGAGAGAGGCGGGTAAAACCGGTCTGCCCAGGCCCGCCAGGCAGCGCGGTGCGCCTGCGGGTCGGCGAGCAAGTCCGCAGCTGTCAGCGAGCTGTCATATTCCGCCAGCCACGCGGCGAACCCCGGGTCATCGGCAAACACGGCATGGGCGGTGTAATAGCCTTTGCGCTGCTGGCGCTGGCGGCGGTCGTGGTCGAACAGGGCGCTACCGGCGCAGCGGTAAACCGCATAACCAGATGCACCCGACACCGCTTCCCAGGCAAGCGTGTACCTGGCCTGCCCGTAATAGTTGGCCGGGCTGCCAAAAATGGATCCGGCCGCGGCCGGGACATTCGCGGGCGCCGCGGGGGTCTCGCGCCAGACGACCATCACTTTGCTGGGCAGCGAGACCGGCCCCTCGTTCCCCGGCCGGCTGCCCAGTCCGCCGCGCCCCGGTTGGTTCCATACAGGGTCATCCGCGGCGTAGGGCTTCCCATCCGAGCAGGATACACCCAGGTTGGCATAAGCCGTCCCTTTCGCCGGGTCAACCGGGAGCTCGAAACCAGCGATGTAGACTTCATACATCCGCCCCGGGTAATAGGCGAAAGAGGCTCCCGCGGGCGGTTCCACGACGGCTGAAACATCGCTGGGGCTGTGCTGCGGGGTGATGTGGATTTTTAGCCTATCCCTGCCCGAATGGCTGTAGGCCTGGTAAACGACCCCCTCGCACAACAGTGCCCCGGCAGTAAGCACGCCATCTTCATCGCTCAGGGGCTGATCGGTAAAGACCGTCCGGGTAGGCCCCGGCTGGGTCCCGGTATAATCCTCCACCTTGACCACCAGCCCGGAGATGAGCGGCGCACCTGCCGCCGGTTCAACATGCAGCCTGTTTTCCCAACGGGTGGGGATTGTATAATCCGACCAATAACGACGCTCGCGGGTAAAGACGATCGTGCAGGGACCCGGCTGTGGGACCAGGGAAGGTGAGGTGAGGTTCTTGACCTGGATAACCGCATTTACCCCGTTAGTGTTCCCGGTAATCGTGAAAAAATTGCCGCCCACGCGGATTGACTCGCCGGCCAACGCATCGCTAGCGCCGCTCCAGACCAGGTCAGTCGAAAGATCAGAGGTATCGCCAAGTACGCTCACCGAGCTGACCTGCCCGCTCAGGACGTTCAGCTCGCCCATCACGGAATAGATGCGGAATTCAGCATCGGGTGGGACGATATCCGGGGCCTGCATGCGCAGGATGCCCGGCCATTCCCAGCGGATGTTCAGCCCGGGCCCATTTTCATCGACCCAGTCTTTGTCGCTTTTGCCCAGATTGGGGTCGGCCGGGTCGAGATAACGGGCGGTGACCGACTGGGGCGGCGGCGGCGGGAGGCGGTCCAGCACGCGGACGGTTTGGGGTGAGCTCCATTCGCCCAGCCGGCCAAACAAATCGATCCCCTCCACCTGGTAGGCATACCAGCCATCGGGCAGATGCCGATCCGTATAATAATATCGCTCCGGGCGGGCCCCCGATCCGCCCATGAGGCGGCTGCCAGCCACCAGCGTAGGAGCGCCTTGGTTGAGAACCACACCCGGCGCAGAAAGGTCCGGCTGGGCGGCACTGCCCTGATCTGCCCGGCACACATGGAACAGGACCGCCGCGTTTGGGGCCAGGTAATCCCCCCCTGCTTCCTTTAGCGACCAGAGCAGCCCCAGGTTGGTTTGATCTTCCTGCAAGATATCTTCAACGTCAATGCCTGTCCTGGCTGCCGTCACTACCGGAGGCTCCAACACGGGCGCAGCCAGGGTCGCCGGCTCCCCGGCGCGGTGGTGAAAGCTAACATAGACGACATCCCCCAGGAGCCCGGTCGAACTACGCAGGACGATCTCGAGGATCGCCAGGTCGGCTGCGCTCTCCAGGATGATGGTTTCAATCCCATGGGGATCCGATAAGCCAATCACCGCCTGGCCCGCGCCGACTACCTGCTGCATAATGCGCACCGAGCCCCGGTATCCGCTGGCGGTCAGCAGCCCTTGAGGCAGTAGATCGAGCATGACCGAAACGGCCTTATGCGGCAGCGTAATGGATACCGGCGCGCCGGGGATCAAAGTGTCGACGTACAGCGCGCTGCGCTGCATCGCATCCCAATCGACCAGGCGCACCTCCATCGGATTTGGCGAAACGTAGGTGACCCCTTCGTGTTTAAGGAGGGCGCCATAACGAGCGCCAACCGGAAGGCTCGAGAACTGAAAATGGCGGCCGGGGAACGGCTGCTGGCCGTAATGCGCCACCAGGCGGTAATCGTAAGTTTGGTCTGGGTCGGGAGGTACGTCGTGCCAGTACAGCCCAAGGATGCGGGCGATATTCGGATCCAGGGCCATCAGCTTGAGCAAATCCAGCCCCGGCCAGTTGATCACCGCACCGTCGCTGGCATCCTGTTCGTGGATCTGGTAAAGAACCTGCGGGTAAGTTCCAACCAGGTTGTACAGGATGTCGTGCAGATCTTCAGCGAAACCGTCCGCGTAAACCTGCTGCTTATCCGCCGGAAGGGCGGCTGGCAGGCGCGCCTCGGCCTCGGCCTGGTCGTTCGGCGAGTGCGCGTGCGGCGAGCCCCAGTTCGGGTGGGTAATGGGCAGGTAGATCGGGATCGGGTCATTGAGCGGCAGCGGATCCCAACCCGAATCATAGCCGTCCATCACCAGGACGGCACAGATCTCACAGATCAACAAATTCTCGCCGCTCAGGATCAGGCGGTCGATCCGGTCGGCAAAGATATTCAGGACCCACTCCTGGCCCTTGCGCCGCGCTTTTTCTCTCGCGACGATCACTTCACCGCTGCCGGAATCCCAGAAGGCTTCCGCCGTGGGGGTTGGGTTCGTACGCCGGTCCAGGGTGATGCGGATGTGGCGGGCCGGTTCTTCAAATTTCATCCGTAGGGATTGTTCGCCCGGCAGCCCCAGCCCATTCGTCCCACCGCATCCTTCGATCGTACGGCTCTCCCCTGAGGCGGACAATTCGACGGCAAGCATCGTTCCGGGTGTTTTTGGGACCCAGACAATCATTCCCAAGGTCGTTTTGGATAGGATCCCGCAGCGGGCAAACAGATCCAGGTTTTGCGCGCGCCGGTAGAGATCAAAACCGCCCACAGGAAAACCGATTTCCTCGCCCATTTGCCAGCGGAGATGAATGCCCATCTCCATTGGGCTGCCGTCTGCCCGCGGCTGTCCGCCATTGGTACCCAGGCCGATCATACTCAACAGTTGTAGATTTTGTCGGCGTTCCAAGACCTGCTCCCTGTAAAGGATTCCTATCTGGCTAAGTAACCCCGGCTGTTGATAGGCGTTCAGGTTGGTTAGGGTTTGTTCTAGGACTCGTATCCCCGTAGCTGCATCGAGCTAAACTTCAGAAGAGAACAGCTCCTCCATGGGGCGTACCCCGACGAGGAGGATACAGCGCAATCTATATTCGGGAGAAATAAAATACAAATTTGATCTTTATTATATACTTAATGGGGACGCTGTGCAAAACACTTTGGCAATTCCGGGCAGTTCACACGGATATTAACAGCGTTTTTATCTTATCGTGATGAGTCGTGGTAAGGAGGAGGATAAGAATGTTCAAGAATATTTTTCGCATTTTCGGAATCGTCTTGATCCTGGGGCTGCTGATGTCGGCCTGCGGAGGCCAGCCAACCCCAGGGCCGACTCCCGCAGTCGAAAACACCCAGCCCATCGGAGAACCCACCGCGGATACCGGCGAAGAACAGCCGGAACCTACGGCCAGCGGCGGCGGGGCAGCCCAACCCACCCAGGAGACGGCAGCCACCCCGGTTGCCCAGGTAACATCTGCGCAGACAGCCGTCCCTGTACCGGTAACCGCCAGTTTTGGAGAGACGTTGAGCACTGTCCAGGATCGGGGCACGATCCTGTGCGGGGTCAACGGGCAGCTGCCCGGTTTCTCCTTCCTGGATCCGGATGGAAATTATTCCGGGTTTGACGCGGATTTCTGCCGGGCGCTGGCCGTGGCAGTCTTTGGCGACCCCACCAAGGTGGAATTCCGCTCCACAACCACCCAGGAGCGTTTCACGGTCCTGCAAACCGGCGAGATCGACGTGCTGTTCCGCAATACCACCTGGTCGCTGCAGCGCGATTCGGAGTTGGGGTTCAACTTCGGCCCGACGATCTTCTATGACGGCCAGGGGATTATGGTCCCCGCGGACAGCGGCATTACTGCCCTGGCAGACTTGGACGGAGGCACGATCTGCGTGCAGAAGGGCACCACCACAGAGCTCAATCTGGCGGACGTGATGGCTACGGAGGGGGTGAGCTACACCCCGGCCGTCTTCGATGATGTCAACGCCACCTATGGCGCTTATGCCGAAGGGCGCTGCGACGCGGTCACTTCGGATAAATCCCAGCTTTCCTCCGTGGCCAAAGGCGTGCTGCCCGACCCGGACGCCCACGTGATCCTGGATATCACCCTGTCCAAAGAGCCCCTCGGTCCCCTGGTCCGGCACGGGGATGACCAGTGGTTCGATATCGTCAAGTGGACCGTCTACGCGACGTTTGCCGCTGAAGAGTACGGCATCACCTCTGAAAATGTGGAGGATGAGGCGACAAACAACCAGAACCCTGAAGTCCGGCGGCTGCTGGGGCTCGAGGGTGAGCTGGGCGCCAAGTTGGGATTGAGCAATGATTTTGCATTCAATGTGATCTCTCAGGTTGGAAATTATGCCGAGATCTACGAGCGAAACCTGGGCGAGGGCACCCCAACCTTTATCCCACGCGGGCTGAACAGTCTTTACACCGAGCAAGGCCTGCTCTATTCGCCGCCGTTCCGATAAAAGCTGTCCCAGGCAAGCCGCGGGTCAAGACAGGGATGTGATGTCACTGTCTTGACCCGCGAACGGCAGGAGCTGTGAACCAACCGCAAAACCAACTGCCCGAGTTCCAGAAGTCAGCCCCACTGTGGCGGGATGAACGCGTTTTGCGCATCGCCGGCCAGGTGCTTTTCCTGATCCTGCTGGCGGCCGCCATCGTGGGGCTGATCGACAACATGCTCGACAATATGCGCAGGCAAGGGCTGCAGCCTGACTTTACCTTTTTCCGGTTGACGTCCGGTTTTGATATTGGCGAGCACCTGATCCCCTACGACCGCACCAGCACCTTTGCGCGCGCTTTTCTGGTCGGGCTGCTCAACACACTCCTGGTTTCGGGCCTGGGGATCCTGATCGCCACCCTGCTGGGGGTTTTCTTTGGCGTCTGCCGGCTGTCAACGAATTTCCTCGTCCGCCAGGTTGCGCGCGGATATATCGAATTCCTGCGCAATATCCCCCTGCTGGTCCTGTTGATCTTTTTATATGTGGGCGTCTTTATCCAGCTGCCCCGCCTGAGAGAAGCCCTGGTCCTTCCAGGCCCAACCCTACTCTCCAACCGCGGGGTGGCCATTCCCGGTCTGGTGGCCGGCCCCACCTTTCAAACCTACCGGCTGGTCCTGGTCGGCGCTCTGCTGCTGGCAGCCGGGGTGTGGATCGGGCTGACCTGGCAAGCCCGGCGGAGTGGACGCGCTCCGCTAACCCTGGTATGGAGCCTGCTGGCTTTCCTGGCAGCTGCCGCGGCAGGTTGGATCTGGCTGCCCTCTCCCCCACTCATTCTGGAACCGCCCGCCGTCCAGGGTCTGCGCGTGGTGGGGGGGGTTACCCTTTCTCCGGAGTTCATGGCTCTGCTGACCGGTCTGTCTATCTATACTTCAGCCTTTATCGCCGATGTGGTCAGAGCCGGGATCCAGTCTGTATCGCGCGGGCAGGTCGAAGCCGCCAAGTCGCTCGGGCTGCCGGCTGGTTTGATCCTGCGCCTGATCGTATTTCCCCAGGCTTTACGGGTGATCGTCCCGCCCCTCACCAGCCAGTACCTCAACCTGACCAAAAACTCCTCGCTGGCCGTCGCCATCGGGTTTCCTGAGCTCTTCCACGTCTCCGGGACGATCCTCAACCAAAGCGGTCGAACGGTAGAGGTGATCATCCTCTCCATGGGCACTTACCTGTCGATCAGCCTGATCACATCCGCTTTAATGAACTGGTACAACCAGCGCGTACGCCTGGTGGAGCGCTGACAGGATGGCTGGAGAACTGGTCACCCGCCAACAGGCGCTTCCGCCACCCGGAGAGAACGCCTCATTGATCGGTTGGGCGCGGAAAAACCTGTTCAGCTCCTGGTTCAACACGCTGCAGACGCTGCTGGCGCTGGGGCTCCTGGCCCTTCTGCTCAGACCAGCGCTGGTCTGGCTCTTCGAGCAGGCTGAATGGCGGGTGATCCAGGACAATTTCCGGCTGCTGATGACCGGCCAGTACCCTATAGACCAGCTCTGGCGGGTGTGGCTGTGCCTGCACCTGCTGGCGGCTATCCTCGGGCTGACCTGGGGGGTGTGGGTGCGCGGGTGGTGGTATATCGGTGGAGCCATCCTGCTCATCCTGGCTGTCCTGGCGGCGCTGGCCCGCGACCCCGCTGTCCGGCTGCACCTGCTGATCCTGGTTGGATCCGCTTTATTCGGGGTTGGGTTGGGTTGGGTTGGGGGACGGCGTTTGCTCGGGCGCACGCTGACCGGCGCGTGGGTTTTATACTTCCCCCTGGTGCTCCTGATCATCCGCGGTATATCCGGCGGGGAAGGCGAGTTCAGGCTGGTGCCATCCAATTTTTGGGGCGGGCTGCTGCTCACCTTTTTGCTCACGGTGGTGGGGATCGTGGTCTCCTTTCCATTGGGGATCCTGCTGGCTCTGGGGCGCCGCTCGCAGCTTCCGGCAATCCGTTGGGTGAGCACCGCGTATATCGAGCTGATCCGCGGGGTGCCCTTGATCACCATCCTGTTCATGGCCTCCACCATGGTCCCGCTATTTCTCCCCTCGGGGGTCACCATCGACCGGGTCCTGCGCGCCATGGTGGGGATTACCTTGTTTAGCGCGGCCTACCTGGCCGAGAATGTGCGCGGTGGTCTGCAGGCCATCCCACACGGTCAATATGAGGCCGCCCAAGCCCTGGGGTTGAGCGGGTTTCACACCATGACCCTGATCATCCTCCCGCAGGCGCTGCGCATCGTGATCCCGGTCCTGGTTGGCCAATTCATATCCTTATTCAAAGACACTTCCCTGGTGACTACGATCGGGCTGCTGGATCTGCTGGGCATCGGCAGGAGCATCCTGGCCAACCCGCAGTACATATCGTACCAGCACGAAGTCCTGGTCTTTATTACTTTCATCTACTGGTCGTTCAGTTTTCTGATGTCGCTGCTCAGCCAGCGCCTGGAGACGGCGCTGGGGGTCGGGCAGCGCTAAAGCGAGTGAGAAAATGAGCCAATCCCCCTCCTCCACCCAGGCCATCATCCAATGCAGCGATGTGCATAAATGGTACGGCAGCTACCACGCTTTACGCGGGATTTCGATGGACATCCAGGCCGGGGAAGTGGTGGTCATCTTCGGACCCTCCGGTTCGGGGAAATCCACCTTTATCCGCACGCTCAACCGGCTGGAGGAACACCAGCGCGGGCAGATCATTGTCGATGGGATCGAGCTGACCCACGATGTACGCAATATTGAGCGCATCCGCCAGGAGATCGGGATAGTCTTCCAGCAGTTCAATCTCTTTCCGCACCTGACCGTCATCCAGAATATCACAATTGCCCCGATCTGGGTGCGCAAATGGCCCAGGCGCAGCGCGGAGGAGGCAGCCATGAGCCTGCTCGAGCGGGTGGGCATCCCCGAACAGGCGCAAAAATTTCCCGGCCAGCTCTCGGGTGGGCAGCAGCAGCGGGTGGCGATTGCCCGCGCCCTGGCCATGCAGCCCAAGATCATGCTGTTTGACGAGCCAACCTCGGCGCTCGACCCGGAGATGATCAAGGAGGTCCTGGATGTGATGATCGAGCTCGCCAAAAGCGGGATGACTATGGTAGTCGTCACGCACGAGATGGGCTTTGCCCGGGGCGTCGCCAACCGCATGTTCTTTTTCGATGAGGGCCAGGTGGTGGAGAGCGGTACTCCAAAAGAAATCTTCGAGACCCCCAGGGAAGAACGCACCAAACTGTTCTTATCCCAGATATTGACCCATTGAGGAGGCTGCGCAAACCGGGGGAGGGAGGTCAATCAAGCCAGGGGAGCTTTCCTCCCCCGCAAACGGGGGAGGCTAGGAGGGGGTTAGCTTTGGCGAGACAGGTCATATGCTTAGCCATTATGTGTTTGCGGGTCGCGCAACCCCTCACCCCAACCCTCTCCCAAAGGGAGAGGGAGTCAGGTTCCTCCCCCGTTTGCCCAGCCGTAGGTGGCTGCCCGAAGGGTGGAAGCCGGCAAGCAGGGTCATCTGCTTAGCCGATGTGGTCTCGCCGCTAACGCCAACCCCACCTCCCTGACCAGTACATCAGGGACTGCGCCAACCCCTCCCCAAAATGCTGAAAAACGCATTTTAGGGAGGGGCTCTCCGCTCCTCACTTGCTGGGCAGCCTAAGGCAGCTTCTCCTCCCCCAAAATCCATTTTTTTGGATTTTGGCGCGCCAGCGGGTTGGGAGGGGGTGGGAGCCTGCAAGCAGGGTCATTTGCTTAGCCAATGTGCACTCACCGCTAACGCCAACCCCACCCCGGCCCTCCCCTGGACAAAACACCAGGATCTGCGACCCGCAAACGGGGAGGGAGGACTTCCATACCTGGGGGTTCTTCGTTCGCGCCTGGTGTGCAGAAAGGGCAAACCGTCTGTTCTATAGGTCGGCGCATACCCAAAACCGGAATTGTGGGATAAGATTATGTCAATTCCTATTATATTAGGCAGATTTCAGGACATCTGCGAATATAAGAAAAACCTGGCTATCTGGGAGTGTTGATCATGGTTCGATTTCTTTGGATTATGCTTCTCGCCATCCCGCTGCTGGCTGGCTGCCAGAGCGCGGAGGTTACCCCGACTGCCTCCAGCGAGGTGGTTGGAAAAACGATCCAGACCGCAAATGGATCTTACACTGATGTATCGGTCGCCGAGCTGCAAAGCATGCTGGCCAATAAAGACTTTACGTTTGTCAACGTGCATATCCCGTTCGAAGGCGATATCGCCAATACCGACCGCTCCATCCCTTTCGATCAGATCGAGCAGCACCTCGACCAGCTCCCGGCTGAGAAGGACGCCAAGATCGTTTTATACTGCCGGAGCGACCGGATGAGCAACATCGCGGCGGAAAAATTGGTCGATATAGGCTATACGAATGTCTGGAACCTGGATGGCGGTATGGTCGCCTGGGAAAGGGCAGGGCTGCCGATCGAAGGTAAATAGGCGCTACTGGGCCGGCACGGGAAATGGCGCATCCCGGGGTGCGAGCCCTCTCACCGCCACCAGGAAACTAACCAGCATGACCAGGGCTCCGCAGCTATAGGGTAAGACGGCATTCAGGTCGAAGAGGAAGCCGCTCCCCAGCGGGCCGGCGATGCGCCCCAGGCTGGTAAAAGCCTCGTTCATTCCCATGCTGGCCCCCTGCTCCAAACCCGTGCTGCGCGAGACCAGGGCGGTCAGGGCCGGTGTGAGCAGCCCAATCGCCAGGGAAAAGAAGCCCATACAGAATAGGATCGCTAAATTTGAGATTGCCAGCGCCATCGCCACGAAGCCTAACGCGGTCGCCAGAAGCGCGGCCTTGATCACCACCGGCTCGCCCCAGCGCCTGGTCAGCGGGCCTATTAGCGCGCCCTGCGAGACGGCAGAAACCAGGCCCATCACCATCAACAGTCCCCCCACCTGTTGGGGAGTATATTGATATTGGTGCGCTGCGTAAAGACCAAAGATCCCGGCAAAGCTGGTCAGGCCAAAGGAGACCAGGAAGGTCAAGGCCAGCAAGATCCCCATCGGGCCGCGAAGCGCCGAACCCATGGAGCGCAGGGGAAACACAGAACCTCCCGGTCTGGCCGTGACCTGGCGCGCTTCTGCCGGCAGCGACTCGGGCAGCAGCAGGGCGATCAGCAGCAGCGCCAGGAGGGATAACCCCCCACCGATAAAGAACGGGGTGGACAGCGAGCCGCCGGAAAACAGCCCGCCCAGACCAGGCCCCAGGATCGTCCCAAGACCCAGCGCCGCACCGAGCAGTCCCATGCCCCCGCTGCGGTTCCTGGAGGAAGTACTGTCGCCAACATAGGCCATCATGGTCGGCGTTGTGGCCGAGGATAGGATCCCCGACAGCGAGCGGATGACTACCATCATCCAGAACTGGGTAGCCAGGCCAAACAGGAACATGGTGATACCGTATCCGAGCACGCCAACCATCAGCACCGGTTTGCGACCGAGGCGGTCCGACAGGCTGCCCCACACGGGTCCAAAAATCAAGCGCATCACCGCATAGCTGGCCACCAGCACGCCCAGGTCGCGCCCACCCGCGCCCATCCGTTCGATATAAAAGGGCAGGATCGGGATGACCATGCCAAACCCCAGCATGACCACAAACAGGGTGAAACCAAGAACCAGCAAATTTTTGCGATTACCCAGATTCTTTTCCATAGCATCCAACCAATTCCAGCGAAATCTCTGCGCCCTCTGCGGTAAAGCTGTTTATTGAAGGGTGATCGTACCGCTGCTGCCGTCTACCGTGACCACCTGGCCGGAGCGGATCCGCCGGGTCGCCACACCCGTGCCCAGCACAGCCGGGATGCCGTACTCGCGGGCCACGATCGAACCGTGGCTGAGCGGGCCGCCAATATCGGTGACCACGGCGGAGGCCATGGCGAAGAGCGGGGTCCAGGCGGGAGTCGTGATGGCCGCCACCAGCACATCCCCTGGGCGCATCTGGTCGAAATCCACCGGCCCATTGAGGACGCGCGCTACCCCGGTGGCTTGCCCGGGGCTGGCTCCCAGGCCGCGGATCAGGCTGCCCTCCTGTTCGCCGGAATGGACACCGGCAAAAGCGTCCATATCCATGCCCAGGATCTTCCCTTTGCCGGGCAGCTGGGTGGGCGGGGTAAAGCGCTTCATACGGCTCCACTCCTGCCTGCGGTTTCTGATTTCAACCCCAAGACCCGTCAGCAAGTTGCCATTTTCCATACCCCGAACAGCCTCTTCGATTTCCGCAGCTTTCATCCAATAGATCTCCTCCGCGGTTTCCAACAGGCCCGCCGCCACAAAACGCCCACCCAGGTGGAGCAGCAGCTTGCGGATGACCGGATATCCCAAACCGATCTCGGCGATGCTGTCTTCGCGCAGGGGGCCGTATTTCTGGGCCCAGCCGAGTGTCTTGCGGAACCCCCAGGCTTTCAGGCCCTTCAAACGTCCGGCAACCGCCCGGCTGGCGGCTTCCCTACGGCCGGCGGAAGCCTGCTGCCGCTGGTAGGGATCCTTCCCCTGCCCGCTCAGGAAGAGCTTGATCGTCTCGATCAGCGGCGCAGGCTCATCCTGGGGCAGCGGGCTGGCAAAGTCCAGGTCGTATATGGCATACCCAAAAGCTTTGAGATGCGCCTGAATGCGGCTTTGCCAGTCCTGCCAATCCTGCACGTCTACCCCATGTGGGGGCAGCTCGTTCTGCAGACCGGCCACGATTTCCGCGGCGGACGATTGGCGCACGTACTCGGCCAGCGTCTCCCGTCCCTTGCACCAGGCTGCCAGATCGTAGAGCGATTTCTCGGCGCGGATCGGGGTGCTTTCGAAGCCCATTAAGAAGGTGGGCGCGGAGGCATCCTCACTCCTGCGGATCGATTTTTCATACAGACGGGTAAAAATACCTTCCGCACCCGCGGCGATCCCCAACGTGCTGACCTGCAGGGTAGTTAAATGATCGGCGGCGGCGCGCATGGCTTCGTTTACGCCCGCGAACAGATCGCGCGGGGACAGCTCCTGCGGATCTCGCGCATCCCAACCGGCAGCCACCTCCGCGTAATGCGGCAGGGCCTCATCTTTCCAGAGGGAAATACCATCGCGGATCATGCGCGGCATGGCGGGCAGCATGCGGAATACGACCAGCAGCAGCTGGCGTGGAGTGTAGCGGGTGGACAGATAAGCATAATGGTTGATGGTGGTCAGGTAGTTTTCGAACATGTCCAACGGCATACCCGCCAGCCGGCGCATCAGCGCGTAGATACTCGTGTTCACGGCTGGGACGATCATCGATTCGAATAGCGGGGTCAGCGGGCCGGGCATGAAATCCACGACGCTGCCGCGCATGTACTGGCCTTTAGGGTCGGGCAGTTTCCACTCCAGCGGGGCGGCCGCCTGTGGCTCCTCAGGGAGAGCCGTGATCGGGCGGGCCTGGAGGATGGCAGTCCGGCCGCCGGCCACGGCCCATTCGATATCCATGGGCATCGCATACAAGCTTTCGATCTGCACGCTCAGACGGAGGAGCTCATCCAATTCGCTCTCCTGGAGGGCCGGCCGGCGGCGCAGCGCGTCTGGGACGGGCTGCTCGACCGTCCCGCCATCCACCCGAACGGTCATCACCTGTTTTTCCGCGATCTCCTGTGAGATCACGCGGCCATCCTTTTTGTCCAACAGAAAGGTGTCCGGGGTAACCATTCCGCCCACCACGGCTTCGCCCAGGCCCCAGGCGGCATTGACCAATACCCGGCTGCGATCCCCGGTCAGCGGGTGGGCAGTAAACAGGATTCCGGCCGCGTCAGCCGGGACCAGGGTTTGCACCACCACGGCCAGGGCGACCTGGTCGGGCGCGATCCCCTGCCGGGCACGATAACCGATGGCGCGCGCCGTCCACAGGCTGGCCCAGCAGCTGCGGGTTGCCTCCAGCACGGCCTGCGCGCCCAGAATATTCAGGTAGGTGTCCTGCTGCCCCGCGAACGAGGCTTCCGGCAGGTCTTCGGCTGTAGCGGACGAGCGCACTGCAACCGCCGCGCCGGACAAGCGCTGGTAAGCCTCCAGCAGGGCTTGTTCGATCGTTTCGGGGACCGGTGAATTCAAAAAGCTCTCCCGGATCCGCCCGGAAGATTCTTCGAGGCTGGCCGGATTGTTCACATCGACAGTTTTCAGCGCGGCAAAGATCTCATTTTCCAATCCATTTTCGGCGACGAAGCTGCGGTATGCAGTGGTGGTGACGAAAAATCCGTCCGGAACCGGCAGCCCGGCGCTAGCCAGGCGCGCCAGCGAAGCCCCTTTGCCCCCGACCCGCTCGAGGCTCGCACGTGGATCCGATAAAAAAAGAATCAATTCCTGGTTCATGCCTACCTCCCTGCTATGTAATGTTTCATAATGGCTCAATTGTGCTGGGAGACCCTTACAGCCTCGGTAGTTTCAGAGCTTTTTTCTTTTCCTGTACCTTCGCGGATGCGCTCCACGGAGATCAGCTCCAGGTTCAGATCCCAGATCTGGGTCAGAATGCCGCGTAAAGCCGCCTGGTCAGGGATCGGTCCGCATAGGATGGTCTGGTTGATCCCATCCGTTGTCGTCTGAACCCGGATGGACAGCGCGCCCAACCAATCCGACCACTGCGGGTCGATTATGCCATCCACCAGAATTGTATAGATCGTTTGATTTTCCTGGGTCATGTGCTTCTCCATCCGGCAGGGCAGCCCGAATGGGGCTGCCGGTATCTGTCATCGACAGGATAAGGATACAACCAGGTTTGGGGAGACCACATCCCTAAATTTAGGGATTTCTTTGTTTGAGATGGGGATATTTACAACAAATCCAGCTCTTTTGCCCGCTGGGCGGCATCCAGGCGGCGGTGGACACCTAACTTGCCATAAATGCTCTTGACATGACTGTTGAGGGTGCTCTCCGCCACCGACAGCAGGCTGGCGATTTCCTTTGCGGGCAGGTTTCCGGCCAGCAGGCGCAGTACCTCCAGCTCGCGCTGGCTGAGCGGCTCGACCAGTCCCACCGCCGGCCTGGACGGCCGGCGCACCGGCTGCCCTGGTTGGTCCCCTGGGAGCGCCTCAAGCAAGCGGGCGGTGTAATCTGGGCAAACCTTGCGAGCGGCCGCTTTTTCAAGAAAGGAGATCATAACCGGCCCTTCATCCACAAACATGCGCACCCACCCACCCGGTTCGGCCTTCGTCAGGGCATATTCAAAGGTAGACTGCGCCTCCTCCGTATCCCCCAGTTTTTGGAGCGCCAGCGCGCGCAGCAGCTCGATCTCGATGACCAACATAACCCGATCCTGGCGGATCATCTCAGGCCGGATGGCATCCAGTACGGCCAGCGCGGCCTGCGCATTTTCCTGGGCGAGGAAAGCCCGCGCGTGAGCCACCTGTTCATACTTTCTCAGGTGGGCATCCAGCCAGGCCAATCCTTGCGGGCCAGGCCCCTGTGTTTGGTCTGCGCTGGTTATCTTCGCGCGCGCGAGTTTGTCTTCGAAATAGCGCAAGATGGCCTGGTTGTCTCCCTGTTTTTGCAGCACCAGCGCTTCATAAAAATTTACCATCCGGTCGTCGATCTCCGTCGTTTCCAAGGCCCGGGCTTCTTGCCGTGCCTGCCGGATGGCCTCATGGACAGCTGGGGAATCGCCCTGCGCCAAACGGCAGAAGGCCAGCGCAATCCAGCCTTCGATCGCACCCAGCCTGCGCACCTGGATAATGAGCCGGATACCTTCCTCGATCATCGCCCCCGCGGTATCAAGATCGTTCCATTCCCGCAGGATATGGCCCAACCCGATCATGGCTTCTCCGGCGACGGCCAGCCGGCGTCCATCCGCTCCCACTGCCCCATCGATCGCCTTGCGGTAGTGATCGCGGGCTAACGGCAGGTTCCCCTGGCGGGTGCGTGTTTCAGCCAACCTGCATAGGGCATTGACCCACATCATACGGTTTTCGATGGTTGCGCTGCTGCGTAGAAGGGATTCGAGGCTCTCAACTCGCTCATTTAAACCGATTTCGCTCGTCTGGCAGTAATTTTCAACCCAGGCCGCCATGCCGCGGTAGAAATCAGATGAGGCAGGTAGGACGGCCAGAGCGCCGCGCACCAGCCGTTCAGCCGTCTGAACCTGGGTCTGCAGGACAGCCAGGTACGCGCGCAGCACATCCACCTCCGCTGTCATACCGGATTTCAAAGCAAGCTGTTCCAATTCCTTTTCGATCGACCCCGGCGCTTCTCCGATCAAGATCAGACAGGTCAGGCGGTACAACTCAAGCAGCGGGCGGGTGTGTGCGACCCTTTCCGGAAGCGCCCGCAGCCAGCCCAGCAGGGTGGCAGTTTCCCCGCGCCTCAAAAAATCCACCGCCTCCACCTCGAGCAGATCTGCCGCCCGGTCTATTTCTCCAGCAGCGAAAGCGTGCTCGATCGCCGGTTCCACCATCCCGCTGCGTTCAAACCAGCGGCTGGCGCGCAGGTGAAGGCCGGGTATCCGGCCGGGAGCAGTGTTGCGCAGCTGTCTGCGCAGCAGATCGGCGAAGAGGTGGTGATAGCGGTACCAGGTGCGCGTCTCGTCCAGGGGGATGAGGAAGAGGTTGGAGCGCTCGAGGAAGCCAAGCAGGAAGGATGAGGGACCTACGGGGCTGAAGGAAGAATCTAAGGCTGAAGGATCTCCGGGAATGAAGCTGTCTTTTTCATCCCCGTAGGTCCTTCCGCCCCGAAGATCCTGGCTGCTCTCTCCAGGATCATCCTTTAAGAGTTCATCACATAAGCTGGCCGTCAGCCGGTCCAGGATGGAGGTGGAGAGCAAAAACTCTTGCACTTCTTCGCTCTGGCGGTCGAGGACTTCTTCGACCAGGTAATCGAGGATATAGCGGCTGCTCCCGGTAAATGCGCGGACATAGCGCTCAAGCTCGCCCGCACCCTGCCTGGAGTAACCCTGCATGGCAAGCGCTGCCATTTGCAGCCCGGCGGGCCAGCCTTCGGCGCGCTCGTTCAGCGCGGCCAGGTCCTGGGCAGATAGATCCAAACCGTTGGAACGGTTCAGGAAGGTAGTTACTTCCTCCAAAGAAAAGCGCAACTCGTTGAGCCGGATCTCAACCAGCTGGTTGCGGGCGCGCAGCCGCGGCAGGGGGAAGGCGGGGTCGGCGCGCGTGGCCAGCACCAGATGCATCTGCGGCGGCAGGTGATCCAGCAAAGACTGGACCAGCTGCAGGACGTGCGGATGGTGGATGACGTGGAAATCATCGAGGACAAGCGCAAAATCGCCCGGCAGAGTATACACCTGGTTGAGGAAGGCCGCCTGGAAATCGGACAGGTTTTCAATGCTGATCGGGCTGGCTGACCCGGCAGATTCGAGCTGCGCGAGGTTGAGCGAAACCAAATCCGGGAATATTCCCTGGAGGGAAGCACTTAAATAGCTGGTAAACCGTGAAAGATCGTTATCCCCCTCATCCAGCGACAGCCAGCCCACGGGAATTTTACTCTGGCGCGCCCATGCGCTCAGCAGGGTGGTCTTGCCGTACCCGGCCGGCGCGGAGACCAGAGTCAGCTTTTTGGAAACACCCTGATCCAACAGGCCCAGCAGGTGCGCTCGTTCAACCAGTCCCGGGGGCAGGGCGGGGATGGCCAATTTGGATTTGAGCAGTTGGATGGACATGGGGTTTCGAGCCTGCCTACAAGCCTGTCAAACAGAATGGGACCGGATAGATCTCCCATTCCCGCTGTTTACGACCCTCCATGGGACCACAATTTGGATGCAGGTCCCTTGCCCGGGTTGAGAAACAACCTCCAGCTTGCCTCCAATGGCTTCGGCGCGCTCGGTCATGCCGGCCAATCCCAGATGGCCCTCGCGGACGAACTGGATCCATCCGTTGGGCACGACAAAACCCTGCCCGTTGTCCTGCACTTCCAGAAAGAACTTCTCATGGTCCATGATCGTATGCACGGTAACCTGGCTGGCGCGGGCATGTTTGAGCGCGTTGATCACCGATTGTTGGTAAATGCGATACAGCGACAGGCAGGTATACTCTGGCAGCAACCTCTGGTCAGCCGCCAGATTGAGGCAGAACTCGATTTCGGGGTGTTCGTTTTGGATATGTTCCGCATGCGAGCGGATGGCTTTTTCCAACCCAAAGGGGGCCAGGGCTTCCGGCCGCAGCTCCCCGCAGATCGAGCGCAGGGTCCGGCTCACCTGGGTCACCATTTCTCGGACAGAAGCCAGGTCCTCCCGCTCTCCCTCATCGCTGCAATCCATACCCAGGACCTGGACTTTCATGGCAATCCCCAACAGATCCTGGATGGGCCCATCGTGCAGCTCTCTGGCCAGGCTGAGGCGCTCATCTTCCCGGCTGTCCATCAAACGGCGCTGGACCTCGCTCAACTCCGCCTCGACTCGTTTACGCTCGCTGATGTTTTCGATCGTACCGATGGCGAAACGCGGTTTCCCGGCCTGGTCGCGAACCAGGGACATGGAAAGATGCGCCCAAAACGGCTCCCCATCCCGGTTCACATACCGCTTTTCAAGCTGGTAGTGGCTCTGCTCTCCTGCGGCGAGACGGTTGAACTGGATCTCGCTGGCGGTGAAATCGGACGGCTCGGTAAAATCGCGGAAGCTCATCCGGTTGAGCTCTTCTTCGGTATATCCCAGCAGCTCGCGTAATACGTGATTGCTGCCCTGGATGCCCCCATCCAGCCCGACCAGCTCGATCCCCAGGGGGGATTCTTCAAAGATGGTGCGCAGGCGCGCCTCGCTCTCCTGGAGGGCCTGGGCAGTACGCTGCCGTTTGGCCATCTCAGACTGGAGCCTGGCATTGGCCAGGGAAAGCTGCTGCGTGCGTTCCTCGACCCGTTTTTCAAGCACAGCCTGCGCCAGATTCAACTGCTCTTCGTTTTGCTTGAGATCGCGCAGCAGCAAATTAAATGGCCGGTAAAATCCGGTCTGCACGATAGCCTGGAAGAGGCAGTAGAAGGCAACAATCTTGAAGAGATGTCCCAGCAGGTTTGCCGGTCCAAAAACACTCACGTAGTTTGTAAAGGCGATCTCACTGAGGATGCTGGTAACAATAAAAGCAACCAACCAGCGCAGCACGTCGGGATCAAAACTCTCACGGCTGCGCAGCAGGAATACCATCGAGATCAGCAAGAAAACTGAGATCAAATATTCGCTGATGATCTTGAAGGGCGTCAACCCGACCCCTTCGATGTAACAGGCTGGAAAAATTCGGTTTACAATCGTCACAACCAGGAGAACTGTAACCAGGAAGAAACCGCCCAGGATTATCCAATGGTTCAGTTTTCGCTTCAAAAAGAATGGGGCCGCCAGCAGCGCCAGGCTTTGCAGGTAGCGGGTGGCGATCCAGAGCTGGGTGGGAAGGTTGGTATCATACTCTTGAAAAACACCCATGCCCTTGAAGGCCAGCGTATGAAGCGTATCCAGGCTGGCGATAAACAAAAAGGCGATCCCCAGGAACAACAGATAATCGTTCTTCATTGACCGGCGTGCTGCCCAACCGATGATAAAAATACTAAAGGCGACGACGATGCTGAACAACTCCGCAACGCTGTGGAATAATAGATAGCTGTACTGGCTGGAAAGGGTGAGACCGCTCAGGGCGAGGCCGAGGATGATGAGTTGAGTGTACGGGGAGATACCGGCAATTTTTTCTTTGATCATCGCAGAGTTTACCACATCAAACAGGATAAGGAATCTATGACAACAGCAGCTTGCTGGAATCAGGGTCCGAAGGATCTATTCAATTATTCAATTGGATGGAGCTAAAGGTGAAGCATGACTGATGTTTTCATTATAACCTGATTAGCAGGTTTCTCACCAATTCTTTTGAATCGAACGCTCACGTTTAAGTTGCCAATCAATTTATAATGGTGCTACCGGTCGTCCAGATCTTCCATTCTATCGACCAGCGAGGATAATCCATTTAGCATGTCCCCCACCCTCTCCCCCCAGCAGCTCCTGCTGCTGCGACTGCGCTCACAAAGGCTGTACCGCCCAGAAGACAAGCCTTCGACGGCTGCCCGGGTCGTAAAGGCTGTCTGCGGCCTCCAGGCCCAGGAGCTGCCCGCCGCCCGGCTGTCCATCCGGGCGCGCAGCCTTGGGCTGACCGACTCCGGAGTAGAGACTACCCGTGTAGATGAGCACACCCTCGTCCAAACCTGGGCCATGCGCGGCACGCTGCACCTGCTGGGAAGCCAGGACCTTGGCTGGCTGGCGCCGCTGTTTGGGCCGATATCTATTTCCGCGAGCCGCAAGCGCAACGCCCAGCTCGGACTGGATGAAGATATTCTGCGCCGCGGGGTAGAGATAATCCGTGAAAACCTGGCCAAACGCGGAGCCCTGACCCGCGAGGAGCTGGCCCCCGAGCTGCGGGCGCGCGGCGTGCCCACAGAAGGGCAGGCGCTGATCCACGTGATCTACCAGGCGGCTATGGAGGGAGTGGCATGCGTTGGGCCGCTGCGGGGGAGCAAACCCAGCTATGTCTTGTTGGAAGATTGGGGGATCCGCCTGGAGCCTATGGATCCCCCAAAAGCCGCGCTGAGACTGGCCCAGCGCTATCTGGACGGGTACGCACCGGCCGGTCCGCAGGATTTTGCCGCCTGGTCGGGGCTTCCACTGCGCGATGCTCGCCAGGCATGGGAGGGATTGGCCGGCGATCTGGTTGAAATCGAGGCCGCCGGTCAGAAGTTATGGATGCCTGCTTCTCGGGCCAGTTGGTTGGAGGAGCCGCTGCCGGATGACCCCGTGGTGCGCCTGCTGCCACGCTATGATACCTATCTCTTGGGCTACGCCAGCCGCGACCTGGTTCTCCCCACCCGGCATGCTCGCAAGGTGCATCCGGGGGGAGGCATTATCCACGCCGTGCTGCTGGTCGACGGACAGGCGTGCGGGGTATGGAAGGCCCGGACCCGCAAAGGCGGGCTGCACATCGATATTGAACCGTTCGAGCCGCTGGCGCCGGAGGTAAAGGACCGGCTGGAGGAGGAGGTCCAGGACCTGGGACGCTTCCTGGGCAGTAATACGACTTATAGCCTCTGATTTGTAAACCATTTGTAAAGCAAAACGGGTTGACCTGGCCAGACCGGTATGCTATCCTGTTGACAACAGCTCAAACTTTACATTATCTTTGGAGACGAACATGGAAAGCGAACTATACCACTTTATGCGACTTGCCAGGCAGTTTAGCACTGGCGCAGAAGAGTGGGAATGCCCGGAATGCGGGCGGCGGTTTTTGGTTTTATTCCAACCCAGCTACCAAAAAATCATCCTGGAGGCCGGTAAATCGGCTGAGATCCACACCGGAGAAACGGGCGGCCTGGGCATGCCCGTTCTCAAAGCCCCCCTGGCTTTGGAGGACCACAAACTCAAAAAAGAGAGGGCCTCCCTCGAACCCTGGGTGCGCTGGATCGACAGCGTGGATTTTGAGGGTCTCTGGAACCGGGATCTCTAGTAGGGTGTATCCTAAGCGCAATAAGAGGAATCCCCGGTAGGCTTTACCGGGGAAATCCGGGTTGCTTTATAGAAAGATCCCCCATTGTCTCGAATCGATCCGTAAGCTACAGTGTTATAGGCTGTAAAGCAATTGTAAAGCGCGACCGGTTGTATCGCGGATCGGGTTGTGGTATTCTGGTCTAACTTGATTTCCCTTTATTAGATAAAGAAGAGGCGATTTCGAGCCTGCCAGATCCTGGTCAGGCTTATTGTTAGAATCATAGTGATCGCAACGATTTATCGATAGGATACTATTTATGGACGGAGAAGAAATGAACGTAAACGAGCGTCACGAAATGCGGCTAGTGCAAAGGTTCAGTACGGGCGCCGAAGAATGGGAATGCCCTGAATGCGGGCGGCGGTTTATCATTCTCCTCGAACCTGCTTTTCAAAAAGTGGTCCTGGAGACTGGCAATGAAACAGCTATCCACAGCGGCGGCAGCGGTGGATTGAGCATGATGGTTTCACAACCTCAACCTGTCCAGGAAGAGGTAAGCCTCGACGAGAGCACTCTCGATCCCTGGATGAGATGGATGGATACTGTAGACTTTGAAGCCCTTTGGAACAAGGGCGCTCAATAGACCTGCAGCAGCCCGCCCTCCAACATCGCCATTAACCCGGATCCCGGTACGGGTTTGCCAGAAGGATCCCCAAGGGCAACGACCGCTTCCAGGCGGTAAACGCCCACCGGCAGGCTCGCCCCTGAGATCTGGATGGTGACACTCTCGGCATGAGAGATCAACCCGCGGGCGGTGCCTACAGTATGCTGGCTGGCGCCGCCAGGATCGCGCGCATAGATGGTAGCCTTGTATTCCATCATCGTATCCGCGGGCCAGTTCACCCGGCTCAGGTCGAGGGTCAGGTTTACCCGGTAATCCTGGTCTTGGCGAAGAATACCGGAAGGTTTGCTTGCGCCTTCCATCAAAACCTCCAAATCCCTTAAACTTAATTCACCAATCAGGGGTACGTTAGAGGCTGCCTTCCTGAGAAGTTTTTCTGGTGGTCGATCCGCAGGATCCAGTGGTTCCGAAAGACGCCTTTCCCCACCCCTACCAGGCACAGCCAGCCTTAGCTGCGAGGCATGGATGATCGTATCCAGCAAACGCTCCTCGTCCCATCCCGCCCAACTGATTTCCGCTTTGCTCTGGCTGTGAACCAGCCTGGTGCGCCGGACCTGGTTTGATCCATCGAGCAGAAATTCAATGCTAAACATTTCGTAATGCTGCCGGCTGTCTTCCATACCCGGCAGCGCGTTCTGAGGTTGGGATGTCTCGGCGCTCAATTTCTGCGCCTGGCCCACCCAATCCTGGTCGGCAATCCGTTTGGGGGTGATCCCCACTAAATTTCCAAGCAGCACGGCAATTCGATCCGGATTTAGCTCCGCAAGCTGGAGGTAAGTCAGGATGCCGGCGGTGTGCAGCCGGTTTTCGATCCCCGCGCCAATTCCGTGGATCGCGGTAAAATCATCGGCTTCCGTTGGCCGGATGGTTTCTAACTTGTTAGAATGCTTGATATTCATCACCACCTCCTCTCCCGAATACCCTATACAGCGCCGTTGGTTACCGGCGAATCCCGCCCAGGAGATGGAACTCGGACAGGACTCGCCGGTATCCGATACGATCCGGATTATTAGACGGCGTTATAGATCTGGACCAAGGGTCCTTCCACGAAACCCGCCAGCTCGAGCGGGACGCCCATATTGTTGTAGGTAAGGATGGTGGTCAGCCGGTAAACACCGACCGGGATCGTGCTCGCCCCGATAGTGAAGTCCCGGTGGTACGCGCGGTTGGGAGCTGGGGGAGCCTCATTGAGGTTCACCGTCATCGTCGGCCCAATCTGGCCCGAGAAAGAGGTCCCGGCAATATCTTCGAGGTAGGTCTTGACGATGAACTCGCCCGCCATAAACGGCGCCATGGGACCAGTGAGGTTCCAGTTTACGATCACGTGCCAGGGATTGTCCTTCTCAATGATGGTCTGGGGTGTGCCTGGGTCGGCAGGATCCGTGACTACAGCGGTAATGTTGCCGGTGAGGAGTGCGGGGAATGGAGTTTCAAGAACAGCCATTTCAGAAACCCTCCTTATCATACGAACGATCTGAGTGGGAACCCCCGGCGCATCTGCGACCGCCAGGGTTTATATACCGGTGGGCCCGACCGGTAAGCACTCTGGTACTGTAGCACGAGCCGATTAACCAGGACTGTGAGAGGGCTTAATTTTGATCTTGCGGATTTTTAATTATCGTCAAACGGCTTCATGGCGGCGGATCTGTTCGTAAAGCGTGCTGGTGGGCAGAGAAGGAGTCACTTCCAATTCTACGCGAAGCGCCTCCGAACAGACCTGGAACTGGCGGAGAGCGAGATGATCCAAACCCTGGCGGGAATAACAGCGCATCAGGCGGCAGTGGATATCCTCACGGCAGTTATCGTAGGATAAAAGGATCTGGCACATGGAAACGCAGGCTGTATATTGTCCGGCAAGAAAATAAAACTGGCCCAGCCGGTCAAGGATCTCCTGATAGGCCAGGCGCAGGTTCTGGCGCATGGTAACCGGCCATTCTTCATATGGATCATCTGAGAGAAAATCCCCCTGATAGATTCCCGCGGCAGACTCATACTCTCGGATAGCTTCGTCTCGCCTGCCCTTTCTCTCTGCCACCCGGCCTTCCTGGACATGCCGCTCAAACTCATCGATATCCAGCCATAACTGCACTGCAGGCGCCAGGCAGTAAGCGCCGGCCTCATGAACCACCAGGTTTGCATCGCTGATCGAACGCAACGTGCGGCGCAGGCTGTATAACGCCACATTTAAATTGTTGCGGGCTGCCTTCAAGCTGGCATCCGGCCACAAAACATCCATCAGCACATCACGCGGTATGGGGTGTGCGTGATGTGCCAGCAGATAGCTGAATACAGCCCGGCATTTGGCGGACGGCCAGCGCTCGATGTGCTGATCGTTGACCGAGACGCTGAGCGGGCCGAGCAGGTGGGCGGAAAGCAGCAGCCCGGCGGGGCCCGGTATCTGCGCCGGCTCAGGCGGTCCGGCATCCACAACATCCGGCTGGGCTTCCCCGGTCACCGGGAGCGCCTGAAAATCCGCAGGCTGCGCGGCGATCTCCGCTTGGTCTGCCAGTGCAGCCGGCCAAGGGATGGGTTGGCCGACGGATGTAGTTGGATAAGGCGGGTTCGCTGCGGATGGATCAGGTCCGGGTTTTGGGACTTCCATTTCCTGGCGGGCCCAACGCCGGCGCAGCATTCCAAAAGCGCCCAGCAGCAGGGATAAGATGTTGGAGCTTTCCTGGCCGGAAGGGAGGGTTTCCGCACCATGCGCTTTGGAAATGGTTAACAGCAGCGGAGACGGCAGCGCTGGCGGGTAGGATGGGGACTGCTCGAATCCGCGCAGCGGGTCGCTCAATAACAGGTGGAGCTGTTGGGCGGCCTCGTGACTGGCGCGTTGGGTATCGAAATATGCCTGACGGTAGTTTTCGCTCTGGGCTTGCAGCTCGCGAAGGCTGCGGACCGAGCCTTCCGCCTGACGGCAGAGAGCGATCATCCAGTCGTCGTTCGTTTTCCGGGCGGCGTCACTGGCGCGCGCGAAATATTCGACCGCATTTTCTAACCGGTTGGTCAGGACTGCCAGACAGCCGGCCTGCCAGCAAGCCCAGCACTCCACCTGATCCAATCCGGCATCTTCTGCCAACGAGAGCACGGACAACGCGGATTTTTGGGCGAACGCCAGGTCATTTTGCCAGGCGGCCAGGGTATTTTCTGCTAGCATGGCACGGCACTGCCCCTCCGGGTTGGCCTGCTCTTCGAATAATTTACGGGCCGCCGAAAACGTGCGCCGGGCAACCTCCAGGCGCCCCTGGGATGTAATAATTTCACCGCTGTAATATACCAGCCAGGGCCAGTTTCCGAGGATCGAGACCGGGAGACCGGCCAACCAATCGCCAAGCATTTGCCACTGCCCATGCGCCATCCATTCTTCAGAAGAGCGAGCGATGGCCTCCGCTGCCGCATCCAGGTCGCCTAATTCGAAAAAAACGGGTACGGCCTGCTCGGCAGCCCCCTGGGCGGCGAGGAATTCGGCCGCCCGGTGGAGTGCGGTATGCTCGGGTACCGCCCCGGCGCGTAATGCCCGCTCCAGGGGTGCGCGCCAGACCTGATGGATGCGCGACCAGCCTCCGGAGACCTTTTGCAGCCAGGGCCCCGGCGGGACATCCGTCTCCCCCAGGGCAACCTGGACCAGGGATGGGTGGCTGTATCCCAGGCGCAAGATGAGCGCCACGGCCTGCAGTGCATCCACCGGCGCAGACGACAGCCAGGACCGGGCGAGTTTTGCCATCCACTGGTCCAACCGAATCGCCTGGTCCAGGCTGCGCAAGACCGATTCTTCTCCCATGGTCTGGCAGGCCTCCAACAAATCGAGGATAGCGCAAACCCGGCCGCCCGATAGATCGATCACCTGCGTGACAGATTTTGCCGTCAATCCAGGCGTGGCGCTCAACGTCAAGACGCGAGCCCCACGTCCATCCAGGCGTAGATCGGCAGATCCCCGCTCCAGGGTGGAACCCGGTAATGAATGGCGCGCGAGGGGTTGGGTAGAGATCAGGATGCGCGGCACCTCTGCCGGAAAAGCGGGCAAGAAATGGGCCGCCAGCAGATCGAGGAGAGGGGGAACATCCCGGATGACTTCCAGGTTTTGGATGACCAGGGCAATGGATGTAGAGAGCTGTTCACGCCATTCGTGGGCCAGGCTGGCAAAATGACCCGCCCAACCTGCCACGGTGCCCGGTTCGCAGGTCATCAGGTCGAGGGTCTTGTCTCCCAGTCCAGGAAGATAGCGCCGGGCGGAGTGAATGAGGGATTTGAGCAGCGAACCAGGGTCGCGGTCCTCCGGTCCAAGCCTCAGCCAGATCAGGCCCTTATTCTGATGGAACAAGACACCGGATAGATGATCTGTGGAAAGATAACCGGGGGGAGCGCTAAATAAAGTGATCCCGCCTTCGCCAGCTCGTTCGAGGACAGGCTGCCATATATTGGTCATATTCGGGATCGGCGGACCGCTTTTTGCGCTAAACGGCATCTAATTTCGCTCTTTCAGGGATAGACAAGAATCGCAGCCGCAGGCTGCCCTCACAATGCTATGTGCTGAACCGATACCCAACAGAGCTGCTTGACAACCAACAAAACAACCGCTGACAACTGCCAGCGGCGTAGAGCCTTTGCGTTCAAATCCCCCCAGGCGGCATTACTCAATTGTCCGGATTCGAGCCATTTCCCGGCTGCTTTCTGGACGGGAAACATCCATTCCAGACTTCATTCTACATCGCCCCGCTCCGGATTTCAATATTCGATATAAAAAGCAATTCTCAGCTTTTTGGAGATGGGGGAATTCCCTATGAAACAATAGGATATTCCCTAGGTGACCCGCTGGCTCAGCAGAAGTATGATAGAACAAAGCTTATATAAAGGACCAATGGATGAAGACAGAGCAGCAAGAACAAACCATTATCCGGGTCGTGATCGCAGATGACCATGCTGTTGTCCGGCGCTCGGTACGCGCGATGCTGCGAGATTGCACGGACCTAGTGGTCGTCGGCGAGGCCAGCACTGGGGTCGAAGCGGTCCGCCTGGTGGAAGAGCTCAACCCAGACGTTCTCTTATTGGATATGGAAATGCCCGGTTTCAATGGCTTGCAGGTCGCAGAGCAACTGCAGGCCAGCCATACAGATACCCGCATTCTGGTTTTGAGCGGGTACGCTGACCGTTTTTTTATCCAGGCAGTATTGGAACGGGGAGCCAAGGGATATTTGACTAAAGACGAAGCTCCCGACCTGATCATACAGGCGATCCGGGGGGTAGCACAGCGCCAGGAGGGCTGGTTGAGCCAGAGAGCGCGCATAGCCCTGGCTGTATAAAACCTATCGATTCCCATTACAGGGTCAGCCTCTCGCTGACCTTTTTAGGATTCAAAGCTACCCTCTTACCATTCCATTTGATTGTGGGGCGAGTATGCGCGAAATACTTTAGCTGTCCTCCCTGACGCTTCAAACCCCTCCTCCCTGACCAGTACATCCCCTGGATAGAACACTCCCTGGACAGTACACCAGGGACTAACGCAGGAACTAGCGCAGGGACTGCGCTAACCCTCCCCTGAAGCGAAGGGAACCAGAAAAGCCCCGCCCTTCAGGGAGGGGTTGGCCGAAGGTACTGGAGCATTCTTCTCCAGTGGGTGGGTGCTTTTTCCCACCCGGTCCCCATATGTAAACGCTCCCTCAGGAAAACAACCCTGGCGAAAACGGGCTATTAAAATTACAATGGAGGGCGTACCAAGGGGAGCAATCAAAACACCTATTCTAAAACTCGATAAAGCAGGATGACATGAGCAAAAGACAATTTCCGGACGGTTTTTTGTGGGGAGCAGCCACGGCTGCCTATCAAATCGAAGGGGCCTGGAACGTAGATGGGAAAGGCGAAAACGTGTGGGACCGCTTTACCCACCAGCCTTACCGCATTCTGAATGGGGATACGGGAGATACAGCCTGCGACCATTACCACCGCATGCCCGACGATGTGCGCCTGATGAAAACATTAGGGTTCCAGACTTACCGGTTTTCGATCTCCTGGGCGAGAGTGCTCCCCGAGGGGCGCGGACAGGTGAACCAGCGCGGGCTGGATTTCTACGACCGGTTGGTCGATGAGCTGCTGGCTGCCGGGATCAAACCCAATGCCACCCTGCACCATTGGGATCTTCCCCAGGCCATCCAGGATGTTGGCGGTTGGCCGCGGCGCGAGTCGGTGGATTGGTTCGTCGACTACGCGCGGTTGATGTTCGACCGGTTGGGCGACCGCGTAGCGATGTGGGCTACCCACAATGAGCCGGGGGTGCCTGCCTTTACCGGTTATGGGACGGCGCGCCACGCACCCGGGATCGAGGATATGACCCAGGCCTATCAGACCGTCCACCACCTGCTGCTGTCCCACGGCAAGGCCGTGCAGGCCTTCCGCGAGGGCGGATACCCGGGCAAGATCGGCATCGTGATCGATCTGTCCCAATTCCTTCCCGCCAGCCTTTCGGATGCAGACCGGGCCGCCTGCCAGCGCGCCTACCAGGAAAAAACCGCTCTATACCTCCAGCCGCTTTTTCACGGCAGCTACCCGGCCGAGCTGATGGAATGGATCGGCGCGCACCGGCCCAAGATCCAGGATGGCGACCTGGCAGCCATCCACCAGCCGATAGACTTTCTGGGGGTCAACTATTATATGACCTTCGCGGTGGCTTTCGAATCGCAGGACAACCTGCTCAAAACCCGCCGGACCCAGATCAGCGGGCCCAGTTGGGGCCAGACCGAGATGGGCTGGGGCATCTACCCGCCCGGACTGACGGCCGTGCTGGAGGATGTGCGCACCCGTTACGGCAACCCCCCGGTCTATATCACCGAGAACGGCACCGCCCTGATCGACACACCCGACGATACAGGCTTCGTCCGCGACTGGGGACGGGTGCAGTTCCTGCGCGCCCATCTGCAAGCCGCCCACGACGCGCTGCAGGCCGGATGCGACCTGCGCGGTTACTACATCTGGAGCCTGATGGATAATTTCGAATGGTCGTACGGCTACCAGCCGCGCTTTGGGATCGTGCGCGTCGATTACGACACGCTGAAACGCATCCCCAAACAGAGCGCGTTGTGGTACCGGGAGGTCATCCAGAATAACGGGTTTGAAGATTAAAATGAGTCGTGCTCGGTGCGGGCGATGATCTCATCCTGGAGCGATTCGCCCAGGTCGCAGAAATAATCGCTGTATCCGGCCACGCGTACGATCAGATCGCGGTAGCGCTCCGGGTTTTGTTTAGCGGCCCGCAGCGTGGCTGCATCCACCACGTTGAACTGAATGTGGTGCCCATCCAGCTTGAAGTAGGTGCGCACCAGGTGGACCAGCTTATCCAGGTCGGTCTCCTCTTTAAGCAGCTCGGGGGTGAATTTCTGGTTGAGCAGGGTCCCGCCGGTGCGGACGTGGTCCATCTTCGCAACCGAGCGGAGCACCGCCGTTGGGCCGTGCCGGTCAGCGCCCTGGACCGGAGAAACCCCCTCGGAAAGCGGCATCCCCGCGCGGCGGCCGTCCGGGGTTGCCCCGATCACCGATCCAAAATAGACGTGGACGGTGGTGGGGAGCAGGTTGATGTGGTAGGTTCCGCCCCGGGTGTTCTTGCGCCCATCGATGGCGGCAAAATAGGCTTCGAAGACTTCGCGCATCAGCGTGTCGGCGGCCTCATCGTCGTTGCCATACTTGGGGGTCTTATGGACCAGGACCTGGCGCAAGGCTTCGCAGCCGTCAAAATCGGCGTCCATGGCCTCCAGAAGCTGTTTCAAATCGAGCGTCTTGCGATCGTAGACATGATATTTGACAGCCGCCAAAGCATCGGTGATGGATCCCAACCCCACCCCCTGGATATAGCTGGCATTGTAACGCGCTCCACCATCGTGGTAATCCCTCCCGCGGGCGATGCAGTCATCGATCAGCAGCGAGAGGAACGGAGCCGGCATATACGCTGCGTACAGCCGCTCGATGACGTTATTACCGGTCACCTTGATGTCGACCAGATAACGAAGCTGTTTTTCAAAGGCCGCGAACAGATCTGCATAGGTGGCAAAACCGGCCGGGTCCCCGGTCTGTATGCCGACCTGCCGCCGGGTGCGCGGATCGATCCCATTATGCAGGGCTAATTCGAGCACCTTGGGAAGGTTGAAATAACCGGTCAGGTTGTAGTTTTCTTTCCCAAACGCGCCAACCTCCACACAGCCCGAAGAACCGCCCTGGCGCGCATCGGCCAGGGATTTGCCCTGGCGCACCAGCTCCTGAACGATCAGGTCGGCGTTGAAAATCGACGGCTGGCCAAAACCGGTGCGGATGATGCGCGCGGCACGCTTGATCAGGCGGTCGGGGTTCTTTTTGCTGACCTGGATGGACGAACTGGGCTGGAGCAGGCGCATCTCCTCGATCACATCCAGCAGCAGGTAGGTGACTTCGTTGACCGCGTCCGAACCGTCCGGGCGGATCCCGCCCAGGTTGATCTGGGCAAAGTCGGTATACGTACCGCTCTCCGCGGCGGTGACCCCGACCTTAGGCGGGGCCGGCTGGTTGTTGAACTTGATCCAGAAACACTGGAGCAGCTCGAGCGCGCTCTCACGGGTCAGGGCGCCATCCTGGAGACCCTGCTGATAGAAAGGCCACAGGTGCTGGTCGAGATGACCCGGGCAGAAGGCATCCCAGGTATTCAATTCGGTGGTCACCCCCAGGTGGACGAACCAGTAAGACTGCAGGGCTTCCCAGAAATCGCGCGGGGCATGCGCCGGAACGCGCCGGCAAACTTGCGCGATGCGCTCGAGCTCTGACCTGCGCTGCGGGTCGGGTTCGCGGGCGGCCAGCTCCTCTGCCATCTGGGCGTGCCGCCCGGCAAAACGGATGAGAGCCCCGGCGCAGATGTGCATGGCCTTGAGCTCTTCCTGGCGGGCGTAGGCCTGTGGGTCGTCGAGATAGTCCAGGCGGCCCAAGGCGGCCTGGATATCCTGCTGTACCTCCAGCAGGCCGCGGCGGTAGATCTTATCGTCCAGCACGGTATGGCCTGGCGCACGCTGCTCCATAAACTCGGTAAAGACCCCGGCCTCGTAGGCGGCTTTCCACGCGTCCGTCATCTCGCGGAAAATCAGATCGCGCATCGAGCGTCCCTGCCAGAAGGGGATGATCTCCTCGCGGTACACCTGGCGGTCGGAGTGGGAAACGTTAAAGGGGATCTTCTCGCGCGAGTTAAGGATCTCCAGGTCGGCCAGGCTGTGACAGCACAGCTCCGGGAAGGTGGGGGTAGCCTTGGGGGCGGGTCCCTTCTCTCCCACGATCAGCTCCCCCGGGTTGATGCAGATGGTTTTATGTTCCAGCAGGTACTCGAATGACAGGGCGCGCTGGACGGGGGTGGAGACCAGGCTCGCATTCTGGCGGTAGAATTCGGTCATCAGGCAGGCGCGCTCTATGGAAATCGACGGGACGGCCGCAAGGCTCTGCTCGCGCAGACCGGCAACTCGCTGGTTGATACTCATGGTTTACCCTCCCAGGTGTACTTCAAGTCCATAGCCTGCCAACACCCCGGCCAGCTCTTCCTGCTCCTCCCTGGAAGGCGGGACTGCGCCATCCAGGCGGTATGGCCGGTGCATGCGCCGGTATTTTGCGGCGGCGGCGGTGTGGTAGGGCAGCAGATCGATGCGCACGCGCCCGGGCAGACCGGCGACCAGCTCCCCCAGCCGGCAGATGTTCTCCATCTCCGCGCTGACGCCCGGGATGAGCGGGACGCGCAGGATGACGGGATGGCCCAGCTCGAGCAGGGCGCGCAGGTTTTCGAGGATGCGCCGGTTGGAAACCCCGGTATACGCATGATGGCGCGCATCGTCGATCAATTTCAGATCGTACAGGAACAGGCCGGTCAGCGGCCGGATGCTGTCCAGGACCGGCCAGTCCACATATCCGGAGGTGTCGATAGCGGTGTGGATCTCGCGCGTGCGGCAGGCCTCCAGGAGCGCTCGCAGAAAAGCGGGCTGGGCGAACGGTTCGCCGCCCGAAAAAGTCACCCCACCACCCGATTCGTCGTAGAACGGGATATCCCGCTCGATCTCGGCGACCACCTGGGCGACGGTCATCTCGCGCCCGGCCATTTCACGCGCTTCGCCGGGGCAGGCGGAAACGCACTCCCCGCACAGGCGGCACAGGTCCGCCTGGGTGGAAAAGCCATCGGCGGCCGGGACAGCCGCTCCCACAGGGCAGACCGGCAGGCAGGCGCCGCAGCGGACGCAGCGTTCCGGGCGCAAGAGCAGCTCCATGGTCGGGCTCTGGCTCTCCGGGTTATGGCACCACCAGCAGTCCAGCGGGCAGCCCTTGAGAAAGACGGTGGTGCGGATACCCGGGCCGTCGTGGACCGAATAACGGCGGATATCGAAGACCCAGCCGCGGTCGGAGGTGGGAGAGGTTACCTTTTTGGGTTCCATGTGTCTGGTGGTCAAGCTAAACCTAACCGCAAAGGGGCAAAGAGGCGCAAAGAAAAAGATCCATCAAAAGGTCTTCCACGAAGTACACGAAGAATTTCTAAATACCCCAAGTTGCCACCCTAAGCATGTCATTCTGGGCCCCGGCCGAAGGTCTTCCCCTTAGGTCCTGGAGTCCAGGGCGGGGCGACCCAGTATCCCATTCGAACCACATCATCGGCCGCCTCCGCGAAAGGTGAAAGTGGCATGCCGGATGATGTAGGGGCACGGGAATAATTTCCAGGATCTGTGTCCGTCGATCCAACCCCGTGCCCCAACACTCGTGGCGAGACCACTTCGGTCTACGGCCCGAACGGGGGGCTGGGTCAGTCGCAAAAAACGCTCCTTCAGGATGACATATTTTCTGGTTCATCATAAAAGGTAGCAACCTGAGTACCATATAGTTTTTGTGTCCCTTTGTATGCCTTTGTGGATTCTATACTTTTTATTTTCGTGGCCCTTCGTGGATTTTATGTTTTTACTGAGCCTTTGTGGATTCTTCCTCCAACCAGGCGAAGATGTTTTGTTCGAGGACTTTGAGGGGGATACCGCCTTCAGAGAGGAGCGCATCGTGGAAGCGGCGCAGGTCGAAGCGCGGGCCGAGACGCTGCTCGGCGGCGGCGCGCAGCTCGCGGATCTTGAGCTCACCCACCTTATAGGCCAGGGCCTGCCCGGGCCAGGCGATATAGCGGTCGACTTCATTGGCGATATTGAGCAGCGCCAGGGCGGTGTTGTCGGCCATATAGTCGATGGCCCGCTGGCGGGTCCAGCCAAAAGCATGCAGACCGGTATCCACTACCAGGCGAGCCGCGCGCCACATCTCGAAGACCAGGCGGCCAAAATCGCTGTAGGGGTCCTGGTAGAAGCCGGCTTCCAACCCCAGGCGCTCGGCATACAACCCCCAGCCTTCGATAAAGGCGGTCGCTTCGCCAAAGCGGCGGAAGTTGGGGAGGCCATCCATTTCGATCTGCAGGGCCAGCTGGAGGTGATGCCCCGGGACGGCTTCGTGCAAGGTGAGGGCTTCGTACTCGTAGAGCGGGCGGCTGTTGAGATCGTAGGTATTGACGTAATAAAAACCGGCCGTCGAGCCGTCTCCGGTAGGCGGAAAATAATACGCGGTGGTGTTCCCCGGGGCGATGGCTTCGGGGATCTGGCGGATGCCATACGGGGTGCGCGGCAGCACGCTAAACAGGCGGGGCAGCTCGCCATCCATGCGCTTGGCGATGAGGGCCACCCGGGAAAGAAGCTCTTCGGGGGTTTGGACAAAAAAACGCGGGTCCTGGCGGAGCGCATCGGCAAATTCACGCAGGCTGCCCTGGAAACCAACCGTGTGCAGCAAATCTTCCATCTCCGCGCGGATGCGGCGGACTTCGCCCAGGCCCATGTCGTGAACCTGGCGCGGAGTCAGGTCCAGGGAGGTGTACCGGCGCACCCGGTAGGCATAGAAGGCTTCCCCATCCGGGAGGGCGGAAGCGCCCACCGCTTCACGCGCGCCGGGCAGGGCTTCTGCCTGCACGTACTGCAGCAGGGAAGAGAAACCAGGGACGACCGACTCCAGGATGGCGGCCGCTCCCATTTGGGCGAGACGGGCGCGCTCCGCTGCCGGGATGCCCGCCGGGAATTTTTCGAAGGGCGGGTAGAACGGGCTGGCAGACGGATCGCCGACCACCTGGGCCTGGAGCGAAGCGTCCACGCCCTCGAGAGCCGGGCGGGCGGCGGTATAACCGGCCTGGATGCCGGCGCGCATCAGCTCAATGTGATCCTGGAGCAAATCTGGCACGCCGCGCAGACGCTGGATATAGTTCTCATAGTCCCGGACCGTATTGAATGGGGAGATATCGACCAGCTCTGGGAGGTAGACCTGGGGGCCGAAGATGCGCGCCAGCGGGGTAAAATGAGCGCCAAATTGGAACTCGGCCAGCTGGCTTTCGAGCTCGGTTTGGAAGAAATCCGCATTCAGCCGCGCGGCGGGCGGAAGATCCTCGCGCGGGATGGACGCCAGGCGGGTCAAGAAATCCCGGGCCTGGGCGGCGCGGCGCTCGAAATCGGCTTCCTTGAGGGAGGGCAGGCGGTCGTTATAGCGGTGGTCCCCGCAGCGGGTTGCGAAGATGGGGTCTTCGCGGACGCGGTATTCCCACTCTTCCGCGATCAAAGCGTCCAGTCGAGTCTGCGCCTGTTCGGTTGCCATATGCATGTCCTCTCTGCCGGGGCGTTCGGGGGTGTGAGCTGCTGCTACGAGGGATATTATAAACCGCTAATTGAGGGAATGGGGGGGGTGAGGCAACGAGGCAATGAGGGGATGAGGCAATTCGGCGATTCGTCAACTCGGCAATCTGCCAATGATGCGGGCTGGGGGGTCGTGAGGGGATTGAATTGATTAAAAAAAATTCAATGGGAAACAATGGGGGAAGGAAAGGATGAAAAAAGGCAATCCCTTGATTAGTACACTCGCTGGAAGTCCGCAGGGACTACGCGTACGCTCAGTAAGGACAGGACCCTGACTAAGACGTCCGGGGCAGGCGGGGGACTGGGTTTTTAATGTGCGAGGGTACAGATGGATGAATGTCAAGTGAATTATAGCACAAATGTGCTATAAAAGGAAGGGGTGCGGGATGGGCATCCTGCGGATCTTGCGGTCCGATTGGGTTTTCCCATAAAGCAAGCAGACACCGGGTGTTGAAGAAAACACCCGGTGTCTGATCCATCGATACGTGTTTCTCCGACCGGGGCTTCTTGACTTTGCCGACTGGTTTTACTATATTTAGTATTAACCGATCCAAGCAGTCATCCCAAGGGGAGAGCCGCGATGAAACCGACCACTCGCAAACTGGACGCTCGCTCGCTGCTGATTGGCCTGGCTGCCGGCGCCGGCGGCGTCCTGGCAGGCCAGGCCTTCTTCAACCGCCATCCCGACCGGCGTCTCGAGCAGAACCTCGTCAACCGCGCGATGGACCGCAAGCTCAAGGAGGTCGCCGCTTCCGATACCATCCGCCTGGACTTCGAACACCGCTACGTCGTCTTTTCCGACCATCACAAAGGCGCCCGCAACCTCGCCGATGACTTCGTCCAGTGCGAGCAAACCTACCTGGCGGCTCTCGACTATTATTATGAGCGCGGCTTCACCTTGATCATCCTGGGTGACAGCGAAGAGCTGTTGGAAGAGACCATTGGCGCAGCCGTGCCTGCCTATCAGAACGTGTTCAACAAAGAAGCCCGCTTCCACCCCGACTGCCTCATCCGAGTTTATGGCAACCACGACATCTACTGGCAGGTCGAAAGCCTGGTCAGGCAGCATATGGATCCGTTCTTCCCGGGCGTGCGCTACCGCGAAGGCCTCTTGTTACAGGTCATGGACGGCGAACAGGTTGGCGGAGAGATCTTCCTCATCCACGGTTTCCAGGGCACCCTCACCAGCGACATCTTCTCCGCCCTGGCAATGTTTGTCCTTCCCTTTTACCGCGATTTCCAAATTAAAACCCGGTTTGGCAGAACTTCTCCCTCGCGCGACGCCTGCCTGCGCTCCGAGCACGACAACCACCTCTACCGCTGGGTCAGCCAGAAACGCAAGCTGATCCTCATCGCCGGGCACACCCACCGCCCCGTGTGGAGCTCAAAGACCCACCTCGAGAAACTGGTCGAGGAGCTTGCGGCTTTGCTGCGCCTGCCGCCAGACCAGCGCCCCGACAATTTCGATGAGCTGATCGTCTCCAAGAAGCGAGAAATCGAAGAAAGGCAGATCAAATACCCCCCTTGTACGGATATCGTGAAAACCCGGCCTTCCTACTTCAATACCGGCTGCTGCCGCTTCGCCGACGGCGACATCACCGGTATCGAGATCGAAAACGGGGGGATTTCACTCATCAAATGGGGCCGGCAGGCCGGCGACATCCAGCGCAGTATATTGGAAGCGAACTCTTTGACCGAGATCTTTCTCTCGCTGTAGGGGGAGAAGGAAGTAAATCGTAAATCGTAATTCGTGATGCGTGATTCGGAATTCGGTGAAGGGGCTCGATCCGGCGTCGCTTAGCAGTCTCAAAGTATGAGTAGATCCATTACAAAAACACGAAGCGTGAGAGCAGCTGCTCTCACGCTTCGTGTTTTCTAATAGAACTATCCTATAAATCGTAAGTTCTCTCGACGCCTTCCTCGAGGATGGCGTTCTCTTCACGCAGTTCCTGGCTGCGCTCCATCTGTCCGCGGGCGCGCTGGATTACTTCCGATGCCCGGCTGCGGGTCTCATCCACGAGCTTGACGGCCTGGTCACGCACCTGGTTGGTCTTTTCCTCGATCACCTGCCGGTTTTCCCGACCGGATTGGGGCGTAAATAACAAGGCAAGGACCGCGCCCACCAAAGCGCCGATCAGCAATCCGTTCAACCAGGAACTTATGCGGCCTTCATACACGATCACTTCTCTGCCTTCCATAGGAACTCCTTCTTTAGACTCCATGGGACTGGTTTTTTATACTATAAACCATTCGACCTGGGATTCATATCAGGTATCTTCCTAATAGTCGGGTAGGGGAATCCCTAAGCAAATATTTAGCCGGCCAGACCGGCCCAGCGCAGGATAGGGGTGAGGATCCCCTCGGGGCGCGGATCGATGACCTGATTGACTCGCTCGAGGACCTCAGGTGGGCTGTCCAATGGGGCAAACGAACGATCGACCAGACCGAACATGCCCAGGTCGTTGCCCCCATCCCCCACTGCGAAGAGGGGCACACCTTCAAAGCCCAGGCTGGCCACCAGGGAGATCAGGCCGGTGCCCTTATGCGTGCCCTGGGGAGTGCATTCCATGATGGTTGACATGCTGTAAGCCTGCTCGACGGGCAAAGCGCGGGTCCGCTCGACCACCTGGCTCAAGCGTTCCGGCTGATCTGAAATACACATCATCTTACTAAAGACGCAGCCGGGGCTGTCAGCGCGAAACGGCTGGTAAGGTAAACCATAATAGGCGGCTTCGAGCATGCCAAATTCAGTTGGCCAGAGCATGTGCATCTCATCTGGGGTGGAGAAGAGGGTAAAGAGATCGGGCGTATCCAGGCAGATCTGGAGCAAGCGCTCCTGAACACCGGCAGGAAAAGGGAAATACCCCTGCAGGATTTCTCCGGGCCGGTAGGTAACCGTCCCGTTTTGAGTGACCAGGGGGAGGGGCAGGGGCTGGTTAGGGAACACGCGGTTGCGGGCAAACGCCTGGCGCGCCCCTTCCAACACCCGCCCGGTAGCCGGGATAAAACATACCTGGCGGTTGTTCTGCAAGATGTGTAAATCGGTGGGATGGATGACGCCCTGGTGGTCGAGCAGAGTCCCATCCAGGTCAAAGCAGATGATAGCGGCGGGTTTCATAAGGTCCAATCCATTAAAATCGGGACGGATCTATCCAGTCCCGGTCGATATCTTATCACAAAAACCTGGATAGGGGAGTCCCTATTCCCTTCAAGGGTTTTTCCCAATTGAAACCAGGCCGCTTTTCTATATAATGAAACCATGGAGCCAAGCCTGGTCTATTTGCCTGTTTAAATACCGGGGCGGCAGGCGGTTGATAGCGCATTCGTGTAGATGCAGGTTGATCATAGTGCACTGGTAGAATGGAAAAGGGTCATGGATGGCAAACCGTCCAATTCCCTGCCCGAGATCCGGGTCGTCCTGGCCGACGATCACCAGGTTGTCCGGGTGGGGATCAAAAAAATTTTAAGCCGTACGGAGGATATTCGGGTGGTAGGGGAAGCAGTCAATGGGGTAGACGCGATCAACATGGTCATCGAACACAAACCCCAAATCCTTCTGCTCGATATCGAAATGCCCGGGGTCAGCGGGCTGGGGGTCGCTCAACGCTTACGCGAAGCGGGCTCGGATGTAAAAATCCTGGTGTTGAGCGGTTATGACGACCGCGAGTACATCCATGCCCTGCTCGAGGAGGATATTGCCGGATACCTGGTAAAAGGCGAATCGCCGGAGCGGATCATTACGGCCATCCGCGCGATCGCCCACGGCAGCGGGGGGTGGTACAGCACGCAGATCGCACCGAATATTGCCGATTGGGATTCAAAGCACGTGTAGAAATAAAGAACCACTAAAACTATAAACACGAAGAGACAAAGAGCACAAAGATTTAAACTTTTGTGCTCTTTGTCTCTTCGTGTTGAATGCTTTTTAACGTGAATTCGGGATAAGAGTTTTTGGGAGTTATTTTGTGCGGCACTCCTTACAGTCGCCGCACAAAATAACTCCCAAAGCATCTCTTTTTCCTTTATCCCGAACTGACGCTTTTTAGATTATTTCAAACGGACCGGGTTGGATAGGACGCCGATTTTTTCGATCTCCACCTCGACCCGGTCGCCATCCTTGAGGAAGACCTTGGGGTCGCGGAACACGCCTACTCCATTGGGAGTGCCGGTTGCAATCAGATCGCCCGGCT
>Ga0105104_10000191_pt1 | contig 46030 bp, 31 predicted proteins | sample PPLLaktember2015_3_FD_87034 | JGI IMG/M metagenome (GOLD analysis project Ga0105104, IMG submission 87034) | Freshwater sediment microbial communities from Prairie Pothole Lake near Jamestown, North Dakota, USA - PPLs Lake P7 Core (6) Depth... | ecosystem: Environmental > Aquatic > Freshwater >... | reverse complement strand
TTTTGAAGGTGCAATGGAGCTGATCGAAGCCATCGATCAAGGGACCCAGTCTTGGAACCAACATCGTCATCCCTACCTCTGGCGCAAATCCTACTCCTACAATCACTTATGAGATGAACCACTAAGGTCTCCCCACCAAATCATGCAAGAAATCAGCCGCCTGGTCCGCACCATTCATCTGGTGAGGCGGGCGGCGGCCTAAACCGGTCAGTTTCTTCACCTGACTGGTCCAGCTCCCATCCGAAAACTCATCCAGGCCAATCTCGAACCCTGCCATTTCCGCCTGGATAAATTCAACCAGGCAACCGGATTCGCGGAGGTGCTTGCGCGTCACATAGCCAAATGGGACACCTGCGGTGTAAGCTTCGGCGAGGGTGCTGTAACCTACCTTGCCGACCACGCCATCGCAGGCGTGGATCAGGTCTGGATGATAGTATTCTGAGTGGTGGGGGAGTAAGACCAGATTGCGTTCCAAATGGGTCTGCTCTGAAGCGCCCGGGATAATGAAAACCGTATCGTCCCAGGCAGGCAGCGAATGGATGAAAGTATATTGTTCCTGGATCCCCCCCATGGTTACCAGTACCGCGCAGGTCGTTTCGGGGATCCCCAGCTTCTCGCGGGTGACAGCGCGCGGGGTGCGTGGAGTGCGGGCAACCGGAGCGGTAACCAGGCTGGCTGCGGGGTATTCAACGCAAAAGGGACGGGTCTGAATATGGTAAGCCGGCCTGGCAAATAGATCTCGCAGGATTTCAATAAAGGGTTGGAAACCGGGCTCTAAAGAAAGATATCCTGTGTAGATCCAATCCCAGGTAAAATTTTCCACCAGGACAGAGGGTACCCCGGCTCGCTCAGCCGCAAGGATGCCCAAGGGGGAAATGTCACACAGCACCAGGTCGACCTGCAGGTCGACCAATTTGGCAACCAGGACGTCAAAACGCTCTTCATCCGGTGGGAAAAATGCTGCGAGCCGGCGCACCGTTTCAGGCAGATCCTCGAGCATGGCAGTCTTTTGGGCCAGGCCGACATCTGCCGGATAAGGATGGTATGAGACAGATCGGGAGAGCGAAGTTTGAAAAAACCAGGCTGGGACCTGGGTAAACAAATGAACCTGGTTTCCCAGGTCCTTATGCATCAGTGTTTCGAGAATGGCACTGGTTCGGGCGGCATGCCCGAAACCGTGGGCCGAAATAAAACAGGCGATCTTCAAGCTCATGCCTTCCCCGGATCGACCCATTTTTTTTCATCTAACCGGCGGATCATTTCAAGGGTAAACGGAAATACTTTGCTCAATACCGATGGGTTCATTTTGTCTACTGTGTCTGAGAGCATGTGCCAATAGGGACCGTCGCCTTGCCGGGTCAGACCCATCAGTGTGATTGCCGGAATTCCATTACGCAGCGCATCCGCCATTTCGGTGTTCCCGCCGTTGATCTGAGTTGGGTATGCGCCCCACTCAGGATATTGGTAGGCCAGATCCTGAGCCATACGCACCATGTCAGGATCGGAGTTAAAGGGGACGATGATGCCCTCTTTTTCCAACCAGGCTGGACCCGCGCACCCGAGCATCTCAAAGGCAATCGCGCGGGGATTTTTGAACTGACTGCGGTAGCGCCGGAAAAAATCGATGGCGCCGTAATGCTGTACTTCTTCACATCCGGTACAGACCAGCCACAAGCGCGTATTCTTCAATGGTTCCGTTAAGAAGTGCTCGGCCAGGGTCAGGACCATACCGACTGCTGAGGCGTTATCGTTGGCGCCCGCGCTGAACGGGGTGCGATCGGCTTCCAGGCATAGAGCAGCAAGCAGGATGGCAGAAACTGCCGAGAGGATCGTTAACGGCCAAATCCAGGGCCACTGCATCAGGGCTCCAAGGAAATAAAGGATCACCTGGCCGAAAAAGGCTGCAAATGCCAGCGTGGTGAAGATTTTATAGGCGGCAACCCAGTTGGAAGAACGAAAGATCAGCGGCGTCCGGTGGCTGTCGATATGGCCGATTAAGATCAGGTCCTGGAGATGCTCGCCGGCGGGAGGCAGACTGGCGACTACATTCTGGCTATCCCCTTTTGCAACCAGCTTCCGCCAGAGATTGTCGCGGAAGCCCAGCTCCAACAATTCGGAAGTCAGCGCGACCAGCGAGATGACAGCGGCGACAGTGGCGGTGAGCCTGCCAGCTAACGGATACAGGATGAAAGCCAGTAATAACACCACTGAAGCAAGCAGATGGGGCTGGTAGATCGAGCGGGCGCTCTTAAAGGCGTCCATGGACGGTTCTAAACCCAGATCCTGTAAAACTTTGAGACAGTATTCGGCGCCCTTGCGTTCGGCGGGAGTAGTGGAGCCCCGGGGTCCAATCTCCTCAGCCAACATACGGATATGGGCCAGCCAGGTCTCGATACGCGGATGAAGATGGCCGTTGGGGTGTTGGGCTGGCTGGATAGGATGGAAAGACTGATGCATGTGAGATCCCTTCTAAATTGATTTAGGGGTTATTTTCAGACGTTCCATCATCCGGTTGGGATCTTGAATGACCTTAAACTCGCCATACCGTCTGTAGAGATCGTGGGCATCCTGGGTAACCAGGAGTATCCGTTTGATCTCCCTCAGATCCGGGTGGTTTATTACCGTCTGAATGAGCCATTTTCCCAATCCTTCCCCACGCTGGGTCTCATGGATGAATACATCGCACAACCAGGCAAATGTGGCATAATCCGTGACGATGCGGGCAAAACCGACCTGCTCGCCGGATTTATATAGACCAAAGCCAAGCGAATGCTCTAAAGATTTCCGGACCAACTCAATGCTGCGGCCTTGCGCCCAATAGGAGCGGTTTGAAAGGAAACCGTGGATGACATCGATTTGGAGCTTAGAGGGATCTGTGCTGATCAGATATTCGCCTTTTTGTGCTTCAAAGATATCCATACCCGGCTCAATTCTTGAGATAGCGGTCAAACCAGCGGACGATCTGCTGGAGACGAGCTACACGGCGATCGGTGCGGCCATCGCGGGAAAGCCCATGGAATTCATCGGGAAAACGGACCATCTCACATTCAACTCCCAGGCGTTTCAAGGCGACAAATACCTGTTCGCCCTGCTCGATCGGGCAGCGCAGATCCATTTCATTATGGATTACCAGGGTAGGCGTGCGTGCATTACCAATATATTTTATGGGTGAGTGATCCCAAAAGGCTGCCAGATCTTCAAATGGGGGGCGGTTACCAAAGATTTCCTGAAAGCTCCAGTTAAAATCGCTGGAGCCCCACATACTGACCAGGTTGCTGACACAACGCATGGTGACAGCTGCTTTGAACCGGTGGGTATGGCCGATGATCCAAACCGTCATATACCCGCCGTAACTCCCTCCAGCGACTCCCATCCGGTCAGGATCGATAAACGGTTTTTTCGCGATCAGATCTGTCCAGGCCATTAAATCCGCGTAATCTACGTTCCCCCAGTCTCCCCAAATTGCGGCAGCGTGCTCCTCACCGTAACCCCGCCCACCCCTGGGATTCGTAAAAAAGACAATGTATCCCTGGGCCGCCAGAGTATAGAATTCATGCATGAAGTAGGCCCCGTATTGGGTGAGTGGACCCCCGTGGATTTGCAGGATGGATGGATATTTTTTGGATGGATCGAACCCAGGTGGGTAGAGAATCCAACCCTGCAGATCATTCTGGTCAGCCCCTTTATACCAGACCTCCTCAAAATGACCCAAATCGACGTCCTGGAGCAGCGCCTGGTTAAGATTGGTCACCTGGCACGCCTGACCGGTCTCCAACCCGCAGCAGAAAAGCTGGCCCGGATCGATGAGAGTTCCATAAAAATAGACCAGGTTTTTCTGGGTGCGGTCCAGACTAAAGCTGCCGACAACACCGCCCTCATTGATCACCGGGCTGATTTTTTTGCCATCTACAGAGATCTTATTGAGGATCGTACTTCCGTGGACGGTTACCGGAAAGTAAATAGAAAGGTTATCGTTCGACCAGGTTGGCGGCATGGTTTCGGGTGTACTCAAGTCGTTGATCGTCCAGGCCGAGACATTCAGGTCGAAAGTCTGGGTCAGGTTTACCGGGGGCAGCGAGCCATCCACGCTGGTAACCCATAACCCCATATTGCGGTAATCCCGGCCTTCGCCTTCATAACCATAATAAGCGATCCGTTTTCCATCGGGAGAGAAGCTGGGCTGCCCCTTGTAGCCCACCGGTGCAGGCAGGCAAATGATTTCTCCGCCCTGGGCAGGCATCAGATAGAGATCGATCCGGTCAGGGAAAAAGTCGGGCTGTTCGCTGCGATTGGAAACGAAGGCAATCCATTTTCCATCTGGGGACCAGACCGGATTTTGCTCATCGTAGATGGGGTGATCGGTCAACTGCCGCGCATCGCCTGTCTGCGCATCGACGGTCCAGATATGGGTACGCTCTTTTGGGAGGTAACCGACGCCGTCCAGTTTATAGAAAACGCGATCAACATGCCGGTATATGACCCCAAGTTTCTTCTTCTGCTCATCCTTTTCCATTTCGATGGTTTCTGGATCGCTCTTGCGGACGGTACAGAGGATCTGTTTCCCATCCGGGGACCAGGAGAGGTCGCTGATGGAACCGTGGATATCGGTGAGCGGCCGCGCCTCACCCCCCGAAAAGGGGAGAATATAAATCTGTGCCGGGCGATCCGGATTTCCACGGTTTGATAGGAATGCGATCCGGTTTCCTTCAGGAGACCAGCATGGTTCAACATCACTGTGATCTCCAAAAGTGAACTGCCTGGCAGGACCTCCGTCACAGGAAGTAACCCACAGATTTGCATATTTCTTCTCTGTTTTTCGGTCGATGCGCTGCTGAGAATAGATGACCTGTTTCCCATCTGGGGCTATCCGGGTCCCAGAAATCAATTCGAATTGATAGAGGTCATCCGCACAGATTGTTCTTTTCGTAGAAGAGGACATAAAGCAACCTTTCCTGTGATTTTCCTGCGAACCTGGAGAGAATCATAAAAGAGGATTAGTGATATGATTACTGAATTATTCCGTTGGTTTGGAGATAACTAACAGGTTTCTTCATTTTGACCGTTCTATTGTAACTCACCTGAGGAAAAGATATGGGGATATTTTACATTCCAGAAAGCGCGATGGTAATTGTTGCTCACCCGGATGATATCGAGTTTAGCTGTGCAGGGACCCTGGCGCGTTGGGTAAAAGCGGGTACACGCGTCTCCTACGTTTTGTGTACAAGCGGCGAGGTAGGGATCGCGGATGCCGGGATGACGAAACAAAACGCAACCGAGATCCGTGAGGCAGAACAGAGAGCCGCGGCTGAAATCGTTGGCGCCAAAGAAGTTGTATTTTTGCGCGAGCCAGATGGGATGCTGGTGGCTACCTTGGATTTGCGGAAAAAACTTGTCCGCGAGATCCGCCGCTTCCGTCCAGAGGTAGTAGTCACCGGGGATCCCACCATCGTATGGGCGGGTGAAGATTATATCAATCACCCTGACCACCGGGCGGCGGCTACGGCAGCACTCGATGCGACCTTCCCGGCAGCCGGACAGCCCAATCTTTTTGAAGAGCTTGAGGAAGAGGGGATCAAGGCGCATAAACCACGCAAGGTGTATGTTACCGAATGGAGTGATGCCGATCTTTACATCAACATCGACGAGAGCATCGATCTGAAGATTGCCGCGCTGCGCGCGCATAAAAGCCAGCTCGGAGATTGGGACCCGGAAAAAAATATCCGGGAATGGGCCGCAGAGCGGGCAAAAGGGAAAGAGATGATGTACGCGGAAGCTTTCCGGGTTGTTTCGCTTGTCACCGATGAAGCCTGGGAAAAATCCAAAATCGGGACGATCTGACCTAAGAGAGAGCGACGATCTCTTTGAGGATCTCTTCGAATTCGTCTGGCGAACGGCTGGTGAGCAGCCGTTCGCGGTTATCAGCGGCAGCGGGATACGGGCTGACATAGCGGCTGGCATGTTTGCGAAAGAGGATCAACCCGATCTCCGGGCCATAGAATGCCAGCATGCGCTGGAGGTGCTCCTGGACCAGGGTAAACACCCTTTGCGGTGAAACCTGCTCTCGGTCCAGACATGAGAAAATCCAGGGGTTGCCGATGGCTGCCCGGGCAATCATCACCGCATCGCACTGCGTATAGCTTAGCATGCGTTGGATGTCTTCTACCCTTCGGATATCCCCATTTCCCACGACGGGGATGCGAACAGCCTGTTTGATCTCAGCGATTGCGTCCCAGTCTGCCTGCCCGGTATAGCCCTGTTTTTTAGTCCGGCCGTGGACTGCCAGCAGTTTCCCCCCATTCTCTTCAATGATGCGGGCAACCTCAAGGTAATTGCGGCTGTCATCATCCCATCCCAGGCGGATCTTTCCGGTAACCGGAATATCCAGGGCTTGACTGAGGGAAGAGAAGATCCGCGCAATTTTGCGCGGCGAGCACAGCAGCGCGGCTCCAGCTCCCCGCCCGGAAACGGTTTTTGCCGAACAGCCCATATTGATATCGATGATATCCGGCCGCCGGTCCTGCAAGCGGAGCGCGGCTTCCAGTAAACGGTCCGGCTCATCATCGAAAATTTGATAAACTACCGGTCTTTCGCTCTCCAAAAATGCAAGACGCTGCTCGAGAAAAGGGTGACCGTGTAATACATCCAGGGCGTTGATGAATTCAGTGTAGCTCATGGCGGAACCTAATTCGCGCGCAAGCGAGCGAAATGGCTGGTCGGAGTATCCGTCCATAGGCGAAAGGATCAGATTGCCGTAGATGGGGATCTTATTTACCTGGAAATTAATCGATTGGGGTTTCTCATAATAGATCATTATCTGGAGTAGTTTACGCGATTTTCCCCATTAATGTCAATAGCATGATCCTCATCCAGGGGAACCAGGGCGTTATTCAGCCGGCGAGAAAGTAGGATCAAATCCTGGACAACCTGGTTGTAATTCTTTATCTCCTGAAGATATTCCTGTTTCAACGCCTCAAGGCCTTCATTGCTTTCGCCGATCAGGCGCTGGATCTCCTGCCGCGCCATCTCATGGTTCGCATAGGCTTTGAGCTGGGCTCGCCAGAGCTGGACTGAACCGTTCATCTGGTGTTCCAGATCGCGGACGCGCGCCTGCTCTCCGCTGGCTCGATCAACGATCTGGCGGGTGCGGTCGGTGAGAACCATATACCGGTGAGCCAGATCGGATAATTTAGAGACCAGCCAGATGGCGCGGTTCGAAGTCTTCTGGAGGGCATCCCATTGGTTTTCGATATCGTTGAATTCGCGCAGCTCGGACGCCAGGGAGAGGGTTGACGGAGGCCAGGCTCGCCCATCCGGAACCAAGGTCTTTGCCTGGACGAGTAAAGCACGCGCAGCTTCACGCTGCGCATTCGCCTGATCGGCGGCATCCAGAATTGGTTTTTCAACCTCTTCGATGGCTGCCTGAAAAGCCACGCAGCGCTGCCAATCTTCATTCCGGTATTTGAACTGCAGGGGTATCTCCCCCAGGGGATATAGGGTTTTCTTCCCGGCTGAGCGGCGGTCACCTGGCGTTGGAACAGGTTGAGTCGAGATAAATTTGTGCGCGTCCTGGATGACCGGCTCGTCAATAGCTGCTATCTCGTTCAGATCGTTCAGCCGGGTGACGATGATACTCTGGCGGGCAAGAACATCCTGGTTGAGAGACTGGAACCACTGGTTAGCGTTCTGTTCGGCCGTGCGAACAAAACTATTTACCTGTGAGTTTTTCTTTGCAACTGTTCCTTGCGCGCGCTGATCCAATCCGCTCATGATATGATCGGCCTCCGCCATGAGACGGTCGACCTGCCCCTGGGCCATCTGTTCGAGGTATTCATTCGCGCGGCTGATGCGTTGGATCTGAGCTAAGCTCATCCGGGCTGCCGCCAGGATATCGTGTGTCTCTGTTTCTAAAGCCTGGATTTCCTCGAAACGCCGGCGGACGAGCTGCTCCTGATCACGAGAAACCTGGATTTGCTGGGTTACCTGGTGGAGCTGAGCGATGATTTCCTCTAACTCGGTTTCTTTTACCGGGTGAGCCTGCAGCCTGGATTCCAGATCGCGCATCTGTTTTTCCAGCGGCCCCAGGTTATCCGCGAGAGCCTGGACAGACACCTTTCTCGGCCAGTTTTCCGGATCGTAGGCGAGAGCTTGTTCGACGAGCCGTTTGGCCTCCTGGGTCCACTGCAGACTTTGCTGAAGATCCAAACCTTCCAGAATTGAGGTCAGTTCGGCGTGCCAGGTGGCTACCTGATGGTGTCTCTGGCTGAGATCCTGGTACCCCTGGGTGATTTGACCCAGCAAGGCCAGGTCCTGGTCCACCTGGTCCGGCTCGCGGGGGTCTTTATCTGAGCGGATCTCCGCGAACTGGCTTAACAATGCAGTGAGCTTCGGATAACTTTGATCCCAATCGACCGGGTATTTTTGCGCCGAGGCAAGCTGGCGAAACCGGTTTTGCAGATCGTTGAGCACGCGGGAGAGATCGGGGATGCCCTGGGCCAGAGCTTTCCACTGCTGGTGGACGCGGTCGATCTGGCGCTGGAGATCCTGGGCGATGCGGTGAGAGCGGCGGGCTTCACGCGCAATCGCCGTGAGACCTTCCGGGTCGGGGCGAGCCAGGCGCCCGGCCAGGTCTTTTCCGATATCGATCAACTGGCGTAATTTATCACGGAAGCTGTCCACCACTAACTCGGGGGGCATCCCTGAGAGTTGGTTTTGAATCTCGACCACACTCCCGCGCAGTTGAGCAAGACCGTTAGACGAGTCCTGGTATTGGTCCTGCCAGCCTTTGATCTTGTTCGAAAGCGCGGAAACCTGCTGGCGATTTTCTGACAGCATTCGATATACCCGCACGACACTATCTTTGTCCGCGTGGTCCAGAACACCCTTTTCATCCGCCTGGAGGAAGTATTCCGGAATATCGGAAAGAGCTACCAGCAGGATGCTTTTTTGACGGGTAGCTGCTTCGAAGGCTTCTCCCTGGATATTCCATTCGCGCAGCTGCTGGATCCCCTGGCTAGCCTGGATGAGATCTTGTTGGACCTGGCGAACTGCTCCGGCGGTTTCCCACCCTTGAGCGCGGATCTTCTGGTAGGAATCTCGGGCAATCTGAAGCTGGTCCCTGATCTTCTCCAGGCTTTTTTTCAAATCGGTAACTTTCTGGCGGATACGAAACCAGACAGCAGGTGATTGGGGTACTGACCGCCAATTCCAGACCAGGTTCGTATGGTAGTCTTCCATCAAACCGGTATACCGGGCCTGCATCTGAAGGACGGACTGGTAGGTGTCCTCAATTTTTTGAACGAGGTTTTTGGCAAGGGATCCAAACGGTTCAGGATCAGAAGGAGAAAAAGCCTGGGCTTCCTGGTTGAATTGTTTTAAATCCGCCTCGATGGACCGCATCTGGGGACGGAGATCTTTTAAGTCTTCTTGCGTGCGGTTGCGCCAGTATAGAACCAGGAGAATTACGCCGAGCAAGAATAGAATAATGAATCCCGGGATCAACAACAGCGCGTATTCAAAAGTGGGGAGACCAGGCCCAGTCACAGGCGAACCACCCTCCTGATAGAATCTTCTTACTCCCCATTATAAAATAATTCACAAAAATTATCTGATTTTAAACAGTTATCCTTTCGTTACCGCTAACCGGTTGATCACTGCGTGGTTGCTGGCTAAAGCTACAAACATACCCCCGAATGCTGCGCTGAGTAAGAAGAATAGCGTGCCAGCGCCAAGGGCCAGCAGCAAGCCCACGCCAAATCCGATCGAGAAGCCAAAATTCTTGCTCAACATGAGCGCCCCATTGCGCAGCGCCTGAAGTAAGGTCGGGTGGTTTTGTTCGAAGAGAAATGGGAGGGTATATAGCTGTGTCAGGCTCCACCCAATGATGACCATTATATAAAAAACCTGGAGGAACGAGGATAAGTAGGTGCGATTCTCCCGCCCGATCAACCAATAATCGCCGATCAGAAAGAAAAAAACCAGGATATTGACAATCGCCCAGACCCAGCCCACTTTCCAATAGCGGCGGAATGCGCCCCAGAAATCGGACAGGTCCGCACTCTCGCCATGCGCGAGGCAGTTGGCGTAATAGAACAACGCAACAGTCGCAGGCGGGCCGGGGATCACCAACAACATGGCCAGCAGCCAAACCACATTGCAGACCAGGGTCATCCACAGGTCGTTCCAGAGATCTATCACTGCCAGCCGGACAGCTTGAAAAGAAGCCAAGCCTTTATCCTTTAACGCCAGTATAAGCCACACCCTGAATGAAGTAGCGGCTGAAAACGAAGAAAATGATCAAAACCGGGATCGCGTTGACCATGGCGCCTACCAGGGTCAGGTTCCATTGGGCTTTATACTGCTGTTGAAAGATACTCAGCGCGACATTCAGAACGTATTTATCGGGTGAATTGAGATACAAAAGCGGTTCGAGGAACTTATTCCACATTCCCTGGAACTGGAGGATCAGGACGGTAAGCAGAGCGGGGCGTGCGAGGGGCAGGATCACCTGGCGGTAGATTTGGGCGTGTCCGGCGCCATCGATGAAGGCCGCTTCTTCCAGATCTTTGGGAATTGAGCGGAAAAACTGGGTCAATATGAATATTCCACTCTGGCTGACCATAAACTGCAGGATGAGCGACCAGTTACTGTTGATCAAATGCAACTTGGTCATAATCACATAAGCGGGGATGAAGGCCACCGCCGATGGGATCATCATGGTCGCCAGCATGATATTAAAGATGGTATCCCGGCCGGGGAATTTCATGCGAGCGAACGCATAGGCTGCCATCGAGCAGAAAATGACCTCAAGGATAGCGATGGTGACCGAAAGAAAAGCTGTGTTAAACAGCCAGCGTGGGAAAGTTCCACCCTGACCCAGATCGGTGTTCCATACATTCACCCAATTTTCTACCAACCAGCGGGCAGGCAGGAAGGTGGGTGGATAAGCGATGATCTCGGTGTCCGTTTTAAAACTGCCCAGCGTAGCCAGAATGAAGGGCAAGAAGAGGACGACACCGATGGAAATGAGCAGTAGATAGCGGATGATGAGGGATATCGTGTAGGAAGCAGGCCGGATTTTTCTTGTACCTGCCGGTATCGATAGTTTTTCGACTGTCGTAGCCATGTAGTACCTCCTAATAGGACTGGGTCCCGCGCTCCAGGAGCCGCCGTTGGAAGTAAGTGATGATGAAAATGATGGCAGCCAGGATAAATGCCATTGCAGCGGCATATCCCATATGGATCGGTCCCAATTTGCCAAGCGCTTCGCTGAATATCAGGTAAACCGGTGTCTGGGAGGTCCCCAGCGGACCACCCTGTGTGGCGAGATAGACCTGGTCGAAGACCTGCAAGGACCCAATAGTCCCCAGGACAGTGACGAGTAGAATGATGGGTCTCAACAATGGCAAGGTGATCTTTGAAAACTGCTGCCAGCCGCTGGCCCCGTCGATCGAGGCAGCTTCATAAAGAGCGGGATTGACATCCTGCAAGGCAGCCAGGAACATGATCATAAAAGTTGGAGCGGTAGTGAAGATATTCTGGAACATGATGGCCATCCATGCGATGCTTGGCCCGCGTAGATACCACTGCTCTGAGGGAATACGCAACCCCATCGGCTCGGCAATCAGCTGGAACAGACCGCGCGGATCGCCTAACCAGTTGATGTTTTCCCAGGGGATTCCGAAAACACCCAACACTTTTGCGATACCGAAATTGAGATACCCGGTCTTCAGATAGAACCAGATAAAAATCAAGGTGATGACTACCGATGAGGTGACACTTGGAGCGTAAAAAATTGTCCGGAACAGTTGTTTGAACCGCATTGGGGCGTTCAATAGAACAGCCAGGGCAATTGCCAGAGCAGTCTGGACCGGGACTACGATCAAGGCATACCAAAAGACGTTATATAAACCCTGGATGAAATCTTTTCGAACTGGATCTGTGAGACCGCGAAAGGCGAGCGCATAATTTTGCAAACCTACCCATTTTGGAGAGGTAAAGATATCGTATTGGGTAAAGGATATATACAGCGCAAAGAGCAGCACACCCAGGACGAAGGTCAGGGTGACAAACAGATATGGGAGAAGAAATAGAAATCCAATCAGTAAATCTCCCCGGCGTTTACGATCAACCCACTCTCGACGTACCACGCGTCCGGCCAGGATTCCAATGATGACTGCTCCAATTCCGATCACCAGTATGAAGGGGAGTGCGGATTTGCGCACCTCATTCAAGTAGGTGGATAGAGATTCCATCACTTGTGGCCCGCCTTTTGTTGGGGCATTGAGAATCGCGACGATGAGCAGAACCGCCACCACGATCAAAAAGGTCCAGAATGCTGCCAAATTAGCAGATTGGGGAGAACGAACTTCCTGTTTTTGCATCGTGATTCCTCCGGGTTGTTTTCCGGCAGGCGGGAGACCCACCTGCCGGAAAACTAACCTATGATCGATTATTGGCCTGCGAGAGCAGCTTGAGCCTCTTCCTGCAGTTGTTCAAACGACTGATCCACGTCCTGGTCACCCAGGAAGACCCGTTCGATGGCCTTGGAAACCAGATCGTTGACCTTGCCCGTGTTTGGACCCCAATAGGCGACGCGGCTGTCTTCGAGCAACCCTCCCTCGGAGATGGCTTTATCGTTGGGATCCTGGATCAGGTCAGCCTGAGTGGGATGAGTACTGTAGGCAAAACCGGTATTGACGATCTCCCCCTGGTTTTCTTCACCGGTCAGGTAAATTGCCAAAGCGGCTGAGGCCTGGGGGAACTTTGTCGCAGCGTTGACTCCAATCGCATTTGTAAAGATGATATCGGCGCGCGACACGGATCCAGAGGGGATCTGGACGGCTTTCCAATCAACGTCCGAATAATTCTGTTTCATGAAGTTGACCATCCAACCGCCCTCGGTTGTCATCCCAACCAGTTTTTTCCCAATTGCTTCACCGCACCAACTGGCTCCAACGTCACTGGCGCGGACCAGGCTTTTCTCGGTGAACATGTCTGCGACGAGCTGGGCCGACTGTTTGACTTCCGGGGTGTTCAGGGTGGCAGTCTGATTGTCATCGCTCACAAACGTACCCCCGTTGGAGAAGACGATTGGGGCAAAACGCGCCCAATCTGCATTCATGCAAAAGCCGCCCATCTGGCCACCGTCAGCGATGGTCTTGGCGGCCTCGCGCATATCCTCCCAGGTCCAATCCGCGGTCGGTTCGGGAATTCCAGCTGCCTCAAACGCCTCCGGCAGATAAATCAGGCCGAGGGTGCCCCAGTCCTTGGGTAAACCATAGGTCTTATCATCCTGGGTGAAGATCGTTAGTAGCTGTGGAATATAATCCTCCCGACTAACCCCGGCTTCGCTCATATAATCGTCGAGGGCAAGCAGCTGGCCCGAGGGAGAAAAAGCGGTCATGAGCTGGTCATCCACATAGAAAACATCCGGAGCGGTTCCTCCAGCCATCTGGGCCTTCATTTTGTCCTGGAATTTATCTGGGATGGGTACGTAGTCGACGGTTACACCCGGGCATGCGGTTTGAAAACGGTCGATCGAATCTCTGTAGATCTTTTGTTCGGTATCGTCGCCCCATCCTGAGAAAGTGATCGTTGCACCTTCTTCGACTGCCACCGGGCATTCTCCACTGGTCACGGGGATCCCGGTTTCGGCGGCAGCGGGTTGAGTTTCATCTACAGAAGGCGCGGTTGTGGGTTCTTCAGGGACTGATGTGGGTTCACCTGCGGCGGAAGTGGGTTCAATTGGGGCGGTAGTGTTTGTGGCATTGCCGGTGGCGCAGGCCGACATGATCATCGCAATGATAACGACCGCGCACATCAGAATAAACCATCTTTTTTTCATTTTATACTCCTCCTAATTCATAGGTCGATAGATAAACAAATTTCCTGCAGACCCGCAGTCAAATTCTCCATTTCCGCAATAGATCACCTCCTTCCATCCTGAAATATTCAGCAGGCCGGATGATGAAAACCACTAATCTTCATCGCCCTTGGGCCGTTTCGATAATCGCTGGATGATTTCATCCCAATGTAGACCCTTTAGATGGGGAACGACCGCATGTGCTTGACCCACGCGTTCGGGTGGACCGACCCCGATGACAAACATCCCCGCGTTGAGGGCTGCCTCTACTCCTGCGGCAGCATCCTCAAAAACAACACACTGGGCTGGTAAAAGTCCAAGCTGGCCTGCAGCATGTAAAAAAAGATCTGGAGCCGGCTTTTGATTGTGGACGCTGTACCCGTCGGAAATCGCATCGACCCATCGTTTAATGCCAAGCCGTTCGATCACCGGCTCCGCATTCTTGCTGGCCGAACCGATAGCTATTCGGATATCGTTTTGACGAAGTTCTGCCAGGAACTCATCTGCTCCCGGAAGCAGATCCTTGGGTGAAAGTTGATCGATGAATTCCAGATAATAGTTATTTTTTCGCTGCATCAAAGCATCCATTTGTCCCTCACTGACCTGCCTCCCGTTGAGCAAGTGGAGGAGGGATTCGCGCCGAGGGATACCTCGCAAGGCTTCGTTATCCACCCGGCTGAAGGGAATACCTTCTTCTTCCGCCAGGCGTTTCCAGGCGCGGTAATGCAGCTCGGAAGTATCGGCCAGGACGCCATCCAGATCGAAAATCACGCCCTGGATCGTGTGGTTTGGCTGCATGCCGGGTGGATCCGCCGGGGTTTGCGAAGGCAACTCAACCTGGTAAGGGCGGCCGTGAAAAACAAGGTTGAAGGCCAGACGCGACCAGTGAGCCGGCAGGCGCGGTATGCCTTTGGGCTTTGATCTGCCGGACGGGTCGATCCCGGCAAAACCAAAAACGACTGCCTGCCATACCCCTCCGGCAGTCGCCGCATGAATACCATCCTTGCCATTCCCGCGAATATCCTCCAGATCGATCAGGGCTGCGTGCAGAAAACTTTGATAAGCAGTTTCCAGATGGCCCAGACGTACGGCGGCGATGGATTGGATAGCGGGACCGAGCGAAGATCCATAAGTCTGGTCTGTGCGCGGGGTGTAATAATCCCAATTTGCGCGCAAGATTTCCCCATTAAAACCCTGGGGAAATAGGATAAGCGCCATCAGTACATCAGGCTGCTTGATCACCTGCACTTTTTGGGCATCCTGGACACCCAGCAAGGCCTGGACCGATCTATACCTCGGCTCCATGCCAGCCAGATCCAGGTCCTGCAGCCGATAGTATCCCTCAAACTGCTCGAAGCGCAGGGTGGCCTGATCGTAGCCCAGGTAGATCTTTTCGATCACATCCTTCCAATGGTTGAGACGCTGAGGGGTAAGGTCGAGGCTGGCTTCGAGCTCGCGAGCTTTCTGCGGGGCTTCCTTCCTCAGCCAATCCAGGATACCCAAAGCGGCCTGAAGATTCCAGCGAGCCATGATATTCGTATAGGCATTATTATCTACGTGATCGTGGTTCTCATCTGGGCCGATCACATCCTCAATCACATACTGTCTTTTCACTTCGTCCAGATGGACTCTCGAACCCCAGAAACGCGCGGTATCCAGGATGATCTCGGCTCCAAAATCTCGCATGAAGTCGTCGTCGCCGGTCACCTGACAGTACTGGTTCACCGCGTAAGCGACATCGGCTGAGATATGCGCCTCGATATCTCCACACCAAATCCGCACGAGCTCAACTCCATCTGGGCCGATGATCCAGCGGGGGGTCGTCTCAGCGCCCGTGGACGCACTCTCCCAGGCATAGAACGCGCCCTCATAGCCCATCGAGAGCGCCTTCTCACGGGCAAACGGCAGCGTGTGGAAGCGGTACATGAGGAGATTTTTTGCGATGTGCGGTCGGGTGAAAATGAAGAATGGAAGGATAAAGATTTCTGTATCCCAAAAAACATGGCCCCGGTATCCATACCCACTGAGCGACTTTGCGGGAATGCTGATGCGATCGTCTCGGCGGGAAGCTGCGATGAGCAGGTGATAAAGGTTATACCGCACGGCTTGATCAGCGCGGTCATCGCCTTCGATGGTGATGTTGCAGGCTTCCCAATCCTGGTTCCAGGCACGCAGGTTTTCTTCACGCAAAACATCATAGCCGCGCTGGACGGCGTCCGAAAGCTCCGCGACAGCAGCTTTAAACGGATCCATCGTATCGCGACTGGTGTAGATCGATACCAGTTTTTCGGCGCGGAACTCCGCGCCCGGTCTAAGGTCCAGGCGAGCGATGATCTCTGGGGACCACTGGCTGTCCCAATACGCGAAATTCGCCCTTTCACCGATAATGCTCAAGTGGAATGCTTCTACAAGATCCAGGTGGGTCGACCGGGTTTGCAGGTGCAGGTAAGCGCTTTGCTCTTTGACCTGTCCCTGGCTCTGGCAGAGCCAATGCACTATTCCGTCGTTATCCACGAAACCGGGTAACCCGGCTCGGATTTCCAACGGACCCTCAAAATCGACCGAGTGGATGTTCAAGCGGACGCAGGCAAGGTGCTCGTTTGCTAAACTGGTAAAGCGTTCGAACTGCAGCTCCAATGAACCCCCCGACGCGGTTTCCCAGCGAACCCTCCGAGACAAATACCCGCCGCCGAAATCCAGATCGCGTCGATAGGCGCTTACCCGGCTGCGCGCCAGGTTGAGAGGCTCACCTCCAGCATAAATTTTCAAGTGGATCCAGTTGGGGGTATTGACCAATTCGGTGAACACTACGGGAGCATCGTCGAAGACGCCGTTTACCAGTGTAACGGCTTTTTCGCCGGGGAAACCTTCCTCAAAAGTCCCACGGGTCCCCAGGTACCCATTTCCAATTGTGAATAATGTTTCGCGTTGAGTTTGGATTTCGGGTTTAAATATCTCTTCCGTTAGATGCCAGTTATCCATACCCTAAGACATACAGCCTGACTCTTGAAACCAAACCAGGAAAAACGGATTTATCTGGTCTGGCGATGGACCCGGCGAGAAGAATCACGGACGATGAGTTGAGGGTCCACTAGTTGGTGCGTGTTTTCAAGAGGAGTTCCATCCAGGATACTAAGCAGCATTGACATGACCCGCTCGCCAATTTGCCAGGTGGGCTGCCGGACAGAAGTTAGCGAGGGTGATAGATAGGGAGCCATGGGAGTGTCGTCGAAACCCGTAACGGCGATATCCTCGCCCACACACAGGCCACGCGACTGGATGGCATGCATGGCACCCACTGCCATCGAGTCATTGAAAGCAATGATTGCCGTGGGCCGCTTCTCAGCGGGGCGATCCAGCCAGGACTGGGCTGCCTGGCTGCCAAACTGGTAGTCGCCATCCCCCTGGGCAATCCATTCGGCGGGTGTAGAAAGGTTTGCAGCCACCATGGCTGACCGGATCCCTTCCATACGGTTCTGACCCACCCGGGAGGAGGAAGGCCAGGTGAGGATAGCGATCTTCTGGTGACCCTGCTCGACCAGATGGTTCACGACCATGCGCATCCCGGCTGCCCCATCCACATCCACGAATGGGAAATCCATATCCGGGTTCGAACGGCCGAAGGCAACGAATGGAAAATTTTGTTCCAGCAAGAACAGTATGCGAGGATCGTTGTACTCCACCGATGAAACCACAAAGCCATCTACCCGGTTGGTGTCGATCAAATCGCGATACGCGTCGGTCCATTCCGCGCCCGGGCGAAAAGGGAAGGCCATCAAATGGTAGCCGGTGTTTTCAGCTTCTTGAACCATCGCCTGGAGGAAATGATCGAGGATCGGGTTGACCTGATCGGGGTGAGTAGGCGCCCAGGAGTACCCGATGAGATGGCTGCGTCTGGACCTCAGACTGCGGGCGATCAGATTGGGCTTGTAACCCAGCTCTTCCACCGCCTGCCAGATGCGCTCTTCCGTCTCCTGACTGAGATGGACCTGATGGTTCAAAAGCTTCGAGACCGTCTGGTAGCTAACCCCGGCGCGAGCAGAGACCTCTTTCAGGGTAATCCGGCTTCTCACTCGATCCTCCTCGTTTTATGCGAACGTTCGTGCGAACGTTCGCATTCACAGAATACAACGTTTTATAACCTTTGTCAATCCCTATAATTTTGATCTATAACGATTATTTATCGCATGACCGCCGGCAAATAGACGTCCCAGTCCGGATAAAACGCATTGTTCGAAACCGCCGACCATCCCCCCGCGCTGCTGTAACCCTTGAGTGCAAAAAACAGTGTCCCCCCGCTGTAAGGGATCGTTGCCTGGTGCTGCGTCACCCCGCCAGACAGGTTATCCACCAGCACTGTGGCGCTCCCCCAGCTGCTTTCCCCGATCGGTGCGGAGGCGTACCGTAAAAAGACAGCGCCCGCTCCTGGTGGGGCCGTCCAGCGCAGGGTGATCGTCACCCCGCCCCCACCCTGGCTGGCCTCGGTGATGCGCAGATCGCTGACTCGGGCCGGCGGGGGCACGCCCTGCTCGTCCGCCCCAATATCCGCGCCCACCCCAATTGGCCGCGCGTCCCCATCGTAATCGTCGTTCACCCCGTTTGCGGGCGCCGCCTGGTCGACCACCGTGGATACTGTCGTCCTCAGGTGCAGGTCGCCCCAAATCGGATCCTGGAACCAGCTCGCTTGCGCGTTCGCCAGGTTCCCGGCCTGGGTCCCGCTGGCCCCGTCGCGCTGCCGCAGCGGCGCGTTCGCCAGGTTGTTCAGGATCTCGGCGCTCGTGTTCGCAAAACGCCACTCGATGCTCGAAAACGTATGCACCGGGTCGGACGTATATATCGTGTTATGCAAAATCCTGGCATTGCACGCATTCCACAGGCAGATTCCGCAGTCGAACCCGGACTGCGAAGCAAACAGCTGGCTGTCGTGCGCCGCAATAAAATTGTTGCGGATCGTGCCCCCGTAATGGTCCACGTACCCGCTGGCTTGCGGGCAGGGGTTGTCCGCGTAGGTTCGTTTTCCGCTGTTACTCGTCGCCATCCCAAAGCCCACCCCCCGCGCGTTATTGCGCAGCAGGTTGCGCTCCACCGTCGTGTCTCTCGAGCTCACCCACAGGTGCACCGCGTGTTCAGAAAGCCCGCTCAGGCACCAGAAACCCTCGATCAGGTTGTCGCGTATCGTCCACCCGCGCGATTGGTGTGCGTCGATCCCGCCGGTATAACAGTTATTGCGGATCTGGCTGCGACCGGCCGCGGTCAGCTCGATGTGCGAGCACGCCACTGTTCCGCTGTCGGTGAAATGGGTCGCCCCGTCCGCCGGAACGGGGTTGATCTTGATCGCCTGTTCCCCGGGGTCGATAATGTGCACGTCATAGATCAGGGTATTCAGCGTATCGCTGCTCTCCGTGCTCATCACGTGGATTGGGTGGTTGTACGCCTGGCGAAGCGTCAGGCTGGCAATCGTCACATTGGACGCCACCACCTGGATGATCTCCGTGGCCTGGTAATTGCCGTCCAGGATCACCTCATCCCGGTTCCCGCTGGCTGAGCGCAGGGTTACCCCCGGCGTATCGAGACGCAGGTACTCGCCGCTGCCGAATTCGTAAATCCCGAACGCCAGCTGGATGGTATCCCCCGCCAGCGCATTGTTGACCGCGCTCACCAGCTGCGCCGTATTATTCACCCCCACCACCCGGCCGGCCGGGGCGGGCAGGGCGGGACACTGGTTCACCGCACTCCCTGCCGCCATCTCATCCATTCCCCACGGATCGAAATTTGCCCCCCTCGCCTCCCCCGTTCCCGCACATAACCACAGCGCCATCAGGGCAAAAATGATTTTCCGCGCATTCATGGGGCCTCCTGGCAGGTTGGTTTTCGGAAAAAGGACGCTGGATTACCAGCCGGGATACTTTCCCAATTGATGAGATCGTAAGGCCTGCCACAGCCTTGCCTCCTCCATTATAAACCAACAGACCTCCCCATCACCGCTTCACGACAGATGCCAGGGCAATCGCATCTAAGCCAGTAATCTGGAAAAGTGCCCGAAAAACAGTGTCATCTCGGTTTCGGGGCATTCAGGATGACATAGAACAGGATTCTCCCATTGTCAGACATAAGATGCAATCGCCCTACGCCTGATGCCAGGTCGCCCCCGCAAAGAAACCAACCACATGGCTGTCTTCTACCAACACTGCTGCCCGTTGTGTTTTTTTAGGGTGAAGATTTATCCGAAAAATTGTATACTGGATGAGACCATAAACTCACTGTCCGGCCTCTGGGAGGTAGAAATGAACACTGCCCCTAACCGCTGTCTTTTCGCTCCTGGTGCGATCATCGCTGTCCTGAGTCTGATTTTTTCCGCCTGTACACCGCAGCCCACCAGCCCGCTGGCAAGCACCCCAACCCGTACTGATACACCCCCCAATCCAGCTCCAACCGCCGCAATGATTCCCCTGCCGCAAATCAGCCTGGAGCAGGGGAATCATTATTTCTCGGTGGATGGCAAACAGCAGCCTGTCTTCTCACGCAACATCGCTGCCTATACCATGGACGATTTTAATAATCTTCTGCCGATGACGCATCAGGGGGGCAGTCAATTGGTGCGGCTGCAGGTTAGCACGGTTGTAGCCGGGGGCAAAGGGTTTACCAGCACCGGTCAGGTGGATGAAGCCTGGGCGCGGAAGTGGGACCGGGTCTTCGAAACAGCCGCGGCCAATGGCGTCTATATCTGGGTGGTGTTTAGCGGCTGGTATGACTGGAACACGACCGGATATAACGATTGGGCCAATAATCCCTTCAACGCGGCCAACGGCGGTCCGGCCAAAGAGCCGGCGGAATTGTTCGAACCAGCTTCTCAGGCGCAGAAATTATGGCTGGAATGGCTGAATGATATCGTTGGCCGCTGGCAGCGCCATAAAAATATACTGGTTTGGGAATTCTATTCCGAAGTCAACCTGACCCAGGGAGTTTCCGAAGAAAACGGGGTGGCTTTTATAGAAAAGGCTGCGGCGGTTACCCGCGCGGCGGATCCGGCCCGGCGTCTCATCACAAATTCGCTGGCCGACATCGGCGAATGGGACAGTTTCTACCGCAGTCAGGCTGTGGATTTCATAAACATCCACCCATACCCACCCTCCGCCCAACTGGACCGGGTGATTGTGGCGGATGTGCGCCGCGTGTACGCGGCTTATCAAAAACCGGTCATGATCGGCGAATCCGGGCTGAGCGCTGAAACGCCCGACAAAGACAGTGGGAAACTGACCGTTGCGGAACACGCCAGCCGGGGTGTCCATCACGCCATCTGGGCGGCGGCTGTTTCGGGGGCTATGAATGGGCGCGCGTTGTACTGGGAAGACGGCTATGGTCTCTATTTCCCTGGGTTGAGCTGGAACTTTCTCAAGAAATATACCCAGGCTGAATTTTCTGCCGCCAGTTTTGTCAGCCAGATAGATTTCGCTGGTTTCCAGCCTCTCGAAGTTGATTTCCTACCCGGGACCCAGGTCTGGGGTGCGGCGTCCGGCAGTGAACATTCCGTCGTCGGGTGGTTCCGCGACGCAACCTGTGAGCCGCCTGACTGGCCGCTTCTGCCGGTGGTTTCCGGGCAAGCCGTCACCATCCACGTGCCCGGTTCCGTTTCGGCATGGAAAGTCGATTTTTACGACACGCAGACAGGCGCTGGAATTCTCGCTTCGGCTGCCATCACCGCCCAGGATGGCAAAATAAATCTTAGTTTGCCCGATTTCAAAGATGATATTGCCTTCAAAATGACTGCGCTCGAGGAAGCAGCTTCCCCATCTGCTCCGGTCATCACCACGGACTCCCTGGCAGGGAAATGGAAAGGAACCATTACCAACAGCAGCGGAACATTTACGACTCTGCTCGAGTTGGAGTTTCAAACCGGTTGTGTGCCCGGCCAGGCCTGCGGATGGTTTTCCGTGCCCGAACTACCCTGCTCCGGGGACCTTTTTCTGGACGAGGTCGAGGATGAGACGTTTGTGTTCGTCGAGCAGAATGTCACCGGCGCCAGCTCGTGCACGTCAGGCGGCCTCGAATCCCTCCGCTTGCTGCCGGATGGTACCCTGGAATACAACTTTGCCTTTTCTCCTGGGGCGAGCCACTCATCCAGTGGCATTCTGGTGAGACGGTAGCTGACAGCAGATAGTTGCCCTGAACCTATCCGAATTTTTTTATGGGGTGTTTGTGCACCCGCACAAACACCCCAACAATATTTTCAGAAAGATACTTCGTTAAAAGCGAAATCGCCCAGTGAAAACTGGACGACCTTGCTGCTAGAACCTGTAATACCTGTTTCAGATCATCCTCAGATTTTACGTTTAGCGGGAGCGACGGGATTCGAACCCGCGATCTCGGCCTTGACAGGGCCGCATGTTAAGCCACTACACCACGCCCCCAACGAGGACATAGTTTATCATAGGGTCTGATTCCCGTCAAGGAATATTCTGCAAAATGAAACGTAAATTATTCGTTAATCCAGCGGTCAATATCGCGTTCCCAGGAAACCAGCTCTTCCGATTTGAACCACAGGCCAGTTTCCATCTCTCCATTCTCGGGTGAGTCGGACGCGTGGATCAGGTTGCGGCGAACGTTGATGGCCAGATCATGCCGGATGGTCCCCGGGGCAGCTTCATTTGGGCGGGTGGCTCCTACCGTCTGGCGGATCAGGGCAATGGCATTGGGTCCCGCCCAGGCCATCGCCATGACTGGGCCGGAGGTAATATATTCGATCAACGGCTGGTAGAAATCCTTTCCCTGATGGACCGCATAGTGCTCCTGGGCGAGCTGGACAGACACCTGGACAAATTTGGCGGCGATCAGCTTGAGACCGCGCCGTTCGAACCGGGAGATGATTTCCCCAACCAGACCACGCTGCACTCCGTCTGGTTTTACCAGAACCAAACTTTTTTCCATATCCTTGTATGTACCTCCCCAAATGTTTAAAGCTCAACTCGGGGAGTAGATCCCCGAGTTGGGTTTGTTTGGATTTTTCGCCTACCTCAGCAATTCTTCTGCCTTGGTATAGGCATCCAGGGCCTCCTGGAGCCGGTTTGCGCGCGCATAAGCGTCTCCCAGCTTTTCCCAAATCGTGACGTCGATCGGGAAGCGGTATAGCGCTTCGCGCAGGTCGTGGATGGTGACATCCAGGTATTCTCCGGACTGCACCAGTACAGCGTAGCTCTCCACTGCCCGTTCGATATCCCCATTCCCAAGGAAGCTTTGCGCTTTCGCCAGGATTTCTTGCATTTCAGCGGAGGGAACACCTGCGGGCGCCTGAGTTTCCATCTGCGCAGCTTCTTCGAGCGGGGTTTCAACCTCGACCCGATCCTCTTCCGCAGGAGATGTTTCCTTTTCCATTACCGGCTCTGCTGGATAGGGCATTTCCGGTTCTGGAGTAAATGCTGTTTCAAAGCTAGGGGTGGGCTCGATTTCCGCTGAGGGCTGTCCAATCATTCCGGGTTCTTCAGCCTGATCAGGGGGTTCAGACGCGATGTCTTCTAACCAGGAAGGCAAATCCTGGGTGGTTTCCTTCTGCGCTGGGGCTGTTTCCACAGGCGGGGTTTCTTGTACAGGGGTGCTGTCGATCGATAGCAGCCAGTCAGGCAGGTCGGCTTCTACCTTATTGCCTGGTGCCACCTCTTCCGCAGCTGAAGGCGCGGATGGCGCCTCGCTTCCGATCTCCTGCAGCCAGGCAGGCAGATCTTCGGCGGGCCGGGCGGGTTCCTCGGGCTGGGATCCGCTTTTGAGATCTTTAAGCCAGGCAGGGATTTCCTCGGCAGGTTGAGCGGGTGCTTCTAGCGAGGGATCCGGTTCCCAAACAGCAGCGGGAGAAACCAGGTCTGCCTGGGAGGGCAGCTCTGGTTCGGCTTGCTCTTCATCGCGCAGCCACGCAGGGGTTTCAACCGAGAGATCGTCCCGGTCAGGCACCCGTGTCTCCATCTCCGGGCGGTGGGTCTTCTCAGTCAGGCCCTCCAACCACTGTTGGTCGGTTTCTGCTCCTGTCTGTTCGACGGCTTGCGTTTCAGAGTCTAATTCCAGGGTCGAGAACACGGCCACCGGACCGCTGGGACCGGATGGCTGTTCTTCGGAAGGCGTCAATTCAGCGGCTGGAGTGTCTTCAGCCGGCTGGGCGAGCTGGCTGGATGCTTCCTGCACCCACTCAGGTGGGGTATCGCTGCGGTCTTCGGGGCGCGAGAAGAGCAGTTCTTCCTCCGCCCCATGCTTGGCAGCCAAAGATTCCAGCCAGGCCAGGGCTGCATCTTGATCATCCAGCGAGGGCATACCGGCCGCAGGGGGCTCCGCAGGCGGTACAGCTGCCCGTGCCTCAGGTGATTCCACAACCGTATCAAAGGATTCGGGCTGTTGGATGGTCTGGGGAGGCTCCTGGGTCAGGCTGGCTTCGGGCTGGGTAACTTCGGGGCTTTCAGCTGCCTGCAACCAGGATGGGATTTCTTCCTGGGAAGCAGGCTGCGGGGGTTCCTGGATAGGCTCAGCTTGACCGGCGGGCTTCAGGCTCTCGATCCAATCCGGGATTTCCGCGGCCGGAGCTGCCTCGCCGGGTTTCTCGGTTTCAAACGGGGTCTGCAGAGCGGCCAGCCAGTCGGGAACAGGCTCTGCCGGAGCCGATTCGGGGGCTGCAGGTTCTCCTCCCCTGGTGCTGCTATCCAATTCTTGCAGCCAGGTAGGGATATCTTCTCCGTGCGAAGCAGGACTCTCGCCGGGCGCAGCGGCCGTCTCAGGTGTTTCAATACTCTGGAGCCATTCTGGCAGATCGGTAGGAGCTGCCTCCTCTTGGGTGGGAGAGACTTCCGGTTCCAGGGTTGAAACTGGCTCAACCGGGGTTTCAGTAGATTGCTGTCCCTGGACGGTTTGTTCCTGGACCCATTCGGGTGGGGTTTCACTGCGCTCCGCAGGAGGAGTAAATAGGAGCTCCTCATCGGCGCCGTGTTTGGCAGCCAGAGATTCCAGCCACGCCAGGGCTTCATCTTGTTCCTGGATCGATAATGCATCCGCAGCCGGGGCTTCCGCAGGGGGTTCCATGATCGTAGAGGCTTCGGCCGGGGCAGCCATTTCGCTCACCGGCTGCTGACCTTCACTGACTGTCTGTTCGGAGAGAGTCTGATCATCGATCCATTCGCCCGGTTGGGTTTCTTGACCGGTACTTTTTAATTCTTGCAGCCAATCTGGCAGTTCTTCACCGGGGGCAGCTGAGGTTCCGATTTCTCCTGCCGGAGTGGATAAGGGCTGTTGGTCCGTGTCCAGGATGGGGTTCAACCAGTCCGGAATCCCCTCGGGGGATTCAAAGGCTGAATCTGTTTTTTCCTCATCCGAAAATAAACCCATCGTAGATGTTCCTGCCTGATCTGGCGTTTCAGGGGCCAGCGTCTGCTGGTTGTTGAGATCAGCCGGCGCCATATCTCGCAGCCAATCGGGGATATCTGCGGTGGGGATATCGACTTCGCTTTCCGCTTGTCCCAATAATGACAGGGGCTCTTCGGCTTCACCGGTTGAGGGTGTCCAACCAGCTTCCTTCATCCAATCCGGAATGATCGATTCATCTTCCGCAGTCTCGGGTTCAGCCTGCATCTCGGTTGGCATCGACCAGCCCACATTGTCCGTATCTGATCGAGCGGCCGAGGGGAATTCGAGTGTTTCGGGTGTATCAAAAACCTCTACCGGTCCGGGTTCTATGAACGCAGGCTGGCTGGCGGATGGAGCAGATCCTTCCGGGGTCAACCATTCTGGGATCTGGTGAGATTGGTCTACATCCAGCTCGATACCCAGCGATTCAGCCCATTGGGGCTGCGCCAGGTTGGAGCTTTGCATGGGATCCCAATCCAACCGGTCCAGAATGATAGCATTATCAGGAACATCGGCAGTATCCAGGATGCCGGGCGCCAGAAAAGACAGGTAGGGATCCATGGCGATGATGCGCTGCTGGTAAACCTGGGTGTCTTCTGCTCGTGTGGTCCCGGGCAGGATCTCGGTCAGGATTTTATTGGCTTCAAATGAGTATGGCAGGCGGTTGAGAAGCTTGCTGCAAATTTCGGCTGCCTCTACCTTTTGGCCGGCATAGGCGTGCATTCGGGCCAGAATGATCTGAAGATCTGGCCGGTTGGGATCTTCAACCTGTGTTGCCCGGATTTCTGCGATCGCCTGCTGGTATAGATCTCCGCGCGCATACATCCGCACCAGTGCTCCGCGAGTCAGGCGGATTTTGAGCGGTTCCAAGCCATCGCGGCGACCGTACAACCTCCTCAGCTCGCCCTGGACCGCGGCATTGGATGGTTGGACTTCATAAGCGCGTTCCATATGCCAGATGGCAGCATCCAGATTACCTTCATCTTCGCGGATAATGCTCATCCCGATCTGGGATACAAAATCGTCCGGGATCGTAGATAGAACCCGCTGGAAAATATCCGATGCTTCACCGTAGCGCTGGCTTTCCAGATAGGCTTTTCCCAACAGCCTGTATGTCTCAATATGCTTGGGATAAGTCTGGAGGATGTGTTTGCAGTGGGCAATCGCTTCTTCGGTTTGGCCGCGATCGATTAAGCTTTCAATTTCACGGTTATATTGGCGTAGAGGGATTTTTGCCATGACAGGAGCCTCCCGTGTCAAGTATGCATCAGAAAGCCCAATTTCGCAAGTGTTTGGATTCATGCAGAAAGGGTGACGCAGGGGCAGTGCGTCACCCTTTCTGGGTAGTATTATCCAAGCGGGTTATTCACCCAGGTAATCGCGCAGTTTCCGGCGGATAGATGGGTGGCGCAGCCTGCTAAGCGCCTGTGCTTCGATCTGGCGGACACGTTCTCGGGTAACACCCATCTTGCGACCCACTTCTTCCAGGGTATAGGCCTGACCATCCATCAGCCCGTAGCGGAGCTGAAGAATGCGCACTTCGCGGGGCGGTAAGGAGTTCAGGACTTCGTCAAGATGTTCGCGAAGCAGGTTGTAGGTGGCGGTATCATCGGGCGGCGGAGCTTCATCATCTTCGATGAAATCACCCAAGACCGAATCTTCTTCATCATCGGTGGGCGTTTCAAGCGAGAGAGGCCGCCGGGCGACCTGGATCATGTTTTCCACCTTTTTGGGTGGGACTTCCAGTGCATTGGCCAGCTCATCAACGGATGGCTCTCGCCCTAAACGCTGGGTGAGCTGATGCTGGACGCGCAGGAGCTTATTGATCTGATCGCCCATATGAACCGGGACACGGATCGTGCGACCCTGATCGGCAATCGCACGCGTCACCGCCTGGCGGATCCACCAGGTGGCATATGTGCTAAATTTATGTCCGCGGCGATAATCAAATTTCTTGGTAGCGCGGATCAAACCAATGTTGCCCTCCTGGATTAAGTCCAGGAAGGGTACACCGCGGCCCATGTACTTCTTGGCTACGCTGATCACCAGGCGAGAATTCGCGGTGATCAGGTGCTCGCGGGCAGCCCAGCCATCTTCGATCAGGCGGCGGAGTTCCTGCCGCCGGCGAATATTGACATTTCCGCGGGCTAACTCTTCACGGGCCATCCTGCCCCGCTCGATCCGTTGGGCAAGTTCTACTTCTTCTTCAGCCGTAAGTAGAGGAACCCGGCTGACCTCCTTGAGGTAAAGGCCAATGGTATCATCAGTATCGATATTGGCCAGATCATCAAAGGTTATATCGCGAGTTGGCTCATCATCATCATCGTTATCCTCTTCATCGATGGTCAACTCATCTTCGGAAGGTTCTTCCAGCGAAGCGACATCTTCAACGTAGGGGACGCCCGCACTCATCAGTGCAGCGAAGGCCTCCTCCAACTGTTCAACGTCTTGCTCCGCTTCCGGGAAGAAGTGTAGAATATCGTCAATCGTCACATAGGACTTTTGTCGTCCAAGTTCGATCAATCGAGCAATGGCTGGATATTCTTCTTCTTCTTCCACAACATTAATCAACGCATCATCCATCATAGTAACGTACACATCCCTCTAACCGTGCAAGTTTCAAACAACCCAAAATGATCGGGCTGTTCATGGTTAAGTTAATCATAGGACGAAAACCCGTCCATTTTTGTTTCGTACAAGGTATCCGGGTATTCAACTCATACCAGAATACACTTTTTTAATGTAAAAATCAATACCTGAACACTCCAGAAACGCTTCTTTAATATAAGATTTATCTAGCTTTTATACGACGCATTTACGCACATAAACAGGCGGGTGCCACTACTCCACTCGCCTGTTTGGACGCCTATCCGTCTCCAGTTATGGGGTGCTGGTTGCCTGCGCGGTTGGCGTTCGAGCTGGTGGGGGAGCTTCGGTCTCCACCAACGGAGGTGGTGTAGAAGTCGGCTCTTCGGTCAGCAGGTTGATCACCTGGTCGACACTAAATTTGCTTACAACCAACGGAACGCTCCCGTCCATCGAGATGTAATAGCCGGTCCCGGTTGGTGTGAGATCGCCCACCTTGATCGTTTGCTCCTGACCGTTGGCGGTGGTCAGAATGATCTGATATGCCGGATTTGATAGGCCGATATTATCCGCCGGGGGTGCGACGCTTAATTCCGTCATCACCTTCCAGGAAGTTATTTCGGCGACTACACCCCCCACCGTTTGAGCCAAATCCTGTCGATCGGGTGGTTGGGTCACCTCCCAACTACCACTCTCGGTTTTGCGGAAGGCAGCTGATTTTCCATCGTTTTTTTCCACCTTCAGCGCGGTAATCTCGCCAGTATCCAGCCCAAATAAAGCTGGCTGGGTTGGAACAGGGGTAGATTCAGGCTGGCCGGTCAATTTTCCTGACCTTTGTAAATAAAAGGTTACGGCTAACAAGCCGGCAAAAACAGCCAATAAGATCCAGGTATTGCGTCGGATCATCGCTTTACCCTCTGCGTCTGCGTTGGAGCCAAGTCAGGATCCCACTGAGGATTACCGCCCCAGGAATGATGAAGATGGTCCCTAACAAAATCAAGCCCATCAAGGTTCGCTGGGGAGGAACGATAAACCGCTGGGTGGTTTGTTTGGGTGTGAGGTTGATCAGGTTTTCCTGTTGAGCTGCCCAATCCACGGTGTTGGTCATCAAATCGCCGTTTCCATACAAGCCAAAGTTTCCGTTGGCCGCGAAATCCGAATCACCATATACCACCACCCGGGCTTGCGTTTGAGGATCTTCCAGAGCGACGCCCAGGGATACCGGGCCGACCGTGTCTTGACCCTCATCCCGGGTTACCTGGTTATTCTGCAGACCGGCCATATCGGTTTCACCCCAGGTTTGAGGAGCCGTCTTCACCAGGACTACCGGGTTAAAGGTCGATTCGGGTTTCACATCTACACTCCGGGCGGTCGGGAAGAGTGTAACGATCCGTTTGGTGCGAATCTCGTCGACTACCGGGCTGCTGCCGTATTCGTTGGCAATCGCAACCGTGGCGGGATTGGCCCCAAGATCGATCACGATATTATCGTTAAAGATCAGATCCCAATCGCTCTCGAGCATTGCCATTAGCGGGTCTGCGTTTTCTCCGAAGTCGGTGAGGATGCTGGGTTCCAGTAATACAACCAGCGAGCCGCCCTGCTTGAGATAGTCGCGGATCAGACTTACTTCTGATTCAGCGTATGGCTTGCGATAGCCACCAACAATCAAGGCAAGCGCATCCTGGGGAATTTCCGGGTTGACCAACAAACTCAGAGTCTTTACGGTGTAGTTCTTACTCTCCAGGGATTGTTTGACCTGACTGTAGGATTCTTCGGCGGTTGATTCGGGATCATATTCACCATGGCCGGCCAGAAAATAGACTACCCGCTCTCCGGGATTGGTCAGGCGGATCATGGCGCTGGCAATCTGTTCTTCGGTGGTGAAGGTGACGGCTTCCTGCCGGTCTCCCATCTGCAGGACCACTGTGCCATCTTTGGTGATATTTGCGGCGCGTGCGGCAACCGGATCCGCGTTTGGATCGATTAACTTATAATCAAACTTTCCCTGCGAATTGTATTTAAAATCATCCAGCAGATCGCGGGTCTCTTGAGATGGATATTGAGCGGTAAAGAAGGCCAGGGCGGTCACCGGCTGCTCAAGGGACTGCAGGGTCTGGATGGTTTCGGGCGCAAGTGTGCGTTCTTTATCTTCTGTTAGATCCCAGCGGGCCGGGTTCTTATAGACCAGGAAGTTAACGACCACCAGGATCCCCAAGAATGCGATCAACAGCACCAGGGCATTGCTTCCGTAGCGAGCCTGACGGCCGGAAAGCGCGCGCCTGACGCCCTGAGGGTTGAGCAAGACGTATACCGCGAGACCAATGACGACCAAACCCAGAGCAATCTGCAGATAGAGGTTGAACTCCTTCTGGACGATGTACAGGCCAGCCGCGGTAATGGCGGCTGCCAGGGCAAGGTACAAACCGATGGGGGCGTAGCGCTGCCAGGTTGGTTTCATTATCGCCACCTCCTCATCTCCACCGAAACCGACCCGATCATGAGAGCCAGGGCGGTAGCGCTGAGGTAGAAGACCACATCCTTTAACTCAATGATCCCGCGGAAGAACGAATTGTAAAAATGCTCGCTAAAGTCCAGATAGCGAAGCAGCTCACCTCCGGTGGCTCCGGCTGCCTGCGCCGGATAACTGATCATCCATACGACCAGCAGGAGACCCAGGGTGGCAAAAAAGGCCGCGATCTGGTTGCTAAAGAACGAGGAGACCATAATCCCCAGGGCGATGAATGAAGAAACCAGAAGGAGCAGACCCAGATACCCAGAAACCAATAACCCCTGGTCGATCCCCGGTTGGATCAGGCGGTTCAAGATCAAGGGGTAGATCCAGGTGACTGCCAGCAGGACGAAAATGAAAAGGAAGGCGCCGAGCCATTTCCCGATGATCACTTCCCAATCGCGCACCGGGGCCGTGAGGAGCAGCTCCAGGGTGCCCATTTTTTGCTCTTCGGCCAGCGTGCGCATGGTAACGGCGGGTATTGAGAATAACATGAGCGTCACCAGGGGTCCCAGGACGATCTGGATATTCGGGGTATATCCTCCAGATCCATTGAACTGCTGCGCGGATGCAGCCGCAATATTGGCGTAAAAAATGATCCCGAGAATTAGATAAACAATGAAGGCAACCACATAAGCGATTGGACTGCTAAAAAAAAGCTTGAATTCACGTTGAGCAATCGTCCAGATGTTGCGCATGGGCTAATTCTCCTCCGGGGTTTCGATCTCTGGGACCACCCCGATCTCAGGCACAGCAGGTTCTTCCCGGGTGAGCTGTAAGAAAATATCCTCCAGGCTGATATTGGCCGCATGAAGCTCGAGCAAATCATACCCATCGCGGATGAGGGCGCGGGCGACATCTGGACGAGCATCCATCCCGGGTGCTGTCTCAAATTCCAGGCTGTCAGCCGAGATTTTGGAGACATTGAGCACCCCAGGGATTTTTTCAACGATCGGATGTACATCCGTGGCATCTCCCCGGATGCGGATGATTACGCGGGTCGCACCGCTGAGGCGGGTCTGTAAATGTTCGGGGGTATCTTCGGTAACGATTTTTCCTTTGTTAATGATCAAGACTCGATTGCACACCTGTTGAGCTTCCGAAAGGATGTGGGTAGAGAGCAAAACTGTGCGCTCTTTTCCAATCTCACGGATCAAATTTCGGACTTCGATGATTTGAGCCGGATCCAACCCGATGGTTGGCTCATCCAGGATCAGGACTTCAGGTTTGTGGAGCAGCGCCTGGGCCAGGCCAACCCGCTGGCGCATCCCTTTGGACAATTTTTCGATATAACCATCCGCGCGTTCTTCCATATGGACAGTTTCGATCACTTCGTCGATGCGTTCTTCCGCATTGGAAAGCTTGCGCAAATCCGCCATAAATTTCAGATAATCGTATACCGTCATCTCCGGATAGAGTGGGACGGTTTCCGGAAGGTACCCGACCAGCTTGCGGACATCCAGAGATTGTTCGACAACGTCAAACCCACCCACCTCAGCCTTGCCCGAGGTAGGCGGCATATAGCCTGTAAGGATGCGCATGGTTGTTGTCTTGCCTGCGCCGTTTGGACCCAGAAAACCCAGGATCTCACCTCGCTGGGCATCAAAGGTCAGGTTGTCAATGGCGCGCCGCGCGCCATAATCTTTGGTCAGTCCTGAAACACGGATCATGAGCCTCTCCTCGATCGATAACGGAGTGATTTCGAAATTGGAGGTAATGGGTGGACGAATATGGAGACTACCCCTTAAAAAACAATCACACCTGCGCGGTGCTTTGTCTGGTAGAAATAGCCCAAATTAGCCGTCTAACACTATACAATATTGGACAGGAAGATGTCAAGTATTTGCTGTCTTTCTAATCAAACACTAATCTTTGAATAATGTTTGACTTTTTAGAATGCGTTGAGTACAATTGGGTGCGTTGTCTAATCAATTCGAAACTTATTGTTATATTGCGGGTAGGGGATGGTAATCAAAACTGATCCTGTGAAACCCCGGAGAAATTCCGGTTATTTTTTATCTACCCAATCTTACAGGAGGTTCCATGAACATACTTGGCCTTGCCAGGCATGGGCTCAATGATTTTGAGCAAATCGCGATAATTGCCGTGATGATTACGGCCTTTATCAGTCTACTTTACGCCTGGCTTCTACGTGGTACGGTCTTGTCGAAAGACAAAGGCACCCAAAAGATGCAAGAAGTATGGAATGCGATCCGAATTGGTGCGGACAGCTATCTGTCCCAACAACTGCGGACCATCCTTCCCGCGATAGCCCTGCTTACAGTCGCACTCTTTTTAAGTGTCTATATCGTCCCCCCCAGCCGGGAAGCGTTGGAAGAATTCCCCCAGAATACACAGATCATTATTTCGATTGGCCGTGTGATCGCGTTTATTATGGGTGCTTCCTTCTCACTGACAGTCGGCCAGCTGGGAATGCGTATGGCGATCCAGGCGAGCGTGCGCTCCGCATCGGCTGCCAGGCGGGGTTTCAATGAAGCCCTTTCGATTGCCTACTATTCCGGGACGATAACGGGAATGCTGACAGATGGTCTGGGACTGTTTGGCGGCACCGTGATCTTCATTGTGTTCGGCCGGGCTGCTCCGGATGTCCTGCTCGGATTTGGTCTAGGTGGAACCTTGCTGGCATTGTTCATGCGCGTGGGTGGTGGGATCTTCACCAAAGCCGCGGATGTTGGTGCCGACCTGGTGGGTAAAGTTGAAAAAGATATCCCCGAAGATGATCCCCGTAACGCGGCGGTTGTCGCGGATCTGGTGGGCGATAATGTTGGCGACTGCGCTGGAATGGCAGCCGATATCTTCGAAAGCTATGAAGTGACCATCGTGTCGGCCCTGATCCTCGGGTTGGCCCTGGTCGCCGTGGATCCTTCACACAGTTTGAAATGGATCGTTTACCCCCTGATTATCCGTGGGATCGGCGTGATCAGCTCGATTCTTGGAACCTTTACCGTTCCTATCTGGGAAAAATTCCCAATAAAATTCCTGCGCTCGCACGATGCGGAAGAATCCATGTTCCGCTCTTACGAAGTCTCCAGCGTAAACACCATTATCTTCGCTTTCCTGGTTGCCATCCTGTACGCGCAAGAATGGCGGTTGGCTGCCCTGACAGCAATTGGTGTGGGTCTGGCAGTGGCGTTTAACCCATTGACTTCGTATTTCACGGCTACCCGAAAACCCCCGGTGCAAGAGATCGTCAAGTCTGCTAATACCGGGCCAGCGACCATTATCTTGTCCGGTCTTTCAGTCGGAATGGAATCCAGTGTCTGGGCGCTGGTGGTGATCGCCGTTAGCTTTGTTTTCGCGCTGCTCCTGTATGGCGGCCAGGCTCCGATCTACGTGTTGTATGCGGTGGCGATGATCGGTATCGGGATGTTGAGCCATACCGGGAATAATGTTGCGATGGACTCCTACGGACCCATCTCGGACAATGCTAACGGTATCGGTGAGATGTCCTGGCATGATATGGACGATGAGAGCACCTTGAAGGCCCGCCAGATCATGGCGGATCTGGATGCAGTGGGGAACACCACCAAGGCCATCACCAAAGGCGTCGCAATTGCATCGGCGGTGATCGCGGCGGTCAGCTTGTTCGCTTCGTTCATCACGGATGTCGGCCGGGCACAGCTTGCTCTAAACCAGCCGGTCCTCGAATCGATCCGCGTTTCAGACACGCAGGTCTTTGTTGGCTTCCTGCTGGGTGGGGCTCTCCCCTGGTTGTTCAGCGCCCTGTCGATCCGGGCAGTTAGCCGGGCAGCAGGTCTGATCGTGGAAGAAGTTCGCAAGCAGTTCCGCATCCCTGGGATCATGGAAGGCACCGTTCTGCCGGATTACGCCCGGGTGGTTGGGATCTCGACAGCCTCCGCTCAGAAAGAGCTGATCCCACTGGCGACGATTTCGGTTGTGCTGCCTTTGCTGGTTGGTCTGGTGCTGAAAGTCGAAGCCCTGGGTGGTTTCCTGGCAGGCGTGATCCTGAGCGGACAGCTGCTGGCCGTATTTATGGCCAATGCCGGCGGCGCCTGGGATAATGCCAAGAAATCGATCGAAGATGAGCCGCGCAATTTGCTTCTCAACACGGGCAAGGGTTCGGAACGCCACAAAGCCGGCGTCGTCGGCGATACGGTCGGCGATCCGCTCAAAGATACCGCAGGTCCGGCTCTTAACCCCATGATCAAGGTGGTCAATCTGGTCAGCCTGATCACTGCCCCGATCATCGTGCAGTATCAGGATCTCGGGATCGGTGGTTGGGTGGTTGTAGCGGTGCTGTTATTCGGCCTGGTCTGGGGAATTACGCAGAGCAAACGCCCGGCTCCAGAATTGAAAGCTGAGCCTTCTTCTACTGACTAATCTCTGACGATTCATATAAAATGAGCGGGTCGTCCTGACCCGCTCATTTTATATTCTCATGGTTTGATCACGTCTGACAGGGGAGTCTTGTGGGGAGTCAACAAGAGGCTGGCCAATTGGACGATGGCAAAGCCAACCCACAGGCAGGAAAATGGAATAAGGGGTATGGCATAGCGCTGAAAGGCCAGTGGAACGGTCGCAACCAACGCTGCCGCCTGGCATAAGGCGGCCGCCAACAACAATACCGCCGACTTGTCGAGTTCGGGAAAAGAGCGGATACCTTTCAATGCGGAAAGGAGGAACCCGAATGCTGCCAGAATTAGAATTACACCCCCCGCGATCACTCCCCTCAAGAGGTTGTTGAGGGGGTTGGCGAGATAGGCCTGTTCGGATGCGGCCGTACGATCTCGATAATTACCCGCTTCTGCAAAGGATGGGGGGGCCAGATACGCCTGGATCAGGAGGGCGCCGGCGCGCTCGACCGGGGACGCGCTGACCATCCCGGGGGCAATCTGTTGGTAGTCCGCAGATTGGTCCCGGAGCAGGTCTTGCCTGGCATGCCAGGCGGCTTGCGCAGCCGTCCAGGGAGATTTCCAGAGAAATGGATTGAGAAGAAAAACAACCCCCAGTCCAGCTAAGGCAAATGTCAACAGCCGGATGACAAGGCTGCGCCCGAGGTTAGGAGCGGCTGGCTTTTGCCAGACCAGAGCAAGCAGGCAAACCGGTAGAAGAGCAGCTGCGGACTGTTTGGTATTCAACGCAACAGCCAGGGCCACGCCTAAAATCCAGGGCCGCGTTTGTGGGTTGACCAGGCAGTAGAGCACTAAAGAAATTCCAAAGATCAACGGACCTTCTGCCATGGCGCGCCTGGCATGCAGTAACACCAGTGGGTTCAACCCTAGAAGGCAGGCGGCTGCCAGCCCAACCCAGGCCCCACCCAGGCTCTCACCGGTTTTGAAGATCAAGAATAGGGTAAGCGGAAGCAGCATGGCAATCGCCAGGCGGGCGGTCGCCAGCAGATTCTCGGAGGGGAGAGCGCCAGTGGATTGGTTTTGGGCCCAGGTTATAGACCAGTCCCAATCTACTGGTAAAGGCGGCTGGTTAGCAATGGTGCGCGCGAAACCCAGGAGGTAGCGGGTCAAGGGTGCATCCAGGAGGCGGTAGCGGGCCGGCGCTATTCGATCGAGCGTCGCTGAGGTCCAGGCCATTGATAAGGGAGATGAGAGCAGGAGATCGAAATCCCGGCTCATATAGAGCTGGGTGCTCTCATCCGGATGAAAGGGGATTTGCCTGAGATTGGATAACCAAAACCCGGTAAACGCAAGCAGCAACAAGACGAACAACCGGGTAGCGATAGGGGTACGTTGGATGGTCTGAGAAAGGGTTGTCATGGGGAAAAGAACAGGCTACAATAAGCAAACACACAGAAGACATCAACTTCGCATAGCCAAATAATGCGCAGCCCCTGGAATTATCTCAAGTATACACCCATCCTTTTTATCTTGATCGCTGCTTCAGCCTGGAAGATCTGGCTGGTTGGCAGGGATGCCTTCCCATTTAACGCTGATGAAGCGGTTGTGGCTTTGATGGGGAAACATATCCTGGCGGGAGAGCGGCCGGTATTTTTTTATGGCCAGGCATATATGGGCAGCCTGGATGCTTTTCTGGTGGCCGTTGGGTTCAAGCTGTTAGGCCCGCATGTATGGGTGATCCGCCTGATCCAGGGGCTGCTCTACCTCGGAGTATTGGTCACAACCTGGCTGGTAGGCCGGAACGGCTTCTCCTCTGAGCGGATTGGGTGGGTGGCTGCCGGCTTGATGGCAATCCCGACGGTCAATATGACCCTGTATACGACCGTAAGCCTGGGCGGTTACGGGGAAGCTTTGTTATTGGGGAATCTCATTTTCCTATGCGCGTTGCGCATAGATTATCACGGAAAAATCCGGCCAGGATCCGTAGCATGGGGATGGTGGGGAATTTTTGGAGTCCTCTCCGGAGTTGGCTTATGGGCGTTTGGGCTGACCCTTATCTATACGATTGCTGCAGGAATTTTCTTGATCGTTCGGCGGGCGCCTTTTCCAAAACAATCCTGGAAAGATTTTTCTGCTGGAGTGGGGGTGGCCAGTTTGGGGTTTGCCGTCGGATCGGCGCCCTGGTGGCTGTTTGCCTATCAGAACGGGATCGGTGCGCTCATCCTTGAATTGACCGGCAGCGCGGTAGCGGTCGAGGGAGGGGATTTTCTGGGGCGGCTGGGACAACACCTGATCAACTATTTACTGCTGGGAGTGCCTGCCTGGTGGGGGCTGCGGCCACCCTGGGAAGTACGCTGGTTGGGGCTGGCCCTTTTACCTTTTGTGATCCTGATCTGGAGCGCAGTTCTGGTGATTGCCTGGCGCGGACTGCGGCAGAAGCCTGAACACCGCCCCGGTTTATTACTGATGTGGATATTTCTGGGCGTCCATGCCCTGGCGTTCTTGTTTACATCTTTTGGTGTGGATCCATCCGGGCGATATTTTATACCGCTGACCATCCCGCTGGTCTTATTTGCGAGCAGTGCATTGGAAAGACTGCCAGACCGGCTTGTACGATTGGGGTGGTTAGTCCTGGGTGTTTTGATCGTTTACCAGGCAATTGGCACCTGGCAGAGCGCCATGCGCATGCCACCCGGGATCACAACCCAATTCGGCCCGGAAACGATTGTCGATCACCGCTCGATGCCGGGGCTGATTGATTTCCTCAAAGAACAGGGCGAAACACGCGGTTATACAAACTATTGGGTGGCATATCCACTGGCTTTTTTGTCGAATGAAGAACTTATCTTTGTTCCACGCCTTCCGTACCACCTCGATTTCCGGTATACTGCCAGGGACGATCGTTATCCTGTCTATACATCTATGGTGCACAGTTCAGATCAGGTAGCCTACATTACAACTCGACATCCAGCCCTGGAAGAACGCCTCCGGTCCGGTTTTACCCAGGCAGGCATCCAATGGATGGAAGCGGAAATCGGCGATTATCATGTTTTCTACCGGCTGAGCAGGCCGGTTTCCCCAGAACAGCTCGAGCTGATCAGCATTCAACCACCATGAAGCTTATCCCAAACCTGGCTTTGCGTTTTATCCTACCCCGCCTGGGCGACATCCTGATGATCGGAATCTTGATCGGCGTGGTAGGTATGGGTCCCCGGCTGCTCAATGTCGATGGGGATCTGGGCAGGCATCTCACCCTTGGCCATTTCATCATCGACCGGGGGCAGATCCCCACCCAGGATCTTTTTTCACACACCATGCAAGGGCAACCGCTCACTCCGCATGAATGGCTGGCGGAAGTGGCTTATGCATTGGCATACCGCTGGTCAGGGTTGGATGGAGTGGTTCTGCTGTGCGCCCTGGTGCTGGTCATTACCTTCTATTTGCTCTACCGGTTGATCCTGCGTTTGACCGGGCAGGTTCTGCTCAGTCTTGGTTTTTGTATCGCCGCCATGGCGGCATCCACCTTGCATTGGCTGGCGCGCCCGCATCTATTTACGCTGCTCCTGGTGGTCGTCTGGTTGTGGGGAATGGAAATTACCCGTACGGGTAAGCGCCATCCCCTGGTGTGGATGCCGGTAGTGATGTTGATCTGGGCGAACTTGCACGGTGCTTTTATCGCCGGGTTTGTCATCTGGTTTGCCTATGGCATTGGTGCCATCTGGTCAACCTGGTTGAGCCGGTCCAGCCCCGATCCTTTACCCGCTGGTTTTTTTACAACCTGGTTGGGTACCGGCATCCTATCCTTTCTATTTTCTCTGATCAACCCGGTTGGCATCCATTTGTGGGGGACCAGCCTTGGATACCTGCAGAACAGCTACCTGGTCGGGCATACGGCCGAATATCTTTCACCAGACTTTCACCAGGTCAGCACCTGGCCTTTCCTAGGAATGGTGATGCTATCCCTGCTCCTGCTGGGTTTGGGGCGGCCAAAATTACAGGCTCACTGGGTCTTCCTGGTGGCAGGATGGACGGGGTTGGCCCTGATGAGCGTCCGAAATGTGCCTCTTTATGCCCTGGTTTCTGCGCCCGCGCTGGCATCAGGCGCATCCGGGTGGATCTCTGACCGGGCAACCGACCCGCCGTATCTCCGATTGGAAAGGCGTCTCCTGCGAATGGAGCGCTACCTTTTGGGGTATTTCTGGCCTGTGATCATGATGCTCCTGATTGGGTTCTTGTTATACAGGGGCGCAAACCTGGATATGATGCAAAAAGGAAATCGTTTTGATCCGAATGTATTTCCGGTAGAGGCGGTCGATTGGCTGGCCGATCACCCCCAAGACGGAGAGATGTTCAATTATTTTCCATGGGGAGGGTACCTGCTATACCGCTCCTGGCCAGAGAAGAAGGTTTTTATCGACGGCCAGACAGATTTCTATGGAGAGCAGCTCACCCGCCAATATGAGCAAGGGCTGACCGCGTCTGAAGGATGGGAACTGGTCCTCAACAGCTACAAGGTCGGTTGGGTATTGATGCCCCCAGGCGCCCCCCTATCCCAAACCCTTACCAGTCACCCTGAATGGCAGCGAGTTTATCATGATGCCACCGCAGATATCTATTCTCGAAACCGATAACAGCGCTCCTGGAGCAACCGCAGCAGAAAAAAGGGATATGGAACGGTGGGTATTTGCCGTAACCCTGATCCTGGTTTTTATTATGGCTGCCCGTACACCCCTGGACAGCGACCTATGGTGGCATCTACGTTCCGGTGAGGTTACGTGGACATCCCGCCAGATCCTCCTGACGGACGTGTTCTCTTATACACGCGCAGGCGCAGCCTGGGTGAACCATAGTTGGCTGGGGCAGGTGGTTCTGTATGGGTTGTATCGGGTTGGCAGCTACCTGGCAATCAGCGCCTGTGTCGCCGGTGTGGCAACCCTGGCGTTGGGTTTACTGGCGCGGACGATGGAAGGTCCGGCGATCCTGCGTTCGTTTTTGTTGGTGCTGGCGACCAGCGTGGCTGCGCTTGCCTGGCCTGCCCGGCCTCAAATCTTCTCATTTTTACTGATCGCTTTAGTAGGATCCATCCTATACCGGTATAAGTGGGAGCAAGTCGACCGGCTGAGCTGGCTGATCCCCATTTTTATCTTATGGTCGAATCTGCATGGGGGGTATGTCCTTGGCCTGCTCTGGATCGGTATGGTAATCGCGGGGGAACTGCTCAACCATTTGTTGGGATACACCGGCGAAGAGATATTATCCTTCCAAAAAATCTTCCGTCTGGCATTCTTTGGCTTGATTGCGGGGTTTGCGGTGCTGCTAAACCCGAACGGGATCCAGACGTGGTTGATCCCATTCCAGACCGTCGGGGTGAATGCTTTGCAAAACCTGATCTCAGAATGGGCTTCGCCAGATTTCCACCAGTTCGTTCAGCTACCTTTCCTGGCAGTGATTATCTTGACGATTTTCTGTATTGGGACATCCGGACGCCGGTTGGACGGAAGCGATTTTACCCTTCTGGCAGGATTTATGGCGCTTGGTTTGGTTGCCCGACGAAATTTTGGGCCGTTTGCGCTGGCAGCCATCCCCGTGCTGTCCCGGCATCTTTGGCCGGCGATCCAGCTGTGGGTTTCAAGGGTCCAGCCCATCCTCCAGGAATATGGCCTGCTTAGAAAGATCTCATGGTCAAGACCCACCAGTATCCGGCCGGCGGTGAAACGTTGGGTAAACCTGGGAGTGCTGTTATTTTTAGGAATCAGCGCTGCCATCAAAGTAGTGGGGGTAAGCCTGCCGGGTGTAGTCGAGCGATATGAAAATGAGATTTTCCCGGCAAAAGCCGTGACCTGGGTACAAGAACACCACCCGCAGGGTACTCTATTTAACAGCTATGATTGGGGAGGGTACCTGATCTGGAGGTTGAGAGATTATCCGGTTTTCGTGGACGGCCGGACCGATCTGTATAACGATGAAATCATCAGCCAATGGATCCAGGTGATGAATGCACGGCCAGGCTGGGAACATGTCCTGGACCGGTGGGGCGTTCATCTGGTAATGGTCCCACCAGATTGGCCGATAAATTCAATCCTTCCCCGATCGGGTTGGTCAGTCCTCTATCAGGATCAGCAGGCGGTCGTCTATGGGCGTTAAAGAAATCGAAACTCTGGATAAGAAAAAAGTCTGGTATGCTCTCTCTGCTAACAGACAGGCTTACCTCCCGGTTTTGCTGTTGGCAGGCGCTCGGATGATGCTCTGGATGGCGCTCCCCCTGGATGGACTGCGAGGGTATGGGGATTTTCTTAATTTCTTTCACGTAGCCAGCTTACCCGGTTGGCCTTATATTAATTTCTGGGTGGAGTTTCCCCCGATATTTCCATTTTTATCGAAAACGATCTACTTGATTTCTGGCGGTCAGGAGCATGTTTTTACTTCTCTATTATTCCTGATCCTGACCGTGGTGGATTGTCTCAACCTGGCGATATTTATCTGGCTCGTCGGGCGGGCTGCTCCTCAGATCGGGGCAAACCATCGCGTCCTGACTTACCTGGTCATTTTGTGCAGCCTGGCATACCAGTGGTGGTACTTTGATCCGCTGGCGGTGTTCTTTATGCTCGCCGGCCTGATGTTGTGGTTCAAACAAAAACCGGTGTTTTGCGGTTTAGCGATCGCCGCAGGGATCCTGACCAAGCTCTTTCCAATCCTGCTTCTGCCGGTGTTATGGAAAAATGGTTCGAGGCGTTCCAGCCTGCTCGCAACGGGCGCTGCTGTGGCATTGAGCCTGACAGTTCTCATCGGGTTGTACAGTTACTCGCCAGAGATGACAAAGGCTTCCTTAATCTCTCAACAGAACAAAGGCTCATGGGAAACTGTCTGGGCTCTCATTGACGGCAATTTACGGACAGGTAATTTTGGGGATTTGATCGAACGGCTGGATGCCTCAGGCACAGGACAGGTCAGCGGAAACCCGCCACGTATCCCTGTGATGATCAGCCTGGCGATATTCCTGGGGTTTGGTTTGTGGATCTTCCTGCGCAGCCGGCTGGACCAGCCAAACCGGATGCTGTCTTTCCTGGGGTTTACCTGGTGCCTCTTCTTGCTCTGGTCTCCAGGCTGGAGCCCGCAGTGGGTAATTTACCTCATCCCGATCATATTACTGGCCTTACCGGCTCGCCGGGGGATCCTTTTTAGCCTGCTGCTCATCCTGGTCAATCTATTAGAGTGGCCGGTGCTGCTTTCGCGAGGCTTCTTCGAAGGATTGTGGGGAACGGTTCTGCTGCGCACAGCTTTATTTGCCCTTTTAGGCTTTGCGTTTTACGAACAGATGAATACTGCGAAGATTCAACCATCTCTGGAAACATCACCGGGGTCGCCATAGATGTCTGGGCGGCGATCTTTCATCACCGGGATCCTCTCACGTACCTTTTCGACTTCAGCAAGGTCGATTTCGGTTACCAGGAGAGTCTCCTGGTCAGAAGAAACGGCGGTTTCCTCGCCCCAGGGACCTACCACGGCGCTATGTCCCCCAAATTGATCGTTCTCCGTTTGACCCACCCGGTTCACCGCGGCAACGAACACCTGGTTTTCAATGGCTCGCGCTCGCAGGAGTGTCTGCCAATGCGAAATCCGTGGAGCAGGCCATTCCGCGCAGATCAGAACCAGGGAGGCGCCTTTGACTGCATAAGAGCGGAAGATCTCTGGGAAGCGCAGGTCATAACAGATGGCTAGACCGGTTCGCCCCCAAGGCAGCTCAACGAGCACCGGTTGGTTCCCCGCGGCGAGCCAGCGATCCTCATCCATCAAACGGAAGAGATGGATCTTCCGGTAACAGGCCATTAGCTCGCCAGCTGGATTGAACAATGTAAAAGTATTATAGGCCGCACCCTGGCGGGCTTCTAAATTGGAACCACCAATCCAGATGTGGTGCTGCCTGGCAAGTTGAGAAAGCTGGGTGAATATACCTTCACCCAGGATGGAGGCATGGCGTTTCCAATTTTGGAGGTCGTAACCGGTGGACCACAATTCGGGTAGTAAGATCAGATCGCTGCCAACCGCCGAGGCCTCCCGGATCCAGTGGGTAACATTGTCCAGGTTTTCGTCGGGTTTCCCGGTCTGGATATCTATCTGAGCGAGTGAAAGGGTTAGCTCCATATAGATCTGAATTATAATGGGAATATTGTTTCAATCCTTCATTAATCCATTCTTGAATATTAGCATTGCCAGCACCTGCCCTGTTGGGAGGGGACATTGAAATCGAACCGTGACAGCACAGTACAGGTGCTAGGACTGATACTCCTTGTCATCGTTGTGACCGGAGCTTTAGTTTGGGCAAATTACCGATTCGCTAAAGAAAATCCCGGCGGAAATGATTTCCTGGTCCACTGGGTAGGGACACGCGCCTTCTTCATTGATGGGTTGAGCCCGTACAGCGACGAAGTCGCGATCCGTATCCAGACCATCGCTTATGGACGGCCTGCGCAGGCGGGCGAACATGAATTGAGGGTGGCGTATCCTTTGTATTCCACCTTCGTTTTTGGGCCATTTGCCCTGATCTCGGATTTTGCCCTAGCCAGGGCGATCTGGATGACTATCCTGGAGATCTCGATTGGCCTGATTACCTATCTAAGCCTGCAGCTGACTCGCTGGCGGCCTTCTACCGGTATGTTAGTGTTAATCTATTTGTTCGCTTTTTTGTGGTATCACAGCTTCCGCCCGCTCATCAACGGGAACGCGGTAATCCTGGTGACATTGTGGATCGTTGGCGCCTTTCTGGCCATCCAATCCAATAAAGACGAGCTGGCCGGGTTTTTATTGGGTTTGGCTACGATCAAACCGCAGGTCATCGTGCTTTTATTTATTTTTGTATTATGGTGGGCAGCCACACGCAGGCGCTGGAAGCTGGTGCTCTGGATGGTCGGGACAGTGGTTATCCTATCCATTATCTCTACACTCCTGCTGCCCCCTTGGATCCTTGAAAACCTACGGGAAGTCATCCGCTATCCGGGTTATAACCCGCCGGGTACCCCGGGGGCGGCATTTGCTCAATGGTGGCCGGCGATAGGAAAACAGGTCGGCTGGGTGATCACCTTTCTGATGGCCATTCTCCTGCTGCTGGAATGGCTGGCAGCTTTGAAAAAAGAGTTCCGCGCTTTTTTGTGGACAGCCTGCCTGACCCTGGTGGCCAGCCAGTGGATCGGTATCCAAACCGACCCAGGGAACTTTATTGTGCTTCTCATTCCCCTGATCCTGGTATTCTCCGTATGGGGTGCGCGATGGAAACGCTCGGGATTGATCCTGACCTTTACCGGCATGCTGCTGCTGTTCGTGGGGATCTGGGCATTATTCCTGACAACCATTGAGCGGTCCGCTCAGCCGGTTCAGAGCCCGGTGATGTTTTTTCCCTTACCGGCTTTCGTTTTGTTTGGGTTGTATTGGATACGCTGGTGGGCGATCCAGCCGCCAAGCCTGTGGGTGGACCTCCTTATGGAGCGAGAAGAGACCTGATAACCTGGGCAGGCAACCGCGATATTTATTTTTACTGCATCCATGCCAACATCGATTGTCTCTGTCACTCAATCATTTCAGAAATCCCGCTGGGGTTTAATTCTCATCCTGGTACTCGCCGCGGTTTTACGCTGGGCTTTTTCGGACAGCCGTGGTTTGACCTATGATGATACCTTTAGCATCATTTTGGCCGGAAGACCCCTGGGCGATATCATTCAGGGGACAGCCGCGGATACCATGCCGCCAGTCTATTATTTTTTACTGCACTTTTGGATGCGGCTGGGGTCAGCAGTCTGGTTTCTGCGAAGTCTGAATATCCTGATCAGTCTGGCCACCGTTTGGATGTTATACCGGCTGGTACACAGGCTGGCGGGTAGACCGGCGGGATTATGGGCAGCCTTGCTGGCAGCTATCTCGCCATTGCAAATTTACCATGCTCAGGACCTGCGTATGTATGCCATCCTGGGGTTCTCACAGATTGTCTACGTCTATTTGTTTTACCGGATCTGGCAGAGCCCGGACCCGGGTGATCGGTCAACCATCCTCAATTGGATTGGCCTCGTGATCGCCGGGACACTGGCGATGTACAGCCACAACCTGGCAATCATTGCTCTGATAATCCCTGACCTGATCCTGATCTGCCAACGCCGGTGGCGGCTTCTATTGCACCTCCTGGCGGCCCAGCTTGGGATTGCTGTGTTATCGCTGCCGTGGCTGATCCAGGTGCCTGGCCAGATCCAGAAGATCCAAAAAGCGTTCTGGACGCCCCGGCCAGGACTGGTCGAAGTCATCCAGGCTATCGTTCTTTTCCACAGTCACCTGCCCCTCCCTGCTCCGCTGATGGTGGTGGCGGTTTTGTTCAGTGTGCAGATTTTTACCCTGATCTTGTTCGAAACTCTTCGGAATGGAAAAAGAGACCGCTCAGGCTGGTTCCTCCTGACGCTGGTAGTCGGGTTGCCCATTCTACTGTTTGTGATCTCATATATCATGCGTCCCGTATTCGTCACGCGAGTCTTCATCCTCTCTTCACTGGTATACCTTGGTTTGGTGGGCAGGGCTATTGCCGATGCGCACGTCAAGTTTGTGAAGGTTTTTCTGGCGACCGGAACCATCGCTCTCGCGTTGATTGCACTGCCATTTTTTTACTCATTCAACCAGTTTCCAAGGTCGCCTTTCAATGAGGCCATGGCAGTCGTCCGCAAACGAGAAGTAACCCGCTCCATCGTGGTGCACGATAATAAGCTGTCCTATTTTCCATCCTATTTTTATGCCCCGGATATAAAACAAGTTTTTCTGCCTGATCCGCCTGGATCGGCAAACGATACCCTGGCTGCACAAACACAAGCGGCGATGACAGTTTTTCCCGCGCATGACCTGGAGGATGCTGTCCGGGGAGAAACTCATATCCTTTTTGTGGTCTTCCAACAAACCCTCGACGAATACCAGGAAATGGGTGTAACGGTACATCCTGGAGTGAGCTGGCTTGAAAAGCATTTCACATTTGCTGGAGTCCAATCGGTAGGGGACTTGAGAATTTTCGAATATAAGCGGTAAACGATGGCAGTATGACCTGGCGCAATTACGCATTCATATTTCTAATCAACCTGGCAGTGCTCGCAGGGGTTGCCAGCTTTCAATCAGCCCCGGGATATATGGATGCCGATTATTACACGGTGGGCGCAATCCAACTGGCCAGTGGCAGGGGGTTTACCGAGCCAATCCTGTGGAATTACCTGGACAGCCCGGATGGGATACCTCATCCATCTCATGCGTACTGGATGCCTTTAGCCTCGATGATCGGGGCCCTGGGGATTAAATTGACCGGGAACAGCTCATTCGAGGCAGTCCGTTTGCCATTTATCCTCCTGGCAA
>Ga0105104_10000189_pt1 | contig 46183 bp, 35 predicted proteins | sample PPLLaktember2015_3_FD_87034 | JGI IMG/M metagenome (GOLD analysis project Ga0105104, IMG submission 87034) | Freshwater sediment microbial communities from Prairie Pothole Lake near Jamestown, North Dakota, USA - PPLs Lake P7 Core (6) Depth... | ecosystem: Environmental > Aquatic > Freshwater >... | reverse complement strand
TGATTCGCGACGAGAGAATAAATTTTTTTGCACTGGTCCAATGTAAAAATGAACGCCTCGATTCGCCTTTTGAACCCGACCGCTTTTTCACCGCCTATAAAATGGTAAAAGCAAAAAAATCTTCCTCGACAGGGGGGAATGTACATGAAAAATGAAGATATGGAGATTATCGAGAAACTGGAAAAAGAGATCGGACGAAAGCTAGTACCAATCGACTTAAAGGGCATAAAAGACCCGAAAGAAATCCCGGCAATTACAAGAAGAACCGGTAAAGGCTATATCGCGGATAATAAAGGCAAAGTCACCGAATTGTACATGGAAAGAATTACGTTGGACGACTTACCGCCAACCCTGGCCACGTTTACCCATCTCAAAACTCTCAGTTTATCCGGTGCTCAAATAAACGATTACTCCTTACTCTCACAAATAAGAACTTTAAATGTACTGGACTTAAGTTATTCCGATTTAAACGATATTTCTTTCCTCGATGCACTCGATTCCCTGGTGGAGCTGGATTTGCAGGAAAATAAGATCACCGGTTTAGACCCGCTTAAAGGATTAAAAAACTTAGTGAAATTGAACCTGGGTAAGAACCGGGTTTCAATCCTATCTCCTCTTAAAAACCTCAGGAATTTGGAAATCGTCGATATATCCGAAAATGCGATAGACGATGCAGGTTTTATCGACGCTTTGTCGGACAAAAAAAAGATAGCCTACGTCAACCTCTGCCGCAATAAAATAAAAGAACTGCATGAAGATGTTTTAAAAATCGGCCTTCGTATCGATATTGAAACTCAAATCGATAATACTTCCAATGAGCCCCCGGTTCCCGGTATCTATCTCCACGGCAACCCTATACAAACCCCACCGCTGGAGATTATAACCAGGGGAAATAACGCGGTCCGCTCTTACTACGATTCCTGCAGAACCGGCGAAAATATTATCCCACTGCAAGAAATAAAAGTCTTGCTAGTGGGAGAGGGAGGCGCAGGTAAAACCTCGTTGGCAAAGAGGCTGGTGAATGACGAATTCAATGAAAGCGAGCCCGCAACCCATGGAATCGAAATCAAGCAGTGGTACCTCCCCGGTGACCCATCTAAAATAAAGATCAACCTCTGGGATTTCGGCGGCCAGGAAATCATGCACGCCACCCACCAATTCTTTTTATCCCAACGTAGCCTCTATATCCTGGTGCTGGACCCCAGGAAAGAAGAAAACCCCGATTATTGGCTCAAGCATATCCGCAGTTTCGGCGGCGAATCCCCTATACTGGTGGTTCTCAATAAAATCGATGAATTCCCCGCCTTCACAGTCAACAGGAAATTCCTCAAAGAAAAATACCCCAATATCAACGGCTTTTTTCCACTCTCCTGTAAAACCGGTGTCGGTATTTCCGAGCTAGTGGATGGATTAAAACAGGCATTGAGCGATGTGGATATAATAAAAACCGAATGGTCTTCCGCGTGGTTCGATGTTAAAAAACATATCGAATATATGATGGAGAATTTTATCTCATATGAACAGTACGAAGAGATATGCCGGGATAATAAAGTAACCGAAAAATCCCACCGGGAAACACTCCTGGAATTTTTACATGATCTCGGCATCGTCATGGATTTTAAAGATTTCGGGTTGGAAGGCACCCAGGTATTAAAACCCACCTGGGTTACCGGTGCCGTATACAGCATTATCAACTCTCCTATACTGGCGAAATCCAAAGGGATTTTAGAACTAAAGAGATTGGAGGAAATCCTGGACCCTGGCGAAGACTATCCCAGGGATAAATATCCTTATATTATCGGGTTAATGAAGAAATTCGAACTCTGTTTCGATGTGGATGGCCAACGGGTGTTGATCCTGGATTTGCTGGGAATCGAAGAGATGTCCATCGATTTTGCATACGACTATTCATTAAGCTTCATATTCGAATACGATTTTTTACCCAGGTCCGTAATACCGCGCTTCATGGTAAGACTGCACCATGATATCAAAGATCACTTCCTGTGGCGGACCGGGGTACTATTGGAAAACACGGAGTTCCAGGCTGAAGCGGTTATCAAATGTGATAAGGATGAAAGGAGGATTTACATCTATGTCGCCGGCGAACAAAAACGCGACTATTTTGCCGTCCTCCGCCATACCCTCCAGGAGATCAATAAAAGCTACAAAAAATTAAAAGTAACGGAATTGATACCCATGCCCGGCGACTCAGGCACTACTGCCGATTATCACCACCTGCTGCGCCTGGAGCAAGAAGGTATTGAGTATTACCTTCCCAGCAATTCGGAAAGGAAATACCGGGTCGGCGATTTACTCGGCTCCATCGATAAAAGAAAATTCGAGAAAGACGAAACGTTACAGATTTTAAAAACCATCCCCATAATCCGGATGCAAAATACAGTTAATAATAAAAAATGAGTAGAAAATAAAATGGAAAAAATAAGAATCGGTTACCCTGTAAATGGTTGGACAAAAGAACTCATCGAGGGTTGGAATGCAGCCTTCGATACTACATCCCCGGAAGTGGAACTCGATGTGAGCGAAGCGGGATTCATTACCCTATTCGATTGGCTGACTGTCGTCGCCTTGATCGAGAAAGTACTGGCCAATCCTTATGTGAAAAACTTTCACATCGATGCCAAAGGTTCCGATCCCTCCAATTTTATCCCCCTCTCAGAATTTATAGACATCGAGAAAAATTTACCTTCCAGGCGTTTCCCGGCTGAAATAAACCTATCGAATCGAATTTACAAATCCGTGGGTTTTATCGAGTCATTGGGAACCCTGGATATTCTCAACCGAAGGAGCGAAGAAGGAAAAGTATCTTACCCCTTTATAAATATCGACGATGTAAAAAAGCATCAATTCTATACCCGTAAGCATGGCGATTTGGGAGTTCTTCTCGGCCTTACCCGTATTTACAACAAGGCTGATTGCAGCCAATTTATCGATGAAAGCCGGATCCAAACCTGGGTGCAGGCTATGGGGGCACGTTTCCCTGAATCGTCACTTTTTGAAACCCAGGAAGTCTGGAGGGTATTGTGCCACGAATTTGCCGTCAATATTTATGAACATGCCGGGATCCCAGGCTTTATCTCCATGCGGGTAGTTTCACCCAGGGACAACCAGGATCGGGTTCATCCCTGGTGCCGGGAAACATATCCGTCTCCCTGTATCAGCCGCTTGTTTGATAAAAAAAGCACTCCCGGTAACCATTTCCTGGAAATTTGCATCGGTGACGCAGGAAAGGGGTTTATCGAAACCCTGGAAACTGCTTATAAAAAATACATAGAAGATAATATTACTGCGGTGAATAAGGATTTTATACCGGAAAATGCCAGGAGGGAAGACATCGTAGCTTTTGCTTTCGATGAATTGGGAACCTCAAAAGATGTGAATGGGTGCTGGATCACTGAGAGACATGCATTGAACCGCATATTATACATCACCGCCCAATATGGCGGGGTGCTGACGGTACGAACCGGCGGTGTCGAGTTAATTTATTCCGGCGAAGGAGAAATGTTTAAGAAAAGCCCGACCGGTAGAGGATATATACCGACTAATCCACAGGAGATGCCAGGCATCATCCCCGGCACTCAATTCCAGGTCATCCTCCCATTAATCCCATTTGCACCTACTTTAGATTTTGAAAGGAGATCTACTCTTTCTGTTTCATTACCGAGTACTTATCATACGGAGAGCGGGCACGTCCGCGGGCACCTGGTTCCCTTATTGGAGAAACTGGATCAACCCGGTTCATGTATCGGTAAAGAGGAACTTGGGCAATTCAGGAGAGCCTGTGAAAACCTTTGTATAGAATTACAAATCAAACGCCCTGCCTCCGAACCCTTAATCCTTGATTTCAGCCAACTAAACTGGACAGCGGGCCAATTCGAAACACTCCTTCACTTTCTTCAAAACATTCTTCAACACCGTCCGGTACTCCTGGTCGAGATAGAACCGGAACTTGCCCGCGAAGTGATCCGCTTGGAGGGTAATGGGGCACCGACCACCCTGGATAAGAATTTCATATACCGGGATTTACCGCAAGACGGCCCTTATTATGCTGAACTATCTGAAAAGGAGTTCCTGGAAACGTATAACCGAATTCACGCCACGGTATTGGGGATCGACAGGGATGGCAAATATTATATGTTCGGCATTCGCAACCACGCCTATGAAAAGCCGCTGCTGAGCTTAATCGAAACTCCAAAATCCATCGAAGAACTCTGTAATGAAACTTTCTGGGATGAACCGCTTAAAGAAAATTCCTTGAAAGCTATATTGAATAACATTAACCCCATGTTCCATCGAAATAAAGACGGGCAATGGCAAACGGTTTGGGATAAAATTGGACTATCCGTCGAAGTACAACGCGTCATGTCCATGCATTTCGACGATGTAGCCAAGAAAAACAATGCATGGCGTGGATATCCGTATGAACAGGAAAAATGCAAATTTAGAATTCCATTGCAGAAAGAATGGCGATCCAATTTCCTAGAAACCACCCGGATTTTGTCCCGGGAACGTCATGCCGATGAAGTAGCCCAGCGGTTGATTTACCGACTCGAAAAAGGGTTGGCATTAAGAGGAAAATCACTTAACGATGTGAGAATCCTGGCCTGTATGACTGCGCCGGCCCTTCTATTGGCTTCTTTTATCCATCGTTGGTGGCCTTTACAATATGAACGTCCGGCGATATCAGATTTAGGTTATTATATTATGTTGAGTCACCCCGGGGAATTACCCTTCCTGGTAAAAGGTGGTGGAATTGTGATCGTTCACGATATCATGGATACAGGTATTTTATCCGGTAAACTGATCGAAGCATTAAAGCACCAGGGAATGGATATTCTTTGTATGTTGAGTTTTATCATGATGAAACCCGATTTAAAAGAAACAGAGGTCAATCTCATCGAAAAGGGGTGGATACCCGAGAAAGATGAAACTGAAAAAGATTTTATACCCAAACATGCCCTGATTCGTGTAAAACAACCGCTTTCTTGTAATCCATCGCAGCCCGACGAAAAAGACACCATTGCTTATTGGATAGAGCCAAGGACCATGCGCCCGCTTAAATATACATCATTAAGACGCCAATTAAAGCGAGGGCCTGACCCTGATATTAAACGTAGAAACCAGTGTTTGGAACGGTTTAACCGCTCTTCAAACGATTGCCTATTTGCAGCAGGACATTTTGTGTACGGCTATCGTCATTTTTCTGTCTCCATCGATGTTCAAAAAGTTTTAACCGGGGAAATCGGCGATGAAATCGCTTTATGGATCGCCGACATTTGCGAGAACCTTCCCGATCGAAGAAAAAGAGATTGGGAAAGCGAAATTGGTCATAACCTTAAAGGAGATGTAACTGCTGTTTTTATGCCCCTCCACAGCCAGGTCCACTATATCTGGCCCAAGGTGGAAAAAATCCTGGCGCAACGGGGACGACGCCATCCCACCTGGCTCCTGGATGCTACTTTTTTTACTGGGAGAGCACCTTCTTATAGAATTCCTCAACAATTTTTGTATCAAATTAAAGAGGCAGTACAAGAATCCGTCGATGTAAAAAATGGAAGATTGAAAAAAATGACAAAACCGGTGCGCCTTTTGATCCTGGATGATGTTATCGTTACTGCCCGCAACGCAGAATCGATCTTGGAAAGCATTAGCTCGGTTGTTAAGAAAGAATTTTATAAACTGGGAATAAAAGACAATTTGAATGAATATACGAATCCTATCGAATGGATCCGGTATTTCTGTGTCCTGAACCAGATGGGATATGGCCTTTATTTACTGTGGAAAAACCTGGACCATGTGGGCGAGCAAAGAATTAAATTTACCTTCGAATCGTATGCTCCATCAATGGGTATTCCAGTATATACAGATACCGATTGCCCCATCTGCCAGGATATCACGCGACTAAAACGACTGGAAGCCACCTGTGAACAATATGGTTTCGAATCCGCCCGGCAGTGGGCTGAAATGCGAATTAATGACCTTAAACCGATCGCCATGGACAGACCGGGCTTTAATAGCCCTATCTCTACATATTTAACCAGGGGCATAAATCTATTACAGGTTGCACCAGACGAAAATATGCCTATATTTCAAGGCTTTTCTCATGTTCACGCTGCTACAGCAATATGGCGATTTTATGAATTAATGTACTATTCTTACCCTCCAGGAGATGTCCTCCAATCCTTAGAGAATGCTCGGGGTACAGATACAGAGGGGCAGGAAGTAAAAAGCGAATACGAACGTTACCGGTGGGCCGTATACAAATGGTGTTTGCGGAAGTGGAAGCGGTTGGAAGCCAATGCAGCGGTGGAGGATTTTATTACCGAAGTGAAACGGGAAATCGAGCAAAATACCCCCCTGGTGCAACCTCTTTTAGAAGGTTGTGCCCAACACGTCGAAGACCCGGCGGTTACCCGGCTCATTGCCGATTGCATCGATACCCTGGCGAAATTGGAATGGAAACGAATTTATGACAAAAAAGGAGCTGAACCGGAACGAATCAATCATACTATCGATCTATATACCGCATTGGCCTTGTTCTGGCTCAATATTCCCCGTGCACGGTGGGAAGAACTTTCATTTGAAAACCAGGTACAGGGAAAGAAAGAAAAAACATTCCTGATGGATCACCTGGATCAAGCCGCTGCTAAAATGGATATTCATGGTTATTCCTTACTGCGTAATTTATACCGCCAATTAAAGCGTCCCCAGAAGCATACGGACCCCAAGTGGGCATTGGATACCATTGCCGAATCGTTGTTCCGGGGACGAGACCCAAGTCAATCTAAACATGGCCGGCACCATTTGCTGCCGAGATTGATATCGGAAATTCTAAAGGGAAGTGCGGATAACGAAGACCGCCTCTTGCTTCACAGTAGTTTAACTTTATTCCTGGCCGCATTGGAAGAGCTGCTGCATTACGACTATGAACTTTCCTTCGATACCAATGAAATTAAGAAGCTTTCGGTTGAAGTTCTTGAATGGTTGAAGCGACCGGCTGAAAGCAGTCCCGGGGAAACGCCGCCTCGGGCACTTAGAGAATTAGCAGATGCACTGGATTTAGACGGATCTTTTATAAAAAGATTCAACCGTGCTTTTCATGAAGAAGTCGAAGAAATGTTCTCTTTTCTCGAAAAAAGAGTAGCGGAAATCGGGAATGGCCTTTTGACTTTCGACTATGTCAAAGCGGAAGATACCGGGCAATGCCGCATATTGATACCCGGACATAGATTACGCATGTGCCTCGCTAACCTGACCATCGATCCGATTGCCAGATTTAAAGACCCGCACAAAAGCCGAATTGTTGTTTCCAGGGTTCATTCCGAAGACCGCAAGGAAAAAATTTGCTTCCGTTTACTGACGAATTTTACTTCAATCGAAGAAACCCAGCGGTTGACCGGGCAGGGACAAAATATCAAGGTCGATCGATCCATGCTGGAAATGTTCGGCGCGAAATTTGACCCCCTGTGGCAGGAGCCATCTCCTGCTGAACAAGCGGAGGGGTTTACTGCTTCCTATCAAATTAAAATTCCATCCGGTTTTATACCGGGGAGGTAATCCATGAGTTTTAAAATCCTTTATGTGGAAGATTATCCCAAAGATTTTTCAAAATTGAGTAAAGTCATCGATGAGTACAATCAAAAGCCATCCTTTGCTTCTGAGAAAATCGAATTATTTTGGGCAAAAGACCTTCAAGAATTGGAAAATAAATTGGACCACACCATAGATGTCGTGTTGGCCGATATGTTTTTAACTCCTTCCGAAAGCGATAAAGGGGATCGTCTCCAGGATGTGATCGATATCGTTAAAAAGTGGAGTGAAAAAAATAACGTTGGGAGGCCCATACCCATCATTGCCTATACCATCAGCGGCGAAGATGCTTTTAAAGCCAAAAAAGACCTGTATGATATCTGGGATAAAAACACCGCATCCGTAGATTATGTTACCTGGCGTCTCTCCAATTTATCTATCGAATTATCCCGGATTCGACCGGATGCCTCCATCCAGACCAAGATTCGCACCGATACCGATCAGACTTCTTGTGTCAGTTGGCACGATGCAGTGCTCGATATGATAAGACGATATGATCAAGGTTGGACGGAAAGCGACCAGATCGACAGGGCCGGGAGGGCCATCGAAACGATTGCGGATCGTTTAAATGTCTGGGACAATATCAAACCCATGTGGGAAGTGATTAAAAATTGGGAATTTTTAGGCAGGGCTGTTTCACCTCGGACCAGGGGCCACGCTCGACATGCGTTGAATGTCTTCTGGTTGGGATATTATTTCCTGCATCATAAGCATTTACGTGGCTTTTTCATAAAACATTGGAATGAAAGCGAACTTTCCCAATTAAAAATTATGAAGAATGAAAATTCTCTTGAAGCTATAAATAATATCTGGTTTTACACCGGGCTTTTTCACGATATGGCCGGTTGCCTGGAAAAATTTGCCGAAATCAATCATTTTCGCCATGAATTATATTCTCCCTTTGATGTATTGGATTTACGATTACAGGAAACTCATTATTTTTCAACGATACTCATCCAGAACCAGGTAGTCGAATTTCTGGGCAATTTTGATGATCCCTTGAAAAACCTATTAAATACGGCATGGGAGAAGAGCTTAAAGGAAGAAAAAGTCGATCACGGGATGCTATCCGCCCTGTATCTCAAACAACAAATAAAAGATAAAAAACAGAATTTTTACGCCCGGGAAGCCGGACGGGCCATTGCCGTACACAATCTCATCAGCAGGATCAAAGAGGAGAAAATAGACAATTTAACCTGGGAGAAAGAACCCTTTGCATGCCTCCTCTTGCTGTGCGATCAATTACAAACCTGGGAGCGAGAACGTGGGGATCCTAAATTGAGCGATAATGACAGCCCGGAACGTTCTGAGCTGGCGGAATTGCAGATCATTTCGGGGGAGCACCCGGAGGAACGCCCCCACATCAAGATTGCCATCGATTATATTGCGCCGCCCTATTTTCGACATGCACCGGAGATATACCAGAGAGTAAAGGATGACCTGGATTTTATACTCAGGGACAAACCACGTCGGGCAATCAGTAAGATCGCCGGTGAGTGGCCCTTTCATTTGTCGGTCAATTTCTTCTTGAGTAAAGACCTGTTGAATGCTTTTATCGAAATACACCCAGAAAAAGCAAAATAGCCCCCCAGCGGCCTACCTTTTTGAGTTGATCGCTAAACGCGGTAAGACACTTCAAAAAACGGCACGAAGTGCCTCAATATCTATTCACATCTTTAATAATCCGGATAAAATCATCGGCTTTTAACGAAGCTCCACCCACCAATGCGCCATCCACGTTAGGCAGCGACAGCAATAGACTGCTGTTACCGGGTTTCACCGACCCACCATAAAGTATACGCGTCGATCCGGCAGCCTCCTCCCCATAAACCGACATCAACTTTCCCCTTATAAACAAATGAACCTCCTCCACCTGCTCCGGCATCGCAGTTTTACCGGTTCCTATCGCCCACACCGGCTCATATGCAATGACCAGCCCAGCGATTTCTTCGGTCCTTAAACCCCTCAAACCGACTGAAACCTGTCTATCGATAATGGAAAACGTCTCGCCTGTTTCACGCTCTCCCAGGGTTTCTCCGACACATACGATGGGAGTTAAACGGTTTCGAAAGGCAGCAAATACCTTTTTATTAATAATGTCGTCGGTCTCGTTGAAATACTGTCTGCGCTCGGAATGACCGACAATCACATAATCTGCACCGGCATCCTTAACCTGTTTCCCGGAACATTCACCGGTAAACGCGCCCTGGTCTTCCATATATAAATCTTGTGCGGAAACGGCAATATAAGAATCTTTCAACAGTTCGGCGATTTACTCGGCTCCATCGATAAAAGAAAATTCGAGAAAGACGAAACGTTACAGATTTTAAAAACCATCCCCATAATCCGGATGCAAAATACAGTTAATAATGAAAAATGATTAGAAAATAAAATGGAAAAAATAAGAGTCGGTTACCCTGTAAATGGTTGGACAAAAGAACTCATCGAGGGTTGGAATGCAGCCTTCGATACTACATCCCCGGAAGTGGAACTCGATGTGAGCGAAGAACTGCAGAACTATAGTCAGAAAATATCCCTAACCCGGATTTTTTTTGGAGTTATTACGGTAAATTTTCCTCTTAAATCTTTAGAATGGCTTGTTAGAACTGTTCGAAAAGCCTCTGTGATTGCTTCCAACTCCTCATTTTTATACCGTAGATATATAATACTCACACCTTGCCGGCCGTGCGCGAAAACCCATTCGCCATAGTCCCGATCTTCGGTTACTAGAATAGCATCATGTAACTCAGCTAAATTCAAAACTTCATCATCCTGAATTCCGCAAGCAACTACCGAGACCAAAATCGTATCCAGGCCGAGAGGTTTTAACTTGCGAATAATCCTCTGATCTACACTTTCATCTATGAGCAGGGTTTCAGGCAATAAACTCCTCCCGGGCAATGACATCGGCGGAATAGGCTAAAACTGCATTGATATCTTTCCAGTTTAATGAAGGATAGGCTTCTATTAATTCCTCAGTAGTGATACCTTCAGACAATTTTTTTAGGATCAATTCCACACTGATGCGCGTCCCCTTGATAACTGGTTTTCCCAGTAATATACCTGGGTTACATACAATATGCTTCCTATAGTCCATTATATTTTCTCCAAATAACATTATGCGACATTAAACACAGATTGTCAACATTTATTCAAAAAACAGGGAAACTGGTGCGGTTGGACGTTGTGAACTCAGTAATTCTCATTTTGAAATCGCGGGAGCTGTAGCCGGCCCGTCACGGACGGGTTTTATTATTGCATTGAGGATTCCTGGGATGGTCAGGTTCGTGGTTATTCGCAGTATTCGGATTTACAGTTTAACCCCTTAGCATATATCCGAGCAAAGTGGGTCTGTCTCAACTAAAATAGGTGGGCATAATTTATTGCAGGTACAGACCGTTTGGCATGTCCCGCATGTGACACAGGTAACGTCAGGGGGTTGAGTCTCATAATGTTGGCAGCAATCATTCGTAATAGAGCAAGTATCAGGGCAGGTAGCAGGAGTCGTTGCTCCTCCTAAGACCTGAACCAATTGCCTATTGTTGAGATTGGCTACGGTTTTTTTGTTTAATACCAGCCGTTTCGCGAGTTTTTTTGTTTTCATGTTTTTCCTCCCGGTTTATAGTGATTTGGTTAATGATATTGTATCTCATATTGGGGATAATAGCACAAAAAATAAGCAAATGCAATGTGGACGTTGTGGACTGGAAAAAAGGTGTCAGGCGAAAAATACCCGGTTTAGTTCCAATCCCACGGATTCGGTCTCTGTCCATAATGTCCATATTGTCTATAATGTCCAGATTCCTGCCTATGCAGGCTATTTGCCTATGCTTGCCAATGGCCATTATGCAAAGGAGTATGGACTGTATGGACAAAGTATTCGTTCGAAAAATTGGAACTGAATCGCCTCGTTTCGTGCCGAAGGCACTATTCAATTGACAATTGGTAATTTTTAAAAGAGAAGAATTAACAATTAACAAGTATCAATTGTCAATTGCCGATTCCGTAGGGGCGAACGTACACCGATGTGTTTGCCCAAATCCCAATTCATCATTCATCAATCATCATTATCTTTTTTGTGAACCACACGGACGGGCCAGTTCCCGGCAATAATGGGGGTTCTCATGGTGGGTGCCTATTTATTCAAAAAAATTTTCTTGATCTCCTCGGCAATCAACTGCTTGATTAAATCATTTTGTGTTAGTGATCGATCATCCTGCGTTGAAGATGGAGTTTCGGGTTTCGATGAGAAAGTGGAAGAAGAAACTTTGGGTCCTAAACCGAGGGAAGCTCTTTTTTCCAGGAGTTTTTGTTTGTGATCCGGGGGTAGGGGAGTCACGGCTCCCATAGAGCGGGCATAGTAATCGATTTTTATCAAATGTTCGAGGAGTTCCATGCGAAGGTAGGCTTCTTTCACATCGCGGCCAACGGAGAGTACGCCGTTTCCAGGCATCATGAACACATCGCAGCGGCTCAACGCATCGGCCACGATGGAATCGTTTCCAGGATCGCCGGGTAGAGCGTAAGGAACGACAGGAATGACATCCCCGATGGATACGACGGCTTCTGGGATTTCGATTTCAAAATCGAGGCGGACTAAACCGCGGGCCATAGAGAAGGGGGGATGAGCATGCACCACAGCCTGGATATCGGGCCTGGTTTTGTATGCGGCGAGGTGGAGTTTGATTTCGGAAAAGGGATTGCCGATACCCTGGATTTTCTTTCCTTCGCTGTCCAGGGTGAGGATCATTCCAGGGACGATATCGGCTTTACCGACGGCTGTGGGAGTTGCGAGCAAGGTATCTTCGAAACGAAGGGTAACATTGCCGTCATGATTGGCTACCCATCCTTTTTTATCGAGTTTTTGGCAAATCTCGACGATGGCATCGATTAAAAATTCACGGCGGTTTCCCATAATCGAACATCCTTATCCGAGTTGTTTCCCGGAGCGTGAGGTTTTCATCTGGTTTAATTGGTTGAGGATTTTGGTTGCGGCTTCAGCGGATGAATCGATTTCGGATTCGATGCCGGACATGATTAAGCGGCCTGAAGCGCCGAAAGGAGTGATATCGATGAGTTTGACGTTAGCGGCTTTTAAAGCTTCGTTGCAGGCGATCATGAGGTAAGCGGCGGGTGTGGCTTCCATGATAAACACGGATTCGCCGGCGAGAACCATGTTTCCTTTGGCGAGGCCGGTGAACATGATGGCGTGGTCTTGTTCGACGCTGCGAATGGTTTTGAGGGTTAAAATATTGACCTCGGTGCGGTCGTTTTCATCGAGTTTGGCTTCTCTCAAAACTGCGTTTCCTGCTTCTTTGACTTCGCCTTGATCGGTGTGATGAACGAGCATCAACCCGTAATGGCGTTCGGTGACGACGGAACCCAAACGGGATTTGGTGGCTTTCAAGGCGATGTCGATCATGGTATGAATCTCCATAGCGGGGGCTATTTCGATCAATAAAGCGGCGTCGTATTCTTTTGGATCATATACGCGGTTTTCTTTGGCGATATATTGGGCCAATTGGGGCTGCAAACTATCGATAAACGTTAAAGTTCTTAATTCAAATCCTTTGACTTTGGCTTGCTCGCTCATTTAAATTCTCCTTCCCGTCACGCCCGTCACGACGGGTTTTATAAATTGTCGTAAAATCATTTTATAATCAAAATTTTTTGGAAGTCCAGCCCGTCATGGACGGGTTTTATAAATTGTCGTAAAATCATTTTATAATTAAAAGTTTTTGGCCCCACCTTTTTACAAAAAGGTGGGTTCTTTTCCGGGTGTCGAAGAGGTTTCATGGCTCAATAACCTTTTGTTTTTTGTTCCTGGCCTGTGACGATAGCGACGCTGGCGGAGGCGCCGATGCGGTCGGCCCCGGCTTGGATCATCTTTTGAGCGTCTTCTTTGGTTCGAATGCCGCCGGAGGCTTTGACTTCCATGTCGGTCCCGACAATGCGGCGCATCAAGGCAATATCTTCCACAGTAGCACCGCCTCCGCCGAACCCGGTAGAGGTCTTTACAAATGCTGCGCCTGCGGTTTTTGACAGAGCACATGCGACGATTTTTTCATCATCTTTCAACTGCGAGGTTTCGATGATTACTTTGACTTTATGGGGTTTGGACGCTTCAACGACTGCTTTAATATCGTCGAAAACGGTTTTATAGTCTTTTGATTTTAAGGCGCCTATATTAATGACCATATCGATTTCGAGGGCGCCGGAGCGAATGGCTTCTTTGGCTTCGAAGGCTTTGGCCTGGCTGGTAGCGGCTCCCAAAGGGAACCCGACAACGGCGATGGGTTTGACGGAGCTGCCGGCTAATTGGCGGGCGACGAGGGGGATATTGGCGGAATTGACGCAAACAGTGGCAAAGCCGAATTGTTTGGCCTCTTCGCATACTTTGATTAATTGCTCGCGGGTGGCATCGGGTTTCAATATGGTATGGTCGATCATGGCGGCGAGTTGGCTGTCGATTTTAGAACCGTTAATGCCGGTTTTGGACCCGATGCGGTTGGCGCCGCTGTCTAAGATATTTTTAACGGCATCGGGTTTTTGAGTGGCGCAGTGACCGCAGTTGATGCAATCCTGGCCGGAAGCAATGCATGAAGCGACGGTGGCTTTATCGACAGAGACACCGCGTTGTTGAAGTTTTTCCACCACCCTCCGGGTGATGAGTTCGACGACTTCATCCAGGTTTTCTATATGGGGTGAAAGAGACATTTATTCCTCCCTGGTGGTATCGACTTTATCGACGATACCGACAATAACGGAATGAAAAGGATCATCGCGGGTTCCCAATAACTGCCTGGCGGAGTTGCCTTCTTGCTCTACCAATACGAGGTCCCCGGGTCCTGCATCGACTGTATCGCAGGACAAAAACGATTGGGATATATCTTTACCGGTTTCATCCACGGGTTGGACAATCAATAGTTTGTGGCCTTTGAAACACGGGTGTTTTCGTGTTGAGACAACATTACCGATTACCCTGGCCAGTTTCATGATGTCACCTTTTTCACGGTTTCCTGGTGGAAAATGGATTCTTTGTTTGAAATCCCGATATCTTCAATGTTGACCTGGTCTACGATTCCGGTAATGGAGGCATCCACGGGGGAGAACGGATCGGGTAAAGCCAAAGCGGCTTCCCTGGACAGGGTAAAATAAACGAGGTCGCGGTACCCGGCCTGCACGGTATCGATGGCAGCCACGGGTGAGCCGGCGGGTTCCAACTTCTCATCCAGGGGCTGGATCATGAGTATTTTTAAATCGCGGATGCTGTCTACTTTCCTTGTAGAAACGACAGTTCCGATGACTCGTGCGAGTTTCATAGTCTATTCCTCTATAATCAAACTATTATCAAAAGCTTTTGGAAGGTCCAGGAAACCTTTTCTCGAAAAGGTTCCCTGGTCTCTAAATTTTTTCATTGTTATTGTTTCCATTTTACCAGTAAATTCCTTTTTCAATTAAATCGGGGTGTGGTGCGGGTATTAATTCGCAGGCGGTCAACATTCCTTCTTTCGCGGCGAATGCTTTAGCTGCTTCAAAAGAGGCTTCGATATCGGCTAATTCACCGGTCATGACAAAATAGGCTTTGCCGCCCAAACCGTTACACAGGCGTATTTCCACCAATTGGATCGGGGTGGTTTTCGCGGCTATATCCGCGGCGGTGACACAGGTTGCGGCAGAGAAAGTCTCGACGATGGCGACGGCGAGGAACTGTTCGATTTTGGTGGTTCCTGCAATGGCGGGTATAACACTATGATGAACATGGGGCAAAAAGAGGTCTGCTATGACCATATCTTTCCCGCTTTCGATGCCGGCTTTCATGGCTTCCTCGACATCCGCGACTTCACCGGAAATAATAGTGAGGTATTTGCCGGGGCAAACGGGGTGGGTTTCAACGATTCTCACGGGTGCTTTTTTCACCATGGTATCGCATGAATAGATACCCTTGGCCACCGACTTGTATTCAATCATACCTAAAGCAGGTTCGTTCATGGGTTACTCCACGACTCCGATTCTTTTAATTTCAATATAATCGCCGGTCACTTCCGTTATTTTCCCGGCAATAGAAGCATGAAAAACAGCCCCGATTTTATCGGTGGGGGACGCAGCGACGACATCCCCCATTTTTACTTTCTGACCGGGGGCTGCCGTGGGCACAGCAGGCACACCGGTATGCTTATCCAGGGGAATTCTCACGGTCGCGACTCCGCGGTATCCGGTAGATGGGGTTTCAACGGCATAACGGGAAAGATCAAGTTTCTTTAAAACAGTAGGAACAGGAACTTTGCGGTACTGGTACTCGGGAAGAACAGAAAGAGGGGCACCGAGATGGGGGTTCTTAATCCCCCCGGCAATAAGCAGCCGTTTATATTCGGCATAAACGCGGCGAGGGGAAAGGAGCATAAAATCACAGGCGATCAATTCACATACGCCGCATTGACTGCACAAAAAGGCCGACGTGATATGTTCGGTGGGTTCGGACTGATTGTAATCGATGGTCCTCATGGTTTTATGGGGGAATAATGCATGGCCGAGTAAATTCCTGGGACAAAAATCGGTGCATCTAAAGCATTGGCAGCAGGCGGCTTTTGACCGCTTAACCATTTGGGAAATAGTGAGGCTCTTCATGCGGGGAATCAAATGATCTTGGGGCAGGGCGACAACACCGGACGTGGTTTTGGCAATCCCACGGTTAATGTCTTCGACGATGGTTCCCATCATGGGGCCGCCGTCCATGAGAACATCCGTGGGATTTTGGGTTCCACCGGCCATCTCGATCAAATCTTTATATAAAGTACCGATGGGAACAGTAACAACCTGGGGATTTCGCACAGAACCGGTAATGGTAACGGGACGCTCGGTGACAGGTTTCCCATTCACCGCATGGGCAACCTGGGCCAAAGAAAGAACATTGCTGACGACTACGCCGACATGAAGGGGAAGCCCGCCTTCGGGAATTACTCTACCGGTGACATCATAAACAGTTAAAAATTCATCGCCGGCTGGGTAATAATTTTCAAGGAGATGAAGTTTAATGGAACCGTCCGGCGGAAGCACTTTTTTAACGGCGGCGACTGCATTTTTATAATGCGCTTTTATAGCAATATAACCGGTTTTTGCGCCGGTGGCCATCATGGCATAAGTCATTCCCTCGATGACCAAAGAGGCTTTCTCTTTAATCAACGTTTTATCTGAAGCCAACAAAGGCTCGCATTCGCTGCCATTGGCAATGACTGTATCCACCGAAGCTTTTAATTTGATATGGGTGGGAAACCCACCGCCGCCGGCACCGACTACACCGGCTTGCCGAACTAATTCGATGATCTCGCCTGCTGTTCTCATTTTACTTAAAGAGAAGGGGGCTCTTTTTACAAAAACCGCCCCCTTCACCCCCGCAAAAATTTTTGTTTTTCATCATACGATCCTGAAATATCCGCTTAATACGCAGCGGCGGATGCGGGTAAAATCTTTTGCGGTGGTTAGTCCTTCGCCGGTGGGTGAAGCGATGGTAAAGGATGTAGGTCCTTCTCCGCCCATACCTAAGCCGGCGAGAGCCATGCCGTTTTTAACGAAAATGGAGGTGTTCATTTTCACGGCCATGCGGTGCATATGGTCTATGTTCCTGGAATGGATCACCGCGGTATGAAAGCAGCCGCCTTCGAGTTGATAGGCTAATTCGATGGCGGCGTCGATATCCTTTACACGAATGAAAGGTACGACAGGCATCAGCATTTCTTCTTTGGCGAAAGGGTGATCGGGTCCTGTTTCAGTAATGGCGAGGCGTTTATCGGGGGGGACATCCATCCGGATTTGTTCGAGGATGAGTTGGACATTTTTGCCGACCCATTTTTTATCGGGGCAGCCTTGATCGGTGAGGATTACTTTTTCCAGTTGTTTGGTTTGGTAGCTACCCAGTTCGACAGCTCCGTATTTTAATAGTGCTTTTTTCAAGCCATCGGCAGCGTGGTCTGTGACGATAATTTCTTTTTCGATCACGCATATAATATTATTATCGCAACTGGCGGAGGTCACGATATCTTTCCCGGCTTTATCGAGGTCGGCGGTTTCGTCTACGACTACGGGGGGGTTCCCGGGTCCTGCGGCGATGACTCGTTTGCCGGATTTCATGGCTGCGGCAACAACAGCAGGTCCGCCGGTGACTACCAGTAACCGGGTTTTGGGATGTTTCATCAAAGCCTGGGCGGATTCGATGGTGGGATTAAATATGGTGGTAAAGAGGTTTGGGGGGCCGCCTTCGGAAATAACGGCGGTATTCATGAGGTTGATGGTGAACATGGAAATTTTTCGGGCAGAGGGATGGGGGTTAAACGTTACGGTATTTCCGCCGGCGATCATGCCGATCCCGTTGCAAATAATGGTTTCGGAAGGATTGGTGCAGGGGGTGATGCTGCCGATAACGCCGTAAGGTGCGTGTTCTTCGATGGTTAAACCGTGGTCTCCGCTGAAAGCTTTGGGTTCGAGGTCTTCTACGCCGGGGGTTTTGGTGACAGCGAGGTGGTTTTTCTTTAATTTATCTTCGAAGCGTCCGAGGCCGGTTTCTTCGACGGCGATTTTGGCGAGGTCTTCGAGGTGGTCAAGGCAGATTTGGCGGACGGCTGCGATGATGCGTTTGCGTTGTTCGACGGGGACATCTTTATAATCGAAAAATGCTTTTCGAGCGGCTTCGACTGCGGAATCGATATCGGGGAAACAACCGCGATTGCCTTCTAAAGGAGTGAAAGGGATTCCCTGGCTTTGTTTTCCCGGTGGTTTTGAATGAGTGGGTGGTGTCGAGGGTGGTTTCCCGGCGGTGCCGGATAGTTGTAACTGTTCCACCACGCGGTCGACAATAGCGTCGATTTGATTATCGGTGACTTTCATCGGGCATCTCCATGGTTTGTGTTTACCTGGGGTTGAATGTTTTCATGCTTATTTGATATAGCGTTCGTTCCCGTCGATTTCGAGGACATCGACGATTGCCATTATCACAGTATCCACGGGTTTTCCTTCCGTAATCTTCGTCATTCGTGCCGAGCTGCCGGATGCCACCAAAACGATTTCACCGACACCTGCTCCTACGCTGTCCACCGCCACAACAAAACCGCCGACGGGTTTAATGTCCATATCCACGAATTGAACGATATGAAACTTCAAACCGACGAGTTTTTCATCTTTTTGCGTAGATACGACTGTTCCTATAATTTTTCCCAATTGCATGGCATGCTCCAATTGCTGTGCGCCGGGCCCGGTATGAATAAAGATAGATACTAAGGTCTGGGCACAGGAGGCGAAAATTATTTAGCGGCTTTTTTAGTAATAACTTCGCCGCCGCGTCCTAGAGGAAGAGTTTTGTCGATGTTTTCATGGGGTCTGGGAATTACGTGAACAGAAACCAGTTCTCCGACTTGTTGAGCAGCCCTAGAGCCTGCTTCTACCGCTGCTTTTACCGCAGCGACATCGCCTCGAACAATAGCCGTGGTGTAACCGCCGCCGATCTTTTCATATCCGACTAATTCGACTTTTGCAGCTTTTACCATGGCGTCCGATGCCTCCACCATGGCTACAAATCCTTTTGTTTCAATCATTCCAAGTGCGTCTGACATTACGCCCTCCTAATTTTATTTCACATTTCATTTCTTTCGAAATCGTATTATAGATGAAAAACCAATGTATTTCAACCTACTTTTTTAAAAAACCTACTTTTTTGAAAAAAAGTAGGCAAAAAACTTTTGTTTAGGGGAATTGGTTTTTGTTTTTGAACGTTTGTTTATAATTTGTTTATCGTGTTTTATTCCCGTACTTTCTTGTAAAATAGCGGGCAAAAAACTTTTGTTTAGGGGAATTGGTTTTTGTTTTTGAACGTTTGTTTATAATTGTTTATCGTGTTTTATTCCCGTACTTTCTTGTAAAATAGCAGGCAAAAAACTTTTATTAAGGAGAATCGTGTTTATTAATTGTAAGTGGTTCATTTTTATCTTATTTAACGTTTTTCTTTTCTTTTTCAGTCGCAGTCACAGTCGCGGGTAAAAACACACTGGTTCCCAGGGGTAGATCATTGAAATTTAAAACCTGGTCCCCGGTACGAAGGCCAAGGCCTGGAATGAAATAAACGGTATCGGGCAGATTATGGGAGCGACCGGCCAAACCCCAGGCGGTTTTTCCTTTGGCGGCTTGAATCATCTTCGGAGCAGAATACCCGATAATCATTTGGGTACCGTCGGGTAAGTTATCCCAATCCGACATTTCATTACCGGGTATGATCCGGTTGTCCGGCATGAAATAAAATGTAGTGGGTTCTTTGTATTTTTGCTGGGCATAACTCCAGGCAGTGTATTCTTTTGTAATGGGAAGAAGAGGGCCTTTTTTCGCTTCGATATCCATGGGTTGGTTCAATAAAACACGGGTCCCGGTCGGTATCTTGTCCCAACCGATGGTTTTTTCCATTTGATCGCCTCGAATATCCCGGTTATCCGGCAGCGCATACAAGGTAGAAGGATCATCATAATCTTCACCTGCAATATTCCAGGCGGTATTATCTTTACTGATTATATTGGAATCGGCATAAACGGGTTCGGTGGGCAGGGGAGTTTTTTCAATGGTTGGCGGGTTTACATCGATAACAACCGAAACCGGAGCAGGTTTCTTTTGGGCATTGGCAAATTTTTTATAAAACATACTATAAATATGCGTATCCCCGGCTAACCGGCCTAGTTGAACGTCGGGGTCGTTTTCCCATGCATCTTTCAAACCGGCTTTTTCTCTTTCGAAGTTAAGCGCGCAGCGTTTTCGGCCCCTGTGCGGGCGTTTATTCCAGGGGTTGGGCTTTCCATAAGAGACCTGGCTGTGAGTCAAAACGTTTTTATCGGGGATACTGTACAATCGCTGGAGAATTTTTAATAACCGGCCCAAAGAAGAATACTGCTGGGGAGTGATATCGGCATAGTGGTAGCCGATCAATTCGATGCCGATGGAGTAGGAACTGATATCTTCGATGCCGTCCCACATGCTGAGACCGGCATGGTCCGACCGGTACGGGTGATTCAGTATGCGGTAAACCTGTCCATCCCGTGCTATGGCATAATTGGAATGCCCGCCATTGGTACGGTATTTACCGACATCTTTACCGTGAGAAAGAGTGAGCAGCGTACTTTCTAAACCGGCTTCCGATGTGTGAACGATAATAAATACGGTATGTTCCCGTTGGATTTTTTTAAATTTTTTATTCAAATGATCCTGGTAATCGATAATGAAAGGAGAATTTTTCCCGGTTTTTTTTGAACCATATATGAACGGTACAGCTATCAGTACAAGTAATAACCAGGAAATCGATCGGTTTGATATCCGCTTCATCCGTATTTTTATTCGCACTCCTTTTTAGAAAACCAGTTTTATCCTACTATTGTGAAAAAGTCAAGCATTTCGCGAAATTTTATCGGGAAAATTTTGGAATAACGGATATGTGGATGGTTTTTTTAATCCAATTTCCATTTTTTTCTTGTCCGATAAAGGTCAATGGGTAATTTTTAATAAAGCCGGCGGGGAGCTGCCAGTAAAAAACACCGGGGGCTCGGTCGAAGGTAGACCCCAAAGGAAGAGGATACCCATTCACCCAACGGGCATGATTCCCGAGGTACAATTCGATGCGGTCCATTTCATGGAGTTTGATATTAAAACGACCAAGGCTATCGGGGGTTAATGGATTGGGTTTTTCTTTCGAGTCGTACCCTTTCTTCATTAAAACCGGTTCGTGCGAATCCTGTATCACAGGGGGAATATGACCGAAGGAAGTCTGGTTTTCGAGAGAGGAAGTGGGTTTGTTGGGGTTCTGGACCTGGAAGAAGCGGCTGCCGATGCCGTCGGAATTACCTGCGCTGTCGGAAGCGACCCAGATGATCGAATGGGTTCCGTTGGAATAGGCGGAGGTATCCAATTCGAAATACCCGACAGCTCCATTGCTGTTTGCATAACCGGGAAAGTAACGAGCGATATCCTCGCGGAAAATATTGTAAACCGGGTTTCCCAGGAGTACGCCGTCGACATAGACATCGATGGTGGAACCGTCGATAGGAATGGAATTGGGTTGAGGGGTAAGCACCCAACCGTAGTTCAGGTAAAACTGTCCTGAAGCAGTCCCGCCCTGGAGTGGGGTATCGATTCCTCCAAAGGGTTTTACGGCATTGGCATTATCGCAAGTAATGGTTTTACTGCCCAGGATACCGATATGGCCGGTGTTGTCCGAGGCTGCGGCAAAAATGGTAAAGGTTCCGTTTCCTTTATTGGGGAGGGAGTTGGAAAGCAGTAAATATCCCCAGCCGGCTTTTTGATTGAGGGGATACATGGGAAAAGCGGCTTCGACATCGGGGCGTGCCCCTTCGACAAATACCGCATCGCCGATATAAACGGGATCGGTTTCGGTTTGTCTGAATATTTTAACGTTTTCAACGTAGATGTCATCGATGACCCAGCCGGTGACCGGGATACTGCCCTGGACGGCGGCGCCGTTAACGGGTGTGTCCAGCGACCCGAATGGAGTGCCGTCTTTTTCGAAATAGATTTTTAGTTTAACCTGGATGGTATATTTCTCTTCTTTGGAATCCACGGTTGCTTTCACTTCGATGTTACCCATGTATATGCCGCTGGGTTTCCCCGATGGATTGACGGACACAGTTATTATCCCTGTATTAATGCCGTTCGATGGGGTACAGGAAATCCAATCGGCACTGTTCTTTACCGTCCAATCGATTATACCTCCGCCGCTGTTGATCACGCGGAATGTTTGGGGTGGGGTGGTTTTGCCGACTGTAGAAGCACCGAAGTTCAGTTGTTTCCGGGATACGGACATGGAAGGGGGGGCATATTGGGAAAGGTAAACCTGCGTAGATGCGGAACTTCCCATTTGACCCAGGGTATTCATGGCTTTAATTTTATAAAAAACATATTTGACTTTACGGTGTGATTGATCGACATAAACGTTGCCTGTAGTCCGGGCTATTTCAAACGAGGAGTTACATTGAAAGTCCGGGGTATACCCCCGGTATATGACAAATTCTTTAAAATCTCCCCAATCGCTCCACCGGAATTTGAGATCGGTCCAGATTTTATCGGACCAATTTAAAACAATTCCTTTGTTGGAGGAGTTGTAGCTGCCGGTGAATTTTTTAACGGTCCGTGGAGTGTAAACGGTTTTAACCGGCATTCGTGCCCGGTCCTTAATCGAATCGAAAAAAAGTTTAATGGCAGTCTCTCGATTGTTGCCTTTAACCTGGCGGGAGAGAATATCTGTCCACCTGTAAAAGCTCACCATGTGGGCATTATGATCATAAAGTTTCATAATTTGAAGGTGTAAATCTTCGGGTGAGCTTAAATATTCGACAGTCTCTCCTGCGGTGACTTCGGGATTGTATTCCATGGCTCCCCAATTGGTCCGGCCCAGAGCAGCGATGGCGGGTAAAAGATATAGAGAGGTACGGGCGATCCATAAGCGGAAATTGATATCGTACATGGTCATGCCCAGGCCGACATCCGGGAATACATCTGCTGTCCATAAAGGAGACGCGGAAGTATAATAGCGTGGGTTTAAATTGATATTGGGATCATCGGGGCGAGTCCCGAATAAATACTCTGCGGGTATCTGGTGCGTAAATATACGATCCTTCGGTAAGCCGGCTTCCCGTGTTAAAGAAATAAAATCTTTAACGAAATGAAATACCGAGGTTTCGCGATATAAATGCCATAAATCCCAGAAGAGGTCCTCTCCTTTTTTTTTCATTTGGCGTGGAGGATCGAAACCGCCATCGATGAAATGAGAACCGGAATCCGGGAGCATGCCCCCGAATTTGTAGGCAGATACGGGGATTGTGCCGGGATCCGGGTTGACATCATCCAGGTAATCGGTATCGATGGGGTCCGATAGACTCCAGTTATAGTATTTCAAATCCCAAGAAACAAAATGAGTTTTAAAGTCCTGGTTAAAATTATCGAGTCCTTGCCCTCCCTGGTACCGGGTTCCTCCATTTTTATAACCCTGGCCTTCGTATTTTCCACCGGGTCCGTATAGACCTTCGTGTTTTATCCAATCTCGAAATTCCAGGATGGAAAAGGGGGAATAGTCGCAGAAGAAATCCTGGAGAACCTTGTTATTGTTTATTCGAAGCGAGTTTAATTCTATTTCCCCAGGTCCACTGATGATGAGCAGTAGGTTTGGATTTTCATCCTGTTTTTTTTTCAAATACTCCAGGGCCAGTTTGGTTTTAATGTCGATATGAGCGCGTAATTTGCGTGCATAGCGTGAAAGAGTGGTATAAACACCGGTGTTGATGGTGGGAATGTTGGGGTTATCGTTGGGTAGAGCCAGGTTGTTGTCGTTGTACCACTGTGCGTTTCGTATATCTTCTTCCTTTGCGGCCCGGTAATAATAGGGATTGCGGGACATTCCTACAAACAAGACCAGGTGAAGTCCGACGCCGTTTGATTTTGCTTTATCTACAAGTGAGTCGACGTATTTCTTAAAAAATTGTAATTCACTATCGGGGGAGGAGATATCGATATTCCAGGCAGTCTCTATTCCAAGGGAAACAGAAAAACAGAAGGGGGCATACAACCCGTTACCGAATTGACTTTTAAGATATTCGACATCCGGCGGGACGTCCAGGAACCCCCCGAAAAAGGAAATAATGCAAGAGTTTTCATAGGTTGGTTTGGGGAGTTGTTCCCCTGTTAATCCCGAACTGATGAGAAACGTAATGAAGAAAAATACTACTCCCCCAACAACCTGGTGGAACCCGAAGTATTTTTGAAAATTTTTCATCCACAAACCTCCATTCCCGGCTTACTCGGCGATGCACTATTTCACGTTGAAAAGCTATTACCCGGTGGAGAACCTGGGATCGGTTAATAGCAGCCTTTCAATATTAAAGCGCTTCTCAATGACAAAAGCGAGTAAATATCCCTAAACCTTGGACCGGGATAATATGCCGGTTTAACCATTGGAACACGATAACCATGTTAAAACCAGCTTATATTGTATCATATCGGGAGGAAAAAATAAATCATTTTTCTTCCAACAATTTTTCCACCAATAAAATATACTCTTCGGGGGGCTCCATCAGGTAGACTCCAACCTGGTATTGAGCCTGGTCATAAACGGTGGTTTCCTTTTTGATCCACCGGATAATCCCCTTTAGTTCCAGTTTTAGGTTCTCCATTTGGAAGGTAATGGATATGGTTTGTTTTTTTAAGAGAACGGGTAAAATAAGGCGCATGCCGTTTTTGGACATATCCGCCATTATGCTGGACTGTCCTTCGACTTTAATGAGCAGCTTTTTGCGAATTCTATCCCGTTGTCTTTCTTCCATATTTATATTTCGTAAAATAATGAAGATACTTTAATCCAAAGCGGGAAATTTTTTTCAACCTTCCAATTAAGTGATATATCTGGGTGACGACTAATGGAATAATGAAGACCGATAGCCTGTTTTACCTCCATTATTCCATCATGCCACTGCTTCCGGCCTATTTATTTTTTGAATAGGCGGCCACCATCATTTCGGAAATCAGGTTGGAGAATTCCACGGGATTTTCCAATTCATAACCTTCGACCAGGAGGGCTTGGTGGTAGAGTAGTTCGGACATCATTTTAATCTCATCGCCGTGTTTGTTATTGTCGTACAGGTCCAGGAGTGCGGAAAAGATTTTGTGTTTCTCGTTCAATTCCATTATTTTGGTGGCGCGAGGGGTAATTTGATTGGCGCCTTTCAGTAATTGTTCCATGTTGAAAGTAACGCCGGTATTACTGGTGACCAGGCAGACCGGGCTTGTGGTTAAACGTTTGCTGAGCCGGACTTCCGAAACCTTTTCACCCAGGTGTTTTTTCATGATTTTAAACAGGTCTTTGTATCGTTCGGAAACGTCGTCGTCTTTTTTCTCGTCTTTAGCTGCTTCGTCTTTTTTCTCCGGTTTATCTTCTTTGATAATATTATCCAGGTCGAGGTCCTGCCGTATGATGGACATCAATTTTTTTCCATCGTATTCATCCAGGTTTTGGGCCATGAATTCATCCACTTTATCCATGAAGTAGAGTATTTCTACCTGTTTATCCCGGAATACTTCCAATTGGGGCATACGTTTGATGGTATCGATATCTTTTCCCGGGGCAAAGTAGATAAATTTTTGACCTTCTTTCATTCGTTCCACGTATTCTTTAAGGGTTGAACAGCCGTCTTCTTTATAGGAGGAAGGAAACATCGCCAGGTCCTGGAGGGATTCTTTGTTTTTGTAGGTCATATAAATACCGCCTTTGATGGCTTTACCTACTTCTTTCCATACTTCTTCATAGGTTTTTCGTTCTGCTTTCAGGAGGTTTTCCATTGCTTTGAGGACCCGTTTTTCCAGTCCTTTGCCGATCAATTTCAATTGTTCCGTGTGTTGGAGAATTTCTCTTGAAATATTGAGAGAGAAATCCGGGGAGTCGACCAGGCCGCGAACGAATCGCAAGTGATCCGGGAGAAGGTCTTTGCAGTCGGCCATCACGAAAATATGATTGGAATACAGGTGAATTCCTGCTTTGTAGGTCTTTTCATATAAATTGGAAGGCGGTTTGGAAGGAATGAACAGCAGTGCGGTGTATTGGATATTTCCTTCGGCTTTGATGTGGAGAACGTCGGCGAATTCGTTCCAATCGTGGAAATGATGTTTGTAGAATTGGAAATACTCATCTTTGGTAATTTTTTTGGAATCTCTTTCCCATATGGGGGTTTGGGAATTGAGTTTCCGGTGGTCGATGACCGTTTCGTATTTCCCGTCGATGGCTTTTCCGTCTTTGTCCCGGAGGGGTTGTTCGCGGACGAAATCCATTTCGATGGGGTAGGCGATATAATCGGAGTATTTTTTAACCAGGTTTTGGATGGTGTATTGGTTAAGGAAATCCTCTTCCGGTTCATTGGTTTCGCAGGCTTCTTTTCTCAGGTGGAGGGTGATTTCTGTTCCCCGTTTTTCTTTTGGGGAATTTTCTATAGTGAAGGTGCCGTCCCCGGTGGATTCCCAGCGTGTACCCATGGTGGTGTTGGCAGTTCGAGTAATCACCACGACGCGTTCGGCTACCATGAAAGAGGAATAGAATCCAACGCCGAATTTCCCGATTAAATCCACCTGGTCTTTGTTTTTAATGCTTTCCAGGAAGGCTTTGGAACCGGATTTCGCAATAGTCCCGATATTTTCGATGACTTCGTTATAATTCATGCCGATGCCGTTGTCGGAAACCGAAAGCGTTTTGGCTTCTTTATCGATGGCTAATATGATTTTGAATTCATAATCGCCTTCAAGAATGTCGGGTTGGGTCAGGGATAAATAGTTGATTTTATCGATAGCGTCCGAAGAGTTGGATAATAATTCTCTCAGGAAAATCTCTCTATGCGTATAAAGAGAGTTAATCATAATATTGAGCAGTTCTTTGGTTTCTGCTTGAAATGAGTGAGTTTCTCTGATCCCGGGTTCGGAGGGTCCGGGGTTAGGGCTGGCGGTTGTTTCAGCCTTTTTTTTCTTCTTACTATCTTTACTATTTTGTTGTAGTTTTTCGTCTGTCATGGTTAGCTCCCATATCATCGATCCATCTTGTTTATCTTTATCGATCGATGAATTCGTATAGGTTTCAAATTCGTTATGTTTTTAAAAAAGGTTGGCGGTCTTAAATCCATTTAAACCGTCAACCCGGGAGAAAATCTTTCCTTTTCGGACAGATTTTCATCGCAGAGTTGAAATAGGGTTACTCGTAAATAGAAAAATATTTTATATCAATTTAGCCTTTAAGTCAAGCTATTTTGAATTCACGAATTCACAGGCTATTCGACGATTTAGCTTTACGATGGCGGTTATTTGCTTAATTTCACGGTTTTGGTAAAGCCTTCGCTCTTGAGCAAGTCCTCGATGGTTTTGTAAGGGGGTGTTTTCTTTGAAATTTCAACCACTTCCGAGATGTAATTAACCTTTTTCCCATCAACGATGCCGGGATTCTCGATTCGAAGCTGGAAGCCTTTTATTTTACGCAATTCTTTGCGCAGTTTTTCATCCCGGTTATAGATGATTCGTTTATATTCGAGTAATCGGTCAAAGAGTTTAAAATCGAAGGGAACTTTTTCCGAAGCCCAGACCATTAAAATGTTTGCTTTGGCATCGGGACTCCGTTTCATGGTGACTTGATAGCAATTGCATTTTATCCCGAGGATTTCGCGGGGATTTTTCAGTTTTTTTACCGCACCCGTATTGATTTCCTTTTGGCGTGCTGCTAATCGTTCGGCGGTAAAAATATCTTCCAATTTCAATGGGATCGATGTAGTCATGTAGGTCCGGGTTCGAAGGTCAACGATAACCAATTGGTTGGTTAACGTATTGAGATAGGTGACATCCTGGCTCGATACGTCGGCCACTTCGTTCTCCTTGATCCAGATTTCTTCGGAGCCCATGTTTTTTGTTTCTATCGCGTTATTGTCTCCGTAAACCACCATAGTTACGTTGCTCTTGACATAGTACCACATGTCGGGGTTTTCCTGCTTTCCTGTTTGCCCGAAAATAATCCGATTTGCCGAGATTAGCATTAACACGATGAAAACCGGTAAAAGGTATGTGTGAAATTGCTTTTTTGATTGAATCATTTGAATATCCTCCTTAATAGAAAAATATTACCCATTACTCTTTTTTGGTTTTTGGAGCTCATGGGTAAAGTATATAACTAAATATTGCGGATGTCAAATATTCTTTAATCCAGCCGGCAGTGCTCATTTTGAAAATCGATTCGCAAGAAACTTTTGAAATGAATTTTGACTGAAGAACCGCAATAGAATTAACAATTATCAATTTTCAATTGAAAAGCGTCCACTACGTCCACATGGTCCACGTGGTCCACCGTCCACAAAAAAGGAATTAACAATTATCAATTAACAATTAGCAATTAACAATTATCAAGTAGTTCCTTAAAAGGGAAAGGAAGTTATTTTTTTTGACTTTTAATAAATTAACTGTTATTCTTTTATTGTAATAATACAAGGAGGCAAAATGCCAGCACCAGGAAAAATAATTTGCCCGATTTGCAGACGAGCAACACCTGAGAATTTGAATACCTGTATACACTGCCAGGCCGACTTACCCAAAAAGAATTGGAACATCAGTAGAAAAAACATGATTATCATCGCCATAGTATTGCTTGTATTCGTGATTTTCATGCTCAATAGGTCGTGCGGCTCAGATGATAACGAAATCCGGGAGAGAGAACAATCCCGCGAGACTTTAAACGGATTATAACTCTTTTCATCAAGGTAATCCAACACTGTATATCTCTTCATCTCGTTAATGTGCCCCAAAAATATGCCTCGAAAGATCGAAGATTTTAATTATAAACTGTCCTATTTCTTCGCTGCCCTGGCCCTGATCGGATGCCTGGCGGCTCAAACTGCCCTTTTTTCGAAACCTCACCCCACCGGAACCAACCATGCTGAAAAAAAAATAACGTGCGCGAAATGTGGAAAGCCGTTGACTTCAAAATATATTCAAGCAGATGGATTGGTTTTTCACCCCGGATGTTTTGTCTGCGCGAAATGCAAAAAAGTTATACATGGAAAATACCATGTTTTAAACCGGGAATACTATCACCCCCTGTGCTATAAAAAGAGAGTAGGTTTGTTTTGCGCGAAGTGCGGGAAACCGATCGAAGGTTCATGGATTGTTTATAATGGTAAAAAATACCATTCCCAGTGTACCCCGCTGCGCTGCACTATTTGTGGAAAGGCACTGAGCGGCGAATACTTTTCCGATAAAGGAGGTAAGTATCACAAGTCGTGCTATTTACAGCATAAAGCCCTTGTGTGCAGTGTATGCAAGCAGCCGATTATTTCGGGAAAATATGTGACGGATGTGTGGGGAAACCGGTCCCATGAGTTTCATAATAATGAAAAAATACAAACCTGCGACTATTGTTCCCGGGTTATTTCATCTGCGACCTCTGATGGCGGATACCGGTATGATGACGGTCGGATCGTTTGTGGGATATGCAAGCGTTCGATTGTGGATGATAACGAGGAAGCTGCCGGGTGCCTGCCTGGGGTATTAAAAATACTGTCCGCCTCTCCTGCATCCTTTATTGATATTCCTCGTGATATTCCCATCCAGCTTGTGGATAGGTTTACGTTAAATCGGTTAAAAGGCGGGAAATCCACGGGACAAGACCAGGGGCTCACCAAAAGCAGCGTCATTTATGAAGGTAAAAGGGTAATTCGTACCGAACATCGAATTTATATATTGGTGGGGATACCGCGTTTGGAATTCGAAGCGGTCCTGGCTCATGAGCTTCTACATGTATGGCTAATAAAAAATAACATCGATCTACCTGGAAAAGAAAAGGAAGGTTTTTGCAATCTCGGTTGTGCCCTGGTTTATCGGGCAGACGGTTCCAAACTGGGAAAAGTGCTTTTAAATAAAATGAAAGACAACCCGGACCCGGTATATGGAAAGGGTTACCGGATGATGAATGAAAGGTTGCAGGATTTGGGATGGAAGACTTTGAAAAAATCGATCATGAAAAGATAATAATCGGTTCACGGGTGCACGGGTTCTCGTTTCCAGGTTTGCTTTTTTATTAAGTAAAAAAATCGAACGGGGGCAGCCACATATTTTTTCCCATCGGTTCAAAATTAAAAGTTGTGTAAAAAAGCTAAAAATACGGCAAAAAGCCTCAAAAACCGTACTATATCATATTAATTTCCTTTTAAACTATTCCAATGATTCGTATTTTCGGATATCTCTTTTTAACTGGAGATTTCTTGTAAAACATTTGGTGGAAACAATTTTCGAATATCTTCTATTAAAGGGGAAGGCTTGCACAACTTTTAGGATTTACAAGGCTTCAAAACAATGTGAAAATATCCCTGAACGCTAAATTGATTCTAAACTTGGTTGAATATGAGCGTTGCCACATAATTGGTCAGGGTTTATTTAATCCAGATCATTTGATATGTAATATGTAGCAAGTAGCAGATTGCAAATTACAGTAGAAATGATTGGAAAACGTGATCAAGGTTGTTGGTGGTGTAAAATAGAAATAAATCTATCGAAGATTAAAGGAGAGTACTATGCCAAATTTTAAGTCTTATCGAAGTCAACGTTTTTTGTTGGGTTTAATGGTAATGGCGGTGCTGGTTTATTTACCAGCCCAGGAAGTAACCGGAGGTCAATCAACGAATGGTGATTTAAAAAGCTATGAGAGAAAATCATTGTTCATCTTTCCAATCCTTATTAATAATAATATAAGTTCATCCCTAATCAACGACGCAAGAAAAGACTTCCTGCTTCACCAGATGTTCAAGATGTTTGTCTTGGATTTCAGAAGAATCGATTCTTTTAATGTAAGTTCAGACGATTCTATTGATGCCTTTTTACAAGACACACATTCGTATATAGAAAAAAATGTAAAGGATATTACTCTAAAACGACTTGAACCGGATGGTAAACTTAAGGAAGCTGTATTAACCAGTGATTCACTTATAAAAACAACAGAAGACTCATTTGTTTTGGTTCCATTTCTCGATTTCGTAGAACGAGAGGTTGTCCAGGGAGATAAAACTGCCAGTTACATATATAATATGTATGTCCATTTTGATATTTATAAAACCAAAACAAAGGAAAAAATAAAGACTCTGAGGATAAACAATAAAAAGAACTGGATTGGAGCATTGGCATCCTTTACCGGGAGTTTACAGGTAGATAACAGCGACCTATATGGATTACCGGAAGAAGAGAAAAAAGATGAAGAGAGTTTTCGAGATTCGATCGCAGGCTTATTTACTGTATTGAAGAAGCAATTGAAAGAGATCCCGGAATTTTGTATTACGGCTGAGCTGTCGATGGTAAAGCGTTCAAAATTTGGATTTGATATGGGGAATGATACAGGGATTAAAATCGATGAACGATACAAGACATATGTTAAACATGCCGATGGCAGAAAAAAAATGACAGGTTTCGGTAAGATTCGAACGGTCAAAGGATCATATTCCGAAGCTCAAATTTTAATTGGGAAACCGACAGAAGGCGACCAGGTAATAGAAGACCCGAAAATTGGGATTAATGCTATAGGCGCATATGGTATTATGCCGCTCCAGATTGCTATGCCTTTAGATGGCATCTATGCGATAGATATTGTAGGAGGCACTCATAAATGCCTATTTTTTGGGTTAGAATATGAAATGGGTCCTACACTTGGATGGTCAGAGTATTATACAGCTTTGAATTTACGGATTGGAGCTCCAGCCCCGACAAGCTTTTGGGGTAATTACTACACTGTTTCACAAGTTATAATAAACCTGGGAGTGGTGAAAAAAATGTACCTAAAGCGATTGGCTCTAAATTTAGGTGGATTTTTTGGAGTCCATAATGCTGCGATAACTGATAGTTATTCTAATGAGACAAGTGGCACTTCTATTGGTTTTACGGCTAATGCAGGCCTTGAATTCATGGTTACTCCTTCATTAAGTGCATTTGGGGCTTTTACCCTGGATTATTACCCAAACCCGGCTACTTTAGAATATAATAATAATGAAGAAGACTTCCCGGATGGATGGCAATGGAACTCGATCGGTTTGAGTATGAATTTCGGCGTAAAAGTTACTTTTTAACATATATTAGAGGTTCATCCGATGAAAAAAAGAATAATCCTTTTTTTTTGTATCCTATACCTAAGTTCTTTGTTCTACTCGCAAATTCAATATAAGGATGAAAAAACGGTTTCCGTAATTGCTCAAGGCTGGGGAAAAGGAGTTGGTGATACTAAATTAAGTGCCATGAAGACAGGAGTGGAAATAGTTATTAACGATATGCTATCTACCCAGGAGGAAAAAGAAAAATTTAAGGCGCAGCAAGAGGCATTGTTTTCAGAGGTTGAAAAATATATATTTGACTACAGGATAAAACGTAAAATATCAGGAAAAGGAGTTCACAACGGTGAAAAATATAAAATTGCTATGACGTTGGAGTTGAATATCAATAGAGATGAATTGCGTAAAAATTTGGAGGACAGAGGAATAATCGAGAAAGCGAATGATTTAAGAAAGCAGTTGGATAATTTTACTCTCATGCCTTATGTGGACGAAGAAAAATCTTCTCGCGCGTTTACACTAAGAAAAGACCTGGTTTATGCTCAAATCGGGTCTTTTCTCCAGGGGCAACATATTCCTTTCATCGGGGAAGAAGAAATCAAAAAAATCGAAGCTGACGAAGAGATGATTGCCCTGGAACGATCATCATCTGCAGAGAAAGGTGAGGAAGACTTATTCCTGCAATTGGCACGTAATACCAAAGCGGATTTCTATATTAAAGTAATCGGGCACGTCGATGAGGTTATTGTGGAACGCGTGGATTGCTATAAAGTAAGTATTTCTATAACTGTTTACACCGTTATGACTGGTGAGAATATAGCTTCCCAAAGTGGTTTCAGCAGGCCTCTCAGTTTAAGCTCAGCGGATGTCTCTATTTCTGCTGGAATCGAAGAGGCTGTGAACAGTGCAATGCCAGATATTATGAACAAACTGTTCTTCTTCTGGAAAGATTATGTAAAGGAGGGTAGGCCGTATAAACTGGTATTTTATGATTATAATTTTAGCGAATTTGCTGAAATCCGACGAGTATTAAAAGAAATGGTATCCCAGGTAAAGTTATTACAGAGAGCAGGGAATGTTGCTTCATTTCTCGTCTGGTATAATGGACCATTGGATGAACTGCTTTTTGAAATCCCGGCTAAGATTGAATTGAAACTAAAGGAAGACCCAGTAATCCTGGGTAATACGTTAAGGTTTTTTAGAAAAACAAAGTAGCGACTAAAATACCAGGAATTTTTGGAGGTTCGGGGAACGTTTTAAATGGTTCCCTGGCCAACGTAGATAAAATTAGAAAGGAGGTTTGAACTATGAGAAAGATATTGTTTTTCTTTTTCGCAATTCATTTTAGTATTTCCTGGGCTGCATATAGCAAAATCGTTGCGACGGGTACTGGTCCTACCCAGAGGGAAGCGTTGATAATGGCGCAGCGAGATGCTGTTGAGCAAGGCGTCGGTGTGTTGATCGATTCACAATCCTTGTCGGAAAACTCGACGATAATAGAAGATAATATTTATTCGAAAGCCAGGGGATTTATTAAAAACTACACGGTGATCTCAAGGAAAAAAAATACTGGGGGAGATTGGGAAGTAACGATTGAATGCGAAGTTTCGCAAGAAAAAATTAAAGACAACCTGGAGGCTTTGGGTATTTTGAGAGATAGGATGGGAAATCCGAGGATTAAAGTATTATACGATGAAAAAATTGCAGACGGCAGCATCCCAAACCAGGGTTCAATTAATGAGGAAGCTTATGAGGGTATTGTCGAATACCTGACGGAAATGGAATTCCCCGTAGTGGAGAGTAAATCCATCGAACCTGAAGCGAATAAACAAGCTGAATACTTACTGCTTTATAGTATAAAATCGATCGAACAGGAGCCTATAGATACCTTTAAAAAAGCATGGGTGATGATCTCTACCAAAATCATTAATACTTCCTCAAATCAAGTCATGGCTACCCAGGTTAAAAAAGTATTGGGCGTTGATAAAGATTCGTTGGATTTTGCATATAGAAAAGCTGCCAGGAAAGCGGGGAAATTAGCTGCCCAATTTTTAGTAGATAAATGGGTACAGTTATCCCAGGGTAAAACCGTCTCCGGGAGAGAAGTGTTTCTTGAATTGGTTAATATCAAAGATTATTCACTTCTAAAGGATTTTAAAACCAACCTGGAAAAAAACTATGGGGTAAAGAAGATAATCCAGAGAAGCTCAACTTCAGGGACAACCGAGTATGAAATTACTTATATCGGCGATATCGATACGCTGCAAGAAAGCGTTTGTAATGCCTTGAAAAAAATGGGATTCAAACCCAAAAATCCAGTATCATTTGGAGATAGGATCCGAATCGAGGTTTCGCCTTCCACTTATTAAACAAGATGAGTTGGCATAAGGAGTCTAATATGAGAAGAGATATTTTGGTCAAATACATGTTTAGTTGCTTTATTTTCCTGGGGCTCTTTGTCACTTTACTATTAGTTCGAATTTCCTTGAATGCACAAACAACTTCAAAAGTCGAAGTGATTGAGGAATTGGGAACTAACGGGACTATTAATTGGACATCGAAAGTAGTGAGAGTCAAAGGAAATGGCTATGGCCCCGAAAGTGTAAAAGAATTGGGAAGAAGGAAAATATTAGCCAAACGGGCAGCCCAATTGGATGCTTATCGAAATCTACTTGAAGCGGTGAAAGGTGTCCATGTTACTTCATTCATTAATATCGAAAATATGATGAGGGAAAGCAATACGGTTAGAACTCAAATTGTCGGAATGGTGAAGGGGATGCGCTTGGTTGAGGTGGTTTATTCCAACGACGGTAGCTGTGAAGTAACAGTAGAAGTTAATCTCGATGAACATGGTAACTTCCTAATTGCGTCTCTTGAGGGTGGTGATATTAAGGTAACGGATAATTACCCTAAGTTTGATTGGGCAGCCCAAAGGGAAGAATTGGATAAGGTTAGAGCAGATTATGCCAGGTTAAAAATGGAAATCCAGGAAAAAGAGCCTGACAAACCTGGGGATATTTATAGAGGAATAGAGAAAAAAAACGACCCGATTAAAGCCCCGAAAGCGAAAGAGCTACCCTTTAACCCTGTTACCGCTAACAAAGATTATACGGGATTGCTGGTGGACGCCAGGGACTTCAATTTAAAACCGGCGCTTGCACCTGCTATATTAAATGAAAAACAAGAAAAAATGTATGGAATTGGGGCTTTACCTTCAAAAATTTCCAATGGGGCGATCGTTTCATATAGATTTGGGACTATTGAAAAAGCAAAAAAGTTTATAGAAATTGGCGATAATCCGCTGGTAGTTAAGTGCATCAAACAGGTTAACCAATCGGATATAATGCTTAGCACCGAGGATGCCCGAAAGGTAATGTATATCAATGAACTCCTGGAGAAAAAGAAAGTCGTGATATTGTTACCCGAATCCCTGGAAAGCATATGTTCAATATTACAATTTAATATTCAGGAAGAGCACCCGTGTCGAACAATCTGAAAGAAATACTCATAAATACACGCAATCCATTACGGATTTATGGATTTTCTCAGTTGGTAATCGGAATATCGGGAATCATTATCTCAACGATTTCTTTAAAAAATACAGTTAAAATAATGAGGTTCTTGATAAGGGATAAAGCCTATATGGGAAATGAGCTGTACCTGGTTTCTATTCTACTAACTTTAGCTATCGGTATTATAATTTTAGGATGGGGATTTAAAAACTTAACCTCAGGCTTTATTAATATCATCCGGTATCACTCACCTATACCCCGGGAGTTTGAAAATTATGATGAAATCGAATCTGTTTTAGTGAAGAAAAAAATACCCCCTACTGAAAAATTGCTGGATGTGATGATTAAAAAAAATAAATCCTTCATTAAGAAATTTTTATTCTTTTCAGGATTTGTCATGGTTGGATTATTGGGAAAGATGATTATTCCAAATGAATTTTTCTGGAATCTCAGGCTCTCGCCAAAGCATTTCTCTTTTCCCTTATTATTTTTTATAATACTTGCAACCATTGCTGTGCTAAGGTGGGCATCGATTTATTTTTACCATCGCATCGATACCCGTGAAATGGAAGTTTTTGAGACTATTAAATCCATAAAAGGGGAGAGTAATCCCTTTAGTTTTGTACCACGAATTAAAAAAGCCTTACAACCTCTCCAGCGGCACGGAAAATCCAATTTTATATCTCAGTCCGGGTTCAACGAAACAGAGGAAGCAGTCAAAAACATAGGTAAAATAAATAAAAAATTATTTTGCGAAACCTACCCACAACTTTCCTCTTATGGACGTAATCCGATTATATTCCTTTTCGCGATTGCCGCAGTTATGTTATTTATAATTGGTTTTCTGTTCTTGTCTCAACTTCCTCCTGATAATATTTCGGTATTATCTGTACCAATCATAGCATTAGATTATTCCTGGACAGTAATAAAAGGATTTATCCTGGTAGTTTGTGGGCTAGGGCTCTTAAAAAACGTAAATCGTATTCTCAATACTTTCAACTTCGAGTCGATTATGATTTTTGTAGAAATTAGTGGAGTTTATGAAAAAGAAACGACAACAGCAGAAAAACCAGGAAACGATTTGCTTGAACCCCCAAAAATCCAGGACGTCGTTTTTAAAAGTGACTGCCATTTCAAAATTTATACAACAAAATTGCTTACCGAAATGGACCTCTCAAAGGAAAAAAGAAATATCAACAGCATGTTTGCAGATATTGAAGCAGAAAATACAAAAAAAATCATAGTCAATACAATAGAAACTTTTGGACAAAAGAGAACTAGCCAGGGGCTATCCAAAATTGAATAGGAGAAACAGCATGGGTGACATAAATCGATCGGTTATTAACATTGGAAAAGGTAGCAAAGTAGGCGATATTGCTGGGCGGGATTTGCTTAAGAACTATGAACCTGACCTTGATGGAAAAACTATATCCAAAAGCAATAATAAACACTCGGGAAAAAAGCGAATTCTCATTCTTGCTGCTAACCCGAAAAGTACCTCTCGGTTACGATTGGATGAAGAGGTACGAGAAATCGAGGAAGGTTTACGTCGTGCCAAACATTGTGAGCGATTCGAGATTCGATCCAGGTGGGCGGTACGTTATGATGATCTCAGGCGAGCACTGCTGGATATCGAACCCCATATCGTTCATTTTTGCGGACATGGTAATGAGGAAGGCCTCCTGGTGGAAGATGAAATAGGATCTGACACCCCTGTCTCATTAAAGGCACTTGCAGGATTATTTGAACTCTGTAAAGATCATGTCGAATGTGTGATTCTCAGCGCGTGCCATTCAGCGCAGCAGTCGGTCGCTATTAAAAAATATATCGATTATGTTATAGGTATGCGTAAGGAAATCAAAGACAAAGCCGCTGTCGAATTTGCTGTGGGTTTTTATGATGCCCTGGGCGCTGGCAAAAAAGTGGATCAAGCCTTTAAGTTTGGATGTAATTCTATCTTGCAGAAATTCCCGGACCTACCGGGATATTTAATGCCTGTACTAAAAGGAGGGAAGAATTAAATGAGTGAAATAAATCGATCGGCGATAAATATAGGTAGTAAGAGTAAAGTAGAAAATATAGCGGGGCGTGATTTAAATATTCAACATTATTATAATCAATTTACGCCTGAATTCATTACTCCATCCCTAAGCGTATATGAAAAGTGTAATTATGTCATACCCATTAATGCACCTTTTTTAACGGAATTAATATTGAAAGAAAAATTCGTTGTTTTAGGCGGAGATGGGTATAATAAATTGGATTTCGCCCGCTATCTTGCCTGGAAACTACTTACTCACTACAAGGAGAATAACGATACCATCGAAATAAAGGAATGGGCTAACACAGGTAATCCTCAAAATTTCGCATCCCATCTTCAAAAGTATCGCAAGCCAACAGTATTTTTATTGCCTCAATTTTCCCCTCATCACACTAAGAATAACCTTTCCGGCCTTTACAGGATAACAAGAGACTATCCCCATTACCTGATTATCACCACCGACGATACATTGGAAAACTGGAAAATCGAAAAAGATATGAAACCGTTATTCTGGTTGCCCTCCGATTCCATATACGATCCGGAAAACCTGTTAAATATACTTTTAAAGCGGCTTTCCGATGCCATTCAAGAATTACCTGGAGAATTACGCATCAATATAATAGAACCTAACGGTTTTCTCATAGGAGACCTCTCTCTTCAGGAAATAGCCATAAAACTAAAAACACCGGAAAGCATAGATACTTTTGTAAAATGTTTAACTTCTTTAAAATCACCCTTAAAGGATGAAGATATCATAGAACTACTAAATACGAGCCAGAATGACAGGCAGGCCATTAAACGGTGGTTTTTCGGCTCTTTATCGCTTCGCGAAAAATTAATTACAATGGGATTATGCTTGTTCGACGGGTTTTACGATGACCAATTTTTTGCTGCAATGGAAGATCTATTTGAAAAATCCTGGAGAAAAAGAAATCCTTCTATCGATGCTTTCGATTACTGCGATCTTGATAACCTAAGCAATTATTTCAAATTTATTGAATTCCAGGATGAACGGAAATCCAAAAAAATCAAAAGCGTCCTGGTCGGGCAGCAAAGAATATTGCTTGAATTCGCTTGGGAAAGTCATCGCCGGCAGATACTCTCTGCTCTACCGGTAATGGAAAATCTTGTGATTGAATCGGTTTTAACCGGCTTAAAAAAAACTGAACTTTACGGCACAGATGAGCGGCAGAATCATTTGCGAGAAATAATCAGTGAAACTCTTTATAATATTGGACTTATTTCCTTGGATTCCGTTAAAGATACATTTCTGAGATTAGCTGCAAGGAAAGAACTCGATATCCAGGTAGTGGTAGCTCGAGCCATGGCACTAAGGCGGCGAGATCATAAAAATGACAAAGAACTATTCGATACACTTCATTCCTGGCAATTTAATACCTCTATCCGTCAAATATTTGCTAATTATTTAGATAATAAAAATACAGAAAACGAAGAGCAGGAAAAACCACTGACTTATATTAAAGCCACCATCGCTCTTACTGTTGGTTTTGCCGCCACCTATGATGACTCCAATCAACTCGATGCGAGGCTCATCGATTTATTAAAAAAATTAGCGGATGATACTGAAAATCCTTTTATATTTTCGCGATTCTGTAAATATACACTCCCATTGGTCGTCAGGGCACACGCCTTCCAATTAAGAAATACTCTACTGGATATGACATATTATACCTGGTTAAATGAGCCTATTGGATTTAGTTTGGCTTTAGCTTATCAAGAAAGCCCTTTTGAGGTACAAGAAATCCTGGATTCATGGAATTCAAAGTACCAACCTCATTTTTCGCAAAATTCGTCTTCCAATGAAATTTACTTTCGTGATGCAGTTATGGCTACATTGGCCTTTACTTATGGGTGGCTAAAATATAACGATGATATTGGGCCGCTTACCTTTGATGATGGCTTTAGGTACCTGCATTGTTTACTTCAGAAAGAAATAAACTTATATGTGAGAAAAGCAACTATAAAGTCGATAATCAATCAAATCGGTTTCAACTTTGAAAAAACTGAAGCTCATATTAAATCCTTATTTTCAAATATGTACCCGGATGAAGTCGAACAGATCGTTACCAAATTGGTTAAGAAACACTTGGAACAAAGAAGCAAGCTCGATCATGGCGATGACTATTTCGAATGGGATGGAGCACTTTATAATGTATGGGCCAGCCGGGAACAACCCCTTTCCGGTGTTGAAAAAATAATACGGGTATGGTTAAAAGACAGTGATAATCCTAAAACACAGCAGGTGGCTTTAATGTTCATGACTACTAAAGAACTGGTGGATTTCCAAATGGAAGAAAAGCGATTTATTGAAAAACTACTCATAGAAAACGAAGAAGAGGAAATTAAAAAAATACAGGAGGAAGAGGTTTCTCCTCTGCCCTCTTTCGACAGCGACGACAACTATTCAAAATTCGTAATATGGTTTTCCTCCAGGTTGGTCTCATTAAGAGAGAAGGAATACACAGAGGTTATCCAGGGATTACTTCCTGAAGCTTTAAAACAAGATTTTTCCAAACGTCCTATCCTGGATTTTGTATTTGAAAAACTAAAAACTGACCCGGATGATGAAATCAGGAAAATTGCTGAAAAACTAGATTGGGCCATATCTATAGCAAGAAAATTAAAACTTTTTGCTTTTGGAATTATCCTGTTGCTGGTCATCATTGGCTATTTGATTTTGAAGTAAGGACTTATCTATGGCACTTTTATATTTTCGATTATTTTTAACCCCGATAATAGTGGGCTTTGGCAGAACCTATTTTGAAAAAAGCCAAACAGGAGGAAATTTAGAATGGAAAATTTAACCCAGAAATATGGGGTAGTAAAACCCAATTTACCACCAGCCCCCCTGGAAGGTTATCGTGTGGTTGTATTTGAAAAAAAACAGAATGGTAAACAGTATAAAGCTATTTTGAATCCAGGAGATACCCCTATTAAAAAAGAATTTCGTTTTTTTTCCGAAACACCCGATTACGAATGCTATGCCATTAGCTCCGACCCCAACCTGAATTTTTGTTTCGATATTCAACTTACCCTATCTGCTCTTCATCAATATTTTTTTCTGACCTGCACGATATATTATCATATTTCATCCCCGAAGCCAATGGCACTGGCTTTCGACTCCGATCCCCTCCTGCGAATCCAAGAAGAACTAAAAAAGAGGCTCCAAGAAAATGTTTTGGTTAGCAAAATTCAAATGGGAGATATCAAGGAGCATTTTTTCCAGGTAAAAGATAAAATCCTCTCCTATACGACACTCAATCAAATTCGAGATTTTTCCGGGGAATTTGGAATTATTATAAAAGAAATTAATATGACCTACAATATACCGGAAAAATACCTGGCTCTTGAACGAAAAAAAGAAGATTATTCCCTGCAAAATGAAACCGAATTTATCGAGGAGGAAGAAAGACATAAAAAAAAGAGAAAGGAAAAAGAAGACAAAAATCATTTGCTTGAATTGAATGCATTCGAAGTCCATCACTCTCAAAAAATGAAAGACATAGAAAGCTTTCATGAGTACCGCCGACAAATGGCCAAATTGCTGGCTGAGGGGATCGAAAAAATCGTGGATAGAATCGAAAACCCGGAGAGCTTAAAAAAAGCAGTCGACACCTCCATCGAAGTCGTTAAGCGTGTGGTCGGTGAAATTCAATATGAGGGAGGCAATTTCCCTGAAAAGCAATTAAATATAGCACCAAATGAAGCTAATGTACTTAAAACCCTCAATAGTGCCCCCCTTGATGAAGCAAAGCAATGCTTATTGAAAATCCGCTCCATCGTCGAAAATGCTTCGATTCCTACTAATGATAAAAAAATCCTATTCTCAACTCTGAATCACCTGTATGAGGAAATTCAACTGGAAGATCAAGCCGATAGGGAAATGATTGAAAAATCCATAGGGAGATTGAATGAATTTATAAATAAGTATAGTAAAATCCTCACCCATGATATAGTGGAGCAAACCAGGAGATTCAAAGAGAAGGTCAACCAACTCCTCTATCTCTCCCGGCAAATTTCTACCGGCGATGTCACTTCGAACTGACAGTGCCGGGAAAAATTTCTATGATAGGAAAACAAACATGAAAAGAGAAGAAAAACACTCTCAATCGCAAAATTTCAATAATTCTGTTATATTAGGAAGCCAAATCGGCCAGGGTTTAAAGGATGTCAACCAGCAATACACCACTCAACGCGCCGGTAATAGTAAAATTATTGATCCGACAGATATAATCAAACTGGTTGAAGAAATCCAACGCATTTTAAAAAATTCGAATGTTCCGGGTGATATGAAAGGAAAATGTGAAAATTACCTTCAAACGTTTAAGAGCGAAACCCAGGAAAAAGATCCGGATAAGAATTACGCAGCACATTCTCTTCAAAAATTCATTCATGAAATCCATAAAACAAAAAATACCACGATTCCTGATACTGCTTTTATAGATAAAGTGCAACCGCTTATTACCAGGATTATCCCCTGGCTGGGAGAAGAACGAAAATTTATAAAATTATAGGAGATTACTATGGACGATTCCTCTTCTGCAAACTCTCAAAATCAAACTACAAACGACTCTTCTTTGATCGATAACCAGTTTGGTCAAGGTGGTAATGTTCAACAACAAAAAATCGTAGGAAATTTTGATGGTGATGCGATTTCAAGCAAAATCAACATTGGACAAAAAATTATTAATAACTTCTCAAGAGGAGACAAGAGCTATAAGGTCAACAAATTCTCTTTCGATGATACCATTACTTTGCCAACTGAAATATATAACTCTATCGAGCATACCTTTGTCTACCGAAATGAGTCTATGGAAGATTTGATAACCTGCCTCCATCAATTCCGCATGCTTCTTTTTACCGGTGAACCGGAGTCAGGCAAAAATTTCACAGCCATCTCTCTTGCATACCATATGATGAAGGAAAACCAAACAGTTTATGAAATCAGATGGTGCGATCTTTTTTTGAAAGAAATCGAAATAGACCTTCTTAACTTAATCAAGACTTCAAAGGAGTTAAAAGGAAAAATAGTAATATTCAAAGATGTATTTTCAAAAAAAAACTCGGGATTATTGGATTTTTTTTGTTCTTGTACAAGGGAACAAACCGGGCATATATCTCAAACATTAAAGGAACTGGACACCCTCTTTCTTTTTACGGCAGATAACGGATCATTCGACCCTTTCCTATTATCTAATCTTGCATTAAAACGTGACTTTAACCCCGGGGATACCGATTTACTTTTAAATGGATTTGATAGAAAACTAAAACACTTTTGCTCTCTTTCTCCCAGGAGAGATTTTAATAAGGCATCCCAATTGTTGGAGGGAAGAAAAAAAGAAATTATTGAAAAATTGGGACGAATACCCAAAATCGCCCATTTTATCGAAAATTACACCGACAAATTGCTATTTGGAGGAAAATTCGTTGATGAAGCTATTGAAGAAGCCCTTGATATTAAGAAACGCCTGGAACATTTATTTTTAAAAGAACTGGGCGAAAATAAGCAAGAATTTGAAGCCTGGACCTTTACCCTATGTTTGTCGCTTTTCAATGGGATTTCATACGCAGACTTCCATGAAATTCATAATGAGATTACGAAATTGTTACTGAAAAATTTAGACCCTTTCCGAACAATGAAAGATTTTATCTTTACTACCTCTGATGGCGAATTTTTCGACAGGTGCAGAGCCCACATCGTTAAAGATACTTTTTCCCATTCTTATCGAATCGAATTTCGTAATGAAGAGGACCAAAAAGTCATCATGGATATCTTGATGAGAAACAACCTGAAAATTCTCCTGGAAATTATTCCTTTCCTGGAAAAATATGTTGAAAGCCATTGGCACCGGAAGCAACGAAGGCTTGCAGCCATCAATCTTGGCCACCTGGGTAGGCTTGATACTGAATCGGTAACATTTCGCCTTATCAATAAATGGACCGATATTAATAGGGAAGACGACATCCAATGGGAAAATGTGGGATTTATGTATGAAGGGATAATCACTAGTGAGGATAAAGATTATAAAAAATATTGCTTGAATAAATTAAGTTCCATGGCTTTCAGCGATGATATCGGTGAACAATGGACAGCCATTTCCGCATATAAACATATCGGCCTCCATGATTTGGAATTTGCCATGGAGGAATTAAGAAAAATTCAAGAAAAAGCCATAGATCGAATGAATGTGAAACAAAGTAAAAACCTTCTCGAATTTATTTATTCTCAAGAAGATGATTCCAATCTAAACGATATATTGGAAAAAATGGATCAAATCTACAATGAAACAGCTTACCTTATTTCTTATGTTCGCTATTCTGTTGTAGCCTTGTCTGGTTCTGTTATATTCGAGCCTATCGCTATTAATCCTATCGATGTAATTCATGAATTAAAAAAATGGATTAGTAAAGGGAATAGAGACTCTAAGGCAAATGTGGCAATGTTGTTCTTTGGACCTGGGGGGGTTCTTTCTGAATTGGAAAATATTGAAGTCGTTAATTCAGATGATGATGAAAGCGATAAAAAAGTAAAAACTAGGACTAATCTCCTCTTATATTCAATGACAGATAGTGAAGAAGCGATAAAAAAATTAGCGGATTTCTTTCTTGATTTATATAAAAAGTGCTTCCCCCAGTTCCGCCTGGAAATAAACAGGGAATTTAAAAAAATGCTGTTTGACCACATGGAAAAGTGGACTATAGAAAGCCTTTACAACAAAAAAACCAACGAAGCGCTAATGAATCTCCTTGTATATTTATACCAAAAAGGCGATGAAGAATTGAAAGACACTATCTGGGATTCGCTCAACCGTTGGAAAGTACCTCAAAAAAAAGATGAACGGGAAAATAAAATCAATGAAAAAGAAAAAATGTTGGATGCCTTTGTTACGGTAATTAAAAACAATATTATTAAATTATAAGAATATAAGGATAATGAAAGAATGAATATTGTAAAGTATAAAAAAAATTCTAAAGGGAATCCGCCCGATGAATATGATGAAATGACTCCCGTTAAAACGATTCTTATCCTGGCTGCAAACCCTAAAAAGACTTCTCGATTGCGATTGGATGAAGAAGTTCGTGAAATAGAGAAAGCCTTGAGACGCTCAAAATATAGAAACCTATTTAAAATTCACTCAGTTTGGGCAGTCGGTCACAGGGATATTCGCCAGGCCTTGTTAGAATATGAGCCAACTTTTGTTCATTTTATCGGTCATGGGAGAGAAAATGGTTTAATGGTGGAAAATGAATTCGGAACGGCAGTGCGTTTTTCCACAAAAGCGTTCTCTGAACTTTTTAAATTATGCGCCGACCATATAGAATGTATAATTCTTAATGCTTGTTATACAGAGCCTCTTTCCAACGCTATCACCAAACATATCGATTATGTGATCGGGATGAAAATGGCAATAAAAGATAAAGCATCTATTGAATTCGCTGCAGGTTTTTACGACGCATTAGGAGCCGGACGGACTGTGGATGATGCTTTTGCCTTTGGGCGGACTGCTATTATGGCACAATTTCCTGATCTCCCCGATTATTTAATTCCATCTCTCAAAAAGAAGACAGGCTTAATTAACCTACAATTCTGTATGGAAAGCACAGGTGATATATATTATATTCGTACTTCATCCGATTCTATTATTTCAGCACTTAAATCCCGTATCATCAATGAACTGGAACTTCCCATTAATTTTGAAAATGGAAAACAAATTCCATATTTTTTATTTAGCAAAACACAGGATAAAATAATGGAAGAAAATAAAACCCTTTTCGAAAATGACGTAAAGGAAAATGAAACCTTTGTTTTTTTGATTGAGGTGGATGAAACTGCTTCCTCTTAACATTAACTTGAAATGAACAGGAATTTACACATAACCACTGTCCGAAACCTTAGTAAATACTTGCTTAACCTCCATTTAACCGATCCCTTCGCCGCTGACTCCTATCACGGGGTAATTTTGCTCTATCACGCCTCCCGGATGCTCCCCCTTGTGGCTAATTCAACCACCCTCCCGGCCCTGGAATTCAACCACCCTTTTCGGAAGCACATCATCGAAGTAAATATTATCATCTTCCCTGTTCAGAAATCAAAGCACTGAGTAAATATTGTCATCATCGCTGTTCTGAAATCCATCGCCGCTGCTCTGAAATACAAACACGATGTAAATTTTGCCATCATCGCAGTAAAAAAATTCATCGTTGTCGTTCCGAGCTCCGATTATGGATTTTTTTTTGCCGGACCATGAATCTTCGAACTCCGATATTGGAGTCTTTTTTTCAAATCATGGATTTTTTTTGCCGGATTATGGAATTCAGAGCTCCGATGATGGAATTCTTTTGTGAAAAAATCGATATCAGAGCTCCGA
>Ga0105104_10000188_pt1 | contig 46335 bp, 39 predicted proteins | sample PPLLaktember2015_3_FD_87034 | JGI IMG/M metagenome (GOLD analysis project Ga0105104, IMG submission 87034) | Freshwater sediment microbial communities from Prairie Pothole Lake near Jamestown, North Dakota, USA - PPLs Lake P7 Core (6) Depth... | ecosystem: Environmental > Aquatic > Freshwater >... | reverse complement strand
GGTCGTCAATCTCTATCCCTTTGAACAAACCATTGCGGCGGAACATGTGAAACTCGATGAAGCCATCGAGCAGATCGATATCGGCGGGCCGGCGATGGTGCGTTCATCAGCAAAGAATTTCCGGCACACTGCTGTCGTGGTCAATCCGGATTTGTACGGCATCGTTGCGGAAGAGATGCGCGAGCATCATGGTGCAATCTCCATACAAACGCGTTTTCAACTCGCCTGCCGGGCGTTTCAACATACGGCGCACTACGATTCCGTCATCTCATCCTATCTGGAAGGGCTTACCCCTCAAAAAAATCTGCCGGATTCCATCACGATCTCCTTGAAGAAGGAGCTCACGATGCGTTACGGGGAAAACCCCCATCAGGCCGCGGCGCTTTATGGAACATTCGGCAATCATTTTCAGAAACTTCACGGCAAGGATCTTTCTTACAATAACATTCTGGATATCAACGCGGCTGCGCTGCTCATGACGGAGTTCAATGAACCAACGGTCGTGATCGTCAAACACAATAACCCCTGCGGTGTTGCGACCGATGCATCACTGGTTGACGCCTACCGGAAGGCATTTGCCACAGATACCAAATCTGCATTCGGCGGAATCGTCTGCGTGAATCGCCCGCTGGATAGAGCGACTGCTGAAGCCATCAACGAAATTTTCACCGAAGTCATCATTGCTCCGGAGTATGAACGCGGTGTTCTGGAATTTTTGACAAAGAAACGCGACCGTCGTTTGATAAAGCAGACATCGAACCTGCGGAAATTATGGGAGCAGGATATTCGCAAAGTGGCCGGCGGCGTTCTCGTACAGGAACCCGATCAGCACCGGATTCATCAGGAGGATCTGCGCGTGGTAACAAAACGCCAGCCGACCGACGAGGAGATGCAGGCGATGTTGTTTGCATGGCGCATTGCCAAACATGTAAAATCCAATGCGATTGTCTATACCCTGGGCGACCGGACGCTGGGGATCGGCGCGGGGCAGATGTCGCGTGTGGATTCATCCAAAATAGCGGCGATGAAAGCGGCGGAAGCCGGATTTGATTTGCATGGATGTGCAGTTTCATCGGATGCTTATTTCCCATTCGCGGATGGTTTATTAGAGGCCGTCAAAGTTGGTGCAACCGCCGTTATTCAACCCGGCGGTTCCGTGCGTGATGAAGAAGTGATCAAGGCAGCAGATGAACATGATGTCGCCATGGTCTTCACCGGTATCAGACATTTTAGGCATTAAGACACAGACGTCATCCTGAGCGAATTCGAAGGATGACCGGATGGAACAAAGCAGTGCACGCTTCGATAACGCTCGGCGTGATTCAGGACGTATTCAATTATCACATAAAGCTGATCTTTCTTATGGGACTTTTTTCAATGTTTTCTGCCGACCTTGCCATTGACCTTGGCACGGCGAACACCGTTATCTGGATGAAGGGCAAAGGCATTATCCTGAACGAACCCTCCATCGTCGCTTTCGACCGGAATACGAAACGCATTATTGCCATCGGCAATGAAGCGCGGGCGATGCTCGGCCGCACGCATAAAGACATTCGTACGATACGCCCGATGAAGGACGGCGTCATCGCCGATTTTGAAATCGCGGAAGGGATGCTGCGTGAATTTATTAAAAAAATCAGCGCAGGATGGGTGCCCAGCCGGCGCATCATTGTCTCAGTGCCGTCCGGGATTACCGAAGTGGAAAAACGGGCGGTCCGCGATTCTGCAGAACACGCTGGAGCAAAAGAAGTTCACCTGCTTGCCGAGCCTATGGCAGCAGCCATCGGCATCGGACTGGATGTCGACGCGCCGGTCGGAAACATGGTTGTCGATATCGGCGGCGGAACGACAGAAATTGCCGTTATTGCATTATCCGGAATCGTGAACGAGGAGTCGCGGCGGGTGGCGGGTGATGAAATGAACAATGCGATCATACAATTTTTTAAACGCAACCATAATATTCTGATTGGTGAACGGACTGCCGAAGCGATAAAATGCGAAGTCGGATCGGCGATGCCGCTGAAAGAAGAAATTACCATTCAGGTCAAAGGACGCGATCTCGTGAATGGCGTACCGAAAACAACAGAAGTCAGTTCGGTAGAAATTCGCGAAGCGCTGAACGAACCCATCGCCCAAATTGTTGAAGGAGTAAAGGTGACGCTGGAGCGTACTCCTCCGGAACTTTCTGCCGATATTCTCGACCGTGGTATCATGCTCACCGGCGGCGGTGCGTTGTTGAAAGGCCTGGATGAACGCCTTCGCCTGGAGACCAATCTTCCGGTGCATGTTGCCGAAGAGCCGTTGCTCGCAGTGGTCCGCGGCACCGGCAAAGTGATGGAAAACATGGATAAATATTCCAAGGTGCTGCTGAAAGGAAAGAGATACTGATAAATTTCCGCGGTCCGCTGAGAGCGGGAGCGAAGAAATTTACGGTGGAGAATATTCCGCTGGTTAAATCGACAAGTTCAAATCATTTTTCCGGGATGACGACGACGCCATTGAACCCATGGCGTTCTTTCCCTTCTCCGGTTCTTAAGACGCATGAAAATTCCAGATTGCAATTGGTAATTCGAGATTCGACCTGACAAGATGCTTCAACGGTTCTACGATATTCTGTATGAATTCCGTGAATATGTGATCTTCTCGGCGTTCATGGTTGTCTCCATCGTCCTCATGGCGTTCAATGATAATCCGCAGATCAAGCAGATCAGAACCGTCTCGACCGTGATATTCGGCGGCCTGCAGGAACAACTGAGTTTTATCCCGACATACTTTGGATTAAAAGCGGAGAACGAGCTCCTTCATCATATCAACATTGAACTTGCCGATGAAGCACAACGGCTCCGTGAAGCAAAGCTTGAAAACCTGCGGTTACGGCAGCTCCTCGGTTTAAAAAGCGAACCACCGTCTCCACTGATTGCCGCACACATCGTCAACAAGAATCTGACGTTGCTGCGCAATACGATAACTCTGAATGTCGGTTCCGATGACAGCGTTCATCAATTCATGCCGGTTGTCAGTGACGGCGGTCTGGTCGGCATCGTGACCGGCGTGACCCGGCATTATTCCGTTGTGAATATTCTCCTCAACACGGAATTCCGGGCAAGCGGAAAAATACAACGCAGCCGCGTCGATGGGATTGTGATGTGGGATGGGAAAGTCCTTGGCCTCAAAAACGTGCCAAAAATGCGGGATGTCAAAGTGGGCGACGTGGTCTCCACTTCTGAATACAGCAATTCATTTCCCCCGGATATCCGGATTGGCCTGGTCAGTGAGGTACGTGAGCAGCCGAGTTCACTGTTCAAAATTGTCACCATCGAACCGGGCGTCGACTTTGTTAAATTAGAAACGGTCTTTGTTATGACCTCTTCACAAGAGAAGGAGCGTGCCGAACTTGAGCAACGGATCGTTCCGCGAATTGGAAAATAATATCCATCTGCCATCACCGGGTTCCTGCCTCTTGCCAATCATCGAACGTTGATGTACCTTTTACCCTGAACTATGCCTGAAGCATCTTTTCTTTTTTCTCAATACGGGCGTGTCGTAGATTTAATGCCCGAAATTGTTCTCATCCTGGATGATGACTACAGGATCCTCGACGCGAATAAAACAGCCGTCGATGAATTGGGAGTGGTCGTCCGGCCTGCTCATCCGAAATATATCTCTGATATTCTTCCTGATGATGAACGGAATAATTTTAGAAGTGTCCTGCCCTTCACCGACCAGCGGATCATAGAAACCAGGTTTCGAAAACGGGATGGATCGATCATCAACGTGAAGGGAGGGGTACGCTCACTCCATTCAGGCCAAACGAAGTACTGGGTACTCATCATGCGCGATGTCACCGAAGAAAACCGCAAAGAACTCGATTTGCTTCGTTTCTCCAATGTGATCCACAACACCATTAATCCCATTCAGATCAGCGATGCCCATGGGACGATGGTCTACGTCAATCCGGCATTTGAAAAAGTGACCGGCTACACCACTGAAGAATTGATTGGAAAAAATCCGAATATTTTAAGCAGCCGGAAACACGATAAAGAATTTTGGTCCGGTGTCTGGAAACAGATCGTTTCCGGAAAAGTATGGGTCGGCAAGATTGAAAATCGCCGGAGGGATGGAAGCCCCTTCTTTACGGAACTGGTCATATCACCGATTGTGGATGCCCATGGCAGGATCGCGGGATTTCTCGGGGCGCATCGGGACATCACCGAGCAAATTATTTTGGAACAACAGCTTGTTCGTTCGCAGCGGATGGAAAGTATTGGAACTCTCGCAGCGGGAATTGCTCATGAAGTGGGTAATCCATTGACCGCCATTTCATCCCTGGTCCAGGTGATTCAACGGACCAGTACGGACGAATTCGCCAAAGAGAAATTAGAACTCATCAACAGCCAGGTCAACCGGATTACCCGGATTATCCGGGAGCTGGTGGATTTTTCCCGTCCTTCCGCCCGCGTGGTAAAACCGACGAACATCAATAGAATTGTCCGGGATGCATTGAATATTGTCCAATACGGGAAAAAAGTGAAGGATATTACATTTACGCTCGAACTGGATGAACAACTCCCCGAGATTGCCGCAGTACCGGACCAGATTGTTCAGGTGTTTATCAATATTCTGATGAATGCGGTGGATTCGCTGGATGAACGCCGGGGCACCATCACGGTTCGCAGCCGCAGGAACGAGCAATCGGTTGAAGTGATTGTCCATGATACGGGAAAAGGAATTGAACCTTCCGCATTAGAAAAAATCTTTGAACCGTTTTATACAACCAAAACCTCCGGTCATGGGACAGGGCTGGGGCTTTGGGTCAGTTATGGTATCGTGAAAAGTTTTGGCGGTGAAGTCTCCGTTGAAAGTATCCCTGAACAGGGGAGTACATTCACCGTCTCATTTCCCTGGAAAGGTCTCTGATGGCGCAGCGTATATTGGTGGTCGATGATGAACAAATTATCCGTGAATCCCTCTCCTTCATTTTAAGGAAGGAAGGATATCATGTGGAAGAAGCGGTCAATGGAAAAGATGCGCTGGCGAAACATGAAGCAAACCCCGCTGATATTATTATTACCGATATTGAGATGCCGGAAATGAAGGGGGTCGATTTGCTGAAACAAATTCGCCAGAGGACGCCCCAGACCCTCGTGGTGATCGTGACCGCATTCGGGTCGGTCGAAACCGCTGTGACAGCGCTGCGCGAGGGCGCCGCGGATTATATCCTGAAGCCGATTAACTTTGACGACCTTCTCTATCGGGTGAAAAAGCTTTGCGATTACCACGCCCTGATTATTGAAAATTCTCTCTTGCGCCGGGAACTTCAACGGACGTATGATTTCGATCAGATCATCGGGCAAAGTATGCCGATGAAAAAGATCTTTGAGGTGATCAAACGGGTCGCCAACAGCGAGGGGACGGTGCTCATTACCGGGAAAAGCGGTACGGGGAAAGAAATTGTTGCGCGCGCCATTCACTATAACAGTCCGCGGCGCGAAAAACGGTTTTTGCCGATTAATTGCGGCGCAATTGTCGACACGCTGTTCGAAAGTGAACTCTTCGGGCACAAGAAGGGGTCGTTCACCGGCGCCACGGTGGATAAGGACGGATTGCTGAAAGTTGCCGAAGGCGGTACGGTGTTTCTGGACGAGGTCAGTGAAATTCCATTTCAACTTCAGGTGAAATTACTGCGGGCGCTCGAACAACGGGAAATTACGCCGGTGGGTATGACGGAATCGATCAAGATCGATGTTCGTATTATTGCGGCAACCAACAGGGATCTGCGTAAAGAAGTTGAAAACAACCGGTTTCGGGACGATCTCTATTACCGATTGAATGTGGTGGAGATCGATCTCCCGTCGCTGAAAGATCGTCCGGACGATATTCCCATCCTCGCACAGCACTTTCTTGATGCATTCAAAAAGCAAATGAGCAAACCGATTCAGGGGTTCGCCAACGACGCCATGCGTGCGCTGCTTCAGTACCAATGGAAGGGCGAAGTACGCGAATTGGAAAATGTGGTGGAGCGCGCCGTCATCTTTTGCGATGGTGATTTTATCGGCCTTGAACATCTTCCGGAATATATGAGGCCGACAGACGAACTCCCGATGGTCTCCTCCGGTCATGGATCGCTCAAGGATGCGGTAAGAAATTTTGAACGACAATTCATTCAACAAACTCTTTCAGCGTGCGGACAGAACAAAGAGGCCGCGGCAAAGGTTCTGGGAGTCAGCCTTTCCTCGCTTTATCGGAAGATAGAGGAGCTGCAAATTCCGTCGCGCTGACCGGTTGCTCCCCCTCATCCGTCGGAGACCGGGAGCCCCCTCAAAACTTTACTTTAATGAGATAGTGCTTCATTTCTTCTGATTTGTAAGAATCCTTTTTCATCTGATTTCTTAAATCCTGCAAATTCTACAGGAAAGGCGGGCTTCCGAAGTATAAACCTCCTGTCATTATTGGGGAAGGAGACTCCTGACGTACCTGGCACAATCCTTGAAGTATTTTTCTCTTTGGGAGAAATACCTCATATCAACTACGGAAACAGTAAAACATGAAGTTACGATGGTGGGCTCTTGGGATGATTGCCGTTGCGGCGGGCAGTGTGTTTATGATGAAGCATCTTGCTGAGAATAAGAAAACGTTTCATCCTTTCGTTGATAACAACAATGAAAATAGTGAAGGCAGGTTTCCACACGAAATTCTCGAACCAGAGTTCGATGATACAGATTATTTAGCGTAGCATTGTTGAGTACCGGCATCGAAGAAGGGGACGTACTCTATTTCCAATCAAGCCGACATACTGATGCGGAACAAGACACACAGCGTATCACGTTCAGTCGACCGACGGAAACGCGTGCTCGTTTTCAGTCCTGATACAGATCTGGCGAGATTCCTTCTGCTCAATCTCGAGGAGGAGTTCCAGATTGACCGCGAACACCACTGGGAACTCTTTGAACAAACGGTCAAAGAAAAGTCTCCCGATCTCATGCTGATCGACCTCTTTACGCATTCGAGCGATATCACGAAACAGTTAGAGATCATGCACAGAATGCCAGCCACGATCCCCGTCATCGCTCTCCGCGCGTATATGTCTCTGAGCCCAGAAATGGACCGGTCCATTGACGATTGTTTTGACGCCGTGTTTTATAAACCGGTGGATGTCGAACTCATTACCCAAGCAATAGAGGATTTATTAAAACAATAGAACAATTTGAAGCGTAGGATTTTTCCAACCTGGCGATAGCTGAAGGAATAGGCTTTTAAGAAAACGGTATTTACACAGAGTTGTTTTGCATTCTCCAAAACAATATGGTAGGTATCCACTTGAAGACCCTTATTTTCGAACGCAGCGAACTTGACCATCTGGTCGAGACCCTCAAACGCCGAGACTATAAAGTGATCGGACCTCTCCTTCGCGGAGGTGCGATCGTCTACGACGAAATCACAAACACGAGCAGCCTTCCTATCGGCTGGACCGATGAACGCTCCAATGGGAAATACCGACTGAAGAACCGGGATGATGCCGTGGTGTTCGATTGGACGGTCGGCCCTCAGTCATGGAAGAGATTTCTCTTTCCTCCCATTCAAAAAATCTTCGCAACCCACAAGCGTCCCAAAGGGATCGACCTTCCCAATACAAAAAAACAACCTGTCCAGGAAACGGTTCCGGCCAAATACGCTTTTCTGGGAGTCCGGCCTTGCGATTTACATGCCATTGCGGTTCAGGACAAAGTCTTTCTCGGCGGGCCGTATCGAGATCCGGTCTATGAACGAAAACGCAGCGGTAATTTTATTATTGCGGTCAACTGCAGACAGGCCGGCGGGACATGCTTTTGTGCGTCGATGGGCACCGGACCAAAAGCAACTTCCGGATTTGACATCGCATTGACGGAAGTGTTGGAGGGCAAACGCCACTATTTTATTGTTGAAGTAGGAACGGAGCTGGGCGGGGAAGTTCTCAAGAGCCTCAAGTGCCTCAAAGCGACAGACGAGAACCTTGCAGCCCTTAAAGAAATTTGCGAGAAGACCACTCAACAGATGGGGCGGTCGCTCGACACCACGAACCTGAAATCGATTCTGTATCAAAATTCCGAACACCCCCGCTGGGAATCAACCGCATCGCGATGTCTCACATGCGCAAACTGCACGATGGTCTGTCCCACCTGTTTTTGCGCCACCATAGAGGATGTGACCGATCTCTCAGGGAAGCAGGCAGAGCGGATGCGAAAATGGGATTCATGCTTCACGCTTGACTTTTCTTACATTCATGGCGGCAGTGTCCGTGCCTCCACCAAAGCGCGGTACCGGCAATGGGTAACGCACAAACTGGCGTCGTGGGTGGACCAGTTCGGTACATTGGGCTGTGTCGGATGCGGGCGCTGTATAACGTGGTGTCCCGTAGGCATCGATATCACAGAGGAAGTGCGGACGATTCGCGAAAACCAGTCGTGATGAGCCGCGTTCATGAAAGGGAACATCCTATGGAAGATCTGAAAAATATCCTTGCAGAGCACCCATTCTTCAGCGGACTCAACGAAGAATATTTTGCTCTCATTGTCGGCTGCGCATCCAATATGCGGATTGATGCCGGCAAAATTATTCATCGCGAAGGTGAAGAGGCGAATCACTTTTACCTCATCCGTTCGGGAAAGGTCACCCTCCAGATGATGACGCCGAATAAAGGCCCCCTCATCATCGAGACGCTGACGGAAGGAGACATCCTTGGCTGGTCATGGCTGGTGCCGCCGTATACATGGCACTTTGATGCAAAAGCGCTCGATCTGACCCGCATGATTGCCCTCGATGGTAAATGTCTGCGCACCAAATGCGAAAACGATCACCACCTGGGGTACGAATTGCTCAAACGATTTGCCGACATTATGATGAAACGGCTTGAATCCACCCGCTTACAACTTATGGACATTTATGGCGACCGACCCTGAATTACTGTCATTAAAAGTAGACTATAAGTGGAATCCGATGCTTCCATGGCCGTTTCAAATCCGGCGGGTGAAGCACGAAACTGAGGATACGTTCACCATCGAACTGCAGCCGTTGGGAGCGCTGGAAGAGTTTGCATACCAGCCCGGCCAATTCAATATGCTGTATGTCTACGGTGTTGGAGAAATTCCCATATCCATCAGCGGCGACCCGGCAAATCCCCGGGTGCTTGTTCATACCACGCGCGCAGTTGGTACCGTGACAAAAGCCATGGATAAAATGAAGCGCGGAGATATTTTGGGAATTCGAGGCCCTTATGGAACGCCATGGCCTATCGATCAGGCGAATGGCTCTGATGTCGTATTCGTTGCCGGCGGCATTGGACTCGCACCGCTGCGGCCGGCACTCTACGAGGTGGTCGCACATCGCGAATTGTACGGCAAAGTAGTCCTGCTCTATGGAACACGCACGCCGCTGGATGTCCTCTTCCGGCAGGAACTGGAAAATTGGCGCGCTCGATTCGACCTGGAAATATACGTGACGGTCGACCGGGCTATGACGGGCTGGCGGGGGAACGTCGGGGTGGTCACCAATCTCATCCCGCGGGCGCCCTTCGATCCGCGTAATACCATGGCGTTCGTTTGCGGCCCTGAAATCATGATGCGGTTTACCGCCATGGAGCTTCACAAGCGCGGAGTCGATAACGAACACATTTTTGTCTCCATGGAGCGGAATATGAAATGTGCGATCGGCTTGTGCGGACATTGCCAGTTCGGATCGGTCTTTGTCTGTAAAGATGGGCCGGTGTTCCGGTACAGTGAAATTAAAGAAATGCTTGTAAAATGGGAAATTTAATTCGAGAACACTCTGATGTCACCCAGGACCAAAACCTCTATGAATAAAACGGCTCAAAAAATCCGCAAGCCCAAGCTTGCCGTATGGAAATTTTCTTCCTGCGACGGATGCCAATTAAGCCTCCTCGATTGTGAAGAGGAACTGCTTCCTATCACCGAGTACATCGAGATTGCCAATTTTCCGGAAGCGTCTCGTGCGTCGTCTAAGGGGCCCTATGACATCTCACTTGTTGAAGGTTCTATTACCACTCCCCACGATGCCGAACGCATCCACCAGGTGCGTCGGCAATCGAAAGTTCTGATGACGATAGGTGCGTGCGCCACCGCCGGCGGCATTCAGGCACTCCGGAACTTCAAGGATGTGAAACAATTTATTTCGGCCGTCTATGCCAATGCCAAGTACATTGAAACATTGAACAAATCAACGCCGATTGCCGACCACGTATTCGTTGATTTTGAATTGCGCGGCTGCCCGATCAACAAACTTCAACTCCTAGAAGTCATCAATGCTTTTCTTAATGGACGGAAACCGAATACACCGGCCTCTGCCGTTTGTCTTGAATGCAAGCGGAGGTTCATCACGTGCGAGTTAGTGACACACGGCGCACTCTGTCTGGGCCCGGTGACCCAGGCGGGCTGCGACGCACTCTGTCCGTCATACGCGCGCGGCTGTTTCGGCTGCTTTGGGCCCAAGGAAACTCCGAATACATCGTCGTTGAGTACCTACTGGAATTCACTCGGTATCAAAGATGATGAATTGGTCCGCTTGTTCCGCGGATTCAATGCATATGCTGAAGCATTCAGAAGAGAGAGCGAAGCACATGAAAAGTAAGACGATAAAAGTCGATTACCTTGCCCGCGTGGAAGGGGAGGGCGGTTTGCTGGTGAAGGTCAGCGGCAAAAAAGTGACCGATGTGAAATTCAATATCTTTGAACCGCCTCGATTTTTCGAAGCATTGCTCCGGGGACGGCAGTACTCCGAAGCACCGGATATTACCGCCCGTATCTGCGGGATTTGCCCGGTGGCATATCAAATGAGTTCCGTTCAGGCGATGGAGCATGCATTCGGCATAACGGTCGACGGGCAGCTTCGCGCGCTCCGCCGGCTGCTCTACTGCGGTGAATGGATTGAAAGTCACGCCCTTCATATTTTCATGCTTCACGCACCGGATTTTCTTGGATATGCCGATGCCATCCAAATGGCAAAAGATCACAGCCCCATTGTTCAGATGGCGTTAAAGATCAAGAAAATCGGCAACGGTATCGTCGGTCTGGTGGGCGGCCGGGAAATTCATCCGATCAATGTACGCGTCGGCGGTTTCTATAAACTGCCCACCTGCCAGGAACTCGAAACATTCGTCGAGCCGTTGAAATGGGCATGCGATTCGTCCGCTCAAACAGTGAAATTTGTATCCAAACTGCCGTTTCCGGATTTTGAACGCCCGTACGAATATGTTGCACTGCACCACGAGCGGGAGTACCCGATGATGAACGGCCGGCTTTGTTCGAATAAGGGCCTGGATATTGAGGTTCCGGAATATGAAAATCATTTTATGGAGGAGCATGTTTCACATTCCAACGCACTCCACTCTATACTAAAAGAACGCGGTGCGTACTTCGTCGGCCCGATGGCGCGCTACAATTTGAATTTCGATGCGCTGACGCCTGCTGCTCAATCCGCTGCACGGTCGGCCGGCATCGGAAAAGGCACCAATAACCCGTTCAAGAGCATTATTGTCCGGTCGGTGGAGATGCTTTATGCGTGCGAAGAAGCCCTGCGCATTATCAAGGAATATGAACCGCCGGAAAAAGCGTCGGTGGCGGTTCAGCCGAAAGCGGGCATCGGATACGGCTGTACCGAAGCCCCGAGGGGAATTCTCTATCACCGATATCGATTGGATGAGCGGGGAAATATTCTTGATGCGAAGATCGTTCCGCCCACATCGCAAAACCAGAAAACCATCGAACAGGATTTACGCGAATTCGTGCCGCCGCGCTTGCATCTGACGCAAGAAAAACTTACATGGCAGTGTGAGCAGGCCATCCGGAACTATGATCCCTGTATCTCATGTGCGACCCATTTCCTGAAACTTGAGATTGATGGCAACGCAGGAGAAGGCGGGAAATGTGAAATTGATTGACCGGTGTTCCAGTGCACGCTCAAAATTATTCTCAGAGAGACCGTATCATTCACATACGACGAAGCAGGAGGTGACCCTTGGCGAAGCTTTCCGATGTCATAGAGTACTTAAAGCATAACAATGTGCACTATGAAGTCATTGAACATGCTCCAGCATTTTCGGCACATGAAGTCGCAGTGGCATCGCACGTACCGGAAAAAGAACTGGCAAAAACTCTGATTTTAAACACCGATGGAAAATACTGTATGATGGTGATGCCGGCAGATCACCGCTTAAATGATCATGTGCTGCATCATATCTTAAACGCGAAACATGTTCATCTCGCGACGGAAGAAGATTTAATGCAAATTTTCCCGGATTGTGAAGTCGGCGCAATGCCGCCATTCGGGAATTTATATGCGCTCCCGGTGTATACGGACAAATCACTGGCCGAGGACGATGTCATTGTCTTCAATGCATGCTCGCATACGAGATCGATCCGGCTCAAAATGTACGATTACCTGAGACTGGTAAAGCCGGTGGTGGCAGAATTCTCGCAGTCCCGATTTGAACGGGAAGAAGCGTAACTCCCATCGAACCTTCCGGAGATGTGACGTCGTGGAGACTGGCAAGAGACAGAAGGTTCTGCTTCTTGGCATAGGCAATGAATATCGCGGTGATGATGGTGCCGGTCTGCTCTTCACCCGGATGATCCGGACAAAAATCTCCGGATCGGTGACGCTCAAAGAAAGCCAAGGCGAAGGCGGGGCGCTCATGGAAGCATGGCAGGGATATGAGACCGTTATTCTTGTCGATGCAATCTCGTCCGGTGCCCCTTCGGGAACCATCATGAAAATTGATGCAACGAAACAAAATATTCCGGCAAAATATTTTCGTTTTTCGACGCATGCATTTGGTCTCGCCGAAGCGATCGAGTTGGCGCGGGCACTCAAGACACTGCCCGAGAACCTTCTCGTCTACGGAATTGAAGGCGCCAATTTCTCTCCGGGGAATGAAATAACGCCTTCGGTAGAACGATCGGTCAAGCGAGTTGTAAAAGAGGCTTTACACGAATTACTCTCCCGATCCGCGAACGACGCTTCTCTGTCTCCTGCCGATTCCGGTTGATCGGTTCGGGAACGTTCATGGTTCCCGAAGGCCATCCTCTCTGCCGGTGGAATAGACCGGAACTATAATTTTGTAGAATTTTAAACGGGATATGTCTGCGGATTATGCGTTTTTAAAAAGAGGTGGCCAAAACGGTGTTTTTCTTGCTTTTATCAACAATCTTATAGTTATTACTGCTGATACCTGAGTGGAATACTAATTGATTATTCAAAGAACTTTGAAGTGCTTTGTCCGGTGCCGGGTGATATGCGTTTAGTACTATTCAGAACGTGTACCGCCCTTAAAAGCATCATGAAAGAGGCGAATTCCGAATTGATTAAAGTAAAACAGTAATTGTTCAAACTCTCAACCACCACCAACACAGAAGGAGTGAACCATGAAAACAGCTCTACGACTTATCATTGTAACGGCGCTTGTCCTACTGAGTGTGTCTGCAGTGTTCGCACAGACCAAAGATGTCGTTCAGTTGAAAAATGGAAGCGTTATTAAAGGAACGATTCTTGAGATGATCCCGGATAAAACGATAAAGATTCAAACGGCCGACGGGAATATTTTTGTTTATAATATGACGGAGGTGGAAAAAATCAGCAAGGATGCATCCGCACCGGTGATAGAAACAAAACCGATGAATGAGCGCAGCAGCATGGAAGGTCAACGCAGCTATGAAGGCCAGAGCAGCAGTGAAGGTTCAGGAGCGAAGTTCAGCATTTTCGGCGGAGTGGCATTACCCATGGGGGATTTTGGGAAAAAGTATGATGAGAATGCTACGGCGGAAGACAATGCTAAAAAAGGGGAAGCGAAACTTGGCTGGACGGCAGGTGCGCAATTTGTGACGGGTGGGACTGTCGGTTGGATCATTGAAGGCAGTTATTCGCAAAACAAAATACAGCTTCCCGCAAACATTCCATATGGAAATTATAGCTATACCGGTTGGACGTCGATTCTTGCTCTCACGGGTATAAAAATTGGAACAGATAATTCTTCGGGAACGAATTTCTTTGTTGCCCCGCTCGTTGGTGCATTATTTGCAAAAAGTCCACAGATTGATTTTACACAAGCAGGATCAACGACAAGTATGCCACTGCTCGAATCACGTTCGGCCACCGGGTTTGCCTATGGTGCAAATGTCGAGGTGATATTGGGCGGTCATGTGACACTGGGAGCAAAATATGTTGCAAGCAAGCCAAAATTTAAATGGTCGGAGCCTCTTTATACTGGTGGTCCAAGTCAAGACTATGAATTTGAACAGAATGTTTCACTCCTATTAATTTCCCTTGGCGTTGCATTTTAACTGCTGAATGAAGGATGGGGAGTGAAGAGAAAGTACTCCGTATGATAAAAATAACCATAGTCGTTGTGGTGTTCCTGTTGACTGCTGCGCAAGTCTATGCTCAACAGGAACGCCGGGATAAGGCGGTGTTTGTAGAATCGAAGAATGAGTTTTGGGATTCCGTCAAAACCACTCTGGAAAAATTTTACAAGAAGGATGCAGCGGCGAAGAAAAAACTGCTGGTCGATTTTAGCCAGTATAACCCGCCGAAATCGATAAAGGAGTTTACGACCAGCTGGCACAACAAACCGATATCACAGGCCGTTTCCGGCATGTGCTGGTGTTTTTCCACCACTTCATTTTTCGAATCAGAAATATTCCGGTTGAGCAAACGGGAGATCAAGCTCTCCGAGCTGTTTACGGTCTATTGGGAATATATTGAGAAAGCGCGGGGATATGTTCAGGCGCGCGGTGACCAGGAATTCGGTGAAGGATCGCAGTCGGATGCCGTTATCCGGATATGGAAAAATCATGGCATCGTTCCTGCGGAGGCGTACACCGGATTGCTCCATGGTCAGCCATTTCACGATCATGCCAAATTGTTTGCGGAATTGGACACATATCTCAAATCGCTCAAAACTTCAAACAATTGGAATGAAGACGAAGTCGAGAGGAGCGTCAAATCCATTCTCAATCATTACATCGGCGCACCGCCGGAAAAAATTCTGGTCGGCAACAAGGAAATGACGCCGAAGGAATATTTTGAGAAGATCGTGAAGTTGAATCTGGATGATTACGTGGAACTGGTCTCCTTTGCCGACCGCCCCTATTACAGCTGGGTGGAGTATGATGTGCCGGATAATTGGTGGCATAGTTCAGCGTATTTCAACGTCCCGTTAAATGATTTTATGTCTGCCGTGAAAAGCGCCGTACGCTCCGGTTATACTGAAGTCCTTGCCGGGGATGTCTCGGAACCGGGGCTCGAAGGGCATGCCGGCATTGCGGTGATACCGACATTTGATATTCCACCGCAATATATAGACGAGTCTGCACGCATTTTCCGGTTTAAAAACGGAACCACCGGAGATGATCATGGTATTCATCTGGTCGGGTATACTCAACAGAATGGAGCAGAGTGGTACCTCATCAAGGACTCCGGTGCCGGTTCCCGCAATAATTCTCATCCCGGCTACTACTTTTTTCATGAAGATTTTGTGAAGTTAAAAATGCTTGGCGTGATGCTTCCCAAAAGTGCTATCCCTGAGTTGGTGAAGACCATGGGAAAGTAACCTGGGGATGTGAGATGCATGAAGAATGTGGAATGCCGGAAGATTATTCCGGCATTTTCATTTTAGGAAGGAAGCTCAACCCTCAGCAAATTCTTGGCAATTGTTCGCCTGAAAGCATATCCACGACGCGTGAACCGCCGATGCGCGTTTTCATAATGACCGTGCCGGGATGATCGGAAACAACTTCGCCGATGACTGCAGCGTTTTTTCCCAGAGGATGCGCGCGCATGGCGGCAAGAATGTTCTCCGCTGCGCCGGGAGCAACGAAGGCAAGAATCTTCCCTTCGTTTGCCACATACAGCGGATCGAATCCGAGAATCTCACAAGCCCCCATCACTTCTTCAGCAACAGGGACATTCTCTTCTCTGATCGAGATGCCGAGTGAGGAACTCTCTGCAATTTCATTGAGTGCGGACGCAACGCCACCGCGTGTCGGGTCGCGAAGAACATGAATATCCCGGCTTGCTGCCACCATGGCTTCCACCAGGCTGTTCAGCGGGGCGCAATCGCTCTCAATTGTTGTTTCGAATTCCAATCCTTCCCGTACCGACATGATGGCGATCCCATGATCGGCAATCGTCCCGCTGACGATAATCGTATCGCCTGCGCGTGCATGCCGCGGGCTGATATCAACCCCTTCCGGGATGATGCCGATGCCCGATGTATTAATGAAGAGTTTATCGCCCTTTCCGCGATCGACGACTTTCGTATCGCCGGTCACGAGGAGCACGCCGGATGCTTTTGCTGCGGCATCCATGGAGCGCACCACGCGCCAGAGATCTTCCATGGGCAATCCTTCTTCAATGATAAACGCAGAGGAAAGATACAGCGGGCGCGCACCGCACATCGAAAGATCGTTCACCGTTCCGTTCACGGCAAGTGTGCCGATATCCCCTCCGGGAAAGAAGAGAGGGTGAATGACATACGAATCGGTAGAGAAGGCAAACCGCGTTCCGCCGGCAGAAAAGATAGCACCATCGTGCAGAGGATCGAGGAATGCATTCTGAAATTGTGAAGCGAACAGATTCTTGATCAGCTGGTGCGATAGATTCCCGCCGCCGCCATGGGCCAGCAGAATATTTTTGTGTTCTGAAAGCGGAAGAGGGCAGGCAAAACCTGCGCTCAGGTTCATCCGTTGTTCATCCATGAGTATCGTTCTCTGTTGTGATTATGTATCCAATGCTTTCCTGATTTTCGCAAGCACATCTTCAATAATGTACGGCTTCTGAAGAAATCCAAGCACTCCGGCCGCTTCCAGTGTTGCCTTGGTGTCGGGTTCAAAAAAACCACTCGCGACGATCATCTTCACCGCAGGATTTATTTCCTTGATTTTGTAATAGACCCCTTCGCCCGAGAGCTTCGGCAGGCCCATATCGCTCATGACCAGGGCAATGGATCCAGCGTGCTCCGCGTATGTGGTTATCGCTTCGTTGCCGTCTTTTGCACTGAGAATGGTATACCCATGCGCTTCAAGAAGAATCTGAATCATATCAAGAAGCAGGTCTTCATCCTCCACCACCAGAAGCGTTTCGTTCCCTCCAATCACCTGTTCTTTTCTTGCACCCGAATCGACTTCCGTGTTCGTGTCTTTTTGAACAGGGAGATATAAGCGAAAGGTCGTTCCTTTCCCCATTTCACTTTCCACATCGATGAATCCATGATGGGCCTGGAGCACTCCGTACACCACGGAAAGTCCCAATCCCGTTCCTTTCCCTTTTTCTTTCGTTGTGAAGAAGGGATCAAATATTCTGGTTCGGGTTGTTTCATCTATTCCTGTTCCGGTATCGGAGACGGCAATGTAGAGATACTGTTGTTCGGTCGCGGCAGGGAAGCGTTCCAGAAGTTTTTCGCCTGCTGCCACACCCGCTTTTATGGAAATGACTCCGCCCTTCGGCATTGCGTCGCGGGCATTGACGCAGAGGTTGAGCAGCACCTGATGAATTTGCGAATGATCGGCATTGATGACCGGCAGTTCCGCCTCAAAGTCTTGATTGAACGTAACCGTTTTCGGAAATGTTTGCTGCATCATCGACACTAATTCCCGTGTGAGGTCCGGAACACTCGTTGGTTCGAACATGACATCCGTTTTACTGGCAAACGTGAGAATTTGCTTCACCAGTCCTGCGCCTCGATCAACCGCCTGTTTAATTGCATGAACACCCTCGGAGAACCTCTTCGGATCATCTTTCTTTGTCGAAAGGATGGAGATATAGCCGAGGATGATGGCAAGAATGTTATTAAAATCGTGTGCAATGCCGCCGGCGAGTGTGCCGATGCTGAGCATTTTTTGAGACTGAATCAGCTCGTGCTGGAGTTTCTTTTGCTCCGTCACATCCTGAAATACCTCCAGCAATGCCTTCCGTCCTTCGTACATCATGCCGACATGACTGATCTGGAAGGTTTTTCCGCCTAAAACGCCGGTGGTCTCTATCACTTCCGGTTTGCCGAATGGAATTCCCCTCTTGAGCGGACACTCGCTGCATTGCTCGTTATCGTCCTTATAGACTTTCCAGCAGCACATATCCACGACATCAACGGTCAGCATTTCCTTCATCGTTTTGCTGACAAAGAGAATATTGCCTTCTTCATCGACAATATTCATTCCAAACGGCATGGTCTGGATCAGCAGGTCGTTAAATGCGTGCGTTTGACGGAGCGCTTCCTCTGCCATCCGGCGCTGGGTGAGGTCGGAAAAGAAGATAAGCGTATGGTCACTCATGGAAATCAAGGTGGACTCTATGTATTTTGTCGAGCCGTCTTTGCACGTGATGACGGATTCTAATGGTTCGGGTTCTGTCCGTTCTCGCTGTGAGTATTCAGTGGAAACGCGCCAAGCCGCATCAATCTGATTCCGGTATTCTTCCATCGGATATGCCAGCGGCCACCAGGAGCTCAGGGTGGGCAGGTCGGATTGTTCATATCCAAAGAGTTCAGTAAACCGGTGACTGACATAGTCAATGGATTGGTTCTGACCGGAGAAGACCGCAATGGAAACGGGCGAAAATTCCACCAGTGTTTTAAACAGGCTTTCGCTTTGCAGCAACGCCTCTTCAGCGCGTTTGCGTTCGGTGATGTCCCGGACCACAACCTGTGCAGCCGGTTTTCCTTCGAACAGATATGAATTTGCGATCACTTCAACATCCACGGGAGTGCCGTCCATGCGCAAATATTTTTCTTCGATCATGGGAACAGGCTGGCGAAGATTGTTGAGCTGGTCCATTCGTTCGGCCACGATCTTGCGATAATCCGGATGCATGAGGTCGATGATCCGCCGCCCGATGAGGTCTTCTTTGCACGTCGCGCCGAACAGCCGCACCCCTGCGTCGTTAATAAAAACGATATTGCCTTCGCTTTGTATAAAAATGGTATCAGGCGATAATTCAAATAATCGCCGGTAACGTTCTTCGCTTTCCCGGAGGATTTCTTCAGTTTGTTTTCGATCCGTGATATCGGTGATAATGCCCAGAATTGCTTTTTCGTTCTTGTAATCAATCAGTTTTGTTGAGAGAATGGTCTCTATTCTTTTTCCGCCCCTGGTGACGAGTGCATAATCCAGAGGGGGCACTTCCTCCCCGGATTGATGTCTTCGAAAATTTTCCCGGAGCGCATCCCGGTATTCCGGAACCGTGAGATTGAAAATATCGAAATCCCGGGTATAAAATTCTTCTTTCGTGTATCCCATTATTTCTTCACATCGCTTATTGGCAAACACGACCCGGCCCATGCAATTGATGAAGATCATATTCGGAGAACGTTCCGCCAGCGACCGGAAATGTTCTTCAGATTCCCGCAGCGCCTCCTCAGCGCGTTTATGCTCGGTAATATCTTCGATCATTGCGATAAAATAGAGAAATCGTTTATGTTTATCGCGAACCACTGAAATGGTCGAGGTTCCCCAAACCACTGCTTTGTCTTTTCGTATGTAGCGTTTGACCACACGATAGATGGAGAGTTCTCCGGTAAAAAGCTTCTGTATCGGTTCGATGTCCTTGACGAGGTCTTCCGGGTGTGTGATATCTTTGAAGGTGAGGGATGTTAATTCATGTTCCTCATACCCCGTCATTCTGCAAAACGCCGTATTGGCTTTCATAAATTTAAAGTCCGGACCGGACGTGATCATTCCCAAAGGACCTTCCTCAAAGATCCTGCGGAAACGATCTTCATTTTCCCGTAACGTATCCTCCGCGCGTTTTTTTTCCGTCACGTCCTGGATGATACCGAACATCTTCAACGGCTGTCCCTCTGTCCCAAATTCCAAATTCCCCAGACCATGGAGCCAGCGTACAGCACCATCGTTCACTCGAACAATTCTGTATTCACGATTGAACGGATTCCTTCTCCGTATCACATCGTCGTTCAAATAGCGGGACATCTCATTGCGATCCTCCGGATGAATTATGCTTTCCCAGCATTCGATGTTTCTCACTGTGTTCTTCGTGATTCCAAAAATTTCATCCAGCATCTTTGAACTCGTCCACAGTCCGGTGGAGATATCAAGAACATAATGTCCCATGCCGGCAATACGTTGAGCTTCCTGAAGCTTTGCCTCGTTCTCGCGAAGAGTTTTCTCTGCACGTTTCCGCTCGGTGATATCCCGGATAATGCATTGCAGGTATTTGGCATTGTCTATCCTGATAAATTGCGAACTAATTTCTACGGGGAACTTCACTCCTCCTTTTTTTCGATGTTCCGCTTCATAGACCAGACCACTTCCTGATTCACGCTGCTGCTTCATCTGCTTCTCAATTTTATGGTGTCCTTCCGGTGTCCGGATATCCTGGATATTGAGCTTGTGCAGTTCCTCGTGCGTGTATTCGTATGTCCTGCATGCCTGGTCGTTCGCTTCAACAATTCTCCCATCCATATCGATTAATAAAATGATGTCGTTTGCATATTTAATGAGATATTCAAAATGCTTCACGAGCATTTGACGTTCCAGCTGGTCTTCGTACTTCTCACGATAAAAACGCGTTTGTTGATGCCGCCACCAGAAACCGATGATACTGCCGGAGGAAAGAATGAATAGAAAGGTGATCAATCCCATCGCCCATGCCTGCAGCTGAAGAGAGGCCAGGATTTCTCCCCGGTCAACTTTTGCGATCATAAACCATGGCGTGTCGGGAATTTTTCTTATTGCGGCCAGGACACGGACGCCGCGATAGTCTTTCCCCTCGACAATTCCTTCCTTCCCGCGCACCGCCATTGATGCGGGAAGCTCCTCGTTGGCAACAGGGAGGCGGAATCTCGCTGTGGTGTTCTGTCGGTGCCGCAGATCGTTCAAATAAAGAATATCACTCCCATCATGCTTCAACAGCAGTGTTTCAGAACTGCGGCTCGGAGCGGGCCATCTCCGGAGAACGGGAAATAAATGACGATTGGGATCGATCCGGAACAACAGCGCTCCGATGACGGTGGTGTCGGGGCGATGAACCACGAGGAGCGGAATCACTAAATCCATGTGGACTGAAGAGGAAAAATCCGTAAAGTGGAGATCCGAAAATATCGGTTTATGAAGAAGGAACGCTTCCTTGACGAGTGCATGGACGTTTGTTTCCACGGTGTCCCCATGCACCGAGAGTGCAAGACGGACCTCGCCCTTTGCATTGATCAGCAAGGCCGATTCATATTGAAAGTGGTATTGGTATGAACGCAGTGCATCGAGCAGTTCCTGTTTCCGGTTTCCATCGGCAGGAGCATTTAAATACGATGCCGCCTGCTTGACAAAGAGGATATCGTCGTAAATGAGTTCTGCATTGCTCATCTGCACCGTCCGCCACTGGACAATCTGATCAACTTTTAAATCAGCAATAGCGGTAAGATTGTTCTTCGCCTCGGTTTCAATGTGGCGTTGTTGTCCTTGATAAAAGAAGAATCCAATGGAAAGAATGCCGATCACCAAAAGAAAAAAGACGATAATAAGGAACCAGGGCGTGATTCGTTTGGACGGTCGATCGTTCATCTGTTCATATTCCTTTAACCAACGAAACAGCGATTTCTGATTGTGCGATTTCTTACAAACAACCTCAATGACGGATTTTTCCAAAATGGTAATAGGCTGCACACGCCCCTTCGGATGATACCATCGGTGCGCCGAGCGGGTGTTCCGGGGTGCATTGAATTCCAAACGCCTGACAATCGTGCGGTTTTTTAAATCCCTGCATGACCTGCCCGGCAATACAGAGCGGCGATTCTTGTGTCTGAATGGCGGTCACATCAAACAATTTCTCCGCATCAAACGCGCCAAACTCATCTCGCAGCCGGTACCCGCTCATGGGAATTGTCCCGATCCCCCGCCATGATCGGTCTGTGACCATAAAAACTTTTTTTATCAATTCTTGAGCCGAACGATTGCCCTCCCGCCGGACTACTCGAGCGTACTGGTTCTGCACAGTCGCTTGTCCGTCCTGAAGCTGTCTCACGGTCATCAAAATCCCTTGAAGGATATCCACCGGTTCAAAACCGGTAACGGTCATGGGCACGTGATACTTCGATGCCAGCGGAATATATTCCTCGAATCCCATCACCGTGCACACATGCCCGGCTGCAAGAAATCCCTGGACGCGATTCATCGGCGAGGAAAGAATTGCCTCCATGGCCGGCGGCACAAGGACATGGGAACACAGGATGGAAAAATTCTTAACGCCGAGCTGCTTCGCCTGCCAGACTGCCAGTGCGTTGGCGGGAGCGGTCGTTTCGAATCCGACGGCGAAGAACACAATGTTCTGATCAGGATGCTGCTGGGCAAGTTTCAATGCGTCAAGAGGAGAATAGACAATGCGGATGTTGCCGCCCGCCGCTTTGACGGTCAAGAGGTCTTTTTCAGAACCGGGGACACGGAGCATATCGCCGAACGATGTGAAGAGGACGTCCGGCCGCATTGCAATTTCAACCGCTTTATCGATCAGTTCGAGCGGTGTGACACAGACCGGGCATCCGGGTCCATGGACCAGGGTCAGGCGGGAAGGGAGCAGCTCATCAATCCCGGACTTGACGATGGTATGTGTCTGCCCGCCGCAGATTTCCATGATCGTCCAATCGCGTTTTACTGCTTGACGGATTTCGTTCACCAGTTTTTCTGCTGAATCTCCGTCACGATATTCATCTATATACTTCATGGGTATCTCGACCTGCGTTCTTTGTGCGAAAGGCCCTACTCATTTCCTGGCAAATCCATTTGATCAATCAACTTCAACGTTTCCTGCGCTTCTGCTTCATCCATAATACTGAGTGCAAATCCGACATGAACGATGACGTAATTGCCGATTTTTGCATCCGGAACGAGTTCAAGACACACGTCCTTCTTGACGCCCCCGAAACTGACTTTCCCCATAAGGGGCGAGGCGCCGGAATCGATTTCTAAAATTTTACCAGGAATGGCGAGACACATAATATTTTCCTTTACTTATTTAATTATCAAATTCCTGAATCAACAATCAAGCGGTTTCTCTTTGCCCGGAGATTATCCGAATTCAAACGGAGAGCGGCATACGCCTGTCCCAGTGCGATTCCTCCGTCATTGGGCGGAACCCGCTGATGCCAGTACGGATGAAAACCTTCTTCTCTCAGCCGGATGATGGTATGTTCCGTAAGGTATTTATTCTGAAAACAGCCGCCGGAAAGTGCCACACGAGATTTATTCATCCTCTTTGCCACTGCCACTATTATTTCCGAAAGAGTGTTATGGAATTTAACGGAGATGCGGCCGATCCCCATACGGCTGCGAACGTCGTCCAAAATGCAATGAATCATTGGAGACCAGTCGATGATAAGCGGGCCGAGTTGATTTTTGCGGTTGTCCGGATTGAAGGGGTCTTGAATTGCAAACGCATAACTCTCGCTTGACGATAATTCCGTTGTTAAAAACTCCAATTCCATCGCTGCCTGACCTTCAAAATTCACAATCTGTCTTAATCCAATAATCGACGCTACAGCATCGAAGAGCCTGCCTGCGCTGGTCGTGACCGGTGTATGAACGTGTTTCATAATCATTTGTTTTATGATGTCAAGTTCTCCGGGGGTGAACGCCTCCCGGGAAATGAGGCCGGGATGATGAAAAACTTCATCTCCCAGCATCTCATATAAAATACCGAGAGCGATTCGCCGCGGCTCTTGAATGGCTTTTTCACCACCGGGCAGGAGGAATGAGCGCAGGGTGGCGACGCGTTCAAACGAGGTCTCCGTTGTTAATAAAAATTCTCCTCCCCAGACATTTCCGTCGAGCCCGTATCCCGTTCCATCCCATGCGACACCGAGGAGTGTGCCGTGCAGCTGGTTCTCCGCCATGCAGGACGCGATGTGTGCGTAATGATGCTGTACTTCTATGCATGGAATGCCGGAAGTTCTTGCAAATTTCGATGAGAGATATTCGGGATGCAGATCGCACACTATGGTCCCGGGTGTGGTTTGGTACATCGTTTCAAAATCTGCAACGACGCGGTGAAATGCGTCCAGGGATTCTTTCGTTTCCAGATCGCCAATATGCTGACTGATAAAAATATTTTCGTTCGATGCCAGCGCAACGGAGTTTTTAAGATGCGCCCCGACCGCCAGGAGAGATGATGTGTGCGGGTTCTCTACGGAGATGGGCAATGGCGCGTATCCACGCGCCCGCCGAAGAACCAGCTCGCGATTCATCATGACGCGCACGAGAGAATCGTCCACGTGTCGAACAATGGGCCGGTTGTGGATAAGGAACGCGTCGGCGATTCCCTCAAGGCGATGGAGCGCTTCATGTTCGTCGATACAAATCGGTTCTTCCGACAGATTGCCGCTGGTTGCAGCAACCGGAAATGCAAGATCCTGCATGAGCAGGTGGTGGAGCGGTGTGTACGGCAGCATGATACCAAGATAGGGATTTGAGGGCGCTATCGATTCGGCAATAACGGTCTGCCGGTTGCTTCCGGATAATCTCCTGAAGAGAATGATGGGGGATTCCGGAGAGAGCAGGAGCCGTTCCTCAAATTGATTCACCTCGCATTCCCGTACGACTGCTTCAAGTGATGGGAACATAAGCGCAAGCGGTTTTTCTTCCCGGTGTTTTCGCTTACGCAGGCGCAGGACTGCGGCATCATTCCCGGCATCAACCATCAGATGAAATCCGCCGAGCCCTTTGACGGCAACAATCATTCCGGCCCGGATCATTTCCTCCGCCTGAACCAGTGCGTCGTTCCCCTCGGCGGCGACATTTCCTTTTGCATCCCAGAACTCTAACCTCGGTCCGCACACCGGGCATGCATTGGGCTGGGCATGAAACCTCCGGTCGAGCGGATCCTGATATTCGCGGCTGCATTCCGGGCACATCGAAAATTTCTTCATGGAGGTATTCGGCCGATCGTACGGCAACGATTCCAGAATGGAAAAGCGGGGCCCGCAGTTTGTACAGTTGGTAAAAGGGTAACGGTAGCGCCGGTTTGAAGGATCGAAAATATCCTTCAGACAGTCGGGGCATGTGGAACTATCGGGAAGAACGATCGCCGCTTTTATCCCGCCGGAATCGCTTTGACGGATTTCGAAAGAGGTAAATCCGGCGGGATCGAGAAATGAAAACTCAAGACTTTGAATAAATGCCCGCGGCGGAATTTCTCTCTGTAAGCGGAGGAGAAATTGATCGAGGAGTTCTTTCTCACCATCGACTTCAACAAAGAGACCTTGTGCGGAGTTTGATACCCAGCCCGGCAGGTTCATCGCTGACGCTAATCGATAGACGAAAGGCCGAAACCCGACACCCTGGACCGCACCGCGAAGAGCGGCTCTGAGCCGTACTCTCTCTGATTTTATTCGTTCTCTCTGTTGCACTGCACCATCAAGGTGCAAAAAAATCTACTGAGATTCAGCAGGAAAGAGTTCCAATCTTTCGTTCCCACATAATGGTTTATTCTTATGAAAAAAAGTCTTTAATTGTGTCACCCCCGTAACATACACAACAGAAAAGAATCAGACATGATATGGAATGAATATATTGAATGCATGGACCGGGAACGGCTTGTGAAACTGCAGGGTGAACGGTTGTCCGCGATGGTGGAAAAGCTTTATTATAATGTGCCTTTTTATCGCCAAAAATTTCAGCAAAGCGGTATTGAGCCTGGCGACGTCAAGAAAATCGATCAACTGAAAAAACTTCCGTTTACCACAAAGCAGGATTTGCGTGACAATTATCCGTTTGGGTTGTTTGCGGTGCCGTCTTCCGAGGTTGTCCGCGTTCATGCGTCCAGCGGCACAACCGGAAAGCCGACGGTGGTGGGGTATACACGGAAAGATCTTGAAATCTGGTCGGAAGTGGTCGCCCGCACGCTGAGCGCCGCCGGGGGCGGCAAGAACGACGTCCTGCACATTGCGTACGGCTACGGTTTGTTCACAGGCGGTCTGGGTATTCATTATGGCGCGGAGAAGATCGGTGCAACCGTCATTCCTGTTTCCGGGGGGAATACGCAGCGTCAATTACAACTCATGCAGGATCTCGGGTCCACCATCCTGGCCTGTACTCCTTCCTACGCTCTCTATTTAGCGGAGGCAATGATCGATGCCGGCATTTCAAGTGAATCACTGAAGCTCAAAGCGGGGGTGTTCGGTGCAGAACCATGGACGGAAGAAATGCGCCGTGAAATTGAAAACAAATTAAAGATTAAGGCGATAGATATTTACGGATTAAGCGAGGTGATTGGACCAGGCGTGGCCTCTGAATGCTCATGCCAGAACGGATTGCATATTTTTGAAGATCATTTTATTCCTGAAGTCGTCGATCCCCACACCCTTGAATTGCTTCCGGACGGTCAAATCGGGGAATTGGTATTTACATGCGTGACCAAGGAAGCCCTTCCGCTGCTCCGGTACCGGACGAGGGATCTCACCGTCCTGAATCGTGAAAAATGCGACTGCGGCCGTACGATTGTTCGTATGAAAAAATGCCTCGGCCGTTCTGATGGTATGCTGATTATCAGGGGCGTCAATGTCTTCCCATCTCAAATCGAAACGGTCCTGCTCGAGATGAGCGAAACCAAACCGCATTATTTGCTTATGGTCGACCGCGTGAATAATCTCGATATACTCGAAGTCTGGGTGGAGGTGGAGGGACAATTCTTTTCTGACGAGATTAAAAAATTGGAAGACCTGAAAAAGAAAATCCAGCACAACATAGAATCGACCCTGGGCATCAGCGCGACGGTAAAATTGGTAGAACCAAAAACGATAGAACGCAGCGAAGGAAAAGCCAAACGGGTCATCGATAACCGTAAATTAAAGTAGGGTGCCATGATCATAAAACAACTTTCAGTATTTCTCGAAAATAAGTCGGGCCGGCTGACAGAAGTGACCGAAGCCCTGGCTTCGGCACAAATCAATATTTCTGCCTTCAGTATTGCCGACACATCCGATTTCGGCGTGCTTCGTATGATTGTGAACAAGCCGGATGCAGCGCAGCAAATATTGAATTCCAGGGGTGTAGCCGTTCATATCACGGAAGTCGTCGGACTCGTCGTACCGGATGAGCCCGGAGGATTGCATCGAACATTGCAGATTCTCTCTTCGGAAGGCGTGAGCGTAGAATATATGTATGCGTTTGCTCTGAACAATCGGGCGACGGTTATTCTTCGCACCGATGCCATCCAGCAAACGGTCGAAATCCTTCAAAAACATAAATTGGAATTGCTGAAATCGAGCGACATTTACGAAGTGTAAGAATGGTGCCAATCCAAAATCCATTATGATAAAATATTCCAAAAGTGTTTCGTCGCTGAGAACTTCCGAGATCAGGGATTTAATGAGTATCGCAACCCGGCCGGATATTATTTCATTTGCCGGCGGTATGCCCGGCAATGAACTGTTTCCCGTTGAAGAAATTGATGAGATCTATAACCACCTTCCGTTCGATATCAAGCAAACGGCATTTCAATACGGTCCGACACCGGGTTATCCTCCGCTGCTCGAATCCCTGAAGGAGTATCTTAAAAAGAAGGGCATGCCGGTTGAAACAAACCGGTTGATGATTACCACCGGCTCTTTGCAGGCGATCAATATTCTCGGAAAAGTATTTATTGACCCGGGGGATTTGGTCGTCACGGAGAACCCCTGTTTTATCGGGGGGATTTCAGCATTCAAGTCCTATCAGGCAATTCTTCATGGCATTGATCTGGACCGTGACGGCATAAACGTTCCGTTATTAAAAAGTTTTCTGGACCAATCGAAATCCCGGCCGCCTAAATTTATATATCTGACGCCCAACTTTCATAATCCGGCCGGGACGCTCTACACCGAGCAACGGAAAAAGGAGCTGGTGCCGGTTCTTCAAGAGCATGATCTCATGCTCGTCGAAGACGACGCGTACGGCGAACTCTATTTCGATGAGGAAGCCCGGAAACGGGTTGTCCCGATGAAGACACTGTATGAACATGAACTGGATATCTGCTATACCGGAACGTTTTCCAAAATTCTCGGTCCTGGATTCCGATTGGGATGGATGCTGGTTCCTCAGGAGATTTATCAAAAAGCGGAACTCTGCAAACAGTCCATGGATGCCTGTTCGCCGAATTTTACTCAGGTCCTGGCAAATGAATTCCTGCGAACCGGCAAGATGGAGCTCTATATAATTAAAATGCGCGAGGTCTACAAGCGGCGTAAAGACACCATGGCTGCTGCCATCCGGACTTTTTTCCCGGAGGAAATTACCTGGCTGGAGCCGAAAGGCGGATTTTATATCTGGCTGAAATTGCCTCCGAACATTGACATAACGGCGGTGCTCAAGGCCAGTATTGAAAAAGGTGCCGTGTTTGTCATTGGCAAGACATTCGATCCGGAAGGGAAGGACAACAGTCATATCCGGTTAGCATATTCTCATACCCCTGAGCACAAAATCGAACGGGGCATTCAAATTCTCGGAGCATGCCTGAAAGAAGCGCTGAAACGGCCGGCATGATCGGCGGTGATTACCGTAATTGTTTGGCTATCCTATTCAGAATTTGAGAGGCAAGAGCCTCCAGTGAAGTTCGGACCTGTTCCAGCCGGGCATGAGTTTGATTGGTAAAGTGCGAATCCTGTATGGAACCGAGGTTAATCTTCACATTCAACGCGGCACCCTCACCTGCGGCCTGGATCATCAGTGCGGCAACACCGGCATCGGAAATCGAATTTTGATTTCCTTGTTCGGCAATAATGCGGACAAGATCTATTCCTTCCAGGCATAATTCCATGAGGTTCAGCGGAACGATCGTTGCTGTTTTTGTCGCCTCCTGAATTGCCGCTGCACGATTCAATTTCTGTTCTTCCGATTCCTTTGGTAATCCATACGCGGCCATCACTTTTTCGAATGCGGCAGTATCTTCATCAATAAGTGATTCGAACTTGCGGCGAAGTATTTCGGACTGCTTCAACACTCCCTCCAGAACGGCCTGTACCCCCGCATATTTCTTTTTACCGATGGTCAGCCGGCATACCATGGACGTCAGCGCCGCTCCCAGTGCAGCCGCAAGCGCAGAGACGCTCCCGCCGCCTGGCGCCGGTGAACTCGATGCCGTTTCATTCAGAAATTCATTGACCGAAAGAGATGTGAGCATATCTGACCCTCTTCTTGACCTTCAAACGGAGACGTGTAAAAGTTTATTGCTGCGCTTTTTATAACTGATACTCTATAATTTTTTTCTTTGCGTCGAACGGTTCTAATTGGTCCAATCCTAATTTTTCCACTGCACGCGCAACATATTCCTGTTCGTTCAGGATGGTGCCGGTGGAATAGAATTTTCCCGCGTTCAGCATGGCGGCAAGCGGAGTGAGGCCGACCAGTTCACTTCCCGTGACCTGAATATCGAGTGATTGCGCCTGTTTATTCACTTCCTCATAGGCATCGTGCATCGATGTTATTTCATAATTCACAAGATTCATAGAAACTTGCGCAATGTGAAACCGTTCAAGCATCACACCGAGGGCTTTGACCGATTTCAGCGTGCCCGGGATTTTAATGACTTCGCCTTTTTCATTCTTGACCGGAACATCGAACCGGTCTTTCATAACGCGTCCACTCTCGCGGATCCGCAGCGCTATTTCGTGCGCCAGCTTCACATCTCCGGTATTGAGATTGACATTATAGGCAATGAGAAAACTTCGAGCGCCGGTGACCGTGGCTCCGGATTTTGAATTGAAGACCGGTTCGCCATAGTCCGGTTTCCATGCAGGATCTCCCAGCTTTTTGGCAAGACTCTCGTATTCACCCATCCGGATGTCGGAAAGATTTCTTCTCTGAGGGGAACGTGCGGCGAATTCATACAGATATATCGGAATACGCAGCTCAGAAGCAACCCGCTGTCCGTAGCGGCGCGCAAGTTCCACACATTCATCCATCGCCGTACCGCTGATCGGTACAAACGGGACGACATCTGCGGCACCGATGCGGGGATGTTCCCCTTTGTGATGCGCCATGTCAATATGTTCTGCCGCTGTTTTTGTGGACTGAAATGCCGCCTCCAGCACCGCTTCCGGTTCGCCGATAAACGTGACGACGGTCCGGTTGTAATCTTTATCCGGCTCAATGTTCAGCAAGCGCACTCCCGTCACTGCGCGGATGCTTGCGCTGATTGCATCAATCGTTTTTTGATTTTGTCCCTCGCTAAAATTTGGGACGCATTCTACAATCTTTTGCATGGGAGAACTTTCGCGGTTAAAAATCGAAATACGTTCCGTGCTTGATCACTTTTGCGACGTGGTTCGTTCCGAAATGGTACGGGAGATACCGGTAGCCTGGAACATCGTACAGGACAATATCGGCCTGCTTGCCGATCTCAATGCTGCCGAGTTTTTCAGATAACCCCAGTGCAGCCGCCCCGTTCAGCGTGGCCGCAGTAATGGCTTCTTCCGGCGTGAGCGCCATGTGGGTGCAGGCGATCGTCATCATCATGGGCATCGAGTAAGACATGCAGGATCCGGGATTGAAATCGGTTGCGATGGCCACGGAAAGATCCGCATCGATCATTTTTCTTGCGTCCGGATAACGGCTGTTTAAAAAAAACGAAGCTCCGGGCAGGACCGTGGCAACGGTACCGGATTTCTTCAATGCGGCAATCCCCGCGTCATCGATTTGTTCAAGATGATCCGCGGAGCGGGCGCCCGATTCCGCTGCGAGATTCGACGCACCTGTTTGAGTGAATTGATCCGCATGGATTTTTATTTCCATGCCGAGCTTTTTTGCAGTTTCAAAAATGGTCCGGCATTGTGCAACGGAAAAATATCCCTGTTCGCAGAATGCATCGCAAAATACCGCCAATTTGCGCTGCGCAATGTACGGAAGCATGCGTGTACAGATCAGGTTCACATATCCATCGGGATGGTCTTTAAATTCAGGCGGTACTGCATGCGCTCCGAGAAATGTCGGCACGACATCCATCAGACATTCATCGGTCAAGTCGCTGATCGCTTCCAGCATTTTGATTTCATCTTTTTCCGTCAGGCCGTAACCGGATTTGATTTCGACGGTCGTTGTCCCCTCCGTCAGCATCGTTTCTAAATGCCGCCGGGCGAGTTTTTTCAGTTCCTTTTTGGTTGCCGTTCGCGTTGCCCGGACCGTATTGAGAATTCCTCCGCCGGATTGTGCGATTTCCTGATATGATTTCCCTTCGACGCGCATGGCAAATTCATCTTCACGCGAACCTGCAAAGAGCAAATGGGTATGGGAGTCGACAAATCCGGGAAGCCCGACGGATTCGGTCGCGTCAATCACGTCAAGGTGTCCTTCCACCGGCTGGTCGAATTCACTGCTTGAACCAATCCATTTAAATAATCCGTTTTGAATCAGGATGGTCGCATTCTCGATAATACCAAGGTCGCGCATCTCTTTGCCGGACTTGAACGGCTTGCCGTTTGCGCGTACGGTGACGAGCTGCTTGATATTTTTTATGAGAAGGTCCATAACACGCTCTTGGTCAGTACAAGAAAAGCAGATAATGCTTTGGAATCAAGCTGATGGTTTCCCGGATGGGTTCAAGACACCGTCACACCATTCTGGGTGCCGGCTGCCAGAGACAGAACTCAACGCCTTCCGGTGTCGCAAACCGTGCCCGCGAGCCCATCGTTCCGACCGGTGTTTTTTTCATCAACACTTTGCCGCGTGCTTTGCGAACGGCTTTCAATGTGCTGTCAATGTCCCCGGTTTCAATATAAATGCTGACCTGGCCTTTTTTGGGGAGACGCTTCACAATTTCGAAACCGCCGTTTGGATGTTTTCCCGTATGAAGCAACGTATAATCGATTTCAGGGATATAGGAAAATGTCCAGCCAAAAACAGCGCCGAAGAATTTCTTTGCGTTCTCAAGATTGGTCGTCGGTATTTCGATGTGACCGAATGCGTGCATAATTTTCTCCACGAAGTTTAATGATTGAGGTTTGTTCAAATAATAACTGCATCCACTTGGTACAATATTTTCAATGAGAAGCGGCGTGTGTTCCGTTTAGTCCTTCGTGGATTGAGCCATGGGAATCTTTATTTCCCATTTTTTTGCATTGCCTATTGCGCGTTTATATCCGGCATCTGCATGGCGAATAATACCCATACCCGGATCGTACGTCAGTACGCGCTGCAGTCTTGCTTCGGCCTCTGTTGTCCCGTCTGCGACAACGACCATTCCGGCATGAATCGATAAACCGATACCGACCCCGCCCCCGTGATGAACGCTGACCCAGCTTGCGCCTCCCGTTGCATTGAGCAGCGCATTGAGAATGGGCCAATCCGCAATGGCATCACTGCCATCGAGCATTTTTTCCGTCTCGCGATTCGGAGATGCGACACTGCCGCAATCGAGATGGTCGCGGCCGATGACGATGGGAGCCTTCACTTCTCCGGCTGCTACGAGATCGTTAAAAATTTTTCCCATCGCGGCGCGCTCACCGTACCCCAGCCAGCAAATTCGGGCTGGTAATCCCTGAAAATCCACTTCCTTTTGAGCTTTATGAATCCAGGTGCAGAGCTGTTTATTTTCTGGAAACCTCTCCAGGACCGCCTGATCCGTGCGGAAAATGTCCTCCGGATCGCCGGAAAGAGCCGCCCATCGAAATGGGCCTTTCCCATCACAGAAGAGAGGTCGAATATATTCCGGGACAAATCCGGGTATGTCGAACGCTTTCCTGACGCGGTTGGCATACGCTTCGCCGCGGATATTATTTCCATAATCGAATACAACAGCACCCCGCTGCTTGAGTTTCAACAGCCCCCGCATATGTTCGGCGATGGACGCTTTGGCACGGGTGATATATTGCTGCGGATCTTTTTTCCTGAGGTCAAGCGCCTGGGCATAACGCATGCCGGCCGGAACGTAGCCGTTCAACGTATCGTGGGCTGACGTTTGGTCGGTGACGATATCGGGCAGGAATTTCCCTGCCGCAATTTTTGGAATGATCTCAGCCGCATTTCCCAGCAGGCCGACGGACAATGGAATTTTCTTTTCTTTTGCCGCACGGATTTGTGCGAGCGCATCATCGAGATTGTTGGTCATCGTGTCGAGGTAGCCTGTTTCGAGCCGGCGCTTGATGCGATTCAGATCGACCTCCACGACCAGACAGGCGGCTCCGTTCATGGTTGCCGCAAGGGGCTGTGCTCCGCCCATACCGCCGAGTCCTGCGGTGAGCAGGAATTTACCGGCAAGGGTTTTTCCAAAATGCTTCACCGCGGCTGCGGCAAAGGTCTCGTATGTTCCCTGTAATATTCCCTGAGTGCCAATGTAGATCCAGCTGCCCGCCGTCATCTGACCGTACATCGTCAGGCCGAGTCCTTCCAGCCGGCGGAATTCTTCCCACGTTGCCCACTGCGGCACAAGCATGGAATTGCTGATCAGGACCCGCGGCGCATTCTCATGCGTCTTGAAAATGCCGACCGGTTTTCCGGATTGCACCAGCAGTGTTTCGTCATTCTCGAGGGATTTCAGGCTACCGACAATCGCATCGAAGCACTGCCAGTTACGGGCTGCTTTTCCCGTCCCTCCATAGACAATCAATTCCTGAGGTTTTTCTGCCACCTCGGGATCAAGATTATTCATGAACATCCGCAGTGCGGCTTCCTGGATCCAGCCCTTGCAGGCGAGCCGTGTACCGCGCGGTGCACGAATGGTGCGAATTTTTTGTTTCATAGTGCCGCCTTTCGATCACCGAAAGTGGTTTCATGAAATACGCTGCTCCGAGAGATCATCTGTTGTCCTCTCTGGTTCTCAGCTATCAGGTTGCTGCAACGATTTTTTAAACCGCTCAAACGTTTCTTTCGCATTCAGTCCGAACTTGTCCTGATGGATAATGCACCAATCCCACAGCGTATCTAGTTGGTCCTGGGTGGGATCAGAAGCCGGATTGACGCGGACTTCAAGGCCGTTCCCGTCCCATGCAATTTTGATCCATCCGTTTCGTTCTGCTTCTTCTTCGGTGACGTGAAGCTCATGGCATATTTTTTTGTGCCCATGCTGATCGCATGGGAGAAATTGCCCGTTGTGACGGATCCAGCCATTCCGGCGAAGAAGTGTGTCCCGCGAGATCACGATAGAGTTACCGCGTTATTATGATTTATATCCGATTTTGCGTAAAAAATCCTTGCGCCAGACGATATCTTTGTCGGTCTCGATGCCTTTTGTTCTTTCGCCGTCGATGATCCCGAGAATACCGCGGCCCTGTTCGGTTTCTGCAACAATGACTTCAACCGGATTCGCGGTCGCACAGAAAATAGTGCAAACTTCCGGAAGGGCTTTTATGGCATTCAGAATGTTGATCGGATAACCATTTTCCACGAACAAGATAAAGCAATGTCCGCAGGAGAGTGAGAGCGCATTTTTTTTTGCCATCGCGATAAGCCCGTCGTCGTTCCCAGTCCACCGGACGAGCGCCATCCCGGAGGATTCGCAAAAACCGAGTCCAAACTTCATCTGCGGATTAATCTGGACAATCGCTTCGTGAATATCTTCAACCGTTTTGATGAAGTGCGACTGTCCGAGAATGAAATTCGTTGATTCAGGTTTTTCAATTTTTATTGATTTGAGCTCCATAGATTTTCCTTTGTGGAATTCTGAACGTTACGTGAACAGTTCAACAGGGATGAGAACCTTCAACACCCCGGCGCCCTGAAGAATCGGAGTTGAAATATCCACCAGGGCCAGACTGCATTTTTTCATTTCTACTTCCGCAGTCTTCTTGCCGCTGATGAGCAATGAAATGAGTTCGGACATCAGCGGTTCGTGTCCGACTAAAAGGACGGAAGATGCGTGAAGTTCGTCAAGCTGATCGAAGAGCTGCTGGGGATCGGCGCCGTTGAGCAGGAAATCGCAGAGGATGACCTGATGGTTCTTGACATGTGAACCGGCGAGAGCGGCAGTCTCTTGCGCCCGTTTCAGCGGACTGGAGAGGATGACATCGATGCCGCCGGGTAATCGCTGCAGGAGAGTACCGATAAGGGCTGCCTGCCGGTTCCCCAGTTCGGTAAGAGGGCGTTCCTCGTCGCTGTAACGGGAATGAGAGGAGGCATCGCCGTGTCGGAGTAAGTAAATACGCATATCGTGTTGTCCGTGCTCTGGAAACTGCGCGTGCAAACCGGTTCAGCAGGCGAAGAACGCTGCTATGGTTTCGTCAAATTATATTGCTGAATTTTTGTATACAGTGTTTTGAGACTGATACCGAGAATTTGCGCTGCCGTGTTTTTATTCCAGCCGACAGTTTTGAGCACACCTGCAATGTGAAATTTTTCAATTTCATGGATAGAAATTGCACTTCCGATTTGCGGACCACCACCCGCCGCAGCAGGTTCTTTGATGAGACTGGAGCGTTTTCCTATGGGGAGAGCGATATCTTCGACGCAGATAAGGTTGTCTTTGCATAAAATGCTTGCCCGTTCAATGACATTTTCTAATTCCCGTACATTGCCCGGCCAATCGTATTTCATAAGAAGTTCGAGCGCCTTTGGTTCGATCATTTTTAATTCGCGTGGACGCACCCGATTCTTTAAAAAATAATCCACGAGCAGGGGAATATCATCCCGCCGTTCACATAATGAGGGAACCGTGAGCGTGATGACATTGATGCGGTACAGCAGGTCTTCACGGAATTTTCCGCTGCCGATTTCATCGTGAAGATTTTTATTGGTTGCAGATATGACCCGGACATCCGATTTAAAATTCTTGTTGCCCCCGACGCGCCTGTACTCGCCGGTTTGCAAAAACCGCAGAAGCTTCGGCTGAATCATTAAACTGATCTCGCCGATCTCATCGAGAAATAATGAACCGCCGTTGGCGATTTCCACAATGCCCTGTTTCATGACATGGGCATCGGTAAACGCGCCCTTTTCATGCCCGAACAATTCACTTTCAAGCAGGTTATCCGGTATCGAGGCGCAGTTTAAGGCAACAAACTGCTGATCTTTCCGCAGGCTGTTTTTATGCAGAAAATTGGCAACAAGTTCTTTCCCGGTACCGCTTGCACCTTGAATCAGGACGGGGGAATCGGTGGGGGCTACTTTGGCCGAGATGTTCAGCAGCTCCAGCATCGGTTTGCTTTCGCCGACGATGTTGCCGGCGAACGTGTGACGCGCAAGTTCCGATTTCAACACTTTGTTTTCGAGGCTGAGCCGTTTGCGCTCCATCGCATGTTCGATGACCGCAAGAAGCTCATCTCCTGTGTACGGCTTCGTGACGTAGTTGAACGCGCCCAATTGCATGCACTCGACCGCGATTTTCACATCATGCACCCCCGTGAGCATCACGACTTGCGTATCGAATGAATGGTCGCGGATAAACTTCAACACTTCCACTCCATCGACCCGCGGAAGCCTTACATCGAGCAGAACGAGATCATATATTTTCTGCTGCAGCGCGTTGATCGCGAGAACGCCGTCCTTTGCAACATCGACGTTGTATCCTTCCTGTGAAAGCAACGCCTGAATAACCTGGAGGAATGATTCCTCGTCGTCAACGGCTAAAATGGAAATGCTGTCAGTTTTCATAGAGGTATGCGGTTAAAAAAAATTATCGGATGGGAAGTGCGAAATAAAATGTGGCGCCTTTCCCGGCTTCCGATTCAACCCAGATTTTTCCGTTGTGTGCTTCAATGATACGCTGTGAAATGATGAGCCCCAGCCCTGACATTGTTTGTTTATCGGATTTCCCGGTGACGAGATCGCGGTAGCGGTCAAAAATAAGCGGCAGCTCCTCCTTCGGAATGCCGGCGCCGCTGTTGAACACCGAGACCAGGACATGGTCGGTCGGCTGCTGTCCTTCTTCGAGGACCATGGCCACTTTGCGCACCTGGACGACAATGGCGCCCTGAGCGGGAGTGTGGCCTACTGCATTGCCCATAAAATTTTTTAACACTTGTTCGATCTTTTCCGAATCGTATTCCAGCGATGGCAGATCCGGTTCTGAATAGACATCCAGGGTGATGTTGTTTGTTTGAATCGGGACTTGAAATTCGTGTGTGATATTCTGCACCGAAGTGCTCACATTGCTGATCCCTTTATTTAATCGAACGCGCCCGCCTTCAAGTTTTGTCAAGTCCATCATATCGGTCAGAAGATTTATCACCTTGTCGATGGACGTGGTCATATAGCCCAGCAATTCTTTTTGGTGATCGCCGAGCGAACCCGCCATCCCTTTGAGCAAATAACCGATGCTCTGGCGCAGGCCTGCAATGGGATTGTGAAGATCGAACAGAAGCCGCGCCGTGTGTTCCGATTGCAGCCGGCGGATGCGGTCTTCAGCGTCTCGCGCACGGATTATTCCTTTAAGTTGAGGGACCAGCTGATCCAGGTCAATGGGCTTCGTCAGATATTCCTTGGCGCCAAGTTTCATCGCCTCTACCGCCATACTCACGTCGCTCATCCCCGTCATCATAACGATTTCTGTCTGGGAGGAATTTTTTTTAATGTAACGAAGCACCTCTAATCCATTGGCACCGGGCATTTTGATGTCAAGAATGGCAATATTAAAATCCTTTTCCTGAACCTTTTTTATTGCTTCAACGCCATCCGCAGCCTGCTGAACTTCAAATCCTTCATCTGCAAGCCAGGCGGCGATAGTCGTTCGAAGCGGATCTTCATCGTCGGCGATGAGGACTTGAATTTTATCTTCACTCATAATTGGTCACTTTTGCAGGCTTATGCACTTTCCCTATCAGCGCACTTTGATGATTGATTTCGGCGTCGAATTTGGAAAGAATTTCGTATCGCGAAGCATCAATTTTTGTAATTTCTACTCAAGGAAATAATAACCAGATTCGCTTGAAAAGTCAATTGCTTTCTCCGCTGTTCTGACCAAAGAATGGTTGAAATTGACACCATCCACCACTACATTAGACTACAAATTTCTCATAATCGATCGATCTTTCATGAAAACCTACATTCTCGACGGTCGCCAGCTGACAATACCTGCAGTATTTGACCTTGCATACGATACGGCCCGGGCAAAATTGAACTCTGCTGCAAAACGCAATATTCTCCGTGCGAGAAAACTCGTTGAACAATGGACCAATAACGGCGAAGTGGTTTATGGTGTGACGACGGGTTTTGGAGAATTTGCCAACGTCCGGGTCAAGGCAGAGGATATCGAACAGCTTCAGGAAAATTTGATCTTCAGCCATGCAGCCGGAACAGGCGACTTTTTACCGGAAGAAGTAGTGCGGGCGATGATCGCCTTGCGCATCAACGCGCTCGCAAAAGGATATTCGGGGATACGGCTGTCGACGGTGAACTTGCTGCTGGATATGTTAAACCGCGGCATCATTCCGGCCATTCCTTCGCAGGGATCCGTGGGGGCAAGCGGCGATCTCGTTCAGCTTGCGCATCTGGTTCTTGCGATGATGGGAAAAGGAAAGATCATTCGGAAAGAGAAGGGGCAACGGACAAACGGTATACCGGTCGATTCGCGTGCAGTACTTCGGAGGAACGGACTGCAGCCCGTCCGGCTGACGGCGAAGGAGGGACTTGCCCTTATCAATGGTACACAAATGATGACGGCGTACGCCGTCCTTGCAGTGCACCAGGCGAAACGCCTGGCAAAAATAGCGGACATTGCCGCATCGGTGAGCGTCGAAGCACTACGCGGAAGCGATACGGCGTTTGATGCCAGGATCCACCGGCTCCGTCCTTACAAAGGACAATCTGCAGCGGCAAAAAATATGCGGAGATTAATGCAGGGGAGCGACTTGCGCGAGTCTCACCGGCGTAACGATACGCGCGTCCAGGATGCCTATTCCATCCGGTGCATCCCTCAGGTGCATGGCGCCTCGCGCGATGCAATCGATTATGCCGCCGCGAATGTTTCCATAGAAATAAATTCTGCAAATGATAACCCGCTTCTTTTTCCTGAAGACGGCATTCACCTTGAAGGAGGCAACTTTCATGGACAGCCGATGGCGCTCGCGATGGATTTTCTCGCCATCGCACTTTCAGAACTGGCAAATATTTCTGAACGGCGCATCGAACGGCTGGTCAATGGATCGCTGAGCGGCCTCCCGCGGTTCCTGACGCCCAACGGCGGATTAAATTCCGGTCTGATGATTGCACAGTACACCGCCGCTTCGCTCGTTTCGGAAAATAAAGTCCTGGCGCATCCGGCAAGCGTCGATTCCATACCAACCTCGGCAAACCAGGAGGATCACAACAGTATGGGTTCCATCAGTGCGCAGAAGGCGTGGCGTGTGCTGCGGAATGCTCAAACGGTTATCGCCATCGAATTGCTCTGTGCATGTCAGGGCATGGACTTTGCGAGAAAACTGCCCGGTCGCAAAATATGGAAAGCCGGCAGGGGCACCGAATCCGCATATCAGTTCATTCGTAAACATATCAAACACCTGGACCGGGACCGGGTGTTGTACGATGATATACAACGGGCGCTGGGGTTCGTGCTGGATGGAAGCATTCTTTCTCAGGTAGAAAAACGCATTGGAACATTAGAGTAATCAACTTCAGTTCTTTCCAGAAAGAGATTTTATGAAATTAAAAAAAGAATTTATACGGACACTGCCGAAAGTGCTGCTTCACGATCATCTTGACGGCGGTGTGCGCCCGCAGACGGTTATTGATCTGGCAAAAGATCAGAAGTATAAAAAACTTCCGACAGCCGATGCCGGGGAATTGGCGGAATGGTTTCATCGCGGAGCGAACCGCGGCAGCCTGGCGCTGTTCCTCGAAGGATTTGAGCATACATGCGGCGTGATGCAGACGGAAGAGGCGCTCGAGCGTGTTGCCTATGAAACGCTTGAGGATATGAAAAAGGACGGCGTGGTGTACATTGAATCACGGTTTGCCCCGGTGTTCCACACGGGCGGGGGGCTCGATCCGCACAAGGTCGTGAAAGCCGTTCTGCGGGGATTTGAACGCGGGGAAAAAGACTTCGGTGTCCATTACGGTTTAATAATTTGCGCGATGCGGCATTTGGATCCTACCGTTTCGCTCGAGATGGCGGAATTGGCCGTCGATTTCAGAAATCATGGAGTGATCGGCTTTGACCTCGCAGGCGAAGAAGGCGGATATCCGCCAAAGAAACATGTGGATGCGTTCGAATATATCCAGCGAGAAAATTTTAATATTACGGTTCATGCAGGAGAAGCCTTCGGCAAAGAATCCATCTGGCAGGCGATTCAATGGTGCGGTGCGCACCGCATTGGTCATGCCACGCGGCTTATTGAAGATATGCGGGTGAAGGAAGGCGAAGTACTGAATATGGGCACCCTTGCCCAGTATGTTTTAGACAAGCGGATTCCGCTCGAGATTTGCCTGACGAGCAACGTGCATACCGGTGCCGTCCAGAAAATGGAAGATCATCCGTTCGGCATTCTCTACCGGTATAAATTCCGATGTACTCTGAACACGGACGACCGGCTCATGAGCAATATTACGCTCACCGACGAGTATTACACGGCGGCTGAAACGTTCAACTTGAAATTTGAAGACCTGGAAAAATTGACCATTAATGCGATGAAGAGCGCATTCATGCCGTATAAGCAGCGTATCGCATTAATATACGATGTGCTCAAACCGGGATTTGCACACGCGAAAGAAAAATTGGTGCGGAGAAAATAATGAACCTCTGGATCGGTGCTCTTGTATCTCTCGTTCTGATGGGGGGATCTATGGAAATCAAACACATTCATTGGCTGGGGCAGTCGGGGTTCCGTATTGAAGACGACTCCCTGCAGATGTATATTGATCCGTATATCATCCCGGCAGGGCTTCCGAAAGCGGACTTTATCTTTCTCACGCACTCGCATTTCGATCACTTTTCGATGGAAGATATCGCCAGGATTAAAACAAACCGGACGATCATCGTCGGTCCACAGGATGTCGTGTCGAAATTTTTAGATTCCACCGTACTCGTTCTCCCCGGGAAAAAATATACCGTTGGGCCATGGAACGTGACCACGGTGCCGGCGTACAACCTCGACAAGAAATTTCATCCGAAAGAAAAAAGATGGGTGGGATATATCATCACTTTCTCCCATGGCCAGAGGATTTATCACGCGGGAGATACGGACTTCATTCCGGAGATGCGTGAGATAAAGACGGACATTGCGCTGCTGCCATGCGGCGGCACCTATACGATGACCGCAGCGCAAGCAGCGGACGCGGCAAATAGTTTTCATCCATCACTCGTCATACCCATGCACTTTGGCGAAGGATTGGGGACGGTGCATGCCGGCGATGAAGTGAAGAAATTATTTCAAGGCGAGACGATAATAAAGACGATCGAACCCTGATGTGATCCGAAAGGGTCCACGGACGGTTCGTCGCACTCGGGATGACACGGTGAGAATAAAACCGGTGTCATCTGTAATCCGTGCAATCATTTCACCATCTGCAAAAAGCGCTCCTTATCCCTTCGGTGAATCCGGATCTTCATTCTCACATTTTCATTTTCATATGTTCGTTCCAGCACTTCTCCGACATCATGGAGCTGCGCGATAAGCTTTTGTTTTGAATCCGGCAGGAGGATCTCTTCTATCAGAAATTCCTTTTCCAGCATCTGGGCAACGGCTTCTTTCAATCCGAGAATATTGATTCCCCGGGCCGCGGAGATGAAAACGCAATTGGGATGTTTCTCGGTCAGGGTCGGCAGAATGCTCCGGTCCTGCAGCATGTCGATTTTGTTGAACACCATCAGGGTCGGCGTATCACCGGCTCCGAGATCCTCCAGTGTTTCCTGTACGACGTTGATCTGATCTTCAAAGTACGGACTTGAGATATCGACAATATGAAGGAGGATATCCGCTTCAGTGATTTCCTCCAGGGTGCTCTTGAACGACGCGACAAGATGGTGCGGCAGTTTACGGATAAAGCCGACCGTGTCGGTCATAAGAATGGAGACCGCAGAATTGAGCGGCACAAGCCGCGTGGTCGGGTCCAGCGTTGCAAAGAGCCGGTTCTCGACGAAGACTTCCGATCCTGCAAGAAGATTGAGAAGGGTCGATTTGCCGACGTTGGTGTACCCCACCAGCGCCGTGCGGGTATGTTTGGTCCGTCCCTGGCGCTGGGTAACGCGTTGTTTCGATATTCGTTCGAGCTTTTCTTTTAACAGGCTGATCCGTGTCCGGATGAGCCGGCGGTCCGTTTCAATCTGCGTTTCTCCCGGACCTTTGGTGCCGATCCCGCCGAATTGTTTCGATAAATGCGTCCATTGACGCGTCAGGCGCGGCAACAGATACTCCAGCTGGGCGAGTTCGACCTGTGTTTTCGCTTCACTCGATTTTGCACGCGATGCAAAAATATCAAGGATCAATCCGCTGCGGTCAAGGACCTTGCATTCCATAAGCTCTTCAAGATTGCGCACCTGGCCGGGAGAAAGATCGTCGTCAAAAATCACCAGCGGAATCGAGTCGGCTTTCAACCGCTGATGCAGCTCTTCCACTTTCCCTTTTCCGATGTACGTTGCCGGCTCGGGATGATCGCGGTCCTGTGTGATCCGGCCGACGACCTCCGCTCCGGCCGTATCGGCGAGCAACGCAAGTTCTGTCAGTGACTCATCGACCTGGGCTTTCAAGTTCGCATGTGTCGGCACTCCGACGAGAATGCACTTTTCTTTTCCGGTTTGCGCTAATTCAATCATAGTGACTCTTTCATACGAGTGGTTCTGTGTCGTTCCCTATGAATGATACTCTTTTTTATCTCGAGCAACAAACATCTCGATCAGGGCGATCAGCAGCGCGGTGAGCAGAAATTGTTTCCAAAGCTCCGCGCCCACACGCGATTCGGTGATGATGCGATGAACGTCCTGCACCTGATGGACGATGTGCGTGGAGTGCTCCGCTATCCCGATCCGTTTATATAACCGTTCGCGGTGTTTTTCATCCGCAGGCGAAATATTCGATTCCTCGGGATCGTTATTCACGGCAAACTTATCGACCAGGGCGTGATCGGATTTTACCGAATAAATTCCCGGGAGATCGGTACCGGTGAATCGGACACGTTTCTCTGCTGCGGCCGTTTGAGGATTGAGCAGGATATCCACATTCCCCGGTTTCGTTAAAATCAATTTTTGAGGGATGGCCGTACGAACGGGAAAATTTATTTCTCCGCCAACGACCAATGAATGTCCCGTCTCCGGTTCCTGGGCCAGATATGCAAGGGACCGGTGCATGAGGGGAACAAATAATCCTTTCAACGGCAAATCCGACCATTCGATGTTTGCAGCAACGCTGGAGAGCAACAGCCGGCCTTGAAAGACCGGTTCATCTATCAGAAACGGATACCCGTTGGTCAGGGTAATAATCGTCCGTGATTTTGGTGCCGGAAGGAAATGAAGGGATTTCTGAATGCGCGGCGATTCCAGAACACGCTGCCGCTGCGGGGTTCCCGGCATTTGTTTTGACCCGGACTCCTCGAACATTCCGGCAAATAACGGATGGCGCCAATCGATTTTATCAAACTCGAGGAACGATTCTCCTGCGGGAGGCGCGATTTTATCATCGGAAGCCATGCCGGTGGAGAGTCCGACCAGATTGGCGAAGGATGAAAGAAACGCTTCCCTGGTGGTTTGCACTCCGGGAAAGACCAGTATCCCTCCGCCGTTTTGAAGGAACGTCTTGAGAGAACCGGACTGAACGGGAGTGAGGTCCGGGAGATTGGAAAGGACAACCACATCAGTGGTCGTCAATTGAGATGACGAAAAGCGGTCGTACGGCACCTGATTGACGATGAAGCTTGCACTGCTGTCGGTGAGGCGGGCCGCAAGCGAAAGCCGGAGATAACGCAGATCGGCCGGGTTTCCGACCAGAAGGACATGAAGTTCCTCCGGAATATGGACTGTAAAATAGCGGACATTGTCGAATTCGAGGTCATCGTCTTCCAACTCAACCTTGCCGTCGATGAATCCCGCATGGGTCGGCACCAGGGTGAACGCGGTCCCGATCGATTGTCCGGCGCGGATGTCCACGCCTTGCTGCCCGACGCGGATACCATCCTGATACACGCTGACGACATGATTCAGGATGTTCGACGTTCCGAAATTTGTCAGCTTCGCGTTTATCGTAAAAGATTTATGAAGTTCGAAGATCGTGCCCGGGATTTCTATTGATTCGAGAGAAACATTTTGTAATTCGCGTTTCCCCAGTGGAACGAAAAAGAATTGAGTGGCCGGGGCGAAAAGTTGTTCATCGGCTTTCGCCATGGTCGATTTGGATTCCAGCGATCCGGATTGGAAGTCGGAGAACAGGTAAACTTCTTTATTGAAATTTTGAGATGTCGCAAGCAGCCGGGCGGTAAAACGGAGCGCATCTTCGATGGTGCGGTGCATCGATGAAGGCTTGATTTCATTAATGGCGTTTTTGACCGCCGGCAAGCTGTGCTGGGGAGAAGGGAGCTCGGGCGTTTCATCGGCCGGGACATCGGAAAGTTTTAAGAGAAATACCTCGTCGCCGTCTTTGAGAAGGTCCACCACCGCAGCCGCGGCGTTTTTTGCCTGATGAAGCAATTCCCCCTGCTCATCGCTCGCCGTCATGCTTTGAGAATCATCAAGAATAATGACGGCCGTGGTCTTTGCCTGGCCGGCGAGGCCGCCTGGGATTGAACCTTTCATGGTGGGCCGCGAAAATGCGAGGACAATAAGAACCACCAGAAGCGTCCGGAGGATCAGGAGAAGCAGCTGGCGGAGTTTCAACCGCCGGATTTTTGTTTTCTGTAATTCTTTCAGGAACGAGAGTGTGCTGAACTCAATCGTCTTTAATTTGCGCAGATTAAAGAGATGCAGCACCAGGGGGATACCCGCTGCAAGAAGTCCAATCAATGCTATGGGATTTAAAAAAGTCAACTCGGCAATCGTCCGGAGATTCTCTGGAATATTCAGTGTGCCCGCCGGTTGAGGGCGGCCGGCCCTTCGGAAGAGGCATGCCACGGAAGCGATACCGATCTTCGGAAGAGTCCACAAGTAACTTAATCTGAAGTAGGACGAAAAGCAAGAAGGGAAGATTCTGAAATTATTCGTATCTTTGAAACAAAAAGGAGAACGTCATGCTCCAGGTTGCAGTGGAAGCCGCACTCGACGCGGGAAAATATTTAAAAATGAATGTCGGGAAAATCCGGCATATCGAACGGAAAGGCGGACAGGAAACCAATCTGGTCACCGAAATCGATAAGAAATCGGAACAGATGATCATCAATAAAATTAAACAGCACTTTCCCCATCATGATTTTCTTTGCGAAGAGTCCGGACCGGCGGAAGTGAAATCGGAATACCGATGGATTATCGATCCCCTGGACGGGACCGTGAACTATACCCATGGCCTGCCGATTTATTGCGTGTCCATCGGTCTGGAGTACAAGGGAGATATCATTTTAGGTGCGGTGTACGATCCCAGCCGGGAAGAATTGTTCACCGCTGAAAAAGGCAAGGGTGCGTGGCTGAACAAGAAGAGGCTGGAAGTAACGAAAACGACAACACTGATAGAAAGCCTCGTCGTCACCGGATTTGCATATGACGTCAATGAGCGCCCGGAACCTTCCGTCACCCATTTCAGGAATTTCCTTGCCGAATCGCAGGCCGTTCGCCGGCTTGGCTCGGCAGCATTGGATCTTTGTTATGTCGCTGCAGGACGATTTGAGGGTTTTTGGGAAGGAGTCATCCACCCATGGGATATGGCTGCCGGCGTGCTGATCGTCACTGAAGCCGGCGGCAAGTGGACCGATTTCCGCGGCTATCCATCAACCGTCTATAAAGAAGATATACTTGCAACGAATGGATTGATTCATGACCAGATGGTCGCAGTGCTGAAGAAAGCCTGGAAGTGACTAAGCCAATGAGCCGATGAGCAGATGAGTAGTTGAGTCTATGAGTCTATGAGTTGATGAGTCGATGAGTTGATGAGCAGTTGAGTCTTTGAGCTGATGAGCGGATGAGTAGATGAGTCTTTGATCGCTTTATGATCTCCACTTTCTTACGCCGTTCTTATCAATGATATCCAGGATCATCGGTGTGCGTTCCGGTTTGCGTGATGAAAACTTAAATGCGTTCGAAATTCTTGCCCGGGCGGATTCCTGGACTTCCTCCCGGTCAGTATAGAACAGGGCAAGTGAGTCACCCATGGTCACCGGGTCTCCGACTTTCTTCTTTAAAACAATTCCCGCTTTCATATCGATCGTGTCATCGATTTTCTCGCGGCCTGCACCAAGAGCAATGCTCGTCAATCCAAGCTCGAATGAATCAATGGCGTCAATAAATCCTTCCCCGCTCGATTTGACTTCCATGGAATATTTCGGCAGCGGGTATTTTTCCAGATTTTCTATTGCCTGAATGTCGCCGCCCTGCGCACGGACCAGG